>Ga0209911_100015_pt1 | contig 353878 bp, 347 predicted proteins | sample FECB21metaG_FD_188301 | JGI IMG/M metagenome (GOLD analysis project Ga0209911, IMG submission 188301) | Cyanobacterial communities from the Joint Genome Institute, California, USA - FECB-21 (SPAdes) (version 2) | ecosystem: Environmental > Aquatic > Thermal springs > Hot (42-90C) > Microbial... | reverse complement strand
CACAGCCGATATCTCTATCGCCCACACCAACCAGAAAAACCCCGAAAGGCTCAACCGATCAGCAAAGGCCGCAAAAATACCGCCGCCTACGCTTCTCTTCCTCTCTCAACAATGTCAAAGAGCGATGGCAATCGAGATTGCCTGCGAACCAACGAGGGCTCACACTTATAGGAGTGACAGAGGAACCGGTCGGCACCCTGGCTATCCGCCGAAGCACCTTGGCTCATGTCTCAGGTCTTGGGGACCCTGTCTTTCGTTGGCGACCGGCTTTGGGAGCCGTCTCACCAGAAAGACTAGGACGCTCTGGCCGGCGGCTCATCGCTGCGGCCCGCGTCGTGTGGGCGGTTTATGCTCAAACTGCCGGGAAAGGTCAAGCACCTTCTTCAGGAATTTTCCACAGAAGCCGTCAACTCCTTTCGGGACACGAGTTTGGCACGTGGATAACCGTCCTCCACGCTCGGCCGGCTTGCCCTCGATCCCGCGACTCGCGCCTCGCAGGCCGGATTCGGCCGTGCAAGAAACGCCTATTCCGCCGGATGGGGGGCCGGCGCGCCGGTTGGCGCTTCCTCGCCGGCGTGCTGGCGCCGGCCGATCAGGCTGTAGACCGTCGGCACGACGAAGAGCGTGAGGATGGTGCCCAGCGTCATGCCGCCCACGATGACCCAGCCGATCTGCTGACGGCTCTCGGCACCCGCCCCGTCGGCGAAGGCCAGCGGCACGGCGCCCAGCACCATGGCGCCGGTCGTCATCAGGATGGGCCGCAGGCGCAGCACCGCCGCCTCCACAACCGCCGCGAGCCGCTGCCGGCCCGCCTGCTGCTGCTGGTGCGCGAATTCGACGATGAGGATGCCGTGCTTGGTGATGAGCCCGACCAGTGTGACGAGCCCGATCTGCGAGAACACGTTGAGCGTCCCGCCCGTGTAGTACAGCGCCGCGAGCGCGCCGGTCATCGACAACGGCACGGTGAGGAGGATGATGACGGGATCGCGGAAGCTCTCGAACTGCGCCGCAAGGACGAGATAGATGAAGGCGAGCGCCAGGACGAAGACGAGGGCGAGCGACTGGCTCGAGGCGCGGAACTCGCGGCTCTGGCCGCTCAGATCCGTCTGCACATGGTTTGGCAGCACCTCGTCGGCTGCCTGTTCGAGGAAGGCGATGCCGTCGCCCATCGTATAGCCGGGCGCGAGATTGGCCGAGATGGTGACCGCGCGCAGCTGATTGAAGCGGCGCAGCTCTTTCGGTGCAACCGATTCGCGCACCGTCACCACGTTGGAGAGCTGGATCATCTCGCCGCTCGGCGCACGCAGGAAGATCGTCGACAGCGTCTGCGGCGAGGCGCGGTCGGCGGCAGCCAGCTGCACATAGACGTCATATTGCTCGCCATCGATCTCGAAGCGCGTCACCTGGCGCCCGCCGAGGAGCGTTTCCAGCGTGCGGCCGACGACGGAGACGTCGAGCCCGAGGTCCGCCACCTTGGCGCGGTCGAGCTCAACGCGGAACTCGGGCTTGTTGAGCTTGAGGTCCGTGTCGACGTTGATGAGGCCGGGCCAGGCGTCGATGCGCTCCATCAGCTTGTCGACATAGCCCTGCAGTTCCTCGTAGGTGCCCGAGGTCTGCACGACGAACTCGATGGGGCGCGAGGAGCCGCGCTGCCCGAGGGAGGCCGGGTTGATGGCGAAGGCGTTGACGCCGGCGATGCGCCGCAGCTTCGGCTGCAGGTCGGCGACGATGTCCTGCTGCTTGACGCTGCGGTCGTCCCAGTCGACCAGCCGGCCGAAGGCCATGAAGTCGGTCACCTCGGGAAAGCCGACGATGCTGAGCGTCGAGCGGATGCCGGGATATTGCGACACCAGCGCCTCGACCTCCTGCGCATAGCGCGTCGTATAGGCGAGGGTCGCGCCCTCGGGGCCGCTGCCGCGCAGCATCACCGTGCCCCGGTCCTCGACCGGCGACAGCTCCGACCGCAGCTGGGTGAAATAGAAGGCGCTCATGCCGGCGACGCCGACGGCCAGCAGCACCACGAGCCAGCGCAGCTTCAGCGAGGCGACGAGCGCGCGGCGATAGCCATGCTCCAGGGCCGACAGGAAGCGCTCGAGCGCCGAGAAGACGAAGCCGGGGTTCGGATTGTGCTTCAGCAGGCGCGAGCACATCATCGGCGTCAGCGTCAGGGCGACGAAGCCCGAGACGAGCACCGCGCCGGCGAGCGTCAAGGCGAATTCGAGGAACAGCCGCCCGGTGCGGCCCGGCGAGAAGGCGACCGGCGCATAGACCGCGGCGAGGGTCAGCGTCATCGCCACCACGGCGAAGGCGATCTCGCGCGAGCCCTTGATGGCGGCCGCGACGGGCGTCATGCCCTCCTCGATGTGCCGGTAGATGTTCTCCAGCACGACGATGGCGTCGTCCACCACGAGGCCGATGGCGAGCACCATGGCGAGCAGGGTCAGCGTGTTCACGCTGAAGCCCATCGCATACATCAGCGTGAAGGTCGCGATGAGCGAGATCGGGATGGTGACGATCGGGATGATGGAGGCGCGCAGCGAGCGCAGGAAGAACAGGATGACCAGCACCACGAGGATGATGGCCTCGCCGATGGTGTGATAGACGGCCTTGATTGAGCGGTCGATGAAGACCGCGTTGTCGTTGGCGACCTCTGCCGTGACACCGGCCGGCAGCGATTCGTTGACCGCTGGCAATACGGCCCGCACCGCATTCGAGACGTCGAGCGGATTGGCCACCGCCTGCTTGACGATGCCGACCGTGATCGTCGGCTTGCCGTTGTAGCGGCCGTCGCGCCTCAGGTCAGCGGCGCCGAGCTCGACGCGCGCCACCTCCCCCAGCTTGACTTGATAACCGTCGGCCAGCTTGACGATGATGTTGCGGAATTGCTCGGCGGTGGTGAGGCCGGTGCGCGACAGCACCGTGAACTCGCGCATCTGGCTCTCGATCCGGCCGGACGGCAACTCGACGTTCTGGCTGCGCAATGCACTTTCGACGTCCTGGACGGTGAGGTTGTAGGCAGCGAGCCGCTCGCGGTCGATCCAGATGCGCATCGCATAGCGGCGCTCGCCAAAGATGGTGACGTCAGCGACGCCATTGAGATTCTTGAACCGGTCGACCACGTAGCGGTTGACATAGTCGGTCAGCTCAAGCGCATCCATCCGCTCGGCCATGAAGGAGATGTAGATGACCGGCTGGGCGTCCGCTTCGACCTTGGCAATGGTCGGCTCGTCGATCTCGTCCGGCAGGCGCCGGCGCACCCGGCTGACGCGGTCGCGCACATCGCTGGCGGCAACATCGACATCGACATCCGAACGGAAGCGCACGGTGATGCGGCTCGATTCGGCCCGGCTCGTCGATTCGAGGACATCGATGCCGGCGATACCAGCGATCGAGCCTTCGAGCACCTGCGTCACCTGGCTCTCGATGATGGTCGCCGAGGCTCCGGGATAGCTCGTCGTCACGGAGACGACCGGCTCGTCCACGTTGGGATATTCGCGCACCGCCAGCCGGTCGTAGGAGACGATACCGACAAGGATGAGGACGAGGCTGAGAACGGTGGCGAAGACCGGACGGCGGATGCAGATCTCCGGCAGGCGCATCTGCCTTCCCTCAGCCCTGCGCGGCGGTCGAGGTCACGACCTCGACGTTGGCGCCGTCGCGCAGCCGCTGCTGGCCGGCAGTGACGACCACCGCCCCCGGCTCGACCCCTTCGGCGATCTCGACGAGGCCGCCGTAGCGGTTGCCGAGCGTCACGCGCGCCTCGACGGCCTTGCCGTCCTCTACGCGGAAGACGAAGGTGTCCTGCCCGCGCGGCACGATGGCCTCCTCCGGCACGGTAACCACCTGCCGCTCCCGGCTACCCTTGATGAGGATGCGCGCGAAAAGCCCGGGCCTCAGGGCCATGTCGCCGTTGGGCACCCGGGCGCGCACGCTGAGTGCCCGCCCGTTAACGTCGACCAGCGGGTCGATGGCCTCGATCACGCCGTTGAAGATGCGTCCGGGGAATGCATCGACGCTCACCTCGACGGCCTGCCCCACGGCGATGTCGCCGAGATGGATCTCCGGAACCTTGAAGTCGACGTTGAGGGCATCGATCTTCTCGAGGTTCACGAGCGGCTGGCCGGTCGTGACATAGGCGCCGACCGAAACCGTGCGGATGCCCAGGATGCCCGGGAATGGGGCGCGGATCGTGAGCTTATCGAAGCGGGCCCGGATGAGCGCGACGGCGGCCCGTGCCATGGCGAGATTGGCCACCGCCTCGTCGTTCGCCCGCTGGGTCGTGTTGCCGGAACGGGCGAGTGTGCTCGTGCGCTCGTAATTGGCGAGGGCGAGGTCGAGCTTGGCCTGTGCGTCGTCCATCTCGGCCTGCGTCAGCGCGCCGTCGAGCTTGAAGAGAACGTCACCCTCCTGGACGGCTTGGCCGTCGCTGAAGGCGATCGAAGAGATGCGGCCCGCAATCTCTGACGCGACCTTCACCGATTCGTCCGAGGCGAGGCTGCCGATGGAGCGAACGTCGGCGGTCAACGTGCCGGCCTTGGCCACCGCGGTCTCGACGGCAAAGGCCGGTGCGCGACGCGAGGTCGTCGCCGGGCCCTGCCCCTGCGCCGAAGCATTCGACTGCAACGCGGTCCACAGATCATTGAACCGGCCCTGATTGAGCAGGTAGGCGCCGCCCCCAGTGGCCGCGAGCAATGCGATGGCGACAACAACCGATTTGCGCATACCGTCCCCTGACTCTCTCGGCCCGCCGCCCATCGCGCACGACGAGCCTGTCTTGGCATGCCCGCGAACGTTCGCGAACGCCCCCGTCCGCCGGCCCGAAAGTGGCCTAGTTCCTCAACCCGAGAATTATACGCTAGCTATGTGGCGACTAGCAGAAAGCGGCAAATTAAATCTTCGTCATCAAACACCCGGCAAGGCACCGCCTCGTCAGTGGGCAAAAGTTCACAGTGCGGACAGGAGATGCCCGCCGTCGACGGGAATCACCGCGCCCGTCATGTAGGCCGAAGCCGACGACAGCAGCAGCAGCAGGACGGCATCGAGATCCTGCATGCGGCCGAAGCGCCTCTGGGGGATGCGTTTCAGGAGCGCCGCCCCAGCCTCGCTCGCCAGGACGTCGCGGTTGAGGTCAGTTTCGACATAACCCGGGGCCAGCGCATTGACGCGGATGCCGTGGCGCGCCCATTCGAGGGCCATCTGTTTCGTGAGTTGGATCAGCCCAGCCTTCGACGTCGCGTAGGAGCCGACCTGTCTGCCCTGGCGCAGGCCCAGGATGGAGACGACGTTGACGATCGCCCCGCCGCCGCCCGCCGCGATCATTGCTCGCGCCACCTCGCAGGCGACATGCCGCGCCCCGGTGAGATTGGTGTCGATGGTCGCCACCCACTCCTCCGATGCCTCGTCGAGCAGCGCCCGCGTACGGGCGATGCCGGCGTTGTTGACGAGTCCGTCGATCGTGCCGAAACGCGCCACCACACGGGCAACGCCGTCACGGACGGAAGCGATGTCCGTCACGTCCATCGCCACCGGCTCGGCCTCGCCGCCGGCCATGCGGATCTCCTCGACCAGGGGCACGAGCAGATCGAACCGTCGGGCCGCGACCGCGACATGGACCCCATGGCCGGCGAGCATGCGCGCGAAATGATGGCCGAGACCGGACGAGGCGCCGGTGACGATCACCACCGCGCCGGCCAGGTCGGCGAAGGGATTGAGAATCCGTGGGCCATTCTCGTCGAGCATCGCGCCATCCATCCGCAACCGGCCCCCTCCAGGCCCCGGCGACCTCATGCGAGCACGCGCGCGCATGGGGCGCAAGGCGGCCGGACGGCGATCCGCCCGCCGGCCGCTCAGCGCTGCGTGCCGGCCTGCCGTGCGGCCTCGGCCGCCGTCTCGCGCACGACGACAACGGTCGCATCGGCATGGCGGACGACACGCGCGGCGTTCGGCCCGAGGAAATAATCGTCGATCTTGGGCCGCGCTGCGCTGATGACGATGAGGTCGATGTCCAGTTCCCGGGCATAGCGCAGGATGACCTCGTAGATGGTGCCGTGATCGACAATGTGCCGGTGGCGCACACCCGCCGGGATGGTCTCCTTCGTATAGGCGTGGAGGGCAGCGTTCGCCTCCTCCATTGCCCGGCGCACGTGATCCTTCGGGAAGAAGCCAGCAACGATGCTCATGCCGAAATCCGGCACCACGGTCAGCACGTGGATCGTGGCACCGAAGGCCTTGGCCATGTCGACGGCGGTCTTCACCGCCTTGGTCTGGCTGTCGAGGTGGGCGACGTCGATGGCGAGCAGGATGTTCTTGTACATGGACTTCCTCCGGCTCAGGCGGTCGCGGGCGCGCCGACGGCCGTGCGCTGCCGGCGGCGCTGCAGGAGAACGACGAGGCCGATCAGCAGGAAGCCGGGAATCGTCATCAGCTGGCGATTCATGCGCTCGCGCTCGCGTTCCAGCTGCACGATGCGCACGGGCTGCTCGCCGTAGAAGTCGAAGTTCTTGAGGCTCTGGGCCGCCTGGCTCGTGGCATCGAACGGCTCCTCCAGCACGACCGCATCCCCCTCGACCTGGTAGAGGAGACCCGTGTTCTGCTCGAGGCGCCCGCGCGGATCCCCTGCCGGCGCTCCGAGCTCGAGCACGATGGTCTTCTGTGCGATCCGCCCGAGGCGGAAGTCGGGCCCCTCCACCGTGAGCCGCAACGTGCCCTCGTCGGGCTCGGAGGCCACCGCCTCCTCGATCCGCGCCGGCGCCAGCGTTTCATAGGGTTCAGATATCTGGTCCAGGAAGAAGCCGGGACGCAGCAGGAAAAAGGCCGCGAGCAGCAAGATCGCCGATTCCCACAGGCGCGAACGCACGAGGAAGAAGTTCTGAGTCGCCGCGGCGAAGACCAGCATGGCGATCGTCGCCTTGAGGAAGATCCAGACCGCACCGGCCCAAGAGACGTCGATGAGCAGGAGGTCAGTGTTGAAGATGAAGATGAACGGCAGCAGCACGGTGCGCAGACTGTAGAAAAAGGCCGTAACGCCGGTTCTGATGGGATCGCCACCGGAGACGGCGGCCGCGGCAAAGGAGGCGAGGCCGACGGGTGGCGTCACATCCGCCATGATGCCGAAATAGAAGACGAACAGATGCACGGCGATGAGCGGCACGAGGAAGCCGTTGGCGGCCCCGAGTTCCACGACCACCGGCGCCATCAGCGAGGAGACGACGATGTAGTTCGCCGTTGTCGGCAGGCCCATGCCGAGGATAAGGCTGATGACGGCCGTGAAGAAGAGGATGAGCAGGAGGTTGCCGCCGGAGATCAGCTCGACGAACTGCGCCATCACCTGGCCGATGCCGGTCAGCGTCACGGTGCCGACGATGATGCCGGCCGTCGCCGTGGCCGCGGCGATGCCGATCATGTTGCGGGCGCCGAGCACGAGCCCTCCGAAGAGATCGTCCGCCCCCTCGCGCAGCGCGGCGCCGACATCTTGGCCGCGCAGGCCGCGGAAGAGCGCCTTGAGCGGCTTCTGCGTGACGAGGATGAGGAGCAGGAGGGCCACGGCCCAGAAGGCAGACAGGCCGGGCGACTTCTGCTCGATCATGAGGAACCAGACGAGGACGACGATCGGCAGGAGGTAGTGCAACCCGGTCTTTAGCACCTCCTTGGCGAGCGGCAGTTCCACCACCCGGGCGTTCGGGTCGTCGAGTTCGAGGTCGGGCGAGCGCGAGGCATACCAGACGAGCCCGACATAGGCGGCGAGCAGCAGCAGGACGAGCAGCGAGGCCGACATGTCGGGCAGCAGCATCTGCACGCCGCGGATGACCCAGTAGATCACGCCGCAGAGGATGACGATCGAGGTCGCGGAGATGCCGGTGACGAGGGCCGACTGCCAGACGGTACGCCGAATGCGCTTGGGCAGCGTCGGCATGTCGTGCTTCACCGCCTCGAGATGCACGAGATAGAGCAGCGCTATGTAGGAGATGATGGCGGGCAGGAAGGCGGCCTTGATCACCTCGAGGTAGGAGATGCCGACATATTCCACCATCAGGAAGGCGGCCGCGCCCATGACGGGCGGCATGATCTGGCCGTTGACCGAACTCGCCACTTCGACCGAGCCGGCCTTTTCGGGCGTGAAGCCGACGCGCTTCATCAGCGGGATGGTGAAGGTGCCGGTCGTCACCACATTGGCGATGGAGGAGCCGGAGATGAGACCGGTCATCGCCGAGGCAAGGACGGCGGCCTTCGCGGGTCCGCCGCGCAGGTGGCCAAGCAGTGCGAAGGCGAGCTTGATGAAGTAGTTGCCGGCCCCCGCGCGGTCGAGCAGCGAGCCGAAAAGCACGAAGAGGAAGACGAAGGACGAGGACACGCCAAGCGCGATGCCAAAGACGCCCTCCGTCGACAGCCACATCTGGTCCATCGCCCTTGGAATCGACGCGCCCTTCCAGCGGATCACGTCCGGCACGAAGACACTCGAGCCGAAGAAGACGTAAAGCAGGAAAACGACCGCCACGACGACGAGGGGCAAGCCGAGCGCGCGGCGCGTCGCCTCGAGGAGGAGGATGAGGCCGACGCCGGCCACGACCAGGTCCTGCATCAACGGATTGCCTGGGCGGGTCGCGAGGGCCCCGTAGAACAGGAAGATGTAGGCCGCGCAGAAGGCGGCGAGGAGCGCCAGCACCCAGTCCTGCACAGGGATGCGATTGCGAGGGCTCGACGGCAGGGCCGGAAAGGCGCAGAAGGCGAGGAAGAGCGCAAAGGCGAGGTGGATCGAGCGCGTCTCGGTATCATTGAGGACGACGCGCAGGCCCGTTGCCGCTTGGGTGACGAAGGGCAAGGGCGACGCGATCCAGATCTGGAACAGCGACCAGGCGAGCGCGACACAGAACAGCAGCCGGCCAGCCATGCCACCGGGATCGCGTGCACCGGTGTCGGAGGACGCCACAAGATCCTGCAGTTCGTCATCGCTCAGCGGACGGCCCGCTTTCGGCTCCTCAGCCATGCTCATGCTCCCCCCGCAATTGCGCTTGCCGCCTTGTCGGCCCGCCGCCGGGCATTTACCGCGACGGCGAAAAGACGGACGGCACGCGCGTGCCGCCCGTCTTCATCTTACATCAGGCCGGCTTCCTTGAAGTACTTCTCCGCGCCTGGGTGCAGCGGCGCCGACAGGCTCTGCTTGACCATCTCCTCCTTGGTCAAGGTGCCGAACGCAGGATGCAGGCCCTTGAACTGGTCGAAGTTCTCGAAAACCGCCTTGGTGAACTCGTAGACAACGTCTTCGGGCACCTTGGCCGAGGTCACCACCGTGGCACCGACGCCGAAGGTCGTCGTGTCCTCGGCTGAACCCGGATACATGCCGCCGGGAATGGTAGCCATGCGGTAGTAGGGGTTATCGGCGACGAGCTTCTCCACCTCGGCACCGTCGACGTTGACGAGCACGCTCTCGCAAGACGAAGTCGCCTCCTGGATCGAACCGTTAGGATGGCCGACGGTGTAAACGATGGCGTCCACCTTGTTGTCGCACAGCGCCTGGGCCTGCTCCGCCGGCTTCAACTCAGAGGCGAGCGAGAAGTCGGACGTCTTCCAGCCCTTGGCCTCGAGCAGCACCTCGGTCGTCGCCCGCTGACCCGAGCCCGGGTTGCCGATATTGACGCGCTTGCCCTTGAGGTCGTCGAAGGTCTTGGCATTCGCGTCCTTGCGCGCCAGCACCGTATAGGGCTCGGCGTGCAGCGAGAACACGGCACGCAGGTCCTTGTCGGCGCCCTGGTCGGCGAAGTTGGCCTTCCCGTTATAGGCATTGAACTGCACGTCGGACTGCACGACGCCGAACTCGAGCTCGCCCGAGCGGATGGCGTTGACGTTGAACACGGAGCCGCCGGTTGATTCGACCGAGCAGCGGATGCCGTGTTCCTTGCGCTTCTGGTTCATGAGCCGGCAGATGGCGCCGCCGGCCGGATAATAGACGCCCGTGACGCCGCCCGTGCCGATGGAAATGAACTTCTGATCCTGGGCAGCGGCGCCACCGGCGGCGGCAAGGCCGATGGCCCCCGCCGCAGCGGCCGTTGCGAAAATGGACAGGATACGCATGTCTGGACCTCCCTCTATGGTCAGATCATCCGGGAACCCTTGACGAGGCCCCGCTCATCGCCCCGGCCGGTACTGGCGGCAGGGGCGTGTGCCAAAGGCGGCGCAGGTCGTCCGCGCTGGCGAGCGGACGGGCGCTGCCGGCAGCGGCCGCGACGGCCGCCGCGACAGTTGCGCCGTTATGGGGCGCGACGCGCCCCTCCGGCAATATCAGATTGTTCTCGAAGCCGATGCGCATATGCCCGCCGTGGGCAACCGCGGCAGCGGCGCAAGCCGCCTCACGCCGCCCGAAGGCGCAGACCATGAACGGATGGCGCGCAAGGCCTGCCGTGAGGAAGGCGTCAAGATCGCCCGGCGCTGCCTCCCGTCCGGCGTAGCTGCCGAGCACGGCGAGCACGTTTGGCCGCGGCGTGTCCGGGATGATCCCGCGCGCCATGACGTCGTCGAGCCGGGCGAGCTCCTCTGCACTGTAGACGATGATCTGCGTCAGGACGGGCCGGATGGCGAGCCGGGCGAAGAAGCGGCCAGCCGCAGTCTCCGCAGCAACATCGGGCATGATCTCGCGCAGCGCAATCGAGACGCTCTCGGGCACCAGGTCGTCGACGAGCGCCATCTGCGCCGCCGGGGCATAGCGCCCGACGGCCTCGGTGGTGATCTGCACCACCATGGCCTCGCCCACCGCGGCGCGCACGGCGCGCGTCGCCTCGCGGTACAGATCCGCATCGAGGACGTGGCGCCCCTCGCCGTCGCGCACGTGAAGGTGGATCGCCACGGCGCCCGCCGCTCGGCAGCGGGCGGCCTCGCGGGCGAGTTCCCTGGCCGTCAGCGGCAGTGCCGGGTGATCGGCCTTGCCGCGCCGGGCGCCATTGGGCGCCACCATGACAGCGAAGGGAGCGGTCATGCACGCACCTCTGCGATGGCCCCGTCAATGGCAGCGGCCAGCTTGTCGACGATCTCCTCGACGTGGGACGCAGCGATGATGAAGGGCGGCGCCAGCAGGATGTGGTCGCCGCTGACGCCGTCGGCCGTACCGCCGGCAGGATAGCACATCAGCCCGGCCTCCATGGCCTTGGCCTTGACCCGCGTATTGAGCCTGTCCTGCGCGGCAAAGGGCTGCTTCGTCTCACGATCGGCGACCAGCTCGACGCCGATGAAGAGCCCGCGGCCGCGGATGTCGCCGACATGGGCGTGCTGGGCGAATCGCTGTCCCAGCGCCTCGGCCAGTCGAATGCCCTGCTTGCGACAGTTGTCCAGCAATCCTTCGGCCTCGATCGCCCGTTGCACGGCGAGCGCCCCTGCACAGGCGCTCGCGTGGCCGATATAGGTGAACCCGTGCTGGAAGCCCTCGGGAGATAAGGCAATCGTATCGTAGATCGTGCTCGACATCAGGCATGCGCCGATGGGTTGATAGCCGGCGCCGAGGCCCTTGGCGCAGGTGACGATGTCGGGCGTGACGCCGTCCTGCTCGCAGGCGAAGAGCGTGCCGGTACGGCCCATGCCGCTCATCACCTCGTCGAGGATCAGCAGGATGCCGTAACGGTCGCAGATCTCGCGGATGCGGCGGAAATACCCGGGCGCCGCCGGCACGGCGCCCAGCGTCGCGCCCACCACCGTCTCGGCGACGAAGGCCATGACCGTACCGGGACCGAGGCGTAGGATCTCGGCCTCCAGCGCCGCCGCGGCGCGCTCGCCATAGGCCCCCTCGCTCTCGTCGTCGCGGCGATGGCGATAGGCGTAGCAGGGCTCGATGTGGGAGACCTCGATGAGCAGCGGCTCGTAGACGGCGCGACGGCCGGCATTGCCGCCGACGGCGAGCGCCCCGAGCGTGTTGCCGTGGTAGCTCTGCCGGCGGGCGATGATGCGCGAGCGCTCGCGCTCGCCCCGGTTCCAGAAATATTGCCGCGCCAGCTTGAAAGCCGTCTCGTTGGCCTCCGAGCCGCCGGAGACGAAATAGACATGGCTGATGCCGGCCGGCGCGCGCTGCGTGAGATGCTCCGCCAGGGCCTCTGCCGGCTCGTTCGTGAAGAAGGAGGTGTGCGCATAGGGCAAGGCGTCGAGCTGTGCCTTGATGGCCTCGATGACGCTGCGGTGCGAATGGCCAAGGCAGGAGACGGCCGCGCCGCCGGAGGCGTCGAGATAACGGCGCCCGACCGAATCGATGACATAAGGCCCCTCGCCGGCGACGGCGACGGGCAGCGGGATCCGGGTCTGGCGGTGCAGGATGCGGGTCATGATGCGTTCAACTCGTTGCGGAAGGCTGGCTCAGGTCGTCGGCGTCGCTCCAGTACGCGCCGGCCGACTGCAGGTGTTGCTCGCGGCCGGCGACGGCGGCGAGCGCCTCAGGTCCGAGGCGGGCCATGACGAGAGACACGAGGGTCTCGACGACGGCCATTGTGCCGACCTGCGACTGCAGCAGCGAAACGCCGCCGTCCCCCACGAGAACCACATGGCCGGCGGCGCGGCCGAGCGGCGAGAGCGCGCTGTCGGTGATGGCGATGACCGTCAGCCCCTGCCGGCTCGCCTGCCGGGCCACGAGTACGGTCTCCCGCGTCAGCGGCGCGACGCCGATGGCGACGAGCACGTCGCGCTCGTCGCAATGGTCGAGCGCATCGACGCCGAGCCCGCCGACGCCAGCGAGCGGCAGCACCCCTTCACGGAACAGCGCAAGCGAATAGGACAGGGCGAAGGCTGGCGGAAAACTGCTGCGCAGGCCGACGACAGCGATGCGCCGGGCCGCCGCGAGGCTTTCTGCCGCCGTAACGAGAATCGCCGCCTGCGGCGGGGCGAGCGCCGCATCGACCGTGACATGCGCCGCGGCCTGCGTCGCAGCAACCAGCATCGCCGCATCTGAGCCGGCCCGCGCCATGATGGACTGCGCCCGCGCGGCGAAGGGCCCGACGGGACGCGCCTTCCACTGCGCGCGCAGGACGTCGCGGAAATCCTCGTAACGCTCGTAACCGAGCATGCGCACGAGCCGCAGGAGCGAGGCGGGCGAGACGCCGGCGGCGGCCGCGAGCTGACGCATGGACATAAGGGCGCCGTCGTCGGGGTGGCGCGTCAGGTGCTGGGCCGCCTTGCGCAGTTGCGGCGGCAAATCGTCGAACAGCCGAGCCAGTTGCCGGTCGATCGTGTCCACGGACGCCCCGATGCAGCCGATGAAGCAAACGTTTCATTATGCTCGCACCATAAAACATCTGCGTCAATAAGAGTCATCGCTATCGGCGGCGGCGGACCCGGAATTGTCGCGCGCCCCCGTTTGGCGCTACCGTCCGTCGCGGCCACCGGGCCGCCACGCGCCGCGGAGAGCTAAAGACAGCATGCGCAATCCCACCAGCCTGATCGACCGCATGCGCCTCGAACTGCCGGAGATGAATCGGGCCGACCGGGCAGTGGCGGACGTCATCCTCCATGACATCGACGCCGCGACGCGCCTCAGCACCAGGGAGCTCGCCGGCAAGGCCGAGGTCAGCGAGCCGACCGTCATCCGCTTTGCGCGGCGGATGGGCTGCGAGGGCTTCACGGATTTCAAGATCCGCCTGGCGCAGGACTACGCCATCGGCCGCATGTATCTGGTTGCCGAACGGTCAGTGCCGGCGGAGACCGGGCGTGAGGTCGCCGAGCATGTCTACGAGGCGACGGCACAGGCGCTCGCCAGTGCCTTCTCGCAACGCGATCCGGCGGCATTGGAGGCGGCGGCGGAGATACTGGACAAGGCGCGCCGCATCTTTTGCTTCGGCGTCGGCGGCAGCTCGGCCAACGTCGCGCAGGAAGCGGAGAACAGGCTTTTCCGCCTCGATCTCGCCGCCTCTGCCACGGCCGATCCCTACAAGCAGCGCATCATTGCGGCGACGGCGGGACCGGGCGATGCCCTGCTCATCTTCTCCGTCACCGGCAAGCCGCGCTCGCTCGTAGACGCGGCGGAGATCGCCCGCGGCCTCGGCGCCGCCGTGGTCTCGGTGACCGCGCCCGGAACCCCGCTCGCCGGCCATTCGACATTGGTTGTCCCCCTCGTCGCCTTCGACGAGGAAAAGTTCTTCTACATGCCGAATCGCGGCCGCTACGGCCAGCTGTTCGTGCTCGACTGCCTGGCGACACTGATCGGCGCGCGGCGCATGAAGAGCGTCGCCAAGAAGCTCTGGCGCGCCCGCATGACCCTTGTCGACCTGCACGGCTCGACCGAGAGCCAGCCCGTTGGCGACTGAGCGCTGCAAGGCGCCTCCCGCCTTGACGGCCCACAAACGGCCGGCAGCTCTGGCCTCCGGCGCCGTCATGCCGGCGCGTGTCGCGGGCATCCACGCCTTGAAAATGAGAACAACGTCAAAGGCGTGGATGGCCGGGACGAGCCCGGCCATGACGAGGCCCATGCGCGCTCCACAGCGCGCCAGCCGCGGGCACGTAGCCGGAACCCTCAATAGGTAGTTAAATTACATTCTCTCCCCACGTCCGAAACCCCGGAAATTGCCAGCAACTCGGCCGCAAAATCCTCGGAACGGCAAAATTTTCTTATTTCATCGATAATTACGCTCGAGTTCCCTGCCTGTCGGGATGCGCCCACCCACCCCAATCGAGCCAGTCAAGATCCCTCAGCCGCCCTCCCGATTGACAGGTCAGTAATAAAACTACATCATACGCTCATTCCAATTCCAGACTGGCGAATGCGAAGCATGCAGCGCTCCGACAAGACCATCGTTTCCTTCCGTTTCGACGAAGTCGTCGTCCCGGCCCATCCGGGCGTGATCAATTCGGAGAGCCTTGCAAAGCCGCTCCACATGCTGCCGGTCGGCGGCAAGGCGGCATGGAGCACCCAGTTCGACGAGCTGCCGAAGCTCATCGTGCGCATGACGCTTGCCGACGGCACGGTCGGCCTCGGGGAATTCTACCGCGACCATGAGTGGCCGCGCATCGAGGCGATCTGCGCCAACCTGCTCGGCACCTCGATCCTCGACCTCCCCCTGCAGGATCTGCCGCTGCCGCTGTGCCGGGAATATGATGGCTTCGAATGCGCGCTCTGGGACGCCTATGCGAAGTCGCTCGGCGTGCCGATGCATGCGCTGCTCGGCGGGGCCATCCGTGACCGCGTCGCCGTCAGCGCCTGGTCGAGCCACCGCACGCAGGAGGAGGTCGGTCCCTGGGTGCGCCGCTACTGGGAACAAGGCTACAAGGTCATCAAGTTCAAGTGCGACCTCGAGGACGACGTCGCCGGCTGGTGCGCGCGTATCAAGGAGCACGCGCCGGGGATGAAGGTGCTCTTCGACCCCAACCAGCGCTGGGAGAATGCCGGCAACGCGCGGCGCATCATCCGCGAGCTCGAGGCCGTCGGCAACGTGCTGCTGCTCGAGGACCCGCTGCCGCGCTGGATGCTGCTCGACTTCGCAGAGCTGCGACGCTTCTCCTCGATCCCGATCGTGCTGCACGTCTCGCTGCCCTACGTCTACCAGGGCCAGCGGCCGCACGACGCCATCAATGCCATCGCTCACAATGCCGTCGACGGCTTCAACTTCAACGGCGGCCTCGCCAAGTTCCAGGCGCTCGACCATATCGCCGCGACGGCCGGCCTCTATTGCTGGCACGGCTCGGAGGTGGACCTCGGCATCCTCGAGGCCATGTACGTGCACCAGTCGGCGGCGGCGAAGAGCTGCGTGTGGCCGGGCGACATCTTCGGCCGGATGATCCGCACGCACGACCTGCTCGAGAAGCCGCTCGCCTTCGAGCCGCCGTTCGTGCGCATCCCCAGCGACGGCCCGGGTCTCGGCGTGAAGCTCGACGAGGCGGCGCTCGCACGGTTCCGCACCGCCGAACGCACCATCTCCTGAGGGCGGCCGATGCGCTGGGAAAAGTTCACGACGAACGAGATCGCCGGCCTCGACCGGTCGACCCCGGTTGTCCTCAACATCGCCGCCATCGAGCAGCACGGCCCGCACCTGCCGCTCGATACGGATGCCGCGATCGGCGCCCATTTCCTCACCCGGCTCGACGAAACGCTGGGTGAGAAGGTGCTGATCCTGCCGCAGGTCAAGGTGTGCTGCTCCGAGCACCACATGGATTTCGCCGGCACGCTCAGCATCCGTCACGAGACCTTCCTTGCCTATGTCGGCGACATCCTCGAGAGCGTCGTGCGGCACGGCTTTCGCAATCTCGTGCTGTTGAACAGCCACGGCGGCAACCAGGCTATCGGCCAGGTGCTGCTGGAGAGCTTCGGCGCCCGCCACCGCGACTGCCGTATCGCCATGCTGACCTGGTGGCGGCTCGCCGCGCCCGAACTCGAAACGATCCGCGAGAGCGATTTCGCAGGCATCAACCACGCCTGCGAGTTCGAGACCTCGCTGATGCTCCATGCGGTGCCCGACAGCGTGCGGAGCGCGCTCGTCAGCGGCATGAGCTATGCGCCGACGCACGACTGGGCCCAGGCCGACATGATCCGCGGCAGCCGCGGGGCCATGTTCCGCTCCATGCACGAGATGTCGCATGGCACCGGCGTCGTGGGCGATCCGTCGAAGGCGACCGCAGAGAAAGGCGAGAGGATCACCGCGGCTGTGGTGAACCAACTCGTCCGCGTCGTTTCGACCCTCCATGAAGCGCGCTGACGGCGCGCGTCTTTCATCGGCAACCAACAGAGGGGTGCGCCACATGTTCAGAAAATTGGTCCTGGCGGGGCTCGCGGCCACGAGCCTCTCCTTCGCTGCCACGCCACCGACCCTCGCGCAGGAGCGCGGCGGCGTCATCAATGTGGCCATGATCGGCGAACTCGCCTCGCTCGATCCGACCGTCGCGACGGGCGACCTTCTCGGCACCGTCACGCAGCACTTCTTCGAGACGCTGTTCACCTTTGACAAAGAGTGGAATGTCACGCCGCTCCTGGCGGAGAAACTGCCGGAGGTGTCGGCCGACGGCCGCGTCTACACCATCACCCTGCGCAAGGGCGTGACGTTTCACGACGGCAGCGCGATGACGGCAAAGGACGTCGTCGCCTCCCTGCACCGCTGGCTGGAGCTCGCCGCGCGCGGCAAGCTGGTGCAGCCGAACCTCGCCGGGCTCGAGGCGGTCGACGACCATACCGTCCGCCTCAGCCTGAAGGAGCCGTTCGCGCCGCTCGCCGCGCTGCTCGCCTTCAACAATTCCGCGGCCATCATCCTGCCGGCCGGCAAGATGGACAACCCGCTTAAGGAATATGTCGGCACCGGCCCCTACATGCTCAAGGAGCGCAAGGCCGACCAGTACATCCAGCTCGTGCGCTTCGACGGCTATCAGGCGCGCGAGGGCGAGCCGAACGGCTTCGGCGGGGCACGCAAGCAGTACCTCGACGAGATCCGCTTCGTGCCGGTGCCGGATGCGAACACACGCGTCGAGGGGGCCATCGCCGGCCAGTACGACTATGCCGACCTCCTGCCCGTCGAGGCCTACGACCGGCTCAACGGCCAGGACAAGACCGAGCCGCTCCTGCTGAAGTCGTTCGGCTGGCCCATGTTCATCATGAACAACAAGCAGGGCATGATGACGAAGCTGGAAATGCGCAAGGCCGTGCAGGCCGCGCTCAACGCGGACGACATGCTCGCCGCCGCCTTCGGCAAGCCGGAGTTCTATACCGTCGACGGCGCGCTCTACCCGGAGGGCTATCCGTGGCGCACGGACGCCGGCACCGAGGCCTACAATCTGGGCGACCCGGAGAAGGCCAAGGAACTCGCCAAGACGGCCGGCTACGACGGCAAGCAGCCGATCCGCATCCTGACCAGCCGCCAATATGAGTTCCACTACAAGATGGCGCAGGTCGCGGCGGAATATCTGAAGGCGGCTGGTCTCGCCGTCGAGTTGCAGGTGGTCGACTGGGCGACGCTGGTGCAACGCCGCGCCGATCCCGCCCTGTGGGACATCTTCATCACCCACAGTCCTTTCCTGCCCGATCCGGCGCTGATCGCGCCGCTGCCGGCGACCTATCCGGGCTGGTGGGACAATCCCGAGAAGGAAAAGCTGCTCGTCGCCCTCAACGCCGAGCTCGACCAGAACAAGCGCGTCGCGCTCTTCACTGACCTACAGAAGCTGCTCTACGATCAGGCTCCTCTCTATAAGGTCGGCGATTTCAGCGCCCTCTCGGCCAAGTCGCCGAAGCTCAAGGGCTACGAAGCCTCGCCCTGGCCGTACTTCTGGAACGCCTATCTGGAGAAGTGAGCCTGAGCCGGCACAAGCCGGCGGTGCACGCCCCTCCTGCCTGTTCCACGAATTGGCGCGGAGGGGCGGGGGGAAGGGAGGAAGGCGGAGCAGCGTGCCGGCGCTGGCCGGACATGTCAGCCTTCCAGCATCGATCGGAACGGTCCGGCGGGCGCCGCCGACCCTAGCCCCGCCCTGCCGCAAGCTAGGGGAGGGGAACCCGGCGCGCCCGACTGGTTCCGCCCACTGCCAGAACGCCATAGTCTTTTGTCCCGGGATTGTGATGCCGCTCATCTCCCGGCAGCGAGTGGAGCGATGACCCGCTACATCCTGCAGCGCCTTCTCGGCATGCTCGCCGTGATGTTCACGGTGGTGACGATCGTCTTCATCATCGTGCGCATCGCCCCGGGCGACCCGGCTGCCGTCATGCTGGGGCCGGACGCGACGCCGGCCGACATCGCCGCGCTGCGCGCCCGCCTCGGGCTCGATCAGCCGCTCGTGGTGCAGTATCTCTTCTTCCTCGGCCAGCTCATCAAGGGCGACCTCGGCCAGTCGATCTTCCTCGACATGCCGGTGACGCGGGCGCTCGCCGAACGGGCCGAGCCCACCTTCTTCCTGACGCTGTTCTCTATTCTCATCGCCAGCGCCATCGCGCTGCCGGTCGGCATCCTCTCCGCCTACAAGCGCGGCACGCTGTTCGACCAGGCGGTGACAACCTTCGCCATGTTCGCGGCGAGCATCCCGAGCTTCTGGCTCGGCCTCGTGCTCATCCAGATCTTCGCGGTCAGGCTCGGCTGGTTTCCGGTCGCGGGCTACGGCGGGCCGGATGCGTCCTTACTCACGCGCCTGTCGCATCTCGTGTTGCCGGCGGTGGCCCTCGGCATTGTGTCCTCGGCGCTGATCACACGCTTCACCCGCGCCTCGATGCTCGACGTGCTCAACGACGACTACGTGCGCACCGCCCGCTCCAAGGGTATGGGCGAGTTCCGCGTCGTCATGAGGCACGCCTTCAAGAACGCACTCATCCCCGTGCTCACGGTCATCGGCCTCACGGCTGCCCTCCTCGTCTCGGGAGCCGTGGTGACGGAGACGGTGTTCAGCCTGCCAGGCGTCGGCAACCTCGTCGTGTCGGCGGTGCTCCGGCGCGACTATCCCGTCATCCAGGGCGCGCTGCTCGTGATCGCGGCGATCTACGTGCTGATCAATTTCGGCATCGACATGCTCTACATCCTCATCGATCCGCGGGTGCGCTACTGATGGCCGCTGTCAGCATCACCCCCGCGCCGCGCCTCACGACGCTCATCCTGCAGCGCAAAACGCTGGCGATCGGCCTTGCCGTGATCCTCGCCATCGCGCTCTTTGCCTTGCTCGCGCCGCTGATTGCGCCCTATGCGCCGAACAAGTTGTCGATCGTCAACCGCCTCAAGCCGCCGAGCGGCACCTATTTCTTCGGCACCGACGAATTCGGCCGCGACATCTTCAGCCGCACGATCTACGCTGGCCGCCTGTCGCTGACGGTGGGCGCGGCCGCGACGGTGTTCGCCGGTGTCATCGGTATCACGCTCGGCCTCGTCGCCGGCTTCTTCCGCCGTGCGGACACCGTGATCGCGCGCATCGTCGATGCGATGATGGCCTTCCCGGACATTCTGCTCGCCATCGCGCTCGTCGCCGCGCTCGGGCCGTCGCTCGCCACCGTCATCGTGGCGCTCGGCATCGTCTATGCGCCGCGCCTCGCCCGCATCGTGCGCGCCTCGACGCTGGTGATCCGGGAGCTGCCTTACGTGGAGGCGGCGCGGGCGCTCGGCGTGCCGACCTGGCGCATCATGACGCGCCACGTGCTGCGCAACCTCGTCTCGCCCATCCTCGTGCAGGCGACCTTCATCTTCGCCTATGCCATGCTGGCGGAGGCGAGCCTGTCCTTCCTCGGCGTCGGCGTCAGCCCCGAGATCCCGACCTGGGGCACGATGATCGCCTCCGGCCGGCAATATGTCGGTCAGGCCGACTGGATGACGATCTTCCCCGGCGTCGCGATCATCCTGTCCGTCCTGTCGCTGCAGCTCGTCGGCGACGGCCTGCGCGACCTCCTCGACCCGCGCCTTCGAAAGGACCTCTGAGCGATGGCCGCCGTCCTTTCCGCCCCCTCCCCGCTCACCGCGACGCTACCCGAGGACGTCGTCCTCAGGGCCGAGGACCTGCACACCCACTTCATCGTCGGCGAGCGCGCGGCGACGTCCGTCGACGGCGTGACGCTGACGGTGCGCCGGGGCGAAACGCTCGCCGTCGTCGGCGAATCTGGCTCGGGCAAGTCGGTGACAAGCCTGTCGATCATGCGCCTCCTCGCCCATCCCGGCCGCATCGTCAGAGGGAAAATCCTCTACCGGATGCGCGACGGCACGGTCGTCGATCTCGCGACCTTGCCGGAAAAGCGCATGCGCGCCATCCGCGGCAAGGAGATCGCCATGATCTTCCAGGAGCCGATGACGAGCCTCAACCCGCTCTACACCGTCGGCGACCAGATCATGGAAATGATCCGCCTGCACGAGCCGCTTTCCCGGCACGAGGCGCGCCGGCGGGCGCGGCAGATGCTCGAGCTCGTCGAGATCCCGGCGGCCGAGAAGCGGCTCGACCAATATCCCCACGAGATGTCGGGGGGCATGCGCCAGCGCGTGATGATCGCGCTCGCGCTCTCGTGCAACCCGGCCCTCCTCATTGCCGACGAGCCGACGACGGCGCTCGACGTCACCATCCAGGCCCAGATCCTCGACCTGATGCGCCGCCTGCAGCGCGACATCGGCATGAGCATCCTGTTCATCACCCACAATCTCGGCGTCGTCGCCGAGATTGCCCACGAAGTGGCTGTGATGTATGCTGGCCGCGTGGTCGAGCAGGCGCCGGTCGAGGCGCTCTTCGCGCGGCCGCGCCACCCCTATACCAAGGGCCTCCTCGCCTGCATCCCCAACCCGGAGCGCGACCGGGCGGCGGACGGGGCGCGGCTGATGTTGAACCCCATCCCCGGCAACGTCCCGAGCGTTCTCAACCTGCCGCCGGGCTGCACCTATGCGCCGCGCTGCCCGCTCGTCGAGCCGCACTGCGAGGGCGAGGCGCCGGGCCTCGTGCCGGCCGGCCCCGGCCACCTCTCCCGCTGCTTCAGGCACGAGTTGCTGTGACCGTCATGAGCCAGTCCCCATCCCCCGCAGGCGGCGATGTCCTGCTGTCCGTCCGCAATCTCTCCAAGCGCTTCCACACGGCGAGCGGTCCGGTGAAAGCGGTCGAGGACGTCTCCTTCGACGTTGGCCGTGGCCGCATCATCGGCATCGTCGGCGAATCGGGCTCGGGCAAGACCACCGCCGGGCGCTGCATCCTGCGGCTCGTCGAGCCGTCGGAGGGCGAAGCGGTCTTCGACGGGGTCGACCTGTTCAAGCTTCCGGAGCGGGCGCTGCGCGCCTATCGCCGGCGCATGCAGATCATCTTCCAGGACCCCTATTCCAGCCTCAATCCCCGCATGCGCGTGGGCGACATCATCGGCGAGGCCATCGACACGCACGGCCTCGCCAAGGGTGCGGCGCGGCAGGCGCGCATCGCGGACCTCCTGACCCGCGTCGGCCTCAGCCCGGAACATGCGCGGCGCTATCCGCACGAGTTCTCCGGCGGCCAGCGCCAGCGCATCGGCATCGCCCGCGCGCTTGCCGTCGAACCCGAGCTCATCGTCGCCGACGAGCCCGTGTCGGCGCTCGACGTCTCGGTGCAGGCGCAGGTGCTCAACCTCATCCAGGAGCTGCAGAAAGAGCTGGGCCTCACCATGCTCTTCATCTCGCACGACCTCACCGTCGTCGAATATCTGTGCGACGACATCGTGGTGCTCTACCTCGGCCGCATCATGGAGCAGGGCCCGTCGCGCGAGGTCTATGCCAATCCGCGCCATCCCTACACCAAGGCGCTTCTCTCGACCGCACCGATCCCCGATCCGACGGTCCGGCGCGAGCGCGTCATCCTTCAGGGCGACATCCCGAGTCCGCTCGACCCGCCGTCCGGCTGCGTCTTCCGCACGCGCTGCCCCTTTGCCATCGAGGCCTGCGCCAGGGCCGTGCCGCCGCACGAGAGCGTCTCGCCCGGCCATTCCGTCGCCTGCATCCGCCAGGCGGAACTCGCCACTCCTGCCACGCAGAAGGTCACCGCATGACGCCCTACCAGCGCCTCGCCGATCTCGGCCTCGCCCTGCCACCCGCACCGAAGCCTGTCGCGACCTATGTGCCCTTCGTGCAGGAGGGCAACCTCCTCTTCCTCTCCGGCCAGGGGCCGCGCGAGGCGGACGGCCGTCAGCGCACCGGCAAGGTCGGCGACGAGATCGGCGTCGCGCAGGCCTATGACGATGCGCGACTGACCGGGCTCAACCTGCTCGCCGTGATGCACGAGGCGCTCGGCGACCTTGCCCGCGTGCGGCGCGTGGTGAAGCTGCTCGGCATGGTCAATGCCGTGCCGGATTTCGGCGACCATCCGAAGGTCATCAACGGCTGTTCGGATCTCTTCGTCGCCGTCTTCGGCGAGGCCGGCCACCACGCCCGCTCGGCCGTCGGCTTCGGCTCGCTCCCGAACAACATCACGGTGGAGATCGAGGCGATCGTAGCGGTGGATTGAGCGAAGGCTCGCTGGCTCCCGCGCAACCGTCATGCCCGCGCCCGTCGCGGGCATCCACGCCTTGGAAAGCTGTGCAACGTCAAAGACGTGGATGGCCGGGACGAGCCCGGCCATGACGGCGGGAACGGTGCGCTCCCGGTTCGGTCAGCATCAGGGGAAGAAGGCCGGCCGGCAGTGTCTATGCCGTTCGGTCGTTCACGTCCCAAGGGAGAAGAAGCTGCCGACCGCTATTCCCCCGCTGCCGCCTTCTTCGTTGGTTTGCCGGCTGCTTTTTTAGCGGGCGCCTTTTCAGCCGGCTTCTTTGCAGCAGCCTTCTTCGCAGGAGCCTTCTTGGCGGCCGGCTTCTTCGCCGATGCCTTCTTGCCGCCGCCGGAGGCGCGCTTGGCGCGGATGAGGGCGATGGCCTCCTCCAGCGTCAAGGCGTCCTTGTCCATGCTCTTGGGCAGGGTGGCGTTGGTCGTGCCGTCGGTGACGTAGGGCCCGTAGCGGCCGGCCTTGACGCTGAGCTGCTTGCCGCTCTCCGGCTCTTCGCCCAGCACCCGGCCCGGCTCGGCCGCGCCGCCGCGGCGTCCGCCGCCCTGCTCCTTCGCGATGATCAGGTCGATGGCCCGGTTGGCACCGATGTCGAGCACGTCGTCGTCCTTGCCGAGATTGGCATAAGTTTTGTCGTGCTGGACGTAAGGCCCGAAGCGGCCGATGCCGGCGAGGATCGGCTTGCCGCTCTCGGGGTGTGTCGCAACCTCGCGCGGCAGCGACAGCAGCTTCAATGCCTTTTCGAGGTCGACGAGATCCGGCGCAAGGCCCTTGGGCAGCGTCTGGCGCTTGGGCTTGTCGCCTTCCCCGAGTTGCACATAGGGGCCGAAGCGGCCGTCGCGCAGCGTGACGTCGAGCCCCGTCTCAGGGTCCTTGCCGAGGGTGCGCGGGCCGCTGTCGGCGGCGGCGCTCGCCTCACCGTCTCCGTTCGCGGCGAGCTGGCGCGTGTAGCGGCACTGCGGATAATTGGAGCAGCCGATAAAGGAGCCGAACTTGCCGAGTTTCAGCGACAATTGACCCGTGCCGCAGTTCGGGCAGGCGCGCGGGTCGCTGCCGTCCGCCTTCTTCGGGAAGATGTGCGGCCCGAGCTCCTCGTTGAGGGCGTCGAGCACCTCGCTCATGCGCAGGCTCTTCGTCTCGTCGATGGCGGCGATGAAGTCGCGCCAGAAATCGCGCAGCACCGTCTTCCAGTCGATCTCGTTGTTGGAGACGCGGTCGAGTTGCTCCTCGAGGTCGGCCGTGAAGTCGTATTCGACATAGCGACGGAAGAAGCTCTCGAGGAAGGCCGTGACGATCCGGCCCTTGTCCTCGGGCACGAGGCGCTTCTTGTCGATCTCGACATAGCCGCGCTCCTTGAGCACGGCGAGCACGGCCGCATAGGTCGAGGGCCGGCCGATGCCGAGCTCTTCCATGCGCTTGACGAGGCTCGCCTCGGTATAGCGCGGCGGCGGCTCGGTGAAATGCTGCGTCGCGCGGATCTCGCGCTTCTCGAGGGCATCGCCGGCCTTCATGGCAGGCAGGCGGCGGCTCTCTTCATCTTCCTCGTCGTCGCGGCCTTCCTGGTAGAGCTTCAGGAAGCCGTCGAAGGTCACCACCTGGCCGGTGGCGCGCAGCTCGAGAAGGCGACCGCCGGCCCTTGCCTCGATATCGACCGTGGTGCGCTCGAAAACGGCCGATTCCATCTGGCTCGCCACGGTGCGGGTCCAGATGAGCTCGTAGAGCCGCGCCTGATCGGGGTCGAGCTGGCGCGCCACCATGGCGGGGAGGCGGCCGAGATCGGTGGGGCGTACCGCCTCATGCGCCTCCTGCGCGTTCTTGGCCTTGGTCGTATACTTGCGCGGCACGCCGGGTACATAGGCGTCGCCGAACTCCTTGGCGATGACGCGGCGGGCGCCGGCAACCGCCTCCGGGGCCATGTCGACGCCGTCGGTACGCATATAGGTGATGAGGCCGACCGTCTCGCCGCCGATCTCGACGCCCTCGTAAAGCCGCTGGGCGAGTTGCATGGTGCGCGCCGGGGCGAAGCCCAGCTTGCGCGAGGCCTCCTGCTGCAGGGTGGAGGTCGTGAACGGCGGTTGCGGGTGACGCTTGGCGGGCTTGGCCTCGACGGCGGTGACACGGAAAGCCGCCGTCTCGAGCAACTTCCTGAAGGCTTCAGCCTCCTCGCCCTGGCCGATGTCGAGACGGGCGATCTTCTTGCCGTCGGCACCGACGAGGCGAGCCTCGAAGGTCGCGCCCGCGTCCGTCTTGAGGACGACGACGAGCGACCAGTATTCGCGCGGCACGAAGGTCTCGATCTCGCGCTCGCGGTCGCAGACGAGGCGCAGCGCCACCGACTGCACGCGCCCGGCGGAACGGGCGCCGGGCAGCTTGCGCCACAGCACCGGTGAGAGGTTGAAACCGACGAGATAGTCGAGCGCACGACGGGCGAGATAGGCATCGACCAGCGCCTGGTCGATCTGGCGCGGCTGGCGCATCGCCTCCAGCACCGCATCCTTTGTGATGGCGTTGAAGGTGACGCGCTCGACGGCCACGTCCTTCAGCACCTTCTTCTGGGTCAGCGCCTCGACGACATGCCAGGAGATCGCCTCGCCCTCTCGGTCCGGGTCGGTGGCGAGAATGAGCTTGTCCGCCCCCTTCACCGCCCTCGCGATGTCGGACACGCGCTTCGACCCGCGGTCCTCCAGTTCCCAGACCATGGCGAAATCGGCCTCGGGATCGACCGAGCCGTCCTTGGCCGGCAGGTCGCGGATGTGCCCGAACGAGGCCAGCACCTCGTAGTCCTTGCCGAGGTACTTGTTGATCGTCTTAGCCTTGGCGGGGGATTCGACGACAACGACTTTCATCAAGAATTCCTCGGCGAGCCTTCAAGGAAAATGCGGGCGGCCGGCGTTACCACGACCGGCGGGCGGACTAGTTGAGTGAAAGGGAGCGCGGAGTCAAATGGCAAGGCGATGACAGCGGCGCAAGAGGCGCGCGGCGCCAGCGGGGCTGCAGCGTCGGAACCAACGCTGTTGCGCCTTTCGCGCACGGTTCTTATCGACAAGGACGAGAGCCTCGTGTATAGGGCGCCACCAACTCAGAACAGCGTCGCCGAAACGCTCGTGTCCGCGGGGCTTTCCTTCGGGCATGCCGGCAGGAGTGATCGACATGAACATCATCGAAGAGATCAACAGGGAACAGATCGCCAAGCTCACGGAAGCCAAGTCCATCCCGGACTTCGAGCCCGGCGATACGGTGCAGGTCAACGTGCGCGTCAAGGAAGGCGAGCGCAGCCGCGTGCAGGCCTATGAGGGCGTGTGCATCGCCCGTGATGGCGGCGGCATCAACGAGAGCTTCACCGTCCGCAAGATCTCCTATGGCGAGGGCGTCGAGCGCGTGTTTCCGCTCTATTCGCCGCTGGTCGAGTCGATCAAGGTCGTGCGTCGCGGCAAGGTGCGGCGCGCCAAGCTCTATTACCTGCGCGATCGCCGCGGCAAGTCGGCCCGCATCACCGAGCGCGCAGAGCGCCGCGCCGAAAACAACGCCAGCGAGTGATCCCGCTCGATCATGGCCGGCGGCACCACCGCCGGCACCGGGACGTTCAGGAAGCGCGGCCTCTCGCCGCGCTTTTTCATTTCCATCGCCGGCTTCGGCGCGGCTCGCGCGGGAGCCATGCCAAGGCAGAGCGTGCGGGCGCGTTGTCGCTGCCGTTTTGATCTGTTAAAAACGGCGCGGAATGATGAGGCGCGGGCGCTCCATATGCCGGCCCGACGTGACGAGTTGCCGTCTGACGTCGCAGCCGCTGCCGACGACGCAGGAATTTGCGGCGCTGCACGATCACGCCCGCCTGCCGTGGCGCTTCTTCGCGCGCCTCCTGGCCTGCACGATCGCCGACCTTCGCCGCGCCTGAGCCGGTGCCCGTCAGGGCGCCCGCCAGGCACCGCGCCCCGCGAGGGGGACGGCCGCAGGAGCGGCCCGTGACGCGGGTGAACATGTCCCGGCCGGCGAAACGGAGGCGGGACATCCAAGCGACAAGAGCACCGATGGCAGCCGCCATCACAGCATGAGAAGCCGAAAGCCCATGACAGCGCGCACCCTCTACGACAAGATCTGGGACGATCACGTCGTCGACACCCAGCCCGACGGCACCTGCCTCATCTACATCGACCGCCACCTCGTGCACGAGGTCACCTCGCCGCAGGCCTTCGAGGGCCTGCGCGTCGCTGGCCGCAAGGTGCGCGCGCCGCAGAAGACACTCGCGGTCGTAGACCACAACGTGCCGACCACCGACCGCTCGCACGGCATCGAGGATCCGGAAAGCGCGCTGCAGGTGGCGACGCTCGCCGACAATGCGCGCGACTTCGGCGTCGAATATTACAACGAGCTCGACCAGCGTCAGGGCATCGTCCACGTCGTCGGCCCCGAACAGGGCTTCACCCTGCCGGGCACCACGATCGTGTGCGGCGACAGCCACACTTCGACCCACGGCGCCTTCGGCGCCCTCGCCCACGGCATCGGCACCAGCGAGGTGGAGCACGTGCTCGCCACGCAGACGCTGATCCAGAAGAAGGCGAAGAACATGCTGGTCCAGGTCGACGGCGCCCTGCCCGAGGGCGTCACGGCCAAGGACATCATCCTCGCCATCATCGGCGAGATCGGTACCGCCGGCGGCACCGGCCACGTCATCGAATATGCCGGTGAGGCGATCCGCTCGCTGTCGATGGAAGGCCGCATGACCGTCTGCAACATGTCGATCGAGGGCGGCGCCCGCGCCGGCCTCGTGGCGCCGGATGAGAAGACCTACGCCTATCTTAAGGACAGGCCGAAGGCCCCGAAGGGCGCGGCCTGGGCCGAGGCCGTGCGTTTCTGGGAGACGCTGCGGACGGACGAGGGCGCCCATTTCGATGCCGTCATTCGACTCGACGCGGCGAATCTGCCGCCGATCGTCACCTGGGGCACGAGCCCGGAGGACGTCATCTCGATCAACGGCGTGGTGCCGAACCCGGATGACATCCAGGAGGAGACGAAACGCCAGTCGAAGTGGCGAGCGCTGGAATACATGGGCCTGAAGCCGGGCACGAAGATCACCGACATCGCGCTCGACCGCGTCTTCATCGGCTCCTGCACCAACGGGCGCATCGAGGATCTGCGCGAGGTGGCGCGCATCGTCGCTGGCAAGGCAGTCAACCCCAACGTCAACGCCATGATCGTGCCGGGCTCCGGCCTCGTGAAGATGCAGGCGGAGGCCGAGGGTCTCGACAAGATCTTCAAGGCGGCCGGCTTCGACTGGCGCGAGCCCGGCTGCTCCATGTGCCTGGCCATGAATGCCGACAAGCTGAAGCCCGGCGAGCGCTGCGCCTCCACCTCGAACCGCAACTTCGAGGGACGGCAGGGCTTCAAGGGCCGCACCCATCTCGTCTCCCCCGCCATGGCGGCGGCGGCGGCGATCGCGGGCCATTTCGTGGACGTGCGCAGCTTCGGCTGAGGCCGGCGCGCAGGGGGACGGCCGGGGGCAGGGTCGTCCTCTTGCGAAGGCACGAAAACGATCATGGCGACATCCCGGCCCGCGACGCTGCGGTGCAGGGACGCGGGACGCCGGAAGCGAGGCCTGCAAGGTGGTCGCGATGACAGGCGATGACGAGAAGCGGCAGCGCGAGGCGCGTGACGCACTGGACCGGGTGGAGCGGGACAGCGAGACGCTCGCCTCATCCTCCCTCGGCCGCGCGACGCGGCGCCTCGGCGCGCATTTCTCTGGCCGCGACGCGGACCATCCGGACGACGACCGCATCGAGGTGTGGGGCAAGCGTATCGGCCGCCTCCTCGGCCTCGTGCTCCTCGTCTATCTCGCCTATGCGCTGATACAACAGCTGGCACACTGACCCATGGAAACGGGGCCCATGAGCACGAGCCGGAACACAGAACACCTGCACGGCCTGACGGCCCCGGGCATCGATGCCTTCGAGGACCTCGCCCAGACGGCTTTCGACGCCCTGCCGGAAGATTTCCGCCGCCTGTGCGACGGCGTCCTCATCCGCGTCGAGGACTTCCCGGACGAGGAAACCATGGAGGAGATGGGCTGCGAGAGCCCGTTCGACCTCCTCGGCCTCTTTCGCGGCTACGGCCTTGCCCAGCAGGGCGCGGTGCCGATGTCGGGGCAGATGCCCAACATGGTCTTCCTCTACCGCCGGCCGATCCTCGACTACTGGGCCGAGCATGAGGAGACGCTCGGCTCCCTCGTCACGCATGTCCTCGTGCACGAAATCGGCCACCACTTCGGCCTCTCGGACGAGGACATGGAAGCGATCGAGGCCGCGGCGGGGTGACCGGCGCGGCCGCCGGCTGCGCTAGGCGCGCCAGGCCGGCTTTGGTATGACACTGGGCAAACAAGGTCGCCGCGGCGGCCGCAGACGGACAGAAGAGCGAAAGATGGAGAAGTTCACCACCCTGACGGGCGTCGCGGCGCCGCTCGAGATCGTCAATGTCGACACCGACATGATCATCCCGAAGCAGTATCTGAAGACCATCAAGCGCACAGGCCTCGGCAAGGGGCTGTTCGCGGAGATGCGCTACAAGGAGGACGGCTCGGAGAATCCCGACTTCGTGCTCAACAAGCCTGCCTACCGCAAGGCGCAGATCCTTGTCGCGGGCGACAACTTCGGCTGCGGTTCCTCGCGCGAGCATGCGCCGTGGGCACTGCTCGACTTCGGCATCCGCTGCGTGATCTCCACCTCGTTCGCCGACATCTTTTACAACAACTGCTTCAAGAACGGCATCCTGCCCATTACGGTGTCACCGGAAGACCTCGACAAGCTGATGGACGACGCCCGCCGCGGCGCCAACGCGACGCTGACCATCGACCTCGAGGCGCAGGAGATCCGCGGACCGGACGGGGGCAAGGTCAGTTTCGAGATCGACGCCTTCCGCAAGCACTGCCTGCTCAACGGGCTCGACGACATCGGGCTCACCATGGAGAAGGCCCCGAGCATCGAGGCCTACGAGAAGAAGACTGCGACCGTGCATCCCTGGCTCTGAGAGGGGCGCGAGGGGCGGCGACGTGAGAGGCGGCGGCTCCCTCTTTCAGCAAGCGCGAAGAGAATTTGCCACGAGCCCGGCCTGTCCGGGTTCTCAACCTGTCTCGACGAACAGCGGAGACGGACGGCATGAACCTCGACACCTACCTCGTCTTCCTGCCGGCCTGCTTTGCCATCAACATGGCCTTCGGACCGAACAACCTGCTCTCGCTGACCAACGGCGCACGCGAAGGGGTCTGGCGCGCCACCGCCGCGGCCGGCGGGCGGCTCGTCGCCTTCGCCATCATGATCGTCATCGCCGCGCTCGGCCTCGGCGCGGTGCTGGCGACGTCGGAGATGCTGTTCAGCGTCGTCAAATGGGCGGGCGCAGCCTATCTCGTCTATCTGGGCTTCCGCCTGTTGCGCGCCGGCGCTCCCGAGCTCACGACGCTCGAGACGAGCGCGCGCACGCCGCTCGGCCGGCTGGCGCTGCAGGAATTCTGGGTGGCCGCCGGCAACCCGAAAGCGATCCTCGTCTTCACCGCCTTCTTCCCGCAGTTCCTCGACAGTGGCAATCATGCGCTGAGTTTCCTTGTCATGGGCGCGACCTTCATCGCGCTTGAGGTCGTCGCCATCGCCGCCTATGCCGCCTTCGGCGGGCGCCTGCGCTCCCTGACGCGTGGGCGACGGGCGCTGAAGCTCTTCAACCGCGTCAGCGGGAGTCTGATGATCGGCTTCGGCATCATGCTGGCGCTGACCCGCCGCCCCACCGCCTGACCCCCGATACGAGAGGACCATCCGCATGACGCGGCGGCTGATCTCCACCGGCTCTCCCTTCGAAAGAGCCTACGGCTATTCGCGTGCCGTGATCGACGGGCCCTTCGCCTTCGTCGCCGGCACGACCGGCTACGACTACGCGACGATGGCGATGCCGGAGGATGCGGCCGCGCAGGCGCGCAACTGCTGGGCGACCATCGCACGCACGCTGGAGGAGGCCGGCCTCTCCCTCGCCGACATCGTGCGCGCCACCTATTACGTCACCGATGTCGCCCATGCCGAGCCGCTGCTCACGGTCTGTGGTGAAGTGCTGGCCGACGTGCGCCCGGCCGCGACGCTCCTCGTCGTCGCCGGCCTGCTGAAGCCCGAAATGAAGGTCGAGATCGAGGTAACGGCACTGAAGCGCCGCACCTGACGACGAAACGGAGCCCCACCCGTGGCCAAAGCCATCCACACCATGATCCGCGTGCTCGACGAGGCGCGCTCTGTCGCCTTCTACGAGACGGCCTTCGGCCTCAAGATCGCCGACCGCTTCGTCTTCGACGGCTTCACGCTCGTCTACCTGCGCAATGCCGAGGCCGATTTCGAAGTCGAGCTCACCGTCAACCACGGCCGCAGCGAGCCCTATGCGCTCGGAGACGGCTACGGCCACCTCGCCGTCGCGGTCGAGGATCTCGACGCCGAGCATGCCCGCTTCACCGACGCCGGCCTCACGCCCCAGCCGGTCAAGGAGTTTTTCCGCGACGGGGCGCTGATGGCGCGCTTCTTCTTCGTCACCGATCCGGACGGCTACAAGATCGAGGTGCTCGAGCGCCACGGCCGCTATCGCTGAGCGGGCCGGCCGGCGCGAGCCATGCGCCGGAACGCCTTGCCAAACCCGCACCCGCGCAGCAAAAGGCTGCGCGACCCATCTCATTCCGCGCAACACGAGGGCATCATGGCGTCCTACAATCTCCTTCTCCTCCCCGGCGACGGCATCGGCCCCGAGGTCATGGCCGAGGTCGAGAAACTCGTCGGCTGGTTCACGAAGACCGGCATCGCCCGCTTCGAGACGGAGAAGGACCTCGTCGGCGGCTGCGCCTATGATGCGCATGGCGTCGCCATCACCGACGCCGCCATGGACCGCGCGCAGGCGGCGGACGCCGTGCTCTTCGGCGCCGTCGGCGGGCCGAAGTGGGACAAGGTGGCCTACGAGCACCGCCCCGAGGCGGGCCTCCTGCGCCTGCGCAAGGAGCTCGGCCTGTTCGCCAACCTGCGCCCGGCCATCTGCTATCCGGCCCTGGCCGATGCCTCGTCGTTGAAGCGCGAGCTGGTCGAGGGGCTCGACATCGTCATCGTGCGCGAGCTCACCGGCGGCGTCTATTTCGGCGAGCCGAAGGAGATCGTGACGCTGGAGAGCGGCGAGAAGCGCGCCGTCGACACGCAGCTCTACACGACCCATGAGATCGAGCGCATCGCCCGCGTCGCCTTCGAGCTTGCCAAGGTGCGCCGCAACAAGGTCTCCTCGGCCGAGAAGCGCAACGTCATGCGCACCGGCGTGCTGTGGAACGAGGTCGTCACCCGCGTCCACAAGAACGAGTATCCGGGCGTGGAGCTGGAGCACGTGCTCGCCGACAACTGCGGCATGCAGCTGGTGCGCAACCCGAAGCAGTACGACGTCATCGTCACCGACAACCTGTTCGGCGACATCCTGTCCGATGTGGCGGCCATGCTGACCGGCTCGCTCGGCATGCTGCCGTCGGCCTCGCTCGGCGCCGAGGATCCCGCGACCGGCAAGCGCAAGGCCCTCTACGAGCCCGTGCACGGCTCGGCCCCCGACATCGCCGGCAAGGGCCTTGCCAACCCGATCGCCATGATCGGCTCCTTCGCCATGGCGCTGCGTTATTCCTTCAGCCTCGTGAAAGAAGCCGACATGCTGGAGAAGGCCGTCGCCAACGTCCTCGACGGCGGCCTGCGCACCAAGGACATCGCCGGGCCTGGCGTCAATGCCGCGGGCACCGGCGAGGTGGGCGACGCTATCGTTAGGGAAATGGAAAAGCTCGCCGGCTGAGGCCGGACGCAGCCTGCAACGACGAAGCCCGGCCGTCCGGCCGGGCTTTTTCGTTGTTTATATCTTAGCGGCAAGGAACCTGCGTGCGCCATGGCCCGGCTTGTCCCGGCCGTCCACGCCGTCGATCTTGCTTGAGCTTTCAAGGCGTGGATGCCCACGACAAGCGCGGGCATGACGCCCCCCTCAGCGCGACGCCTGGAAGTCAATCGCGCCGAAGGGATTGCGACCGCCGCCGATGCGCGGGGGCAGCACGGTGGAGCCGAATTTCTCCTGCACGTTGGCATAGACGGGCGAGGCATGGCTTTGGCCCGAGAGCACGTAGTTTGACATGGACCCGACCGGCACGACCTTGCCGGGATCGAGATAGCTGCGCGGCGTCACCGTGATGGTGCGCACGCGGCTCTGGGCGTATGCCTCACCGGCGACGGCAAGACAGGAGGCCGCCATGGCAGCGGCCGACAGGATGATGGTGAGATGACGCATGGTGCTGAACCTTCGCTTGCCATATCGGCGCGGCCATTAGTCACAGAATAGCATAACGGCCCGTGAAGGGCGCCGCCGCCGACCATCACACGCCCGTCCCGGCGCTCAACTTGCGGTGACGGGCGGCTCACGTGCGCCCGAAGGAGGCCGGCCGGACCGGCGGCAAGGGCACGTCGGCCGAGGTCGCGAGCAGTTCCGCGATACCATCGGCCGCCAGCGCCTCCTCCGCCACGCGCGGCGCAGCGCCGCAGGTGGCGGCCGGCCTTGCCGCATGGAACAGAGCCTTCAGGCCTCCGTCATCAAGCGAGGCGGCCGGCTCGAGGCCGTCGATGACGCAGCGCAAGGCGGCGTCGGCGCGCGGCCTGTCATCGGCGCCGCAGACCCAGCCGCTGAGGCGGAGGGCTGGTGCAGCATGCAGCAGGCGAAAGGCGGAGCAACTGCGCACGACGCCATGGCCGACCAGCTGCGCTTCCGCAACCTCCATGGTGCCCAGCTTCGTCGTGACACCACGCGGCACCGACGTGCGGGAGACGGCGAGTCCCGCCTCCGAAGCGGCCCGCACCATATCGACGAAGAAACTGGACGGAGTGCCCGCCTCCCCGCCCGGCCGATAGACCGACAGGCGCAGATGCGGGCCCGGCGTCGCGAAACGCCCGATTCCGATAATATCCTCCTGCCCGCCGAGGCCGTGATGCTGGGCCTCGTAGCTGCGTTCCCTGTCGCCGAAGCCGGGGCCGATGCCCGAGGCCGCGAGCGAGAACACGGGCACGGGCGCGCTCGCGCGGATCCAGATGGGGCGCGCCACGGCGGCGTCGAGGCCGGGCGTCGCCGGCACCGCTGCATCCTCCGCGAGCCTGACGTCCGACTGTGCGTCACCGACTCCGGCGCCCTCAGGCCCCTTCGCGGCCTGAAGGACATAGGTGCCGCCGGCAAGGGCGACGACGAACAGCCCGGACAGGAGCGTGCGCTTCAGGCGCGCCGCGGCGCTGCGCCGCGGCCGCCGGCGCACCGGCCGGTCCAATTCCTCGTAGAGCCTGTCGCCTGACGACAGGTGCGGCATGGGCGGCCCCGCCGCACGGCCTTGGTGATATCGCGTCATGGACACGCTCCCTGCCCTTCTGTTGCCGAAGGTTTTCCGGTGTCGTAGCGGACAAGGCTCACCGCATATGCCTGACCATCAGTTACCGCCGCGCGGCGATCTCCAAGGAGAGTCAACGACCCGTTGACGGGTAGCCGCCTGCAGTAACGTTAACGGGCCGCGCCGTGCATCCACGTCGCGCTTGACAGGACACGCCCGCCGTGGTGCAGAGACGGGTGCGGCTCGCTCTCGTTCGGCCGCGACTGGAACCGACGGACTTTCCATGGCTTCGCTGCTTGCGCTCAGCACGCTGACGAAAACGAAAGCCACGCTGACGGCCAAAACGGCCGGCTGACAGTCCGCTCGTCCCCCCGGTCCTCTCCCCACGGGGCGAGAGGAGGCGCCCGAGACGGCGCACGACGCCCAAGGGGGAGAAGCGAGAAATTCGAGGAGACAACGTGATGGGTTTCAAGGTCGCTGTCGTCGGCGCCACCGGCAATGTGGGCCGGGAGATGCTCGACATCCTGGCCGAGCGCGCCTTTCCGGCCGACGAGGTCGTGCCGCTCGCCTCGCGCCGCAGCATCGGGCAGGAGGTCTCCTACGGCGACAAGACGCTGAAGGTGAAGGACCTCGCGACCTACGACTTCTCCGATGTCGACATCTGCCTGATGTCGGCCGGCGGCGATGTGGCGCGCGAATGGGCGCCGAAGATCGGCGCCCAGGGCGTCGTGGTCATCGATAATTCCTCGGCCTTCCGCTACGACGCCGACGTGCCGCTGATCGTGCCCGAGGTGAACGCCGACGCCGTCGCGGGCTTCACCAAGCGCAACATCATCGCCAATCCGAACTGCTCGACGGCGCAGCTCGTCGTGGCGCTGAAGCCGCTGCACGATGCCGCCGGCATCAAGCGCGTGGTCGTGTCGACCTACCAGTCGGTCTCCGGCGCCGGCAAGGAGGGCATGGACGAGCTCTTCGACCAGACGCGCGCCATCTTCTCGGCCGGCGAGGTGAAGAACAACAAGTTCACCAAGCGCATCGCCTTCAACCTCATCCCCCATATCGACGTGTTCATGGAGGACGGGTTCACGAAGGAAGAGTGGAAGATGACGGCCGAGACGAAGAAGATCCTCGACCCGAAGATCAAGCTTACCGCCACCTGCGTGCGCGTGCCGGTGTTCATCGGCCATTCGGAGGCCGTGAACATCGAGTTCGAGAAGCCGATCACGGCTGACGAGGCGCGCGACATCCTGCGCTCGGCCCCCGGCTGCCTCGTCGTCGACAAGCGGGAGCCCGGCGGCTACATCACACCGCACGAGGCGGCGGGCGAGGACGCCACCTATATCAGCCGCATCCGCGAGGACGGCACTGTGGAGAATGGCCTCGCCATGTGGATCGTCTCCGACAACCTGCGCAAGGGTGCAGCCCTCAACGCGGTGCAAATCGCCGAGTGCCTCGCCAACCGCAAGCTGATCACAGCCAAGAAGAAGGCGGCCTGACCGGGCACTCGCGCGACGGCGCGCATGCCGTTGCCTATTCAATGACCACTGATCTTTTCGTCATGGCCGGGCTTGTCCCGGCCATCCACGTCTTTGAGCCTTGCGCACCCGTCCTGGCGTGGATGCCCGCGACAGGCGCGGGCATAACGGCGGTCTTTCTTACGTGCAGCCGATCGCCGACACCCGCCCCGGCAGGTCCGCGATCACCGGTGCGAAGGCGCCTGTCTCGGGATCACGCACGAGCAGATGGCCCGTGGCGACGCCGAAGAACGCGCCATGCAGCGCCAGCCGACCCTTCTCCACCAGGATGCGCACGCAGGGAAAGGTCATGAGGTTAGCGAGGCTGTTCTCGATGGCGGCATATTCGAGTTTGCGCAGATAATCCGTCTCGGCCTCCCCGCCGCGGCGCGGGCCGAGGCGCTCCGCTGCCGGGGCGATGAGGTCCATCCACTTGCCGATGAAATCGCCGGGCGAGAGCGGCTCGGATTCCCCTGCGAAAGCGCGGATGCCGCCGCAATGGGCGTGGCCGAGCACGACGATGTGCTTCACCTTCAGCGCCTGGACGGCGAATTCAAGCGCGGCGCTGGTACCGTGGTGAGACACCTTGTCCGGCTCGTAGGGCGGCACGAGGTTGGCAACGTTGCGCACGACGAACATCTCGCCCGGCGCGGCGTCGAAGATGACCTCCGGAGAGACGCGCGAGTCGCAGCAGCCGATGATCATGATCTCCGGCCTCTGGCCCTTCTCGGCGAGATGCTCGAAGCGGTCGCGCTCGCGCGGCAGGCGTTCGTGCACGAAGGATGTGTAACCGTCCGTCAGCCGTTTCGGGAAGGGGGCGCTTGCCATGTGCCGGGTCCTCCTTGGATATCAGGCGGCGAGTGCCGCAAGGGTGGCGAGATCGACGTTGCTGCCGCAGGCGAGGATGCCGAGCCGCTCGCCACGGGCCGGCACATAGGCGCCGGCGAGGACGGCGGCAAGCGCCGCGGCCCCACCCGGCTCGGCAGCGATTCTGAGGCCGCGCCAGAGGCGGCGCTGCGCCTCGATGATCGCTTCGTCAGGCACAAGCACGACGCGCTCGACGGCACGCGATGAGATGGCATGGACAAGCGGCCCGACGTTGCGGGCGCCGAGCGAATCGGCCGCTACCGACTCGACCGGCACATCGACGGGCGCCCCGGCGGCGAGCGCGGCGTGCAACGCACATGAGCCCTCCGGCTCTACCCCGACGACCTTGACCTTGCCGCCGAACCACCAGGAGGCGATACCGGCGATGAGCCCGCCGCCGCCGACAGCGACGAGCACCGTATCGAGATCCGGCACCTGCTCTTCCCACTCACGCCCGACCGTGCCCTGACCGGCAATCGTCTCGACGGCGGAGAAGGGGTGAATGCGCAGCGCCCCGCTGTCGGCCACGTAGCTGTCGCAGGCGTCCTGGGCGTCGGCATAGCGGGCGCCGCCGATGACGATGTCGGCGCCGAAGGCTCGGATAGCGGCGATCTTCGGGGCGCTGGAAATCTCGGGCACGAAGATACGTGCCTTCAAGCCGAGCTTCATCGCGGCATAAGCCACCGCCGCGCCATGGTTGCCGCCCGAGGCGGCGGCAACGCCCGCCCCCGGCACGGGCAGCGACAGGAGCGTGTTGAAGGCGCCGCGCGGTTTGAAGGAGCCAGCGTGCTGGAGGAGTTCCAGCTTGATATTGACCGGGCCTTCGAGCCCGAGATCGCCGGCGGCAAGGTCGATGACAGGCGTACGGCGGATGTGGGGCCGGATCCTCTCATGGGCGGCCTCGATTGAAGCACGCGGGAGCGGGCCTTCGGCCAGAGTGCCGTGCATGGATTTCTCCTCCGTGGTCGCGCGGACCATAGCGGCTGGGAGCGACGCCTCCAACCCTCCGTGGCTTGTCTTATGTCCAGATGGATACTGGTAAATTCGCGCCGTCACGGCCGGGCGGATCGGGGAAGCTGCGGGCTTCGCCACAGGCAATCCGCAGGGCCACGGTGAGATTGGCGAGGGCGTCGAGCACGTCGTCCGGGCCCGTACCGCGCGGGCGCAGGCCGAACGCGCCGTCGCCGAAGCCGGCGGCGCGCAGGAGGCGTTCACGAAGGGCGAGGCCCGCCGGCCAGGGGCGGCCCTTGACCTTCTTGGGCTGGTCGAGCGCCCGTTCGCCGTTGAGGCGCCAGAAGGCGACCTCGGGATGGGCCTCGAACACCCGGCCGGCGAGATCCGGCCGGCCGCGCAGCAGCGCGTCGAGCTCTCGGATCTTCGGAAAGAGATGGAAGCACTGTTTCGACACCCGCCGCGGCGGATCGGAAGTCGCGAGTGCGGTGGCGCAGGCGGCGGCATAGTCACCGGCGTGGACAGCTGCGCGTGACGGCACGGAAAACACGCTCGACTGGCGCCCACCGAGCAGTGGCCGCACCAACGCCTCCGGGCCTCGCCCGCCATGACCGACGCGCTCCGGCAGGCCGATGGGCATGTCAACGGCCACGATAGCTGGCGCGTCCACGAGGCTGAAGAGATCCTCGAAGCGTGGCACGACGAGGAGGCGAGGCACGAAAGGCTTTGCGGCAGGCGCCAGCGCCGCAACCCATCCGGCCGGACAACCGTCGACCCCCGCCAGCCACATGCCGCGTTCTCCGCACCCCGCCTGTCCACAGGCAGCATTCACCTTTTGCATGAGTGGCGCGGCGGCGTCGAGGCGTTATGCTGCAGCGCCGAAAAGGAGCATTCCCGCCCATGACCGAGATCCGCCCGCGCCGCAGCGCGCTCTACATGCCCGGCTCGAACGCCCGGGCCCTTGAGAAGGCGCGCAGCCTGCCGGCCGACGTCGTCATCCTCGACCTCGAGGATGCCGTGGCGCCGGAGGCGAAGGAGACGGCGCGGGCCCAGGTGTCGGCAGCCGTCACGGCCGGCGGCTTCGGCCCGCGCGAGGTGATCGTGCGCGTCAACGGCCTCGACACGCCGTGGGGCGAGGAGGACCTGGCCGCTGCCATCGCCTGCGTGCCCGATGCCATCCTCCTGCCCAAGGTGTCGACCCCGGCGGTGCTCGCCACGGTCGGCCGCCGGCTGGCGACAGCGGGCGCCCCGCACAAGATCCGCATCTGGGCGATGGTGGAGACGCCGCTCGCGATTCTGAACATTGCCGAGATCGCCGCGGCAGCGGCCGACCAGGCGACGCGCCTCGAATGCTTCGTCATGGGCACCAACGATCTCGCCAAGGAGACGGGGGCGCGGCTCGTGCCCGGCCGCGCGCCCATGCTGCCCTGGCTCGCGACCAGCCTTGCGGCGGCGCGCGCGCACGGGCTCTCGATCCTCGACGGCGTCTACAACAATCTTTCCGATGCGGACGGCTTCGCGGCCGAATGCGCCGAGGGCCGCGACATGGGCTTCGACGGCAAGACGCTGATCCATCCGGGCCAGATCGCCGCGGCCAATGCCGCCTTCGCGCCGGACGAGGCCGAGGTGGCGCGCGCCCGCGCCATCATCGCCGCCTTCGATGCGCCCGAGAACGCCGGCAAGGGCGCCATCAACCTTGACGGGCGCATGGTGGAGCGCCTGCACGCCGACATGGCGCGGCGCACCGTGAGCCTCGCCGAAGCGATCGCAGCGCGGGAATGAGCCCTACCGCGGCAAATGCCTGCCACTCCCCGCCTCACTTGCGGGGTGTGTGGGGGCCCAACAGGAATGGAGACGCTGCCAGTCACCGCCGGCGCAACAGGAACACGCCGTTCTCGCCGAAGAGGTTCCACACCCACCAGGGCACGCTGACGCGCACGGGCTCGCCGCTGGCGTTGAGCGCCACGGCCCGCTCCATCTGCGCACCCACCTCGTCGCACAGCGCCACGAAGTCACGGATCGTGCAGAAGTGGATGTTGGGCGTGTCATACCAGGAATAGGGCAGCTTCTCCGTCACCGGCATGCGGCCCTTGAGGCCGAGCTCGAGGCGGATGCGCCAGTGGCCGAAGTTGGGAAAGGAGACGATGGCCCGGCGGCCGATGCGCAGCATGTGCTCCAGCACCTGCCGCGGCTGGCGCGTCGCCTGGATGGTCTGGGACAGGATCACGTAGTCGAAGGAATCGTCCGGATAGTCGGCAAGGTCCGTGTCGGCATCCCCCTGGATGACGGAGAGGCCGCGCGCGACGCTCTGGCTGACTCCTTCACGGGAAATCTCGATGCCGCGCCCGTCGACGCCGCGTTCGCGCATGAGCAGCGCGAGCAGCGCCCCGTCGCCACAGCCGACATCGAGCACCCGTGCCCCCGGCTCGACCATGTCGGCGACGAGCCGGTGGTCGGAACGAACAGGCAATTGGTCCGGAAAGGCTGTCGTCGCATCCATGATCACAGCCCCCGTGCCCGCGCCGCGGCGGCGAGGAAGCCGCCGGTGGTGGCGAAGAGTTCAGGCTCGTCGAGCAGGAAGGCATCGTGCCCCTTGTCACTTTCGATCTCGACGAAACTGACGGAGGCTCCCGCAGCGTTGAGCGCATGGACAACGGCCCGCGAGCCGGACGTGGGGAACAGCCAGTCCGAAGTGAAAGAGGCGACGCAGAAGCGTGTCTTCGTGCCGCGGAAAGCATTGGCCAGCACGCCGCCATGGTCGGCGGCGAGGTCGAAATAGTCCATCGCCCGCGTCACGTAGAGATAGCTGTTGGCGTCAAAGCGCTCGACGAAGGCCTCGCCCTGGTAGCGCAGGTAGCTCTCCACCTGGAAATCGGCATCGAAGGAGAAGGTCGGCGCCTCCCGGTCCTGCAGGCGGCGGCCGAACTTGCGATGCAGCGCCTTCTCGGAGAGATAGGTGATGTGCGCGCCCATGCGCGCCACGGCGAGGCCCTTGGCGGGTTTTACACCCTCCTCCAGATAGCGGCCGTGGCGCCAGTCGGGATCGGCCATCACCGCCTGGCGGCCGACCTCGTGGAAGGCGATGTTCTGGGCAGAATGGATGGCGGCGGCGGCGATCGGCATGGCCGAGAAGACGCGCTCGGGATAGCTTGCCGCCCATTGCAGCACCTGCATGCCGCCCATGGAGCCGCCCGCCACACAGAACAACGTGTCGATGCCGAGGTGATCGACGAGCATCGCCTGTGCGCGGACCATGTCGCGGATGGTGACGACGGGAAAGTCGATGCCCCACGGCTTGCCCGTCGCCGGGTTGAGGGAGGCCGGGCCCGTGGTGCCCATGCAGCCGCCAACGACATTGGCGCAGATGACGAAGAAGCGGTCGGTGTCGATGGGCCGGCCGGGACCCACCATGGTTTCCCACCAGCCCGGCTTGCCAGTCACGGGATGCGGGTTGGCGACGTGCTGGTCGCCCGTCAGGGCATGGCAGACGAGTACCGCATTGGACCGCGCGGCATTGAGTTCGCCATAGGTCTGATAGGCGATCTGCCAGGGCGCCAGAGCGACGCCGCAGTCCATGACGAGCGGCCTGTCCGGCCCGAAGCGTGCGACCGGACTCGCCGGATCGTCCACCTGCGAAGCCCCCAGCTGGCGTGCGACTGCACCTTGGACCATCGCCTCACCCGACACGTTCCGGAGCGGTCCGACCCGCGCGGCGCTCCGTTCGTTTTACCGAACCGTTTTCCTAGTGAACGAAAGGGCCGCTCGTCAACGGCAAAGGCAGCAAGACGGATGCGCGGCCGCCATACGTCGAAGGCAATGGTGTACCGACACCGATCTCTTTGCGTTCCGCCGCGCCGCGTTCTACAAGACCGGCTTTGCTGGCTCGCGATGGCGTGCGGGACGGCAGCTCATGCGGATCGGAACATGTCGCGGACCCTGCCAAACGTCGACCTCGCCGCCCTCAGGCAGGACATCGACCGCATCGACGAGGCGATGCACCGTCTGCTGATGGAGCGCGGCGAAATCATCGACCGGCTGATCGCGGTCAAGAAGACGCAGGAATCGGGCTCCGCCTTCCGCCCCGGGCGCGAGGCGGACATGATGCGCCGCCTGGCCGCGCGCCACCGAGGCATCCTGCCGCTCGACACGGCCGAGAGCATCCTGCGCGTCATCATCGCCACTTTCACCTATGTGCAGGCGCCCTATCGCGTGCATGCCGACATCTCCGGCGGCGACGCGCCGATGCGCGATTCCGCGCGCTTCCACTTCGGCTTCACCGTGCCCTACGTGCCCCACGCGAGCGCTGCCGAGGTGATCGCCGCCGTCGCCGCCTCGAAGGGCGATCTCGGCATCTTCCGTCCGGACCAGGGTACCGCCTCGGGCGCCTGGTGGGCGCGGCTCACAGGCGCGGGCGCGCCCAAGGTGATTGCGCGCCTGCCGTTCATCGAGCGGCCCGATCATCCGGCGGCGACCCCGGTCTTCGTCGTGTCGAAGCCAGTGGCCGATGCTGCCGTGCGCGAGATCGTGCTCGTCTCGGCGCGGGTGGAGCGATGGCGTGACACCGTCCCTGCCGCCATTTCCGCCCTCGGTGCCGAGGTGCTCGGCTCGGCCGGCATTGCCGGCGGCCTCTCGCTTCTCCTCTCCATGCCCGGCACGTTGACGCTTGCCGCCCTCGAAGAGGCGCTGACCGGCGCCGGTGCCGGGCGCGCGCATCTTGCCGAGATCGGCAGCCATGCGGCCCGGTTCGTCGTTCCCGAGGCGCCCTCACAGGGCGGCGGCGCCTCTTCTTCCCCCGTCCGATAGCGGAGCCCATTGCAATGGCCATCGTCACGGCCCGTCCCGAGCCTCGTCCCGGCGTGCTCAGCATCGACGCCTATGTCCCCGGCAAGAGCGCCGCGGCCGGCGTCGAGAAGGTCTATAAGCTCTCCTCCAACGAGACGCCGCTCGGCCCAAGCCCGCATGCGATCGCCGCCGTCCGCGCCGCTGCCGATCACATTTCTTATTATCCGGACGGATCGGCGACGCGCCTGCGCCATGCGATCGCCGCCAAATACGGTCTCGACGCCGGCCGCATCGTCTGCGGCGCCGGCTCGGACGAGCTGCTCAACCTCCTGACCCACGCCTATATCGGCCCGGGCGACGAGGGCCTGTTCAGCGAGCACGGCTTCCTCGTCTACCGTATCGCCATCCTGGCGGCCGGCGGCACGCCGGTGGTGGCGCCGGAGAAGAACCTGACGACCGATGTCGATGCCCTGCTCGCGCGGGTCACCGAGCGGACGAAGATCGTCTTCCTCGCCAATCCCAACAACCCGACAGGCACCTACATCCCCTTCGACGAGGTCAAGCGCCTGCACGCCGGCCTGCCGCCGCACGTTCTCCTGGTGCTCGACGCGGCTTACGCCGAATATGTGCGGCGCAACGACTATGCCTCCGGGCTCGAGCTGGTGGCGACGAGCGATAACGTCGTCATGACGCGCACCTTCTCGAAGATCTACGGGCTTGCAGGCCTTCGCCTCGGCTGGGGTTACATGCCGGCGCATGTCGCCGACGCGCTGAACCGCATCCGCGGCCCCTTCAACATCGGCGCCCCGGCGCTGGAGGCCGGCATCGCCGCGCTTGCCGACGACGCGCATATCGCGGCCTCCGTGGCGCACAACGAGGAATGGCTGCCCTGGCTGACGCGGGAGATCGAGAAGCTCGGCCTTTCCGTCACCCCGAGCGTCGGCAACTTCCTGCTCATCCACTTCCCGGACGAGGCGAAGCGCGGCGCCAGGGCGGCAGATGCCTTCCTCTCGGCCCGCGGGCTGATCCTGCGAGGGGTCGGCGCCTATGGCTTGCCGAACGCGCTGCGCCTGACGATCGGCACGGCCGAGGCCAACCGCCTCGTCGTCGCGGCGCTCGCCGATTTCCTGCGAGGGGGCGATGCCTGACCGTCTCGGCCCGCCGCGTGACACGCCGCTCTTCGAGCGGATCACTCTCATCGGCCTCGGCCTCATCGGCTCCTCGATCGCGCGGGCGGCGCGCCACCTGAAGCTCGCCGGCACGCTCGTCGCCGCCGATGCCTCGCCCGAGGTGACGGCGCGTGTGCGGGAGCTTGGCCTCGCCGATATCGCGACCACCGATGCCGCCGCGGCGGTCTCCGGAGCCGATTTGGTCATCCTGTGCGTGCCGGTCGGCGCCTATGGCGCCGTCGCCGAGGCCATCGCGCCGCAGCTCGAGTCCGGTGCCATCGTCTCCGACGTCGGCTCGGTCAAGGGCGCGGCCTTTGCCCAACTTGCGCCGCACATACCGGCAGGCGTTCATCTCGTTCCCGCCCATCCCGTCGCCGGCACCGAGCATTCCGGCCCCGATGCAGGCTTTGCGACGCTCTTCATCGATCGTTGGTCGATCCTGACCCCGCCGGAGGACGCCGATCCCGCTGCGGTCAACGCCGTGCGCAGCTTCTGGCGCGCGCTCGGCTCAAATGTCGAGGTGATGACGGCGCAGCACCACGACCTGGTGCTCGCCATCACCAGCCATGTGCCGCACCTCATCGCCTACAACATCGTCGGGACGGCGGCGGACCTCGAAGAAGTCACCCAGTCGGAGGTGATCAAATTCTCGGCCGGCGGTTTTCGCGATTTCACGCGCATCGCCGCGTCCGACCCGACCATGTGGCGCGACGTCTTCCTCAACAACAAGGAGGCGGTGCTGGAGATGCTCGGCCGCTTCAACGAGGATCTCGCGGCGCTGCAGAGGGCCATCCGCTGGGGCGACGGGCAGGCGCTGTTCGACCTCTTCACGCGCACGCGCGCCATCCGCCGCAACATCATCGCCGTCGGCCAGGAGACGGCCGAACCGGACTTCGGCCGCCGGCGGGGCGGAGACGGCGACGGGCAGTGACCGGCCCGCCGCTCAGCGCAGCGGCGCGACCGTGCCCACCTGGAAAGGACCGAGGAGGATCCGCCCGTCCGCGAAGCGGATGGGCGGCAGCCTGGTCATCCCCGGCGCACCCGGAGCCTGGGCATCGGCCCTGCCGCCGCCGAGCACGGAGAGACCTCCGGCGATGAGGCCGCCGAGTCCGTTGCCGCCGATGCCCAAGCGCGAGAGCAACCCCTCGAGGCCTGCCACCGACGCATCGATGGTGCCCTCCGGCCGATGCAGCACATCGATCCCGAGCCTTCCGCTTGCCTCCAGCGACTGCGGGCCCTTGACGAGGGCAAGGCGGGTCAGCTCCACCGCCCCATCGCGTTCCCGCCAGGCCTCCAGGCGGGTGGGGGTGGCGCCACGGGCCAATATCTCGGCATCGGTCACCGTTGCGCGCAATGTCATGTCCGCGGCGTCCGAGGTCGCGAGAAGGGCGTCTAGCTCGGGCACACTTGCCTTGCGCAGATCAAGCGCGAGGTCATAGGCACCGGGGCGCTCGGGCGCACGCCGGGCATGGAATTCCATGGCCTCCGCCTGGAAACGGCCCCCAGTCGAATCAGGCGCGCTCACCGTAAGCGTCGGCTCCGCGATGCTCACGGCGATCCGCTCGGGTAGATCGTCGGCGATGACAACGCTCGCATCGAAGCGCCGCCAGTCCAGCGTCAGGCCGGCATCGTTGACCGTGCTGCGCGCCACGAGCGGCCCCTCGACCTCCAGGATAACGTGCTGCGGGCGATAGACCTGCGAGACCGCGAGGAAGCGCTTCAACTCGCCCGTGGCAGGGCCGATGTTGGTCTCGCCCGTGAAGGTGGCGTTCTCGCAACGCAGCTCGAAGCGGAAGGGAAAGCCTCCAACCGAGCGCTGCGGGCAGGACCAGCGGCGCCCCTCGGCCGCCTCGCGTGCCAGCCACAATTCGACCGTCTCGAGGGCCCGGGCGCGCGCGCTGAACCAGAAGACGGACCAGCCGGCGACGAGCAGCGCCAGCAGCACGACCGGAAGATAGAGCCCCCAGCGGCTGCGGCGCACGCCGGCCAGGCTGCTGTCGACCTGTTCGCTTTGGTTCAACACCCTCTCCCTTGTTGCACCGCCCCTTCCTAGCTGTTACCCGGCTTGCGGCCAAGCGGCGGCGCGGGCAAGCTCTCGGCGTCGGCGGAAACGGCCTGTCATCGACGAGACGGTTCATCGACGAGACGGAAGGGCATGGGCCACGAATCGGGCGATCTGTGGGTCTTCGGCTATGGCTCGCTGATGTGGCGGCCCGGCTTTCCCTTCATCGACCGCTTTCCCGCCCGGCTCGCCGGCTACCGGCGCTCGCTGTGCATCTATTCGCACGTCCATCGCGGCACCCCGGAGCGGCCGGGCCTCGTCCTCGGACTCGATCGCGGCGGCGCCTGCAAGGGGGTAGCCTTCCGCGTGCCGCGGCCGGAGGTCGCCGAAACGATCGCCTATCTGAGGGCACGGGAACAGGCGACGGCCGTCTATCTGGAGCGCTACCTGCCGGTGCGCCTCGACGACGGCAGGCACGTGACCGCCCTCACCTATGTGGCGGACCGTCGGCACCGCCAATATGCCGGGGAGCTGCCGCGCGAGGCGCTGCTCGCCATCGTGCGACAGGGCATGGGCCAGTCTGGCCCCAATCCCGAATATGTGCTGAACACTTACGAGCACCTCATGGCGCTCGACGTGCATGACGCAACGCTCGCCTGGCTGGCCGCGCAGCTGCGCTGACGCCAGCCCCGCAACGCCGGATCACTGGAAGGGGCGCAGGTCCCGCGCGACGGCCGCGCGTTCCCCGGCGCTGGTGGCGAGGAGGTGGACGTGGAGCTCCACCGCGCCGCAGGCGCGCATCTGCCCGAACCAGGCGCCGTCGAAGCCCTCGGGCGAGAGCGGGGAGGAATCGCGCACCCCGACGATGCGGCGCGCCTCACCGTCACGGGCGACGGCGATGAGCACGGCGTCGAGATGCGCCTCCTGCCACATGGCCGTCATCGGATAAACCGACACGACATAGCGGCGCCCCGAGCGCCCGCGCCAGGCACGCAGCGGCAGGAGATCGCCGCCCGAGGCGACGTGGAGGGCCTCGTCCTGCACGGCCCGGCGCCCCGCAACGAGCGGGCGGACCAACGGGCGCGCGACGGGACGGCGCGCCATGTGCATGGGAAATTGGACGACTGCGCTCATATCCGGCTCCATGTTCCCTATTTGTTCCGGACAAAGAGAGAACAAATTAACCATGTTGTCAAGCGCCGAGGCTTCAGCTGATCACGGGGCCTCCGCCCGCTCCGGTGCCGGCTGGATGGTCCCGCCGATCTCCGCAAGGCCTTCGGCATGGAGGCGGCGGGCGACGGGCTCGATCGCTTCGACCAGCGCCGGCACGAGGCTGTCGCGCGGCAGGCCGGCCGGGATCGGCGGCAGGAACTCGACCACGATGGTGCCGGGCCGGCGGATGAAGCGCCGGCGCGGCCAGTAGAGGCCGGAGTTGAGGGCGACCGGCAGGCACGGCACGCCGAGCCGGCCGTAGAGATGGGCGATGCCGTATTTGTAGGCGGGCTCGGCGCCCGGCGGCCGGCGCGTGCCCTCGGGAAAGATGATGATCTGGCGGCCGTCGCGCGCCTCCTCGGCCGCCTTCTCGGTCATGCGCACCATCGCCCGCGCGCCGCCGCGCCGGTTCACGGGCACCATGTCGGCCTTCCACAGGTACCAGCCGAAGAAGGGGATGAACATGAGCTCCCGCTTCAGGATAAAGGTGGGATCCGAGAAGAAGGGAACGAGCGCGAAGGTCTCCCACATCGACTGGTGCTTGCAGGCGACGAGGCAGCCCCCCTGCGGGATGTTGGCGAGGCCGCGCACCTCGAGACGCGTGCCGGCAATGACGCGCAGGAGCCACAGGGAGCTCCGGGCCCAGCCGCGCGCCACCGCCATCAGGGCGCGCCGCGGCAGGAGCATCGTCGGCAGGCAGATGACGAGCCACACGGCGAGGTTGGCGTAGAAGGCGATGTTGAAGGCGAGGGAACGGAGAGCGAGCATGGCATCCGGCGGCATCTGCGCGCGCGGGCCGGCGCGCCGCTGACCGCCTAGCGCAGCACGGGAACGGTCGCAACCGGTTTGCGGCCGCCGACGAAGACCGCGACGCGCGAATCTTCCGGATCGCGCTCCACATAGGTGCGCGCCACCGCGACGAGATACTTCAGATATTCCATGAAGAGCAGCTTCGCGGCCACGGGGTCGCGCCACCACCGCTCTGTGTCGATGCGGTCGGCCGAGACGGCATGCGGCACGAGTTCGGTCTCGGGCAGGACATTGCCGAGCTCCACCAGCGAGCGCGGCATGTGGTAGTTCGACGTCACCACGATCAGCGAGCGGAAGGCGTGCTGTTGCACCCAGCGCCGCGTCTCGATGGCGTTGCCGATCGTATTGCGCGCCCGGTAGTCGAGATCGACGCAGCAGTCGACGAGATCGCCGAGTTCCGGGTTGAGATCGGCGAGTTGGGCCGGCGTCGTGTGCTTGTTGACGCCGCTGATCAGGAGACGGCGGGCATAGCCCTGCTTCAGCAGGTCGGCAGCATCGGCGATGCGCTGGGCGCCGCCGGTCAGGGCCACCACGGCATCGGCGCTCGCGTTCACCCGCCGCTCCGCGCGCCCGACCATGTCGGTGAACACGAAGAAGCCGACGGCGAAGGCAAGGCAGGCGAGAAGGCCGGCCGCAGCCACGCCACGGCGCAGTACCAGCCATCCCCTGCCGCGCCGCGGGGGCACTGCCGTCGCCACGGCGGACGGCTCGCCTTCGGCAGGATCGACCGCGACCGGCTCGTTGCCCACGACGCTCATGCTTTCAACCTTTCGCCGCGAAGCATAACGACGAATGCGGCGGGCACTAGGCAGAAAGCGCGCACAGCCACGCGTTGTCAGCCCAGCCCACTCAGGTGACGGCGCACCGTGACGCGCGAGACGAGCGCCGTCACGGCGGCGACGATCGCCGCCACCACGACGACGGCGCCATAGCCGCGCCAGCCGATGTCGAAAGCCCCGAACAGCGCCTCGATCTGATCGCCGCCCGGACTCGCGCGCCAGTAGCCGGCGAGGAAGCCGAGCGCCGCGATGAGCAGGATGGCCGCCAGGCAGCCGATGGCCCCGCCCTTGAGGCCGAGGCCGAGGAACCTCAGCTGGAACTCGCGGGCGATGAAGCGGTCATCCGCGCCCACGAAATGCAGCACCTCCAGGATCTCGCGGCTGCTCGCCACGGCCCCGCGCGTCGCGAAGGCGATGGCCAGCGCCGCCGCCGTGAGCACCAGGCCGACGATGGCGAGCGCGATGACGACGAGGGTGCCCGCCATGGTCGACAGGCGCGCGATCCACAGGCGGTGATCGTCGAGGCTCGCGGTCGGCACCTGCTCGGCCAGTTGCTGCTTCATGCCGGCAAGGTCCGGCGTGATGCCGCCCTTGAGGCGGACGACGACAAGCCGCGGCACCGGCAGTTCGACGAGGTCGAGCCCCGTGCCGAGCCAGGGCGCCAGCAGCCGCTCCGCCTCCTCCTTCGAATAGACGGAGACGGAATCGACCTGCGGGTCGGCACCCGCCACCGCGGTGGCAGTGGCGACATCGGCCTCGATGTCACGCTGGGTGTTGGGCTTCACCTGGATGGTGACCTCGCGCGAGATCGAGGAGCGCCATTCGGCCGAGACGCCGGCGACGAGCTCGGCGGCACCGGCCGCGAGCGCGGCGAGGAAGGTCAGGATGGCGATGACGGTGACGAGCGCCCGGCCGGCGACCGAATCGGCCGGGACGAGCGGCTGGTTGCGCCGCAGCGTCTCTGGCAGCGGCCCGAGGTCGGGCTCTGCGACCGGTTGGACGGTGGTCTGTTCGGCGCGGCGCATCATGCGATCACTCGTAGATATGCAGGCGGCCTTCGCCAAGCACCAGGCGCCGAGCGTCCACCTGATCCATGAGCGCAAGATCGTGCGTGGCGATGATCACCGACGTGCCGAGCCGGTTGAGCTCCACGAAGAGGCGCAGCAGGCGTCTGGCGAGGCTGGGGTCAACATTGCCGGTCGGCTCGTCGGCAAGGAGTAGCTCCGGCCGGGCGATGAGGGCGCGGGCAATGGCCGCGCGCTGCTTTTCGCCGCCCGAGAGCACAGGCGGCAGCACGTGCATGCGTTCGCCGAGGCCAACCCAGCGCAGCAGTTCCACCACCTCGGCACGGTAGCCCGCTTCCTCCCGCCCCTGCACGCGCAGCGGCAGAGCGACGTTCTCGTATGTGGTGAGATGGTCGAGCAGCCGGAAGTCCTGGAAGACGACGCCCATGCGCCGGCGCAGGGCTGTCAACGCGTCCCCGCCGATCTGGGATACATCCTCGCCGAACAGCGTGATGAGGCCCCGCGTGGGCTTGAGCGCGAGAAGAATGAGGCGCAGCAGCGTCGTCTTGCCCGCGCCCGACGGGCCGGTCAGGAACTGGAACGAGCGCGGCTCGATCGAGAACGTCAGGTCTCTCAGCACCTCCGGCCCCATGCCGTAGCGCAGTCCGACATTGTCGAAACGAACCACCAGTCACCTCCTCGCGGCCGCGGCGCGTTCACGGTTCGTTAACCATGAGGGCCGACCAATTGGTGTTACGCGGATGCCTGTCCTACCCGGGGCAGGCCGCGCAAGCCAGCCTGATTCGCCATGCCCATTGTCTGTCCTTCCCGCGCCAACGCCTATAGGGTCATACGCGCGGAGGCGCGGGCGCCCCGGCAGCGGATGGATCCGCGCCCGGACCCTGCCCGCCCGTCCTACTTGCACCCATCGCCGGTGGCGGCTAAGCGGCAGCGTGCGCTTCGCCGTGGGCAACGATAAAGGCCAGACCATGCAGACCAAGAGCATCCGGGTTCTGTTCGACGAGAGCAAGATCGCCGCCCGCAACGAGGACATCGCCAGGGCCGTAGCGGCTTCCAAGCCGCACGACCTGCTCGTCGTCGCCGTGCTCAAGGGCAGTTTCATGTTCGCGGCCGATCTCATTCGCGCGCTGCACAGGGCCGGGCTCGAGCCGCAGGTCGAGTTCGTGCACATGTCGAGCTATCGCGAGGCAACCGTTTCCTCCGGGCAGGTCGAAATCCTGAAGGATGTCGAGAGCGACGTACGCGACCGCGACGTGCTGCTCGTCGACGACATCCTCGAATCGGGCCGCACCCTCGCCTTCGCAAAAGACCTTCTGATGGCGCGCGGCGCGCGCACCGTGAAATCCGCCGTCCTGCTCGAGAAGCCGGGCAAGCGCGCGGTTCAGATCGATGCCGACTACATCGGCTTCGAATGCCCGGACCTGTTCGTGGTCGGCTACGGCATGGACGTCGCCCACCGCTACCGGCAACTGCCGTTCGTCGGCGTCGTGGAGACAGAAGACAAGGACCGCAAGGAGCAGTGACGATGGCGCATATTCTGCTCGTCGACGATGAGGAAGGCGTCCGCGGCTTCCTGAAGCGCGGGCTGGAGATCGACGGCCATGCGGTCGTCACGGCCATCGACGGCGAGGACGGCCTTGCCCGTCTCGACCAGCACAAGGGCCGTTTCGACCTCCTGCTCACCGATATCCGCATGCCCATCATGGACGGGATCGCCCTCGCGCATGCGGCCAAGCGCTCCTACCCCGAGCTTCCGGTCATGTTGATGACCGGCTTCGCCGACCAGCGCGAGCGGGCAGGTTCCCTCGACGGCATCGTCATCGACGTCCTGACAAAACCCTTCTCACTGGCGGACCTGCGCACGAGCGTGCGGGACGCGTTGAGCTGAAGGCGGCCACCGCCATGCGCCCGGCGCAGTCGGACGCTTCGTCGCGCCGCTTGCGTCGCCTGCCGGCTGGCGTCATATGCACGCATCCCGGTTCGCGCGCCGCAAGGAGCTTCCCATGACCGCGCCCCAGAAGCCCTGGTCCGCCCGCACCCTCGCCGCGCAGGCCATGGGTGTCACCGATCCGGTGACCAAGGCCGTGGTGCCGCCCATCCATGTCGCGACGACCTATATCCGGGACGAGGACAACGCCTATTCGTCGGGCTACGTCTACGGCCGGCCCGACAACGCCACGACGCGCGAGGCCGAGGCCGTCCTCGCCATGCTGGAGGGGGGCAAGGAGGCGCTGCTCTTCGGCTCAGGCATGGCCGCAGCCACTGCCCTTTTCCAGGCGCTCGACCCCGGCGACCACATTGTCGCGCCGACCGTGATGTACTGGGCGCTGCGCCACTGGCTGGCGAACGAGGCCAGGCGCTGGGGCCTCCTCGTCGATTTCGTCGATACCGCCGATCTTGACGCACTGCGCGCCGCCGTCACGCCCGGCCGCACCAGGCTCGTCTGGATTGAGACCCCGTCTAACCCGCTGTGGACGATCACCGACATTGCCGCCGCCGCCGAGATCGCCCATGCAGCCGGCGCGCGCCTTGCGGTCGATTCCACCACCGCCTCGCCCTTCCACAGCCAGCCGCTGGCGCTCGGCGCCGATATCGTGATGCATGCGGCGACAAAGATCCTCAACGGCCATTCGGATGTCGTCGCCGGGGCGCTCGCCACCGGTGCCGAGGACGACTTCTGGGCCCGCATCACGACGATCCGTAGGGGTCAGGGCGGCATTCTCGGCCCCTTCGAGGCCTATCTCCTGATGCGCGGTATGCGCACCTTCCACTTGCGCGCCGCGGCCCAGAGCGCCTCGGCTGCAACGCTCGCCGAACGGCTCGCCGCTCATCCCGCGGTGGCGAAGGTGCTCTATCCGGGCCTGCCGGGCCACCCTGGCCATGCCGTCGCGGCCCGGCAGATGGCGAACGGCTTCGGCTACATGCTGTCGATCCGGCTCGCAGCCGGCCCACAGGCGGCCATCGCGACGGCCGCGAAGGTCCAGCTGTGGAAGCGGGCGACTTCCCTCGGCGGCGTCGAGAGCCTGATCGAGCATCGCGCCTCCATCGAGGGGGCGGGATCGCCCTGCCCGCCCGATCTCCTGCGCCTGTCGGTCGGCATCGAGGATCCGCAGGATCTCTACGATGACCTGTCCTCCGCGCTCGAGCGGGCGACCCGGCACGGCTGAGACCGCATCCGACGTCAGCCCCCGACCGCGGGGCGCGGTGCCGCCTTCCGGCACGCTTCGCCGCTTCCGTGCGACGCCGAGTCCGTCCGGCCGCCGAGGGCCACGACGAGATTGCGCGCGGCAGAGCGTACAAGCCGGGCGACAGCCGGCAGATCGACGGCATCGACGGCCGGCGCGCGGCGGGCGAGCCCTTCGGCCACAAGCGCTTCAAGGCCCGCTTCCGACACCAGCATGTAGCGCGTGAATGGCCGAAATGTGCCCGGGCTCGTCTCCAGCCGCACCAGCATCTTGTCATCGGGACCGACACAGGCGAGCGCTTGGGTGACGTTGATGGCGCCGGCCCGGTTCAAGGTGAAGCGCAGGGACCGGCAAACGTCGGCCGCGACGAACCACAACCCGCCAGCGCGTTCCACGAACCGCACCTCGTCGCCGGTCTCCGGCCAAGGCAGGCGAAAAACGGTATCGGCTTCGAAACTCTCCAGGGCCCACCCCATCGCCGGTACGCTCCCCTCGCTCGTTGCGCCATTCCGATAGCTGACAACGCAACGCGCGGCGTGGCAACACCCGCCGGCAGCCATGGCGCTTTTGCAGGAGCGCCCGCGCGGCACCGCCTAGCGGGTGGCGCAGGCACTTCAGGCCGTCAGGACCTTCTCGATATCGTAGACCGGGTGGGAGGTGAGCGTCTTGTCCACCTCGGCGACGATGCGCTCGCTGACCTCCTTGTGGAAGGCCTTGCGCAATTCGCCGAGCGTCTGCGGCGGAGCGACGACGACAAGCCGCTCGAATCGCTTTTCGTGAGCCGCCCGGTAGAGTGTTTCTGCCACCTCGCTCGCGAATCGATCCTTGGCGAGACGGTGCCAGTCCGTCGGCTCGATGGCACTCTTGTTGTTGCTGGGCCGGCCACGGTTCATGCGGCCCGGCACGTCCGTAGCCTGCTCGCGATTGGGCGGATTGTCCTGCGCGAAGACATTCTCGACGACAAGGTTCGGATAGGCGGCGTCCCCCTCGTTGCGGAATAAGAGCGCCTTCTCTCCGTCGCCGACGAGAACCCAGGTGTCGTGGGCAAGGCGTAGTCCGCTCATCATGGTCCTCCTTGGCTGCATTGACTTATGTGGGAAGCGGGCACGCGCGATGCCAGACACACGCGTGAAAGCCCTTCAGGAAGCGAACACGGCAAAGGTCAGGACAGTTCCTCGATCAGGCGGCGGGCGATGACCTGGGCCTGGATCTCGGCAGCGCCTTCAAAGATCGACAGGATGCGCGCATCGCACAGCACGCGCGACACCGGATATTCGAGCGCAAAGCCGTTGCCGCCGTGGATCTGCACAGCATTGTCTGCCGCCGCCCAGGCGACGCGGGCTGCCAGAAGCTTCGCCATGCCAGCCTCGAGATCGCAACGCCGGCCCTCGTCCTTGGCGCGGGCGGCGAAATAGGTGAGCTGACGGGCAAGCATGATCTCGACCGCCATCATGACGAGCTTGTCGGCAACCCGCGGGAAGTGGATGAGGCTCTTGCCGAACTGCATCCGCTCCTCGCCATAGCGCAGGCCGAGCTCGAAGGCCGATTGCGCGACGCCAATGGCGCGCGCCGCCGTCTGGATGCGGGCCGCCTCGAAGGTCTGCATCAGTTGCTTGAAACCCTGCCCCTCGTGCCCGCCGAGAAGATTGGCCGCCGGCACCTCGAAGCCATCGAAGGCGAGTTCGTACTCCTTCATGCCGCGATAGCCGAGCACCTCGATCTCGCCACCCGTCAACCCCGCCACCGGGAAGGGGTCTTCATCCGTGCCGCGCGGTTTCTCGGCCAGCAGGATGGAAAGGCCGCGGTGGCCGGGCTCGGCCGGGTCGGTGCGCACGAGCAGGGTCATGAGGTCGGCACGCACGGGATGCGTGATCCAGGTCTTGTTGCCGTGGACCTTGTAGACTTCGCCCTCGCGCAGGGCGCGCGCCTTCAGGGACGCGAGGTCCGAACCGGTGTTCGGCTCCGTGAAGACCGCCGTCGGCAGGATCTCTCCGCTCGCGATCTTCGGCAGGAAACGTGCTTTCTGCTCCTCCGTGCCGCCGCCGAGGATCAGTTCGGCCGCGATCTCGGAGCGCGTGCCGAGGGAGCCGACGCCGATATAGCCGCGCGACAGCTCCTCCGAGACGACGCACATGGACACCTTGGACAGTCCCATGCCGCCGTATTGCTCGGGGATGGTGAGGCCGAAGACACCGAGCGCGGCCATGTCGGCGATGATCTCGAGCGGAATGTAGCTGTTGCTGCGATGCCAGTCCTGCGCGTGCGGCATGACCTCCGCATCGGCGAACCGGCGCATCTCGGCGCGGATGGCCTCGAGCGTCTCGTCGAGACCGGTGTCGCCGATGCTCGAGGCGCCATCGCGCTGGCGGATGAGCATCGCCAGCCGGGCACGGTTTTCAGCCGTATTGCCTTGAGCTATGAGCGTCCGCAGCGCCGGTGTACGCAAGGTGGCAAGCGCCGCTTCGTCGAAACTGAAGACATCAGGCCGCACGATCTCGCCCTGGCTCATGGGGATGCCGCCGAAGACCTGCGCGCAATATTCGCCCGCGCCTATGGCGAGGATGAGTTCCTCCACCTCGCCGAAGCGGCCTTCCCCGGCGAGCCGATCGGCCCAGGCGGCGAGCTCGCGCACGGCCGTGGCATAGGTCGCGATCCAGGCGAGACCATGGGCCATGTGCTGGGCGCGGTCGAGCCTGTCCGGCGCGATACGCCCCTCCATCATGACGGTGATCCGTGTCGCCTCTGTCGCGGTCCCTGTCAGTGCGCCGAGTGCCTTGGCCGCCTCGCGGGCGAGGGTGCGCAGATCGGTCGGTATCGTGCTCGCGGCAGCGGCAGGGCTCATCATGTCTCCCTTTCGTTATCGTTTCTTAATGGAGCGCTCAGGCATCGAGCCGGGCGCGGGCGCGCTCGACGACCCGGACGATGCCGGCCATCACCTCGTCGAGCGCATAGTCCTTCGGCGTGTAGACGGCGGAGACGCCGATGTTCTGCAGCACCAGTTCGTCCTCCGGCGGGATGATGCCGCCGACGACGACCGGAATGTGGTCCAGTCCCTCGGAGCGCAGCCGCGCCATGACGTCGCGGACGAGCGGCACGTGGGAGCCAGAGAGGATGGAGAGGCCGATGACATGGGCATCAACCGCGCGGGCCCGGGCCACGATGTCCGCCGGGGTCTGGCGGATGCCGTCGTAGGTCACGTCCATGCCGACATCGCGGGCGCGCAGGGCCACCTGCTCGGCACCGTTGGAATGGCCGTCGAGCCCCGGCTTGCCGACGACGAGGCGCGGCGGACCGCCGAGCTTTTCCGCAAGATCAGCCACCAGCAGGCGCACATCGCGGTCGACCTCGGGCGAGCGCGTCTCAATGGAGACGCCGGTCGGCGCACGGTATTCGCCGAAGACGCGGCGCAGGGTCTCGCCCCATTCGCCGGTGGTGACGCCGGCACGGGCGCAGCGGATCGATGGCTCCATGATGTTGCGCGCCTCGCGCGCCGCGGTCTCGAGATCGGAAAGCGCCGCCGCAACCTCGCTGCCGTTGCGCCGGGCCCGCCACTCCCTGAGCCGGGCCACGGCCTCCATCTCGACCGTCTCCGGCACGGTGAGAATGGCCCCCTCCCCAGCCAGGAGCGGGGAAGGCTCGCTCTCCGTCCAGCGGTTGACACCGACGACGACCTGCTCGCCCGCCTCGATGGCAGCGAGCCGGGCCGCATTCGATTCGACGAGCGCCCGCTTGAGATAGCCGGTCTCGACCGCGGCGACGGCCCCGCCGAGCGACTCGATGCGGGCGAGTTCCGCCCGCGCCGCATCCTTCAACGCCTCTACCTTCTCCTCGATCACGCGGGAACCGTCGAAGATGTCGTCATATTCGAGCAGGTCCGTCTCGTAGGCCATGATCTGCTGCATGCGCAGCGACCATTGCTGGTCGAAGGTACGCGGCAGGCCGAGCGCCTCGTTCCACGCGGGCAACTGCACGGCGCGCGCGCGCGCCTTCTTGGAGAGCACGACGGCGAGCATCTCGATGAGGATGCGGTAGACGTTGTTCTCGGGCTGCTGCTCGGTGAGGCCGAGGGAATTGACCTGAACGCCGTAGCGGAAGAGGCGCTTTTTCGCATCCGTGATGCCGTAACGATCGACGCAGATCTCATCCCACAGTTCCGCGAAGGCGCGCATCTTGCAGAGCTCGGTGATGAAGCGCATGCCCGCGTTGACGAAGAAGGAAATGCGCCCGACGACCTCGGCGAAGGTCTCCTCATCCACCTCGCCGCTACCCCGCACGGTGTCGAGGACGGCAATGGCCGTGGCGAGCGCGAACGACAACTCCTGCACGGGTGTCGCGCCCGCCTCCTGCAGGTGGTAGGAGCAGACGTTCATCGGATTCCACTTCGGCACCTCACGCGTCGTGAACAACACGATGTCCTTGGTGAGGCGCATCGACGGCACCGGCGGGAAGACATAGGTGCCGCGCGAGAGATATTCCTTGACGATGTCGTTCTGCGTCGTGCCCGCGAGGCGCCCTCGCGCGGCACCCTGCCCGTCAGCAACAGCGATGTAGAGCGACAGCAGCCACGCCGCCGTCGCATTGATCGTCATGGAGGTGTTCATCTCCGCGAGCGGGATGCCCTCGAAGAGGGTGCGCATGTCGCCGATATGGGCGATGGAGACACCGACCTTGCCGACCTCCCCGCGAGCGAGCGCATGGTCCGGGTCGTAACCGGTCTGCGTCGGCAGGTCGAAGGCGACCGACAGACCGGTCTGGCCGCGCGCGAGATTGGTGCGGTAGAGCCGGTTTGATTCCGCCGCCGTCGAATGGCCCGCGTAGGTGCGGAAGATCCAGGGCCTGTCCCGGTGCGGGCGCGCGCCGCCGTCTCGCTCGCTCATGCCGTCTCCCCATCATGCGCTCGCGGGTTCGTTTTTCCCGCGCTGCTGTTCTGACGTCATGGTGCGGCGCAGCAACCCGCGCTGCAAGCGCAAAATGCCGGATTGGCCGAAGGTCGAATGCAACCGGCGCCCGCCAACGGGCGTTTTCGCTTTCGCTGCATCGCAATATCATTCATTCTGTCCATGGCGCAGCGCAGCAGAGCCCCGTCATCAAGAGGGCGCGCCGGGGAAACACGAACGACAGGAGGCCGCATGAACGCCACAGCCAGAGCGACCACCGCAGGCGGCACGGACGAGCGCAAGGACCTTTACGCCATCGGCGAGATTCCGCCTCTCGGCCATGTGCCGGCGAAGATGCATGCCTGGGCCATCCGCAAGGAGCGGCACGGGCCACCGGAAGAATCGATGCAGCTCGAAGTTGTGCCGACCTGGACCATCGGCGACGACGAGGTGCTGGTGCTCGTGATGGCCGCCGGCGTCAACTACAATGGCGTCTGGGCCGCGCTCGGCCAGCCGATTTCGGTGCTCGACGTTCACAACCAGCCATACCATGTGGCCGGCTCCGACGCCGCCGGCATCGTCTGGGCCGTCGGCTCCAAGGTGAGACGCTGGAAGGTTGGCGACGAAGTCGTCGTGCACTGCAACCAGGACGACGGCGACGACGAGGAGTGCAACGGCGGCGATCCGATGTTCTCGCCCTCGCAGCGCATCTGGGGCTATGAGACGCCGGACGGCTCCTTCGGCCAGTTCTGCCGCGTGCAGTCGCGCCAGCTCATGGAGCGGCCGAAGCACCTGACGTGGGAGGAATGCGCCTCCTACACGCTGACCCTCGCCACCGCCTACCGCATGCTCTTCGGCCACGCGCCGCATACGCTGAAGCCCGGCGACAACGTGCTCGTCTGGGGCGCCTCGGGGGGGCTCGGCGTCTTCGGCGTGCAGCTGTGCGCCGCCGCCGGCGCCAATGCCATCGGCATCATCTCAGACGAGGACAAGCGCGACTACGTGCTCGGCCTCGGCGCCAAGGGCGTCATCAACCGCAGGGACTTCAACTGCTGGGGGCAATTGCCCAAGGTGAACTCGCCCGAATATGCCGCCTGGACGCAGGAGGCGCGCAAGTTCGGCAAGGCGATCTGGGACATCACCGGCCGGCAGGACGTCGATATCGTCTTCGAGCACCCGGGCGAACAGACCTTCCCGGTCTCGACCCTGGTCGTGAAGCGCGGCGGCATGGTGGTGTTCTGCGCCGGCACAACCGGATTCAACCTCACCTTCGACGCCCGCTACGTCTGGATGCGGCAGAAGCGCATCCAGGGCTCCCACTTCGCCCATCTCAAGCAGGCTGCCGCCGCCAACAAATTCGTCGTCGACCGGCGTATCGACCCATGCATGTCCGAAGTCCTCTCCTGGCACGAGATCCCGGCCGCGCATACCAAGATGTGGAAGAATGAGCACAAGCCCGGCAACATGGCCGTGCTCGTCAATGCGCCGCGGCCCGGCCTGCGGAGCTTCGACGACGTGCTGGAGGCAGCGCGAGAAGGTTGAGTGACCCCCGGGCGGTGCTGCGGGCCGATCCATCCGGAGCCCGGCGGATCGCCCGTGGCGCCACCGCCGGGGTCGGCCTCTCCGCCGTCCTGGACGGGCTTGCCCCGGCCATCCACGTCTTGGGCCTCGCACGATCGTCGCGGCATGGATGCCCCCGACGAGTGGTCATGACGGTGGAAAGCTCGCCCCTCGCTACCCTAGGCTTCTGCAGTCCTTGGCGTCACTCCGCTACAAGCCGCCATCGTCCACCTCGCGCTCGCGGATCAGCGCGGCGTTGAGCTCGCCGCCAAAGATGAAGATGGCGGACAGGATATAGAGGAAGACGAGCACGATCATGCCGGAGGCGAGGCCGGCATAGGTCGACACGTAATTGGTGGCGAAGCCCTCGAGATAGAGGCCGAAGGCGGTGCCGCCGATGAGCCAGAGCACCAGAGTCGCAGCGATGCCCGGCAGCACCGACCTCACGCTGCGCCGCCCGCCCGGCAGGAGGAGATGGGCAATAAGCAGGGCCACGACGATGACGATCGTCGCCACGGCAAAGCGCGCCGTGACGATGAGCGGACCGAGCGGGCGCAGTGCCGGCACCTCGGCGACGATCGCGCGCCAGGCAAGCGGACCGAAGACGACGAGGAGGGCGAAGACCATGAGCGCGATGGCTCCGACGAGGACGTAGGCGATCGCCTCGAGCCGTGTCAGCCACCAGGGCCTCCAGTCGTAGCAGTCATAGGCGCGATTAAGGCCGATGCGCAGCGATTCGACGCCGTTCGAGGAGAAATAGACCGCAAGGAGAGCGCCGACCGTAAGGAGGTCGCGCCGCTGCTGGGTCATGACCTTGCGCACCTCGCCGGCCACCGAACCGGCAACCTCGCTCGGCCAGGTTTCGAAGATGAGGTCGGCGACGCCGCGGGCAAGATCGGTCGAGCCGATGAAACCGGCGAGCGCCGTGACGAGAATGAGGAACGGAAAGAGCGACATCAGGCCGGACAAGGCGATGTGGCTCGCGATCGCCCAGCCATCGTGATCATTGAACCGTTCGAAGGCCCGCCAGAGGACGCGTGCCGAAATGGCTATCGCCTTCACCGTCGCTCCCCTTGCACGGCGGCCTTTCGCCTCGTGACCTGCATCGCTCCTCCCGGCGCTCGCCCGCCAAGTTCGGCATTCCGGCCGCCGCTGACAAGTCGCATGGCAAGCCGGATGGCGACCGGACACATGGTCGCACGGCTGTGTGGCCGCCCCGACATTGCGGCTCGGCCGCCGCCATGGTTGGGTGCAGCCCCTTCTCGACAACGGATCGACCTGCCTTGCCGTTCCCGCCCTCCATGCCCGCCGAACGGCTGATGCCGGCGCTTTTCGTCGTCATCTGGGCGACAGGCTTCGTCGTGGCGCGCCTCGTCGCGCCGCATGCCGAGCCGTTCACCTTCCTCTTCATCCGCTATTGCCTTACCATAGCCGTGCTCGGTGGCCTGTGCCTCGCCGTTGGCGCGCCCTGGCCGCGGACGGCGCGCGGCTGGCGCGACGGCCTCGTGGCCGGCGTGCTGCTGCACGGCGTCTATCTCGGCGGCGTGTTCTGGTCCGTCGGCCACGGCCTGCCAGCTGGCATCGCCGCGCTCATCGCCGGCATGCAGCCGCTGCTCACCGGGGCGCTCGCCGGGCCCCTCATCGGCGAAAGGGTCAGCCCACGGCGCTGGCTCGGCATCGTCACCGGCTTTGCGGGCGCCCTCCTTGTGCTCGTGCCGAAGCTCGGCGGGGTCGACGGCCTCGCGCCGATGGCGGTACTTGCCTGCTCGCTCGGCATGGTGTCCATCACCATGGGAACGTTCTGGCAGAAGCGGACGGGCGCCGGCTCGGACCTGCGCACCAACGCCGTCGTGCAGTTCATCGGGGCGGCGCTCGTGACCCTGCCGGCCATGCTGCTCGCCGGGGACATGCGCTTCGACCCAGCGCCGCCCGCGCTTGCCGGCCTCGCCTGGGCGGTCGTCGTCCTGTCGATCGGGGGCATCCTCCTGCTGATGCACCTCATTCGCCGGGGCGCAGTGGCGGGTGTCGCCTCCCTGCTCTATCTGGTGCCGCCGGTGTCGGCCGTCATGGCCTTCCTTATCTTCGGCGAGAGCCTCGCGCCGCTGCAGATGCTGGGCATGGCCATCGCCGCCGTCGGCGTCGCCATCGCGAGCCGCGGCGCTTAAGACGCGATCATGCTCCACATGTAGAGCGCATCCTCGCCGTAGCTGGCGAGCTTGTCGGCAAGTCCCGGTGCGTCGGCCGCCACGAAGCCGTGGCGCTGCCAGAATGCAGCGGAATTGTTGACGGCCACGAGCGAGAGGTTGTCGGCTCCCGCGATCCGCGCCTGCCGCACGAGATGGGGCAGCGCGGCTGCGGCAGCGCCGGTGCCGCGACCGGGCGGCAACAGGGCGATGTCGTGCAGATAATAGGTGGTCGCGACCGGCGGCAGACGGCCGAGGAGGCTGTCGAGCGGCGGGGGCGCGCCAGCGTGCCAGGGATGGCTGAGGAGATAGCCGGCCGCCTCGCCGTCCCGCTCCAGGATCAGGCAGCCGGCCGGGAAGAGCGCAAGGCGCTCGGCGAAGACCTCTGGCCGTTCGGGAAAGCCCGGATGCACCGCCCGCGCGATGGCATCGACCTCCGGCAGGTCCGTCACCGTCATGGGCCGCCAGCCGGCGCCGGTGGCATCGCTGCCCTCGATCATCGTACCTAAGCGCCGGCCTCGCCCGGCCGGGCGGCGACCAGCATGTAGTTGACATCGAGATCGCGCGACGGACGCCAGCTGTCGGCAAGCGGATTGTAGACCACGCCGGTGCGGTCGAGCACAGAGAGGCCGCCGTCCTCGATGGCGTCGGTGAGCTCGTCCGGCGTGACGAACTTCTCCCAGGAATGGGTGCCGCGCGGCAACCAGCGCAGGACATATTCGGCGCCGACGATGGCGAGCGCATAGGACTTCAGCGTGCGGTTGATGGTCGCCATGAAGAGCAGGCCGCCCGGTTTCACCACCGCGCAGCAGGCCGCGACGAAGGCGCCGACGTCGGCAACATGCTCCACCACCTCCATGGCGCAGACGATATCGAAGCGTTCGCCGCGTGCGGCAAGGGCCTCCACCGTCTCATCGCGATAGGCGATGGAAAGGCCCGCGCGCTCCGCATGCAGGCGCGCCACCTCCACATTGGTGGTGGCGGGGTCGAGCCCCGTGACCTCCGCCCCGAGGCGCGCCAGAGGCTCGCACAGCAGCCCGCCGCCGCAGCCGATGTCGACCACCGAAAGATCCTGCAGGCAGGTCAGGCTCGCCGGGTCGCGGCCGAAATGCCGCGCCGCCTCGTCGCGGATATAGCCGACGCGGACCGGGTTGAACTTGTGCAGCACGCGCATCGATCCGCGCGGGTCCCACCAGGTGTCGGCGAGCGCGGCGAAGCGCGCCACCTCCCGCTCATCCACCGTGCGGCGCTCACCCGTGCCGTGCCGCGGCTCGCTCCTCGTTCCAGCCATGTCCCTCACCCTCGTCCGGGGGCCTTTCCCGCCGTTGACACGGCAGGGGGCTCCCGTCATCTATACGCGCCTTTTGCGTGCTTGGCGCCAGGCTCCTGGTCGCTGTAGCACCTCCCGTCGTCCTGTAAATGGTGTCAGTCCTGCCATGGCCCGTCTGGTGATGAAGTTCGGCGGCACGTCCGTCGCCAATATCGAACGCATCCGCAACGTGGCCAGGCACGTCAAACGGGAGGTCGACGCCGGCCACCAGGTGGCGGTCGTCGTCTCGGCCATGGCCGGCAAGACGAACGAACTCGTCGGCTGGTGCCGCGAGGCCTCACCCCTGCACGATGCGCGCGAATATGACGCGGTCGTCGCCTCCGGCGAGCAGGTGACGGCGGGCCTCCTCGCCATCGTGCTGCAGGACATGGGTATCTGGGCCCGTTCCTGGCAGGGCTGGCAGATACCGATTCTGACCGACGGTGCCCACGGCGCGGCCCGAATCACGGGCGCCGACGGCTCGCGCATCATCCAGCATTTCGAGGAGCGCAACGAGGTCGCGGTCGTCACCGGCTTCCAGGGCATCCACCAGCCGACAAACCGCATCGCGACGCTCGGCCGCGGCGGCTCGGACACGAGCGCGGTGGCGCTCGCCGCCGCCATCCATGCCGACCGCTGCGACATCTACACCGACGTCGACGGCGTCTACACGACGGACCCGCGCATCGTGCCCCAGGCCCGGCGCCTCGACCGCGTCTCCTTCGAGGAGATGCTCGAGATGGCCTCGCTCGGCGCCAAGGTGCTGCAGGTGCGCTCGGTCGAGCTCGCCATGACCCATAATGTGAAGACTTTCGTGCGTTCCAGCTTCGACGATCCCGCCGATCCCAAGCCGGGCACGTTGATCTGTGACGAGGAGGATATCGTGGAACAGCAGATCGTCACCGGCATCGCCTATTCCAAGGACGAGGCCCAGATCACGCTCCGCCGCGTCGCCGACAAGCCGGGCGTCGCCGCCGCGATCTTCGTGCCGCTGGCCGATGCCAACATCAACGTCGACATGATCATCCAGGTCGTGTCCGACGACACGACGACCACCGACATCACCTTTACCGTGCCGGCCGCCGACTATGAGCGCGCCAAGACGATCCTCGAGAAGGCGCGCGGCGAGATCGGCTATGCCACGCTGCAGGGCGCCACAGACGTGGTGAAGGTCTCGGCCATCGGCGTGGGCATGCGCAGCCACGCCGGCGTCGCCGCCAAGGCCTTCAAGGCGCTCGCCGACAAGGGCATCAACATCCGCGCCATCACGACGTCCGAGATCAAGTTCTCGGTGCTGATCGACGCGGCCTATACAGAGCTTGCGGTGCGCACGCTGCACTCGCTCTACGGGCTCGACAAGGCCTAGAGCGCAGGCAAGACCGGCCCGGTTTCGGGTGGCCTCCTCCCCGCGCGCGGCTAACGTTCAGGCGGCTGCAACGAACAGCGATCGAGGAGCATGATGACGGCCACCCCACGCACCCCGGCCATGGGGCCTACCGAATGGGCGATGCTGATCGCCCTGTCCGTCCTGTGGGGCGGCTCGTTCCTCTTCATCGGCATCGCCGTCAAGGCCGTGCCGCCGCTCACTATCGTGCTGGCCCGCGTCGGCATCGCCGCCCTCGCCCTCAACCTCGTGCTGCGGCTCTCGGGCCAGCGGCTGCCGATCGACGGCCGCGTCTGGGTCGCCTTCGCGATCATGGGCCTCCTCAACAACCTCATCCCCTTCAGCCTCATCGTCTGGGGACAGGCGCGCATCCCGAGCGGAGTCGCCTCCGTCCTCAACGCCATGACGCCCGTCTTCACCGTCATCGTCGCCCATTTCCTGACGAGCGACGAAAAGCTGACCGGCAACCGGCTCGCCGGCGTCGCGCTGGGCTTTGCCGGCGTTGCGGTGATGATCGGGCCGGCGGCCGTCATGGGCCTGGGTGCCGATGTCATCGGCGCCGTCGCCGTTCTTCTCGCGGCGCTGTCCTACGCCTTCTCCGGCATCTTCGGGCGCCGCTTCCGCGGCTACGGGCTGAGCCCGCTTGTGGCCGCCACCGGCCAGCTCACGGCGACGACGGCGATGATGACGCCGCTTGCCGTCCTTGTGGAACAGCCGTGGACATTGCCGGCGCCCGGCCTCGGCCCGGTGGCCGCGATCGTCGCGCTGGCGCTCGCCTCCACCGCGCTCGCCTATATCCTCTTCTTCCGCATCCTCACCGCGGCGGGGGCGGTCAATCTGTCGCTGGTGACGCTGCTCATCCCGGTGAGCGCCGTCTTCTTCGGCGCCATCTTTCTCCACGAGGCCCTCGCGGCGAGGCATCTGGCCGGAATGGGCCTGATCGGCCTGGGTTTGCTCGCCATCGACGGCCGCCTGTTCGCCGCCTTCCGGCGCGCGCCCGCGTGAAGCAGGCGGGAAGGAAATACGCATCCACATGCGCGCGGCAGCTTGCGGGTGCGGCAAGACCTTGGTTATACGGCTAGTTGAAGCTGTCGGCCGGAGACGATCATCGGCGCCGGTCCGACGAAGAGGGAACGGGCTGCGCTGGCGGCCCGATGACGGGAACCGGCTGATGCGAGGCGCTCTCGGTGGCCCGCGCGTTCTCCTGCGCCGCCTCCGCGAGGTCATGGCGGAGCCGGTCCACGCGCAGGAGAAGCTCGACAGGATCGTCATCCAGATCGCCGCCAACATGGTGGCGGAGGTCTGCTCGGTCTATGTCATGCGTGCCGACGGCGTACTGGAGCTTTACGCCACCGAAGGCCTGAAGCGCGAGGCCGTGCACCTGACAGCCATGCGCGCGGACGAGGGCCTCGTCGGTCTCATCGCCCGCGAGGCCGAGCCGCTCGCCCTCTCCGACGCCCAGTCGCATCCCGCCTTCAGCTACCGCCCGGAGACGGGCGAGGAGATCTACCACGCCTTCCTCGGCGTTCCCATCCTGCGCGCCGGCAATACGCTGGGCGTGCTCGTGGTGCAGAACAGGGCGCACCGCCTCTACAGCGAGGAGGAGATCGAGGCGCTGCAGACGACCGCGATGGTCCTCGCGGAGCTGATCGCCTCGGGCGAGCTGCAAGCCATCGCGACGCCGGGCGCCGACATCGCCATCCGCCGGCCGCTGCACCAGCGCGGGGTGTGCCTCGCCGATGGCGTCGGCCTCGGACACGTGGTGCTGCACGAGCCGCGGGTTGTCGTGAAGAATCTCATCGCCGAGGACGTGCAGCGGGAGGTGCAGCGCCTCGAGGATGCGATCGCCGCCATGCGGGCGGCTATCGACAAGCTCATCGAGCGCGGCGACGTCGCCCACCATGGCGAGCACCGGGACGTGCTCGAGACCGTGCGCATGTTCGCCAACGACCAGGGTTGGCTGCGCCGCATCCGCGAGGCGGTACTCACTGGCCTCACGGCCGAGGCCGCGGTCGAGCGCGTGCAGTCGGACACGCGCGCTCGCCTCCTGCGCCAGACCGATCCCTATCTTCGCGAGCGTCTGCACGATCTCGACGACCTCGCCAACCGGCTGCTGCACACGCTGGCCGGCACCGACTTCGCAACCAGCCGGGAGGGCCTGCCGGAGAATGCCATCCTGGTCGCCCGTTCCATGGGGCCCGCCGCGCTGCTCGACTACGACCGGGCACACCTCAGGGGTGTCATTCTCGAGGAAGGCGGCCCGACGAGCCATATCGCCATCGTCGCCCGGGCGCTCGGCATCCCGGCGGTCGGGGAGGTGGAGAACATCACGAGCCTCGTCGAGCAGGGCGACGCCATCATCGTCGACGGCGGCGCGGGCGAGGTTCAGATCCGCCCGGCACCCGACGTCGAGGCGGCCTATGCGGAGAAGGCGCGGCTGCGCGCCCGCCGGCAGGAGCAGTACCGCAGCCTGCGCGACCTGCCGAGCCGCACGCGCGACGGCGTCGCAATCGACCTTAACATCAATGCCGGCCTCCTCGTCGACATGCCGCATCTGGCGGAGACGAATGCCGCCGGCGTCGGCCTGTTCCGTACCGAAATCCAGTTCATGGTAGCGCAGCGCCTGCCGACGACCGGCGAACAGCTTGCGCTCTATGCAAGCGTGCTCGAAGCCGCGCAGGGCCGGCCCGTCACCTTCCGCACGCTCGATATCGGCGGCGACAAGGTGCTGCCCTACATGAAACAGGTGGAAGAGGAGAACCCGGCGCTAGGCTGGCGCGCGATCCGCATCGGCCTCGACCGGCCGGGGCTGCTGCGCTCGCAGGTGCGCGCCCTGCTGCGCGCCGGAGCCGGGCACCACCTCAGGATCATGTTCCCGATGGTGGCCACCGTCGAGGAATTCGAAATGGCAAAGGCCATCGTGGCGCGGGAAGAGGCGCATCTTGCGCGGCACGGCCACCCCCCGCCCGCGTCGCTGTCGCTGGGCGTCATGGTGGAGGTGCCCTCGCTTCTCTTCCACATCGACGAGGTCGCCCGCAAGGTCGACTTCATGTCGGTCGGCTCCAACGACCTGATGCAGTTCCTTTTCGCCGCCGACCGGGAGAACCGGCAGGTCGCCGCGCGATTCGACCCGCTGTGCCGGCCGGCGCTCCGGGCTCTCAAGGTCGTCGCCGAGCGGGCCGATGCGCTCGGCTGCCCGGTCACCGTCTGTGGCGAGATCGGGGGCCGGCCGCTCGAGGCGATGGCGCTCATCGGCCTCGGCTATCGCCGGCTCTCGATGTCACCCTCCGCGGTCGGGCCCGTCAAGGCGATGCTGCTCAAGCTCGACGCCGGCGCCATCACGGCGGAGATGGAGCGGTTGCTCGCGGGAGACGGCGACCTGTCCCTGCGCAAGGCGCTCCTGCGCTTCGCCGAGGCCCACGACATCCCGTTGTAGCGACGCTGCCGCACATCCCGGTTCCCCGGCCGTGCGCTCAGCCCTGACGGCCGTATCGACGCAGCCGCATTTCGGAAACGCCATGTCCGACCAGACCTTTACCCCCCCGCGAGAGAGGCTCGACGCCATCCGGGCTCGGCGCGACATTCTGACTGCGACCCTCGCGGCCGGCGCCGGGGCGGACGATTTCGTCGCGCTGTCGCGCGAACTCGCCGAGATCGATCCCGTCGTCGTCGCGATCGACGCCTTCGAGGGCGCGCGCAAGAACCTCGCGGAAATCGAGGCGCTCATGGACGACCCGGCAACGGACGCAGACATGCGCGCACTCGCCGAAGAGGAACTGCCGCGGGCACGCGAGGCGGTGAACGAGGCGGCACACACCCTCAAGCTGCTGCTGCTGCCGAAGGACGAGGCCGACGAGAAGAGCGCCATCCTCGAGATCCGCGCCGGGACGGGCGGCGACGAGGCCGCCCTCTTCGCCGGCGACCTCTTCCGGATGTACAGCCGCTACGCCGACCTCAAGGGCTGGAGCGTGGAGATCCTGTCGGAAAGCGAGGGTACCGTCGGCGGCTACAAGGAGATCATCGCCGAGGTGAAGGGCCGCGGCGTCTTTGCCCGCCTCAAGTTCGAATCCGGAGTCCACCGCGTGCAGCGCGTGCCGGAGACGGAGGCTTCCGGCCGCATCCACACCTCGGCCGCCACGGTCGCCGTCCTCCCGGAAGCTGCAGAGGTCGACTTCGCCATCGACGAGGGCGATCTCAGGGTCGACACCATGCGCGCCGGCGGCGCCGGCGGCCAGCACGTCAACAAGACCGAATCGGCCGTGCGCATCACGCATGTGCCGACTGGCATCGTCGTCCTGGTGCAGGACGAACGCTCGCAGCACCGCAATCGCGCCAAGGCCATGGCGCTCCTGCGCTCGCGCCTCTATGACGCCGAGCGTCAGCGCAAGGACGCGGAGCGCGCGGCCGATCGGCGAGCGCAGGTCGGCTCCGGCGACCGCTCCGAACGCATCCGCACCTACAACTTCCCCCAAGGGCGCCTCACCGACCACCGCATCGGCCTCACCCTCTACAAGCTCGACGAGGTGATGATGGGTACGGCCCTGGACGAGGTCATCGATGCTCTGATCACCGAGCACCAGGCGGCGCAACTGGCAGCGCAGGCGGGGTGAGGACAGCATCCCCTCTCCGCCGGAGGAGTATGGTGGAAAGGAAAACGTCTCCACCGAAGCGACAGCAGGCGCTTCGGCTATTGGCTTTTGCCCCTCACCCCGGCCCTCTCCCCCTGATAGGGGAGAGCGGGCAGGGTCCAGTTGTGCGAGTGATCGTCGCCCGCCTCATAGCTTCGGCCGCAATCCCAGCATCGAGCGGCAGGAGGGTGTCGGCGAACTGCTCGAAGGAGAATGGCTTGCATGCGGCGGTTCTGCGGCCGATAAGACGCGCCTTATGGCCCGCCCAGCGGCCCGCGAACAAGCGGGCACCACATGTCCCTGCCGCCGTTTGCGACGGAGCGGGAGGAATCACCCTGACGACCATGCCCGCTCCGGTTCCACCTTTGATGCCGACGACGACGCGTCAGGAAGCCCTGCGGCATTTGCGCGCGTCCTTTGCGGCCGCCGGCATCGACAACCCGGCGCTCGACGCGCGACTTCTCCTTCTGGCCGCATGCGAGATCGCCGGCGCGGAGCTCGCCGCCAACCCGACGGAACCCCTTGGCGAGGACGGCGCGAAGCGCCTCGCCGCCGTCGCGGCGCGCCGGCTCGAGCGCGAGCCGGTGGCGCGCATCCTCGGCGAGCGTGAGTTCTGGGGTCTGCCCTTCCGGCTGTCGCCCGCGACGCTGGAGCCGCGGCCCGACACCGAGACGCTCGTCGCGGCGGTACTGAAAACGTTGAGGGCGCAAGGCCGCGCCGATGCGCCGCTCACCATCCTCGACATTGGTACCGGCACCGGCTGCATCCTCCTCGCGCTGCTGCACGAACTGCCCCAGGCCACGGGCCTTGGCATCGACCGCGCCCTGGAGGCTGCGCAGACGGCGCGGGGCAATGCGGAGCGCCTTGGCCTAGCAGAGCGCGCGCGTTTCATCGTCGGCAACTGGTCCGCAGCCGTTGCTGGGCCGATCGACATCCTCGTCTCGAACCCACCCTATATTGCGAGCGCCGTGATCCCTGGCCTCGCGCCGGAAGTGCGGCGATACGATCCGCTGCTCGCCCTCGACGGCGGCGGCGACGGGCTCGATGCCTATCGGGCGCTCGCGGCCGATGCGCCGCGCCTCCTCGCTCAGGGCGGTCTTGCGGCGCTTGAGGTCGGTGCGGGGCAGGACGGTGCCGTCGCCGGCCTCTTCGCCGGACTCGGGCCGATAACGGTCCATGCCGATCTCGCGGGCATTGCCCGCGCGGTCGTTGTCGCGGCGGCTGGATGAGCCTGTCGGCGGAGGGGCCCGCCGGGCCGGAGCGCAAAAAAGGCTTGGCGGGCACGGTCAAAGCCGCTAGTGTCCGGTTAGGAATCGCGCTCCACGACAAATGATCTGGCTTCAGCAAGCCCGGTCGAGGTTGCGACAGCAAGCCTCCGGGTCGGCGCGAACATCAAGTCTTCGGAGTGCCGGGATGCGTCTGCGCCTGGCATGAAGCGCCGGACGACGAGGCGACGTCTGTTCGGCGCGGCCGGGGAAGTATCCGGAGAGCTCGCTCGCCCTCGGATCATTGCCGCTGTTACATGACGTTCTCGGCTGACAGGCCCCTTCGGTTCGGCATGCGACCCGAACCAACCGGCTCGCTCAATGCCTCTCGGCGGCTCGCCGCCCGGGATGGTCTGCGGCGTCGGGATGTCATGCGGTTCAGGAAGCTTCAAAGAGACATTAGATGAGACCAGGTCAGAACAGGCGTATGCGGGGGCGCAACCGCAAGGGTCCCAACCCGCTGACGAGAAGCTACGAGTCGAACGGTCCGGACGTGAAGGTGCGCGGCACCGCTCAGCATATCGCCGAGAAATACAGCCAGCTGGCGCGCGACGCCCAGGCTTCGGGCGATCCGGTCGCGGCCGAGAATTACTTCCAGCACGCCGAACATTATTTCCGCATCATTGCGGCGGCGCAGTCGCAGCTGCAGCAGACCTACGGCGGCTTCCAGCGGCCGTACGACGACGAACGCGATGATCTCGATGCCGAGGAGGGCAACGGCTTCGGTTACGGGCAGGGCCAACCGGCCGTGCACGAGCTTGGCGCGCCCCAGCCGGATGTGCGCGGCGAAACCTTCGCCGACGACGACGGCGAGGCCCGGCCCGAGCGCCCGCGCTTCGAACGCGGCCCGCGCGGCGACCGCCCGATGCGACAGGACCGTGGTGACCGTCCGGACCGGAGCGATCGCCAAGAGCGTGGCGCGCGACAGGACCGTGGCGAGCGCCGCGAGCGCGGTCCCCGGCCTGCCTATGTGAACGGCAATGCCGCGGGCGAGGCGCGCCGCGCCGAGAGCGAGGAAAAGGCTGGCCTGCCGGCCTTCCTGACAACCCCCGTGCGCACGCCGATCGCCCCGGTCGAGGATGATGAGGCATCCGCACCGGCGAACGAGCCGGCGGCTGTCGAAGAGGTCGCCCCCAAGCGCACGCGCCGCCGCAAGGCCCCGCTGGCGACCGAGCAGGTTGCCGCCGAGAGCACTCCGGCGGAGGAGGACAAGCCCGCTCGCGCCAGCCGTCGCCCCCGTGCCCGCAAGACCGCGGACGACAAGGTGCCCGTCGGCGAGTGAGCCCAGGCCATCATAACGACTGCGCGGAAGGCGGGCGACGAGCCCGCCTTTTTCGTCTTGGCCGGCCTTGCCGCGATCGGCGGGCTGCATCGGCGCCCGCCCCTTGATGTGGCCGCCGTGCAACACCTACATGATTGATGCGGCGCAATGACCGGTGCCGCAGCCGTGCCGAGGATCGCCGCAATGGGGTCTTGGGCCGGCAAGTCCATTGAATGGGGGGCGCCTTCCCGGGCATCATCTGGCGGGCGGCGCGGCCTCGAGGAGGTTTTGATGAACGTCGACAAATACACCGACCGCTCGAAGGGTTTTCTGCAGTCCGCGCAGGCACTCGCCCTGCGCGAGGGCCATCAGCAGTTTTCGTCCGAACATCTCCTCAAGGTACTGCTCGACGATCCCGAAGGGCTCGCGGCCGGCCTCATCGACCGCGCCGGCGGGCGCTCGCGCGAGGCGCTGCAACTCGCCGAACAGGCACTCGCCAAGCTGCCGAAGGTTGAGGGCGGCTCGGGCCAGCTCTATCTCTCGCCCGGCCTCGCCCGGGTGTTCGACACGGCCGAGAAGGCGGCGGACAAGGCGGGCGACAGCTTCGTCACCGCCGAGCGGCTACTCATCGCCCTCGCCATCGAGAAGGACACCGAGGCCGGCAAGGCGCTGGCGAAGGCCGGCGTAACCGCCCAGAGCCTCAACGCCGCCATCGAGGCCCTGCGCCAGGGCCGCAAGGCAGACACGGCCTCGGCCGAGGAAGGCTACGACGCGCTGAAGAAATATGCCCGCGACCTCACGCAAGCGGCGCGCGACGGCAAGCTCGATCCCGTCATCGGCCGCGACGAGGAGATCCGCCGCACCATCCAGGTGCTGTCGCGGCGCACCAAGAACAACCCGGTGCTGATCGGCGAGCCCGGCGTCGGCAAGACGGCCATCGTCGAGGGCCTCGCCCTCCGGATCGTCGACGGCGACGTGCCCGAGAGCCTCAAGGACAAGCGCCTGCTCGCACTCGACATGGGCTCGCTCATCGCCGGCGCGAAGTACCGCGGCGAGTTCGAAGAGCGGCTGAAGGCCGTGCTGCAGGAAGTGCAGGCGGCCGAAGGCGGCATCGTCCTGTTCATCGACGAGATGCACACGCTCGTCGGCGCAGGCAAGGCTGACGGGGCGATGGACGCCTCGAACCTGCTGAAGCCCGCACTTGCCCGCGGCGAATTGCACTGCGTCGGCGCGACCACGCTCGACGAGTACCGCAAGCACGTGGAAAAGGACGCGGCGCTCGCCCGACGATTCCAGCCCGTCTTCGTCTCCGAGCCGACGGTGGAGGACACGGTCTCGATACTGCGCGGCCTCAAGGAGAAGTACGAGCAGCATCACGGCGTGCGCATCCAGGACGCGGCGCTCGTCGCGGCCGCAACCCTGTCGAACCGCTACATCACCGACCGCTTCCTGCCCGACAAGGCCATCGACCTCGTCGACGAGGCGGCGGCGCGCCTTCGGATGCAGGTCGATTCCAAGCCGGAGGAGCTCGATTCGCTCGACCGCGAGATCGTGCGCCTCAAGATCGAGGCCGAGGCCCTGAAGAAGGAGAATGACGCCGCCTCCAGGGACCGACTCGTGCGGCTGGAGAAGGAGCTGGCCGCGCTCGAGGAGCGGTCCGCCGTGCTGACCGCCGCCTGGCAGGCCGAGAAGGACAAGCTCGGCCGCGCCGCGGACCTCAAGAAGAAGCTCGACGAGGCGCGCAACGAGCTCGCCATCGCCCAGCGCAAGGGCGAGTATCAGCGCGCCGGCGAACTCGCCTACGGCATCATCCCGCAGCTCGAGCGCGAACTGGCCGAGACTGAGGCCAAGGCCGACGGCAAGGGGGACGGTGCCGGCGTGGTGCAGGAGGCAGTGACGCCCGACAACATTGCCCAGGTGGTGTCGCGCTGGACGGGCGTGCCCGTCGACAAGATGCTCGAGGGCGAGAAGGAGAAGCTCCTCAAGATGGAGGAGCAGCTGGCGCGCCGGGTCGTCGGCCAGAGCGAGGCGGTGGAGGCGGTGTCGACCGCCGTGCGCCGCGCCCGCGCCGGCCTGCAGGACCCGAACCGCCCGATCGGCTCCTTCATGTTCCTCGGCCCCACGGGCGTCGGCAAGACGGAGCTGACGAAGGCGCTCGCCGCCTTCCTCTTCGACGACGAGACGGCGTTGGTGCGTATCGACATGTCGGAATACATGGAGAAGCACTCGGTCGCCCGGCTCATCGGCGCCCCGCCCGGCTATGTCGGCTACGAGGAGGGCGGCGCGCTGACGGAGGCCGTGCGCCGGCGGCCCTATCAGGTCGTGCTCTTCGACGAGATCGAGAAGGCGCATCCGGACGTGTTCAACGTCCTGCTGCAGGTGCTCGACGACGGGCGCCTGACGGACGGCCAGGGCCGTACGGTGGACTTCCGTAACACGCTCATCATCATGACCTCGAACCTCGGGGCCGAATATCTCGTCGCGCAGAAGGCGGGCGAGGATTCGGAGGCCGTGCGTGACGAGGTGATGGGAGTTGTCAGGGCCCACTTCCGGCCGGAGTTCCTCAACCGCGTGGACGAGATCATCCTCTTCCACCGCCTGAGGCCCGAGCAGATGGAATCAATCGTCGACATCCAGCTCAAGCGCCTCGCCCGGCTGCTCGAGGACCGCAAGATCACGCTCGCGCTCGACGACGCGGCGCGCGAATGGCTGGCGACCAAGGGCTACGATCCGGCCTACGGCGCACGCCCCCTGAAGCGCGTGATCCAGAAGAACGTGCAGGACCCGCTCGCCGAGATGATCCTCGCCGGCCGGGTGAAGGACGGCGAGACCGTGCCGCTGACGGCGGGGCCGGAGGGCCTGGTCATCGGCAACACGCCCGTCGTGCGCGAGCGCCGGCCGGCCGGCGTGCCGCTGAACTGATCGTGGAACGGGAGCCGCAGCCGGTGCTGCAGCTCCCGCTGCTCAGGCGGTGGGCGGGACGTCGGGCGTGCCCGCCTGTTGTGATTCGCCTGGATCCTGCCGCGGCACGACGACGACCGCTTCGGGCGCCTCCGCCTCGCCGGCGGGCCGGGCCGCCCCCCCGGCCCAGGCTTCCAGGGGGCGGGAAACGGTTCGCATCGCACTTCCCGCCACGGTCCTGACCGCCTCCTTGATCGAGGCGTTGTCGTAGATGCCGGACAGCGGCACTCTCAGGGGAAAGGCTGCCAGCCTCCCTGCCGCATCGCCCCAGAGCCGGCTCGCCCCGGCCCCCTCAACCGCGTCCTTGACGGCCGTTCTCGTCACGGCATAGGCGCTCAAGCCGCCGACGAGCCATGCACCCAGCGCGACATTCTCGACGGACACGGCATCCTTCAGGTTGTCGCCAAGGCTGCGCACGGCATCATAGGGCAGCAGGGCAACCTTGCGGCCGATGTTGAGGGCAGGCTCATAGGGGGGCGAGGCCTTCAGGGTGTCGTAAACCTCCTCCCAGTCGTGCCTGCCGAACAACCACAACGGGCCATAACGGCCGGCCTGGTACTCGATGCCGTAGCGGATACCGTCCTTGATGGCGCCACCCGGCATGCGCAGCGCGTTGTTGACGATCTTGTCGACGACGCCGGCCGTGCTGGGAGAGGAGGCCGCCTCCACCGCGACGGCGATGGGGAGCAGCAGAAGATTGCGCACCGATCCCGTCTGGTTGGTCAGGAACCGGTTGCGGAAGACCTGCCATTGCCCGAGCTCCATGGCCTTGTTGGCCTTGGCCGCCGGCTCGACCAGCTTTTCCACGTTCGGCGCCAGATAGAACCGGTCACCGACCGAGGGTACCACGCGCAAAGACAGCAGATAGCAGCCAAGCACATCGGCCGCGTGCTCGAAGGCTCCCGCCTGCGCCGCCGTGGCGGCCGCCTTGCCGAGCGGATTGCCCAGTTTCTCCGCCTCGGCGAAGAAGTTTGGCGTGAAATCGGCCGCCCATCCGGCCGCCATGGCGGGGACGGCATTGACCGCCCCGGTCGCCGCGGCCGTCAGGACATCGCGCCGCAACGCCTTGAGCGCCAGCGCCCTGATGTCCTCGAGCCGCTCTCCTTTTTCGGCCAGGCGACGGCTCACGGCCTCGAGATGCAGGCCGAGGGCCGCGCGCACATCCTCGTCAAGCTCCCGCGGGACGGAGGACGCCAGCCAGGAACCGATGACCTCTCCCTCGGGAATGTCGATCGCGACCGACTGTGCACGGGTAGGTCCCTGCGATGCGGCCGCCCCGTTAACCGGCACCGGATCTCCGAGGTGGATGACCACCGAGCGGTCCGGCCGATAGCTGATCGTCGCGCTGGGCGCACCCAAGGGGATCTCCGCCAACGCGGGCCCGCGGACCCGGCGCCCCGGGCCCGCCTGCGCGGCGTCCCGGAACCGGGCAGCCGCGGCACCGCGTGCCGGGCTCTCGCCCGCCCGCGGAGATGGAACAGCATCATTATTGATATCAACACCCATTATAAGTCCTCTCAAAATATCCCGAACAGGCGCAAAGCCACCCTGCGGCGCAGAACCATAAATCCAGCAAGTGATATTGGTGACGTATATTAGAATTCCCATGAACGAGATGGGAAATATCGGTCTGCGCATCGATAGACTATCGCGGGGCGAGCACACTCACGTAGCGGCCTACACCTCGGCCGCTACGGAAAAACCATTGCGACCACGCTTCTTCGTAGCATGAGCGCCACGTCTGCCGCCTCGATGACCCGCGCCAGTCTGGCGTTTCCTTCAGGGCGCCATTCTGCAATGCCGACGCTGATGGAAAGCGGGATCATCTTGCCGCGCCACAGACAGGGGCTTGCAGCGACGAGCCTCACGAGATCGTGGCCATGTTGAGACTCGCCCGGTTGCCAACGCACAGCACCATGCCGAGACCTGCCGCTGCCGTCACGACGACGGTCACATCCCAGCGCGGCCGTTCCCCGTAGAACACGCGCACGCCACCCCACGTGACACCGAAACCGAAGATGACGCACGCATTGCCCGCCACCGTGAAGGCCTCGTCCTAGGGCAGCACCTCCAGCGCCAGGAGACAGCCGCCGAACGTCGTCAGAATGCAGCTCGCCAACCCGTAACGCGCGGCCGCGAACGGCCGGTAGGCGTGGCAGATGGCGGCCCAGACGATGGTCAACGTCAGCGAATTGAGGAGTATGATGACGTAGAGCGTGAAGAAATCGAGGTTCAATCGATGCCCGCCCGCTGTGGGTCGGGCGCTTGGCCCGATCGGGCACGACACCGGCGCCCTGGGCCCGCCGGTCGATCATTGTGCTCTTGTTGCACCGCATGCAGAGCGTTGCAAGCACGATACGCGGCACCAGAGGTGCGGATCCGGACAGGCCGAACCACCGGGCGCCTTTCGCTCACCCCTTATCCGCCAGCGGATGCAGGTCGCGCACCATGGCCTTCAGCCGCTCGTCGAGCACGTGGGTATAGATCTGGGTCGTGGCGATGTCGGCGTGGCCGAGCAGCTCCTGCACGATGCGCAGATCCGCGCCATTCTGCAGGAGGTGGCTGGCAAAGGCGTGCCGCAGCACGTGCGGACTGACGCGCGCCGGATCGAGGCCGGCGGCGATGGCGAGGTCCTTCAGTTCGCGGGCGAAGGCCTGGCGGGTCAGGTGGCCGCTCTCGCTGTCGGCCGGAAAGAGCCAGGGCGAGGTCCTGTCCGCCGCCTCGCCCGTGGTGGCGAGGTCGAGCCACGTCCGCATTGCCCGGCGCGCGGCCCCCGTCAACGGCACCAGCCGCTCCTTGCCGCCCTTGCCCTTGACAAGGAGGAAGCGCTCCTTCGTGCGCGCAGCCGCCACGGGCAGTGAGACGAGCTCCGATACGCGCAGGCCGGTGGCGTAGATGAGCTCGAGAAGGCAGGCGAGACGGGCGGCGCGGCGGCGCTCGCGCAGGGGGCGCTTCTCGTCGTCGATGCCCTCGTGCGCCGTGGCGATGAGCCGGTCGACCTCGGCGACGCTGAGCACCTTCGGCAGCGGCCGGCCCTGCTTCGGCCCCTCGATGGCGCCGGTCGGGTCGTCGCCGCGATAGCCCTCGGCATAGAGGAACTTGTGCAGTTGCCGGACGGCCGAGAGGCGGCGCGCCGCCGAACTCGCCTTGAAGCCGCGGGTGTGCACGTCCTGCAGATAGGCCCGTATCACCGCCGCATCCGCACGCCTCAGACCGGTGCCGGCCGCGGCCAGGAAGGCCGTGTAATCCTCGAGATCGCGCCCGTAAGCCGCGAGCGTGTTGGCGGAGGCCCCACGCTCGGCCGCCAGCATGTCGAGGTAGAGGGCGATGAGCCGGTCGTCGCGCATCGTCAGCTGCCGGTGTCACTTGCCGAGACGGGAATTGGGAATGGTGACCGTGATCTCCCGCTCCTGCGGCTCGACGAAGGTGGCGAGCGCGAACATGCCGGCATAGACGGCGCCGACGATGAACCCGACGACGAAAAGGAAGCGAAACAGGGTGGGCACGTGTCGGAACCTGCCGTCAAAGTCCATGCCGCGGCCACCGTGGCGCGGCTTTCCTGTCCGTGATAGTGAAGCATCGAAGAGTGAATACCAAGATGACGAGCTATCAGGACATGGCGACCGTGGACGACAAGGCTCCACCGGCCGCCCTTGCGCCCGACGCGCTGCGCCGCAGCCTCGGCAAGCGCTCGATCGTGCTCGTCGGCATGATGGGCGCGGGCAAGAGCACGGTCGGGCGGCGGCTGGCCGCGAGGCTTGGCCTGCCCTTCATCGATGCCGACAACGAGATTGAGGCAGCGGCCGGGATGACGATTCCCGAGATCTTCGCCGCCCATGGGGAGGCTTCCTTTCGCGACGGCGAGCGGCGGGTGATCGAGCGACTTCTCGGCGAGGGGCCGCAGGTCCTCGCCACCGGCGGCGGTGCCTACATGAACGCGGAGACACGCGCCCGAATCGCCGAAGCCGGCATCTCGGTGTGGCTCAAGGCCGACCTCGATGTGCTGATCAAGCGCGTGCGCAAGCGCCCCAACCGGCCGCTGCTGCAGACACCCGACCCGGAAAAGACCCTGCGCGGGCTCATCGATCTGCGCTATCCGATCTATGCCGAGGCTGCCATCACCGTGATCTCGCGCGATGCCCCGCACGAGGCGGTGGTGGAGGACATCATCCGGCGCGTCTCCGCCTTCCTCCAATCGCCCGCCGGCCGCGCATAACGAGCCCTGCCGTGACAGCATCCCCTTCCCCCGCCCGCTCCGCCACCCCTGCGCGCGTCGTCAAGGTTCCGCTCGGCGAGCGGTCCTACGACATCCGGATCGGCCGCGGCGTCCTCGCCGAGGCGGGCTCCGCCATGGCAGCCCTCAAGCCCGCCGCCTGCGCCATCGTCAGCGACGAGACGGTCGCGAGGCTGCACGCTTCGGCGCTCGCAGCGTCCCTCGAAGGCGCCGGCCTCAGGACGTCCCTCGTCACCGTGCCGGCCGGCGAGCCCTCGAAAAGCTACGCCCGGTTCGCCGAGGTGTGCGACAGCATTCTCGCCGCGCGCATCGAGCGCGGCGACCTCGTGGTCGCATTCGGCGGCGGGGTGGTCGGCGACCTTGCAGGCTTTGCCGCTGCGGTCGTGCGGCGCGGCGTACGCTTCGTGCAGGTGCCGACGACGCTGCTCGCGCAGGTCGATTCTTCCGTGGGCGGCAAGACGGGCATCAACTCGCCCCACGGCAAGAACCTCGTCGGCGCCTTCCACCAGCCGAGTCTTGTCCTTGCCGACACGGCGCTGCTCGACACGCTGCCCGTGCGGGAGTTCCGCGCCGGCTATGCCGAGGTGGTGAAATACGGCCTCATCAACGACGCCGGCTTCTTCGACTGGTGCGAGGCGAACGGTACGCGCGTCTTCGCCCCCGGCGACGAGCGCGACCAAGCGGTGGCTGTCAGTTGCGCTGCCAAAGCCGCCATCGTCTCGCGGGACGAGCGCGAGACGGGCGAGCGGGCGCTGCTCAACCTCGGCCACACCTTCGCTCACGCGCTCGAGCGCGCCTGTCGCTACGACGGCAGCCGCCTGGTACACGGAGAGGCGGTCGCGATCGGCCTTGCCCTCGCCTTCCGCTTCTCGCAGCGACTCGGCCTGTGTCCCGGCCAGGACGCGGTGCGCGTCGCCCGCCATCTTCAGGCCGTCGGCCTGCCCTCGCGACTGCAGGACGTGCCCGGCGGCGCCGGCACGGCCGACAGCCTCATCGACGCCATGGGGCAAGACAAGAAGGTGGAGCGCGGGGCGCTCACCTTCATTCTGGCGCGCGGCATCGGCAAGAGCTTCGTCGCCAAGGGCATCGAGGCTGGCGCCGTACACGACTTTCTCACGGAGGAACTGAAGCCGTCATGACGGCAGACCTTTGGCTTGCGATCGGTACCGTCTTCATCTGCCTCATTCTCTCGGCCTTCTTTTCCGGCTCCGAGACGGCGCTGACCGCCGCCTCGCGTGCGCGCATGCATGCCCTCGAAAAGGGGGGCGACGCGCAAGCCGGCATCGTCAACCGCCTGCTCTCTCTGCGCGAGCGGTTGATCGGCGCCATTCTCATCGGCAACAACATCGTCAACATTCTCGCCTCGTCGCTGGCGACGAGCGTGCTGGTTGCCTTCTTCGGCAGTGCCGGCGTCATCTATGCGACGGCGGTGATGACGGTGCTCGTGGTCGTGTTTTCCGAGGTGATGCCGAAGACAGTCGCCATCAATGCACCCGACCGGGTGGCGCTCCTCGTCTCGCGGCCGGTCGCTGTCTTCGTGGCGCTGTTCGGCCCCCTCGCGCTTGCCGTCGAAGCCATCGTGCGTCTGACGCTCAGGCCCTTCGGCGTCCGCATCGGCGAAAATCAGGCCATCCTTTCGGCCCACGAGGAATTGCGCGGGACGGTCGACCTGCTGCACCGTGAAGGCGGCGTGGTGAAGGACGACCGGGACATGCTCGGCGGGCTCCTCGACCTGCAAGATCTCGAGGTCTCGGACGTGATGGTCCACCGCACCAAGATGCGCACCATCAATGCCGAGCTGCCACCGCAGGAGCTCGTCAACGAGGTGCTCTCCTCGCCTTACACGCGCCTGCCCCTGTGGCGGGGCACAGGCGACAACATCATCGGCATCCTGCACGCCAAGGACCTGCTCCGGGCGCTCGCCGCCGCCGGCGGCGACGCGGAGAAGCTCGACATCGAGAAGATCGCCCTGCCGGCGTGGTTCGTCCCGGACACGACCGGCCTCGTCGACCAGCTGCGCGCCTTCCTGTCCAAGAAGACGCATTTTGCCCTCGTCGTTGACGAATACGGTGAGGTGATGGGCCTCATCACGCTCGAGGACATCATCGAGGAGATCGTCGGCGACATCAAGGATGAGCACGATATCATCGTGCAGGGCGTGCGGCCGCTGCCGGACGGCTCCATCAACGTCGACGGCTCGGTGCCGATCCGCGACCTCAACCGGGCCATGGATTGGGACCTGCCGGACGAGGAGGCGACGACCATCGCCGGCCTCGTCATCCACGAGGCGCAGACCATCCCCGAGCAGGGCCAGGCCTTCACCTTCCACAACTTCCGCTTCCAGGTACTGCGCAAGACGCGCAACCGCATCACTTTGCTCCGTGTGACGCCACTCATCCCGCGTCGCAAGGTGGCAGGGGAGTAGGGCATCAAAGGTTGCAGGCCGCCGCCGGTTCGGACGGCGCAAAGAGCAGCGGCTCGGCATGGCGGCGGGGGGCCGTGCGGCGATTTGGCCGCGGCCCCATGGCACGCACCATCATGACCCGCGGGACCTCACGTCTCGGCGATGCCGGCGCCCTCCGGCTGCGCCTCGGCCTCGGCCAGGAACTGCGCCCGGGCGAGGGCCGCGAAATGGCCGCCCTTGGCTACCAGCTCCGCGAAGCTGCCGCTCTCGATGATACGGCCGTCCGAGAAGACGAGGATGCGGTCGGCGTTGCGGATGGTAGCCAGCCGGTGGGCGATGACGAAGGTGGTGCGCCCAGTCATAACCGCTTCGAGCGCCTTCTGGAGCTTCGCCTCGGTCGCCGCGTCGAGCGCGCTCGTCGCCTCGTCGAGGATGAGGATCGGCGGGTTCTTGAGGAGGACGCGGGCGATGGAGAGGCGCTGGCGCTCACCGCCCGAGAGCGTGCGCCCGCGCTCGCCGATGACGGTGGCGAGCCCGTCCGGCTGACGGGCGAGAAAGTCGCTGGCCTGCGCCTTCGCGAGCGCCGCCCGCATTTCGTCCTCGCTCGCGTCAGGCTTGCCCACGGCAAGGTTCTCGGCGATGGAGCGGGCGAAGAGCATCGGCTCCTGGAAGACGACGCCGATGTTGTGGCGCAGGCTCTCGAGTGTCAGCGAACGGATGTCGCGCCCGTCCACCGTAATCGTGCCCGATTGCGGATCGAAGGCACGGTAGAGCAGGCCGAGCGTCGTCGACTTGCCCGAGCCGGTGGCGCCGACGAGCGCCACCGTCTCGCCGGGGGAGACGGTGAAGGTCACGTCCGCGACCGCGGCCCGCTTGCCGTCGTAGGAGAAGCTCACCCCGTCGAACGCGACGGCGCCCGAGAGTTGCCCGGCGTCGATCGCGTCCGGCCGATCGGCGACGGTGGGTGCAGTGTCGGCCACGGCAAAGAACTCGGCGATCTTCGGCGCCTGCATGAAGAGCACGTTGACGAAGCCGACCGCCTGCTCCAGCCGGCCGATGAGCAAGGTGGCGAGGCTCATGAAGGTGACGATCTCGCCGATGCTCGCCTCGTCACGCAGATGCAGCCAGGTGCCGAGAAGGAAGACGGCGAGGATCGTCAGCGTCGCCGCCGCGCGGGTCGAGATCGCGGCCAGCGCCCACCAGGACAGGACCGGCGTCTGGGCCGCGAGCAGCCGGTCCGTCGTCTCGCGCAGGGCGCGCGCCTCCGCCTCGATGCGCGTGAAGCTCTGGATGACGGGCACGTTGCCGAGGGCGTCGGAGGCCCGCTCGGCCAGCGCGCTGTGGTAGCGCTCGACCGTGCCCTGCTTCGTCTGCGTGCGCCTGAGGACGAAGTTGATCAGCACCGCGAAGACGAGCACGAGGACGAGCAGCAGCGCGCCAAGGCGCAGGTTGATGACGAGCGACAGCGGCAGCAGCACGACGAGCATGACGAAGGCGGCGCAATGCTCGCGGAAGAAGGAGAGCCACAGGCTCGCCATGCCGTTCGCGCCTTCCAGCATCACCTTGAGGAGCCGGCCGGAATGGGTCTCGCCGTGGAAGGACAGGGGCAGGCCGAGGACGTGCTCGAAGAGCCGGGCCATGACGGCGAGGCGCCGTCGATGCGACAGCCGATCAGCATGCAGCGCGACGACGACGCCCATGGCGATTGAGAACAGGCCGAAGGCGACCCACAGACCGGCCAACAGGGAGAGACGGCGCATATCGAGCGGCACACCCGGCGACTGGGCCCGGGCAAGCACGTCGATGAGCCGGCCGAACAGCACGGGCTCGGCGAACAAAGTTGCGGCGAGTGCGATATTGGCGAGGGCGAGCGCGAGCGCCAAACGCGCCTCGTCCCTGAGGAGGCCGAGGACACGGACGTAGAGACGGATGATCGACATGGTGTCCGCGAAAGTGGACCGGGCCTGCAGCTTGCCCGCCGGCGCCTGCCGCCGCAACCCGCCCGTCCTGCGTTAACGCTTCCTTCACCAAAGGCCCGCTTGCTGCCCACAGAGCACAACTTCCCCGCCTTGTCTTTGCCGCAACCGCCAAAGAGGTTGCCGCGGGCGACGGCCGGGGGGCTGAGCCGAAGCAGCGGATGCCGCATGCGCATGACACATCCTGTCCCGATCCTTCGCCTTGCGGCGGCCATCGTCCTCGCCACCAGCCTTTCCATCGGCTTCTGCTGGCCCGCAAGCCTGGCCGCCGCTGCACAGGACGCGGCAGAGCAACGCCCCCCGGTGCTGGCAGCGCCATCGGGAGCGGTCGCGGAGCCGGGCAACGGTCAGGATGCCGCTATCCATCGGGCGCAGCTCGACGGGGTAAGGGCCCAGCTCGACCAGATCGAGAACGCCCTGACGCGCCAGGATCTTTCGGACGACGACCTGCAGCGGCTGCGCCAGCTGCTGGAGGCGCCAGCGGCGCGGATTCAGGCAACCCTCACGGCCCTGACGCCGAAGGCCGATGCCGTCAAGGAGCGCCTGACCCAACTCGGCCCGGCGCCAGCGGCCGGAGCCGCACCGGAGACGGCGGAGATCAGCCGTGAGCGGGAGGAACGCAGCCGCTCGCTGAAGGAGCTCGAGGACACGATTCGCCTCGCCAGGGCACTGCAGGTGCAGTCCGAGCAGATCCGGGCCACGTTGGCCGAACGGCGGCAGGCGGCCTTTACGCGCATGATCTTCCAGCGCACGCATAGCCTGCTCAGCCCTCATCTCTGGTCGCGCTTGCTTTCGGCCCTGCCGGGCGAGTTCGCCGCGCTCTCCACCGTTGCGCGCGACTGGCTGGCGACCTTCGAGCGGCGCGCCCGCAGCGGGGAGGTGCTGGCGCTGCTCGCCGCCCTCGGCATCGGGCTTGCCCTGCATTTCGCGCGCGTCCGGCTGCTGCCGCATGTCGCACGCCGCCCCGCGGAGGTGACGGACCCGAGCCGACTGCGGCAGTCCGTGACAGCCCTCGGCATCGTGCTGGCCCAGACGGTGCCGGTCCTTGCCGGGGTGTTGGTGCTCTATCTTGCGCTCGAGAGCATCCAGCTGCTGCCGCCGCGGGTCGCGCCGATCGTCGGCACCTTCCTGACGAGCCTCGTCTTCCTCACCTTCGTGCGCTCTCTCGCCCACGGCCTCCTCGCCCCCGGCCTGCCTGCCTGGCGGCTGCTGCCGGCACAGGAGGTAACGGCGCGCATTCTCGTCACGGCAGTCACGACCGGCTCGGCACTGGTCCTGCTGTTCACCACACTCGAGCGCATCGCCGAATCGATCGGCGCCGACTACGCCGTCCTCGTCTTCCTGCGGGGCGTCCATGCTGTTGCGATCGCGGCGCTGCTGGCGGTGACGCTGCACCGAACGCAATCGACCGGTGCCAGCGACGAAGCCTGCCTCGGCCCCTATGTGCCCGACAGCCGGGCCGGCGGTCCTCTCAAGGCCCTTGGCTGGCTGGTGACGGCGATCATCCTCATCGCCTGCCTCGCCGGCTACATCGCCCTCGCCACCTTCCTCGTCGAGCAGATCGTCTGGGTGGCGACGCTCGCGGCGGTGCTCTTCCTGCTGCTCGTCCTGGTCGAGGAAACCTTCGAGCACGCGATCCGCCCCAACAGCCGCTTCGCGCTCTCGCTGCAAACCAGCCTCGGGCTGCGCCGTCGCGCGCTCGACCAGCTGTCGGTGCTCGCGGGCGGCACGATCCGCATCCTGCTCGCCATCGCTGCCATCGTGCTGGTGCTCGCACCATGGGGAATCGAATCGTCCGACATCCTCGGCTCGCTGCGCAGCGGGCTCGCCGGCATCCAGCTCGGCGAGGTCAGACTGTCGCCGACAGCGATCGCCATCTCCATCGTCACCTTTCTCATCGTGATCGTGGTGACGCGGGCCGTGCAGCGCTGGCTCGACCAGAAGTTCCTGCCAGCGACGGAGCTCGATTCCGGGCTGCGCAACTCCATCCGGACGGCGACCGGCTATCTCGGCTTCTTCCTGGCGGTCGCGCTCGCGACGGCCCAGATGGGGCTCAGCCTCGAGAAGATCGCGATCGTCGCCGGTGCCCTCTCCGTCGGCATCGGTTTCGGCCTGCAGTCGGTCGTCAACAACTTCGTCTCCGGCCTCATCCTCCTGTGGGAGCGGCCGATCCGCGTCGGTGACTGGGTCGTCGTCGGCGACGAGCAGGGCTACGTGCGGCGCATCAACGTGCGCGCGACGGAGATCGAGACTTTCGACCGGGCAGCGGTCATCGTGCCCAATTCCAACCTCATCTCCGGCGTCGTCAAGAACTGGGTACACAACAACCGCATCGGCCGCATCATCGTGCCCGTCGGCGTCTCCTATGACGCCGATCCGGACGAGGTAGCGCGCATCCTCGAGAGCTGCGCCCGCGAGCATTCGGAGGTGCTGAGCGAGCCCGCTCCGACGGTCCTGTTCATCCGGTTCGGCGATTCCTCGCTCGACTTCGAGCTGCGTTGCTTCGTCGGCAATGTCGAGGCGTCGCTCGGCGTGAAGAGCGCCCTGCTCTTCTCCATCTTCCGCAAGCTGCGCGAGGCGGGCATAGAGATCCCCTATCCGCAGCGTGACCTCCACGTGCGCGGCACCGAACGGCTGGAACAGGTCCTCGAACGGCTGACAGATGCCACAAGGGCACCGCCGGCGCCCGCGAGTGCGGCCGAGACGTCCCAATCTTCATAGGATGACCATGGTGAACACCTCCTCCGTTCAGCAACTCCTGCGCCGCGCGCTTGCCGCAGCCCCGCTCGCGCTCCTGGCGGCCTGCTCCTCGCAGCCGGAGACGCAGCAGCCGGCCTTCTACCGCTCCCTCGCCTCGGCCGGTGCGAGCGTCGATGCCGCAAGCGCCGCGGGGATGATCTCGGCCTACCGCCGCAACCACGGCCTGCCGCCCGTCGCCGTCGACGCCGCCCTGCAGCGCGAGGCGCAGGCAGAGGCTGAGCGCATGGCGGCGGCCGACAGGCCGAGCTCGGCCGATGCGGTGAAGCAGCGCCTCGCCGCGGCGGGCGTCGCCTCTCCCGCCGTCAACCTCTCGGCCGGCTACCACACCATGGCGGAGGCCTTCTCCGGCTGGCGCGAATCGCCCCAGCACGACCGCACCATGCTGGCGCCCAGCGCGACGCGCCTCGGCATCGCCACGGCCTATGCGCCGGGGTCGAAATACAAGGTCTACTGGGCGCTGATCGTCGCCAGCCCCTGAGAGGGCTCAGCGCGGAGCGATAGCGTGAAAGAAGGTGCCGCTGACGCGCCCGCGCAGATGGCCCACCGGGCCGATGTCCGTTCCATGTGCATCGCGCACCTGCGCCAGGCAATCGACCTCGCCCGGGGCGCCGGCCGTCACCGAGGCATAGTGGAACTCGTGGCCGACGAGCACCGCGCCGGCGGAGCCGAGGACGCTGTCGCGGGCCAGCGTCGCGATGCGATAACCGAGGTGCAGGCGGCGCCTCGCGAAGGAGGTGACGACGGGCAGCAGGCCGGCCATGGCGTGCGTCACACCTTCGGCATCCTCCAGCGCCTCGCCCAGCACCATGTAACCGCCGCATTCGCCGTGCACCAGCCGGCTGGCCGCGAACCCGCGGAGGCCGTCGAGGAAGCGCGCATTGCCGGCGAGTCGCCCGGCATGCAGTTCCGGATAGCCGCCCGGCAGCCAGCAGGCGTCGCAATCGTCCCCCGGCGGCTCGTCCTCCAGCGGCGAGAAGGGCACGATCTCCGCCCCCGCCTGCCGCCAACCGTCGAGCACATGCGGATAGACGAAGGAAAAGGCCGCATCCTGCGCCAGCGCGATACGCCGGCCGGGCGGTGGCAGGCGGAGCGATGGGCGGCCGGGCGGTCGAAGGCTGGGCGATGAAGGACTGGGCGCCGTTCCCCTCCCCCCGCCTTTCGGTTGGAAGGGGCTAGGGGTGGGGGGTGTTCCCGCTTGGATGGGCCGGCTGTCGATCGTCGCGCCGCTGCCCCCCACCCCAACCCTCCCAACCGCAAAGCGGGGGGAGGGAGCCTGTCGCTCCCGGTCGTCGCCAGCGTTTTGCGATTGCCGCGCAGCGCGCAGCAAGGCGTCGAGATCTATCGACGCCTCCGCGAGGTCCGCCAGTGCGTCGAGGCGGGCGGCGAGGTCGGCCGTCTCGCCCGCCTGGACGAGGCCGAGGTGGCGCTCGGGCAGGATGATCTCCTTGCGGCGCATGACGACGCCGACGACGGGCAAGCCGATCTGCGCCATGCCGTCGGCCGAGAGGCGCCGGTGGCGCTCGCTCGCGACGTTGTTGAGGATGACGCCGGCGATCATCACGCGCGGATCGTAGCTGCGGAAGCCGAGAGCCGTCGCGGCCGCCGACTGCGCCTGGCCCGAGACGTCGAGCACCAGCACGACCGGCCAGCCGAAGCGGGCGGCGATGTCGGCGCTGGCGCCGGTCGCCCCCTCGCCGCCGGTCACACCGTCGAAGAGCCCCATGGAGCCCTCGGCAATGACGAGGTCGGCCGCCGCATGGTCGGTGACAAGATCCTCCAGCAGCGCCGGCGGCATGGCGAAGCTGTCGAGGTTGAAGCTCGGCCGCCCGGTCGCCGCGGCATGGAAGGCCGGGTCGATATAGTCCGGCCCGCATTTGGCGCCCTGCACGACAAGGCCGCGCCGGCTGAGCGCCCGCATCACCGCAAGCGTGATCGTCGTCTTGCCGGAGCCGGAGCGTGGGGCGGCGATGAGGAGGCCGGGGCTCACGAAGCCTCCTTCAGGCGAGCGGCGAGCATGGCGCGGAACCGCGCTATGGCGCCCACAGCGATTACCGCCGGCGCGTTGAGGCCGCCGCCAGCGGCGAGCGCGGCAAGCTCGTCGAGCGTGCCCTCCACAAGCCGCTCGTCCAAGGTCGAGACCCGCTCCACCGCGAGCGCCAGTGTCGCGCCCGGCATGCCACCGGCCTTGAGTCCGGCAACGATGGCGGGCAGGTTGGCGACGGCCATGTAAAGCACGATGGGCACGCCCGCCCGGGCAAGCGCCGCCCAGTCCGCGCCCTCCTCGCCCGGCGCCGCATGGCCGGTGGCGAGAATGACGGCGTGGTTGGTGTCGCGCGTCGTCGCCGGAAGGGCGTGGGCGGCGAGTGCGGCAATGCCGCTCGACAGGCCGGGCACCACGTGGAACGGCACGCCGGCGGCGGCGAGCGCCAGCACCTCCTCGCCGCCGCGGCCGAAGACGAAGGGATCACCCCCCTTGAGGCGCAGCACGCGCAGCCCTTCGCGCGCGAGCGCGATCAATCGCTCGCAGATGTCGCGCTGGCTCGCCGAGGGCTTGCCGCCGCGCTTGCCGGCATATTCACGCCGGGCGGAAGGCGGCGCGAGCGCCAGGATGCGCGGATCGACGAGCGCGTCGTGAACGATGACGTCCGCCTCGGCGAGCGCCCTGACGGCATGGAGCGTCAGGAGCCCGGGATCGCCGGGGCCGGCGCCGACGAGCCAAACCGAGCCGGGCGCGAAGGCGGGCGTCTCGATCTCCGGCAGCCTCATCACGTCTCGCTCTCCCCCTCCTGCGGGCGGAAGCGCCGCGCATAGGTCTTCGTATAAAGCGCGCTGTCGCGGAAATCCTCGCGAGCCAGCGCCGGCCCGACGAGGATGAGCGCGGTGCGCTCCAGCTTCTCGCGCGCCACCTCGCCGGCGATGCCGGAGAGGGTACCCCTCAGGATACGCTCGTCCGGCCAGGACGCACGCCAGACCACGGCCGCCGGGCAATCCGGCCCGTAGTGCGGCGTGAGCTCATCCACCACCTTGTCGATGACATGGATGGAGAGATGGATGGCGAGCGTGGCACCCGTCGCGGCGAAAGCGGCGAGCTTCTCCCTGTCCGGCATGGGCGAGGCGCGGCCGCCGGTACGGGTGAGCACGAGCGACTGGGCGACGCCGGGCAGCGTCAGCTCTCGCCCGAGCGCAGCCGCAGCCGCGGCGAAAGCCGGCACGCCCGGCGTCAGCGTATAAGGAATGCCAAGGGCATCGAGCCGGCGCATCTGCTCGGCCACCGCGCTCCAGATGGAGAGGTCGCCCGAGTGGAGGCGCGCCACGTCCTGCCCGAGCGCATGGGCACGCTCGAACTCGGCGGCGATGGCATCGAGGTCGAGTCCGGCCGTATCGACGAGGCGCGCACCCGGCGGGCACCAGGAGAGGATCTCCGGCGGCAGGATCGAGCCGGCATAGAGGCAGACCGGACAGCGCTCGACGAGGCTGCGCCCGCGCAGGGTCATGAGATCGGCGGCGCCGGGACCCGCGCCGATGAAATGGACGGTCATGGCCCCTCCCCTTCCGCCACGGCGCAGGTCGCCCCCGCCGCTGCAAGGCGCGCCACGAGCAGGCGCGCGCCGCGTCCGGCGGCGACGAGCGCCGCCGCTTCGGCGACCGAGCCGACGCCGTAGCGGGCAAGGCTTTCGGGCGAGCGCGTCACCACGGCCGCCTCGACCGTCTGCATGGCCGCGCGCAATACCGGCGCGACCGGCAGGCCCAAGAGGCGCGCCGCCGCGGCCACCGCCGGCAGGTCCGCGCGCCAGTCGGGCACGGCGAGCACGGACGCCTCCAGTCCGGCATGGGCCAACGCTCGGCGTGCGAGCGCGGCAATGGCCGCGCCGTCGACAGCGCTGGTAAGACCGATGCCGAGGGCGATCATGGCTTGTCCACCATCCATTGCGTCACGGGCATCGCCGTGCGCCAGCCATGGAAGCCGCCGACCGGCTCGGCCCGGGCGACGGAGAGGCGCCGCAGCCGCCCGCCGTGGGCGGCGAAGAGCGCGGCGAGCCGCTGTTCGCTCTCCAGCGTCACGGCATTGGCGACGAGCCGCCCGCCGGCCGGCAAGGCGGCCCAGGCCGCCTCGAAGACGCCGGCATCCGTCAGCCCGCCGCCGATAAAGACGACCTCAGGCCGCGGCAGGTCGGCGAGCCCTTCCGGCGCCCGGGCTTCCACCACCGTGACAGCGATCGCGCCGAGCTTGTCCGCATTCGCCGCGGCACGTGCGGCGCGGTCCGGCCGCTCCTCGATGGCGAAGGCGCGGTTACGGGGATGGGCAAGGCACCATTCGATGGCGATGGAGCCGGCGCCGGCGCCAATATCCCACAACACCTCGCCCGCGCGCGGGGCGAGCGCCGCCAGGGTCACGGCGCGGATCTCGCTCTTGGTGAGCTGGCCGTCGTTGTCGAACCAGGCATCGTCGCGCCCCGGCACCAGCGTCACGACCCGGGCGTCCGGGCCGGCGAGGACCTCGACGGCGAGCGTGTTGAGCGGACCGATCCCGGCAAGATCGAAGCCTTGCGCCGACGCCACAAGGCGCCGCTCGCGCGGCCCACCCATGGCCTCGAACACGGTGAGGCGCGAGGCGCCGAAGCCACGCTCCGTGAGCAGCGTCGCCACCTTGCCGGGCGTCGTGCCGTCCCATGTCAGCACGATGAGCCGCGCACCGGGCAGCAGGTAAGGCACGATGCCGGCGAGCGCGCGGCCGTGCAGGCTGATGGTCGCGGCGTCCGGCAGCGACCAGCCGAGACGCGCGGCGGCGAGCGAGAAGGAGGAGGGCTGAGGCAGGCACAGCAGTTCGTCGGCCGGCACGAGGGCGGCGATCTGCGCGCCGATGCCATAATTGAAGGGATCGCCGCTGGCGAGGATGCACACCGGGCGGCCGCGATGGGCGAGGATTTCCGGAAAAGCCTCCTTGAGCGGGCTCGGCCAGGCGAGGGCCCGGCCGGGAAAGGGCGCGGCGAGCGCGAGGTGCCGCTCCCCGCCGACCACGAGCTCGGCCGCCTCGAGCGCCGCGAGCGCGGCGGGAGACAAGCCGCCGCGCCCGTCCTCCCCGATGCCGACAATCGTCAGCCAGGGCCCCGCGCTCATCCGCGCGGCGCTCGACATCGGCGCTGCGTTGGGCGAGAAGTCCGGCATGTCAGCGGCCATGCGCATTCTCCTTCTCGGCGGCACCAGCGAGGCGACGACCCTTGCCCGGCTCGTGGCGGAGGATACGCGGTTCGAGCCCGTGCTGTCGCTCGCCGGGCGCACGAGCGCGCCGGCCGCCGCGCCTGTCGCGACACGCATCGGCGGCTTTGGCGGCGTGGACGGGCTGGCGCATTTCCTCGCCCGAGAACGGATTGCGGCCGTCGTCGATGCGACGCATCCCTTCGCCGCTCGCATGAGCGCGAATGCGGCCGCCGCCTGCGGGATGGCGGGCGTGCCGCTTCTCGCCCTCACGAGGCCGTCGTGGCAGCATCGGCCGGATGATAACTGGATCGAGGTCGCCGACATGGCGGGCGCGGCGGCGGCGCTCGGCACGACGCCTGCCCGCGTCTTCCTCACCATCGGGCGCCAGGAACTGTCCGTTTTCGCCGCGGCGCCCCAGCACCATTATGTCGTGCGCAGCATCGAGCCGGCGAAGGGGCTTCTCGCGTCCGCCACGCTCATCCGGGCGCGCGGGCCGTTCGCGGTGGAGGACGAGGTGGCGCTGATGCGGCGTGAGGCGATCGATGTCGTCGTCTCGAAGAATGCCGGCGGCCGCGCCACCGAGGCCAAGATCATCGCGGCCCGCAAGCTCGGCCTGCCCGTCGTCATGGTGCGACGGCCCGACCGGCCTGACGTGCCGATGGTCGAGACCGCCGAGGCCGCACTGGCATGGCTCATTGCCAGGCACCGGAGCGCCAGCGTCCCCTCCCCCCTTGTGGGGGAGGGTTAGGGAGGGGGGTAGCGCCATCCGCTGTACAAGCGACCGGCGCCCGGCCTGACGCCCCCCACCCCCGACCCCTCCCCGCAAGGGGGAGGGGAGAATTGACGCCGCTCTGTTCATCGCCCGCCTCCGTAGCTGCGCGGCGTGTAGACCCAGGGTCGTTCACCGGCCGACCGTCGCACGCAGCGCGTCGTCGAGGCCCCGATAATGACGAGGGTCGCCATGTCGGCGAGGCCGCCGGCCGCCTCGGCGAGAGGCACCACCGTCAGCTTCTCGTCGGCACGCCCCACGGCCCGGGCGAAGATGACGGGCGTTTCCGGCGCGCGATGCTCGCGGGCGATGGCGAGGGCGCGCCCGAGCTGCCAAGGCCGCGCGCGCGAGATGGGGTTGTAGAGGCAGATGACGAAATCGGCCGACAGCGCCGCAGCGAGCCGCTTCTCCAGCACCTCCCAGGGCTTCAGATTGTCGGACAGGGAGATGGCGCAGAAATCGCCGCCGAGCGGCGCGCCGGCCCGGGCCGCGGCGGCGAGCATGGCGGTGACGCCGGGCTCCACGTGGATGTCGAGCCCCGCCCAGGCGGGATCGCCCCCTTCGACCGCCTCGAACACGGCCGCCGCCATGGCGAAGACGCCGGGATCACCGCCCGAGACGACGGCCACCCGCCGGCCCTCGGCGGCGAGCGTGAGCGCGTGGCGCGCCCGCTCCAGCTCCACGCGGTTGTCGGAGGCATGGCGGCGCTGGTCGGGCCGCAGGTCGCCGAGGCGGTCGAGATAGGGTCCGTAGCCGATGAGGTCGCTCGCGCCGTCAAGCGCGGCGCGCGCTGCCGGCGTCAGCCAGTGCGGCCCGCCCGGCCCGAGGCCGACGATGACGAGACGGCCCGGCGCGCTCACAGCCGGCGCCCCTCGCCGGGCACCAGCACCATGGCGAAATAGGGCGCCTCGTCGTCGGCCTTCTCGGCAAGCGGGCAGACGATCTCGCCGTCCATCGTGCCGCGCTCGACGAAGACAGCGCGCTCGATGAGCCCGGCCTCGATCAGCGCCGCACGCACCTTGCGGAGGTTGCGGCCGAGCTTCATGATGACGGCGGCGTCCGTCGTGCCGAGACGGCGCACCAGGTCCTCCTTCGCGAGCGTCGCCGGCAGCACCGTGAGCACGTCGTCGCCCCAGGTGATGGGCACGCCGGCGCGTGACCAGCAGCCCGACATGCCGGTGACGCCCGGCACCACCTCCACCGCGAAGCGCCCCCGCAGGCGCCGCCACAGATGCATGAACGAGCCGTAGAAGAAGGGGTCGCCCTCGCATAGCACGGCGACATCGGTGCCGGCGGCGAGTTCCCGGGCGATCGCCTCGGCCGCCTCGTCGTAGAAGGACGTGATGGCGGCACCGTAGCCCGGATCGGCGACGGCGATCTCGGTCGTCACCGGATAGACGAGGGCCATTTCGCGCCTGCCTGTGCCGATGGCCGCATCCGCGATGGTGCGGGCATGGCCGCGCCGCCCCTTCTTGGCGAAATGGGCGACGACGCCCGCCTCGAGCACCACTGCGCGGGCGCGCAGCGTCACATAGCCGGCGTCGCCCGGCCCCATGCCGACACCGAAGAGCTTGCCTGGGGTGGTCATTCGCTATCGCTCGCAAGGGCGTTGACCGCCGCGGCCGCCATGGCGCTGCCGCCGCGCCGGCCGTGGACGACGAGGTGCGGCACGCGCCCGTCGGCGGCGAGCGCCGCCTTCGATTCGGCGGCGCCGACGAAGCCGACGGGGATGCCGATGATGGCGGCCGGCAGCGGCGCGCCCTCGTCCAGCATTTCCAGCAGCCGGAACAGCGCCGTAGGCGCATTGCCGACGACGACGAGGCTGCCGGCGAGCCGCGCGCGCCACAGCTCCATGGCCGCGGCGGTGCGGGTGTTACCTATCTTCTCGGCGAGGGCCGGCACGCGCGGGTCGTCGAGCGTGCAGACGACCTCGTTGCCCGCCGGCAGGCGCGCGCGGGTGATGCCGTTCGCCACCATGCGCGCGTCGCAGAGGATGGGCGCGCCCCGGCGCAGGGCCGCCGCCGCCGCTTCCGCGAAGCCGCCGGACATGTCGACGTCCTGCGACAGGTCCGTCATGCCGCAGGCGTGGATCATGCGCACGACGACGCGCTCGGCGGCGCCGGAAAAGCGCGCAAGATCCGCCTCGGCGCGGATGATGGCGAAGGAAGCGCGATAGATCGCCGCCCCGTCGCGCTCGTAATCGTAACGGCCGCTCATCGCGGCATCTCCTTCCCCGGTTCAGATCCCAACGCGCGGACGAGGGAAGCGATTGCCTCGCCCCGCGACGGGCCGGTCGCGACAACCTGCTGCAGCAGCGCCTCGATCTCCGCCGCTGAGCGGACGGCGAGCGGCGCATCGCGCACCGTGCCGTCGAGCACCACGCCATAGCCGCCCGCCTGGGCCACCAGCGTGAGCGGCGCTGGCGCCTGGCGCGCACAGCCCTTGGCGCAGCCCGAGACATGCACGGCGCCGAGGAGCCCGGCCACGCCGGCGAGGCGCAGGGCATCGGCCTGCGCCGGCGCGAAGGCGCTCCGGCAGGCCTGCTGCCCCGGACAGGCGACAAGCAAGGCACGCGGATCATCGGCATCGACGATGAAGCCGGCCGCCCGCGCCTCGCGCATCAGCCCGTCCGCCGCGTCCCTGTCAAGATGCGGGATGAGCACGGCCCGGGACGGCGTCAGGCGCAGTTCTCCCGCGCCGTGGCGGCCGGCCCAACCGGCGAGCCGGCGCATGTCGGCAGCGGCGAGGCGGCCGAAGGCCGGGGCGACGGCGAGGATCGGTTGTTCGCCGGCTGGCAGAAGGCCGAGGTAATTAGCCGGCACATCGCTTCTTTGCCGAGGGCTCCGCTTACCGGGGTTATTGGCGAGGAATTCCGATACCAGCGCAGCAATCCGGACCGGGAGACCGGCCGCCTGTTCCCTCCCCCCTTGCGGGGGAGGGTTAGGGAGGGGGGGGGGCCAGCCAGGAAGGCAACCACCCTCTTTCGTCGTGACCCCCACCCCCAGCCCCTCCCCGCAAGTGGGAGGGGAGTAGGGCGCGTCAGCTTCAGGTGGCCATACATCGCGCAAACGGACGACAGCGTTTCCGTCCGCATCGACGGCGACCTCGAGGTCCGCCGCCACGGCGGGCGCGGTGCCTTCATGTCCGAGGGCGATGCAGAACTTGCCGGGGAGCTTCGCGCGCAGCGGCCGCAGCGCGGCCTCGATGGCGTCGGCGAGCGGGCGCAGGTCGCGCAGGCCGTCGAGACCCGCGAGCGGATCGAGGAAGACGATGCGCTGCGGTCCTGTTGCCGGCAAATCATCGATGAAGCCGAGTCCGGCGAGCGCGTCGGAGAGCGCGCCATGATCGTCCTCGGCAACACCGCGCAACTGCAGGTTGCCGCGGCTCGTCACATCGGCAATGCCGTTGCCGTAGCGCTCAGCCAGATCGGCGAGCCCTCCAAGCTGTGCCGCCGTCAAGGAGCCGTGGCGCGGGTGGATGCGCACGAGCAGGCCGTCGCCGGTCGCCATGGGGCGGGCGATGCCCGGACACCAGCCGCGTCGGCTGGCCGGTACGGGAGCCGCGCCGCTCATGCCGCGGCCTCCCGGACGAGGGTCTCCAGCCGGGTGGCGGCGGAATTGAGCCGCGAGCGCCACAGGCCGCGGCGGCGGGCCGCGGCGAAACGCTCGAGGATAGCACCGGCGGCCGGGGGATTGGCCTCCCGCACCTGGGCGAAAACCGCCTCGTCGCCGACATAGGCGGAAAACAGCATGTCGAACTGATGGTCCGACACTGCGCCCGTGGTGGCCGCACAGATGAAGACGGCATCGAGCGACTGGGCGAGCTCCGCAGCGCCGCGCCAGCCGTGAGCGAGCTGGCCGGCGATCCAGCGCGGGTTGATGAGCCGGCCGCGGACGAGGCGGGCGACGTCCTCCTCGACCGTGCGCACGCGCGGGGCCTTCGGCCGGCTGGTGTCGAGGCTGAAGACGAGCGCCCCGTCCCGCCCGGCGACGGCGAAACCGCCGATGGCCTCCATGGCGTCGTCGCCGTCGAGGATGTCGCGCTCGCGCGTGTCGGACACGTGGACGAAGGCATCGGCCGCCGCGAGCCGCTCCGCGAAGGAGGCATCCCGGCGCGCCGGCCCGGCACCATAAGCGTGGTCGGTCGCGGCCAGGTAGAGCGCGGCGAGGTCCGCGCGCGCGGCGTCGTCATCCGCCAGGACCCGGTCCGCCAGCCCCATGCCGTAGCGGCCCGGCGCGGCGCCGAAGACGCGGGACAGGAGGCCACCGGCGCGGCGCGCGGCGGCGAGCGGGTTCCAGCCGTCCTCCTCGTCGAGCGCCGCGACCGCCCGCGCCGCCTGGTCGAGCAGCGCCAGCTGGATGGGGAAGGTATCACGAAAGGCGCCCGAGACGCGCAGGGTGACGTCGACGCGCGGCCGGTCGAGCAGCGCCAGCGGCAGGATGGTGAAGCCGCCGACACGGCCGGAGGCATGGTCCCACTCCGGCTTCGCGCCCATCAGCGCCAGCGCGTGGGCGATGTCCTCACCGCCGGTGCGCATGGTGGGCGAGGCCCACAGGTCCATGACGATGCGGCGCGGCCAGTCGCCCGTCTCCTGCAGATGGCGGCGGACCACTTCGGCGGCGGCGCGCTCGCCGAGCCGGGTGGCAGCCGGGGTGGGGACGGCGCGCGGATCGAGCGTCGTCATGTTGCGGCCGGTGGGCAGCACCTCCACCTGCCCGCGGGCAGGCGATCCCGATGGGCCCGGCGGCACGAAACGCCCGTCGAGCGCGGCGACGAGTGCCTCACGCTCGGCCGCGCCGCTCGCCGCGACAGCCTCGGCCACGCGCGCGGCCTCCGGTTCGTCGAGCCCGGCGATCTCGGCCAGAAGACGCGCCCGCTCAGGTGCCGCGGGGCTGCGGCCGAAGACGTGCAGTCCCGCGGCGAACGAAACTTCGGCGAGATCGCAAAGATGCGCATCGAGCGCGCTCAGCGCCTCCGCCATCCCCATGCCCGGGACGATGCCGCACTCGGCGGCGAGGCCGGCGGCTTCGGCACGCGACAGGATGTCCTCGGCAAGGAGTGTCGCCCGGCGCGGGTCGAGCACCTGTGCGCCGGCATATTCCTCCACGAGGTCGCGCAGTCCGGCCGCCTCGCCGTGGAGTCCACCGATGGCGAGCGGCGGCGTGAGATGGCCGAGCGTCAGGGCCGCGATACGCCGCTTGGCGGGCGCCGCCTCGCCGGGATCGTTGACGATGAAGGGATAGATCACCGGCAGGTCGCCCGTCACCACCTGCGGCCAGCAGGCGCCCGACAGCGCTACGGCCTTGCCCGGCAGCCATTCCATGGTGCCGTGCGTGCCGAGATGGACGAGGGCATCGACGCCGGAGCGCCTGAGCGCCAGATAGAAGGCGAGATAGCCGTGGCAGGGCGGCACGTCCGGCGCGTGATGCAACGACTTCCTGTCGGCGTCAGGCAGGCCGCGGCCCGGCTGCAGGGCGGCAAGCGCCTTGCCCGCGCGCAGCACGGGGAAGACGAAATGGCCGTCGCGACAGGCGGGGTCCGATTCAGGCGCGCCCCAGCGGTCCAGAACCTCCGCCTGCAGCGCGGCGGGCAGGGCGGAGAACCAGACGCGGTAATCGGCAAGGGACAGGAGCGCTTCGCCGGGGGCCGCCGAATCTCGGGAGAGATCAGCCGCGGCGACCGGGTGCCCCCTGGCCCCCTCCCCCCGCAAGCGGGGGGAGGGAGGCACGGCGCCCGTCAGCCGCGGCATCACGTCGGCCACATCGAAGCTGCGGCGTGTGTCGAAGCCGACCGCGGCGAGATCGTCGAAGATGGCGCAGAGGCTCGCCGGCGTGTCGAGCCCAACGGCATAGCCGGCGCGGCCGGCACGGGCAGGATAGTCGGACAGGACGAAGGCAAGGCGCCGCTCGCCGCGCGGCGTCGCGGCAAGGCGTGCCCAGCGGGCGGCGAGATCCGCGACCGCCGCCACGCCCTCCGGATCGGCGACCTTGCGCCGGCCGACGAAATCGGCCGCGGGCACGTCGAGCGCCCATTCCTTGAAGGCGACGGCGCGGCCGATGAGGCGCCCGTCCGCCTCCGGCAGCACGACCTGCATGGCAAGATCCGCCGCGGCGAGGCCGGCCGGCGCCTCCGCCCAGGCCTCGCGCGTGCTGCCCGAGACGATCGCCTGGATGACGGGCACCCCGGCCGCGTCGAGGACGAAGCCGGCATCGTCCCGCGCCGAAAAGCCCGTCAGCGCGACGATCACGGCGGGCGGGCGCAACGCGAGGAGCCGGCGCAGCGGCTCGGCGACGGCAGGGTCCTTCAGGCTGGTGAGCGCCAGCGGCAGCGGCGCGAGGCCACGCACGGCCAAGGCTTCGGCAAGGGCTGCGACCGGCGCGACATCCCCGGCCGCGAGCGCCGAACGATAGAAGAGGAGCGGCACGACCGGCCGGTCCGCCGGCAGGCTTGCGAGCGCCGCCACGGGCTTCACGGCCCCGCCCTCCGCCGACCAGGCGACGAGCGGCGGCAGCGGCGCCGGCGGTGCAGACGCGGTCTCGCTCGCCGCTTCATGGCCGAGGGCGGCGGCGATGCGGCCGAGCATTGCCTGCATCGCTGCCTCGCTGCCGGCCGAGAAATCGGCATGGAGCGCGCGCAGCAGGTCCGGCGAGGCGCTGGAGAGCGCCATGAGCGCAGGGTCGGGCCGCGGTTCGCCGGGCACCGCCGCGAGCATCAAGCCCGTCTCCCGCGCGAGCTGTGACAGGCGCTCGAGGCCGTAGCGCCAGTAGTCGACGCCGCCGAGGCAACGCACCAGGACGAAACGCGCCTTCGCCGCCACCTGATCGACGTAGAGGTCGACCGACAGGGGATGGCGCAGCCGCTTGAGGTCGGCGAGGCGCAGGCTGGGAAAGTCGCTGCCGGAGCGAGCATGGGCGAGACGGGCATGGGCGGCCGCGACGAGCGCAAGATCGCTGTCGGCGAAGGAGAGCACGACGACGTCGCCCGGCGACTGGGCGACATCCACCGCCTCGTTCGCCTCGTCGAGCGTCACGGATGTCGTCGCGAGGAGGTGCATCGCCTCCGTCCCTCAGCTCTCACGCAGCCGGCAAGCCCGCGCGCTCCTCACCCGGCGAGCGCACCCGCCACCGCATCCCGGTCGAAGCCCTTGAGGCCGATGACGACGAGCCGGCCCGCGCGCTCCTCACCCGGCTTCCATGCCCGGTCGAAATGATGGCCTACTCGGGATCCCACCGCCTGCACCACGAGCCGCATGGGCTTGTCCGGCAGCGCGAGGAAACCCTTGATGCGCAGGACGCCATCCACCGCGCCCGCGGCGGCGACGCGCCGGGCGATCTCCTCGGGCGAATCGACATCGGCCACCGGGAAGACAGCGCTCTCGAAGTCGTCGTGGTCGTGCTCGCCGATGTCGTCATGGTGCGACGGACGGGCGGCAAGGTCGTTCTCCGCCGCCGCGCCGAGGCCGATCAGCACGCGCGCGTCGATGGCGCCGTTGGCCGCCGGCACGATCTTGACCGCGCGCGGCAGTTCGCTGGCAATCTGTGCTGACACGGCCTCGATCTCGGCCGAGCTCATCAGGTCCGTCTTGTTGAGCACGATGAGGTCGGCGCACAGAATCTGGTCCTCGAACACCTCCTCGAGCGGATTGTCGTGGTCGAGCGTCTCGTCCGCCGCACGCTGCGCCGCCAGCGCGGCGGGATCGTCGGCAAAGCGCCCCTCCGCCACGGCCGGCCCGTCGACCACGGCGACGACGCCGTCGACGGTGACGCGCGAGCGGATCTGCGGCCAGTTGAAGGCGCTGACGAGCGGCTTGGGCAGGGCGAGGCCCGAGGTCTCGATGACGATGTGGTCGGGCGCCGGCTCAATGGCGAGCAACCGGTCGAGCGCCGGCACGAAGTCATCCGCCACCGTGCAGCACAGGCAGCCGTTGGGCAGCTCCACCACCGCCTCCTCCGGGCAGCCGGCGATGCCGCAGCCGGAAAGGAACGAGCCGTCGAAGCCGACGTCGCCGAATTCGTTAACGATGACGGCAATGCGCCGGCCGTGGCCGCCCTCGAGGATGCGGCGCACGAGGGTCGTCTTGCCCGCGCCAAGGAAGCCGGTGACGATGGTACACGGCACCTTGGCCGTCGTTGCTGGAAGGGTCGCTTGCATCTGTCGGTCCAGTCTGCCGCATCACGGCGGCACAAGAAAATCGGGGGCTGCGCCAGGAGCGGCGCGGCTAGTCCTGCGTCAGCGCATCGCTGCCGCTCAGGGCCGGCGTCGGCGTCTGCGGGCGAAAGGCCAGGGGCGGCACGCGCGCGACGACGCCCTTGCGGAAGGGCAGCGGCCGCTCCTTCCAGGCGATGATGCCGTTCTCGGTGGCGCCATAAGCCCGTGCGGCAGCGGCGATGTCGTCGAGATGGGCCTCGTTGTCGAGGTCACCGACGAGATAGGTCCACTTGCCGTCACCGACGAGCGCCACCGTGCAGGGGCGGTTGCAGACGGCGAGGCACTCGACCGGCACCACCGCGGCGCCGGGCGCGTCATCGGCCAGCCGGTCGGCGAGGCGCTCGGCGAGCACGCGGCCCGGCTCATCGAAGCCGACGGCATTGTCGGCGCGCCGCCGGCAGGAGACGCAGACGAAGACGGTGACGTCGGGCGCCGCCATCACGCCTCACCCGCCCGGCGGGCCAGATGCTGCCAGAGGAGACCGACGAGGAGCCCGGTCGACAGCCACAGCACCGCCTGGACGGCGAGCGAGGTGGCGGCGAACTGGGCGGCGAGTTCGGCCGGCACGCGGCTCTCGTAGGCGGCCGGATGCGGCGCGCCGACGACGTGCGGCGCCGCGATCATGGCAAGGGCGAGGGCACGGGCCCAGAACGCGCCGTGGCGCACGAACAGCCACAGGCCGCCCGCGGTCAGCGCCGCCGTCGCGATCCACCAGACCTGCCGCGCGAGCAGCGGCGCGGCGGCGCTGCCGGGCAGTTCCGGCGCGAGGCCAAGGGCCGGTGCAAGGCCGGCGGCGAGGAAGGCGGCGAAGGCGAAGCCGAGGGCCCGGCGCTCGTCGATGCGCCCGCCTGCCGCGATCATGGCGGCGAGGATGACGAGGGCGAAACCGACGGCCGTGACGATCGTGGCAAGCCCGGTCAGCAAGGTCCTGCCGGCATCGAAGCCGGCCTCACCGCCCGATGCGGCAGCACCGGCGCCGTGGCCGCCGTGAGCGAGGATGATATTGGCCGGCACCAGCAGGCCACCGGCCTGCTGCTCGGCCTCGACCTCATAGACCTCCGCCGCCAGGATCAGCGGCGTCGTGGTGAAATGCTGCAGGACCGCAACCGCAAGCCCGGCAACGAGGCCGGCCACAAGGCCGACCGCGAGCACGCGTTGAAGCATTGCCCGTCAGTGGCAGGGAAAGCTCAGGGCGTGGCGCGTGTCGTGCGCGGCGTCGTGGATGGTGTCGGGATGGGCGAAGCCCGCCACGAAGACGAGGCCCGTGCCGAGGACGAAGGCGAGAAGCGCCACCTTGAAGGCTTCGGCGCGGCTGGCAACGCGGGCGGTTGCGACTGCGGTCATCGTGCATCTCCCTGGCTGCCACACCCGGCAGCCTCACGCGTGGATCGGCGACGGCAGGTCTCCTGGCTTGCGGCTCTCGGCCCCGGGCCGCCTTCCCGGGATCCGTGGGTCCCAGTGGCATCCGGCCCGGCGCTTGCCGCCTACAGTTGCGGGGGCAGCCGCGGCTTTCGACCGCGTTCCCTTTTCACCTCGCGGGAGCGAGGCACCGTCACCGGCACATTACCGTTTCACGAGGCGCTTGCAATCACGCTTTTTGCCGAGCGTCACCGCCGAGGCGCCCGGTGGCGCCTCAGGACCGCTCCTCGACGGCGTGGACCTTGAGCTGCCGCCGCTCGCCGCCGCGCGTCTCCCACGAGATCGACTGGCCGGCGGCGAGGCCGATGAGCGCAACGCCGATGGGCGTCAGGATGGAGATGCGGCCCGCCGCAATATCGGCCTCACCGGGATAGACGAGCTCGACCGTCTGCACCTTGCCCGTCACCTCGTCCTCGAAGGTGACGCGCGAGCCCATGGCGACGACGGCGCTGCGCAGCTTGCCGGCGGGCAGGACCTTGGCCCGGTCGAGCTCGCCCAGGAGATTCTCGGCGACTTCCGGCTGGCGGTCGGCCGCAGCCTCGGCCAGCGCGTAAAGCCGGTCGAAATCCTCCTGCGAGACCGTGATGGGCGGACGGCGCAAGGCGCGGCGCGACGATACGGCGGACATGGAATAACCTCCCGATGAGCGTTCGACGGCCCGGTGCCGCTTCCTGACGGGCAGGCCGCTCGCGGAACGGCCCTCGCAGCGCGACCGCCTCTACGGCCGGCCGGCGCGCGGCGCCCTGGCCGCATGATGTGGATGACTGTCGTGTGATGTCGTGTATGGCCGGCCTACGCCGGCGGTCGTCAGGCCGAAGCCCGGCGGCTGCCCCGAACCCGGGCAGCCCAATGGCCACACCGCGTCCGGGGCTATATTCCCGCGATGAGAGAACCCGCGCGAAGCAGGAAACGGCGCTGTGGCACGACCTTCAACATCATCCATCGAATATGGGTTCGGCCGGAGCGGGTGTCAAACGGGCTGACGCGCTGCGGCCTGTGGACAGCGTCACTTCTCGGCGGCATCGAGCCGCGCGAGTTGGGTGGCGAACCAGGCACGCACCTCCGCGCCCGCCAGATCACCCAGCGCCAGCGCAGTTCTCTCGGCCCGCGGGTCCAGCGCAGCGCGGGCGAGGATATGCTGCATGCGATGCCCGGACATCACGAGGATGGCGAAATCCACCGCGATGCGCCTGCGTTCGTCCGGCGTGAGGGCGTCGAAGGCATCGAAAGCGAAGAGCACCCGCCGCTCCGCCATCCACGCCTCGAAAGGCATGGTGCGGATCGACAGGGCGAGGGCAGACCTGCCCTGGTCGTCGAGGCGCCCCCCGGTCACGTGGGTGGCAGCCAGCGCAAGCCAGGCATCGCCCGAACGGGGCGAGGCCCGCACGAGGCGCCGGCGCAGATCGGCGCAGGCCCCGCGCTGCCGCTCCGCCTCCTCGCCGCTCCGCCGCGCCACCAGCGCCAGCCACTCGCTGTCGCAGGCCAGTGCGGCAACGGCCAGAACCTCGCCCGATTCGACGCCGCCGACCGGTCCCGGAACGGGCGAATCAGCGATCGCGACGCGCGACAGCTGTCTTGCGCCGAACTCCGGCACAAGGGTTCCCATCGCGCGAACTGCCCAGCACTCGGACCGCAACATGACAAGACCGGCGGCGACCAGCGCGACGGCAGGGAGGAGGGTCGTGGCGCGCCTCATCGCGTCTGTCCCGAAAGGATGGGCAGAACGGCCAGCCCCGTAGCCCGACGCCGGGTAGCCGTGATGCCGCGTGCCGCATCACCCGCGGCCGCGAAGGTCAGCGCGAGCAGCGCGGTGGCGAAGCCGCGGCTCTCGATCAGCATGGCTTCGACCACATTTGCACCGATCAGGAAGACAGCGACGGCGAAAGGCATACAGCGCAAGGCTCCGAGCCGTGCCACGTCCTCCCGCAAGGCGAGACGCAAGGACTGGCGAAGGAGAACGAAGAGGACGAAGAGAGCGGCGAGGAGCCCGACGACGCCAAGGCCGATGAGAATGTCCATGTAGCCGCTGTGCGGATTGACGAAATCGTAGCCGAACATCGCTGTGATGGCCGGCCGAAGCACCTGGTAGCCGGCGCTGAAGCCGTAACCGAGCCAGGGATTCTCCCTCGCGAGATCGATCAGCAGGACCCACAATTGCCAGCGGCCGGTGAAGGTGAGGTCTCGGCCGAGGGCCATGATGCCGGCGGCGAGCAGCGCCTGCGACGCGAGCAGCAGCGGAACGAGGAAGAAGAGGCCAAGGACCAGCAGCACACCGCGCAGGCTCCGCCCGGCCCCTTCGAGGAGGCGAAGCCCGGCCATGGCGGCAACCCCGATGACGAGCGCCGCATAGCCGCCGGCCGATTCCGACCGCACGAGACAAAGCACGGCCACGGCGGCGATAGCGAGACGCAGAACGAGCGGCCCGAGGGACGGCCCGGCGCAGAAGAGCCAGGTGATGCATGTGAGGGCCGCCGCCTGACCCAGCAGCACGCGATGGTAGAAGACGCCCCGCCAGACACCGGCATGGATGGATTCGAAGGCATCCGTGCGCTGGTGCAACGCCTGTTCGGGCGCAGCGAAGGCAAAGAGCGCGCTGGCGAGGATGCCGATGGCGAGGACGATGGCGACCAGACGCAAGGTCTCGCGGGCGCCGAAATACGCAACATAGCCGCAGCCGAGGACGAAGGTCGCCGTGCTGGCGAAGGCCTTCTGCAATGTCACCCCCGGAAGCGGCGACCAAAAGGCAGACAACGCCGCGAGAAGCAGCACCGGGAAGACGGGCCACGCGCGCAGCAGCGTGGCTGCGAAGCGGCGCGGCACCATCAGGCCGAAGCAGAGGCCAAGGGCGTAGATGCCGATGAGCAGGCCGCGCAACAGCGGCGAATAGATCTCGATGGCCTGCTCGAAGTCGATGCCGACTATCTGCGGCCGAAAGACATCGAAAAGCACGACAAGCGCCGCCAGCGCAACCAGCCGGATCACGGCGGGCCTTTGAGCGACATCGCCATCCCCCGGGCGGCGCAGTTGCGCCTTGCCGGTTCCCGTCTGTTGCATCCGCGGCGCCCCGCTGGCTCCCGAAACATGAGACTACCGCCGCCCGGCACAAATTGCCACGCGCCCACGCGCGGGCGGCGCCGCAAGCGCTGGCCGGCCCACTGCTGGCGGGATAACAATGGACGGGATGGTGTCCCGGACAGGATTCGAACCTGTGACCTACGGTTTAGGAAACCGTTGCTCTATCCTGCTGAGCTACCGGGACAACCGCAGCCCCTTTAGCACATGATTCTCGAAATTGCAGCGCGGCACATGCATCATGTCGGCATCGCGGCCGTTCTCGTGGCGCTCATCGCAGCGGCGCCGGCTCGCGCAGCCTCCTGCCCGGGGCGCATCGCCGGCACGGCGCGCATCGCCGCCGTCACACATCATGGCGACCTGAATCTCGATGACGGCCGCACGGTGCGGATCGCGGGTGCCCTGCTGCCGCAGGACGGGCCGGCGGCCGAAACCTGGCGTGGACGACTTGCAACACTCGCCGGAGAAGAGGTCACGCTTGCCGCAATCGGGGCGGGAACGGACCGCTGGGGCCGCAATGTTGCCTCAATCTTGGTCGGAAAGAACTTTTCGGCCGCGTGGGACGTTTTCCCACAACGCGCGTCAACCGACGCCGAAGGCGCATCCGATGTCATGATGCTCGAGGAGCTGTTGGTGCGGAACGGTTTGGCGCGTGTGTGGCCGCAGTATGGCGTGAAGGGTTGCATACCGACGTTGCTCGCGGCAGAGACAGAAGCGCGGCGCGAGGTACGCGGGCTGTGGCGCGAAGCCGAGCATGCGGTGCGGGAGGCGAGCGATCTTGACGGGCTTGCAGCCTTGGCGGGGCGGTTCGCCATCGTCGAGGGCACGGTGGCGAGTGTAGGCGAGCGTACAGCCCGTACCTATCTCAATTTCGGCCGGAGCTGGTCTGAGGACATGACGGTCACCGTCTCGAAACCGATCTGGGAGACCATGCGCGCGGCCGGTCTCTCTGCGGCCTCTCTCAAAGGGCGCCGGGTGCGTGTACGCGGCGTCGTCGAGCTGCGCGGCGGCCCGCTGATCGAGGTAACACGGGCGGAAGACATAGAGCGGATCGAGGTGGCCGGAACGGAATGAGCAGGCTGAGCGACAGGACAGGTCTGGTCTTGCCGGGACGTACCGCGCGTCTGGCGGCAGGACTTGCCATGGCACTTCTCCTGGCCGGCTGTGCTTTCGACAATAGCCGGCTGCCGGACACTGCCCCCCTGCCGCCGGCGGCGCCGCGGCTGACGGGGCTCGACCGGGCAGCAAGCCGCGAGCACCAGCAACTCGTCACCGCGCTCGGCGGCGAATACCGCAACGCCAGGGCCGAGCAGTTGCTGCAGCAGGTTGTGGCCAAGCTGGCGCCGGCGAGCGACCGTCCGGCAGAGAGCTATCGCGTCACCATCCTCAACTCCCCGACTGTCAACGCCTTCGCCCTTCCGACCGGCAACGTCTATGTCACGCGCGGTCTGCTCGCGCTCGCCAACGACACGTCGGAGATCGCCGGCGTACTGGCGCACGAGATCGCCCACGTCACCGCACGCCACGCTGTCGCGCGCGCGGAGATGGAGCAGCGCTCCATGCTCGTCAGCCGCGTGGTCTCCGAGGTGCTGAACGACCCGGCGGCGAGCGAGCAGGTGCGAGACGAGACGCGCCTGTCGATCGCAGGCTTCTCGCGCGCCCAGGAGCTCGAGGCGGACCGCATCGGCGTGCGCACCATCGCCAAGGCGGGTTACGACCCCTATGGTGCGGCGCGCTTCCTCGTCTCTCTCAGCCGCAACGCCGAGCTCAATGGAAGCTCGAGCCGGTCGGCCCAGGGGCAGAACTTCCTCTCGACCCACCCGACAACGCCGGAGCGCGTGTCCCAGGCCATCGCCGCGGCACGGCTGGCCAGCAGCACGCGGGCTGGGGCGGCCGACCGCAATGCCTATCTCAACGCCATCAACGGCATCGCCTATGGCGAGGACCCGGCCGACGGCGTCGTTCAGGGACGCCGCTTCCAGCATCCGCGCCTGGGCATCACCTTCGCCGGACCGGAGGGATTCCAGCTCGATAATACGGCCCAAGCCGTGTTCGGCGTCTCGCCCGACGGCTCGCATGCCCTCCGCCTCGACGCCGTCGAGCTGCCGCCGGCACAGAGCCTCCGGGACTTCCTCGCCTCGGGCTGGATCGAGGGCATGACGACCCAGAACATCACCGAGACGACGATCAACGGCCTGCCGGCGGCGACTGGCACCACCCAGGGCAAGGAGTGGTATTTCCAGCTGGCCGCCATCCGCGTCGACGGTGCCGTCTACCGCCTCGTCTACGCCTCGCGCGACAACAGCACCGCCACCATGCGCGCCTTCCGACAGACCCTCGCGAGCTTCCGCCGGCTCTCCACGCACGAAATCGCGTCCATCCGGCCGCGCCGCATCGCCTTGATCACGGCGCAGCCCGGCGACACGCCCGAGAGCCTCGCAAGCCGCATGTCGGCGCCCGACCGGCCGCTCGAGCGCTTTCTCGTGCTGAATGGCCTGACTGCGGGCAAGCCGCTGACGCCCGGCTGGACCTACAAGATCATCACGGAAGAATGATCGGCTGCGCGGCCTGCCAGGTCGCGGAACGGCGCGCCTGCGAATGGTGCAGGTGCATGCCGCGTGCCGCACGAGGCGGCCGGCCCCCGTCGCGGGCCAATGATGAAACCGGCGCAGCGCAAGCGGAGCCCGGGACCGCGCCGCCAGCAACGGCGACGGTCAGACAGCGAAAAGCCCGGCATTGCTGCCGGGCTCTTGTCTAACGCAGGGCTCAGGCGGCTTCTTCCTGGACGTCCTCGGCATCAAGGTCGGCATCGGCCTCGACCGGCGCCTTCGCCGCCCGCTTGGGTGACTTGGCAAGGCTGTCCTCGATCAGCTTCAGCGCCTCGGTCTCAGTGACGCGGTTGACGGCCGAGATCTCCCGCACCATCCGGTCGAGCGCGGCTTCGTAGAGCTGGCGCTCACTGTAGGACTGCTCGGGCTGGGCATCGGAACGGTGCAGGTCGCGCACCACCTCGGCGATGGCGATGAGATCGCCCGAATTGATCTTGGCCTCGTACTCCTGGGCACGACGCGACCACATGGTGCGCTTGATGCGCGCGCGGCCGGTCAGCGTCTCCAACGCCTTGGCGACCAGCGGTGTCTCGGCGAGCTTGCGCATGCCCACGCTTGCCGCCTTCGTGGTCGGCACGCGCAGGGTCATCTTGTCCTTCTCGAATGTGATGACGAACAGTTCCAGCTTGAAACCGGCGACCTCCTGCTCCTCGATGGCGACGATCTGGCCGACGCCATGAGCGGGATAGACGATGGATTCCCCCGTCTTGAAACCCTGACGCTGGGCGGTCTTCTTGGCATTCGTCATGATAGTGGTCGCCTCCTGATCGCACTCGCCTCAAAACGGACGATACGCCCCACCACCGGGAAGGCTGATCCGCGGCGGTGGCACAACACCAGCGGGGCAGGAGGGACACCTCTGCCTCGCAAACCGATCTCAGTCGATGAACCCGTGTCGCGCAAAGGCCTTGGGCGCCTGCGAGGACATCGCAGGTTCCGCTACTGACGTTCTTTGGCTGAACAAAGTACGGCGAAAACGACCGTGCCCATTGCGCTAACCGACTGTAGAACAACAACCTATCATAAAATGCAGTGAAAATCAAAGGCCTACCGCGCCGCACCCCGCGAGCGGACGGGGCAAGGCGCTCAATCCCCTTCTCCCGGCTCGGGCGAAAAATACTTCTCCAGCTTCCCCGGGACGCCATCAAACTCCTTGGCATCGGCCGGCGGCTCGCGCTTCTGGGTGATGTTCGGCCACACCTTGGCGAAATCGGCGTTCAGCTTCAACCAGTTCTCAAGCGCAGGCTCCGTGTCCGGCTTGATCGCCTCGGCAGGGCATTCCGGCTCGCACACACCGCAATCGATGCACTCGTCGGGATGGATGACGAGCATGTTCTCGCCTTCATAGAAACAGTCGACGGGGCAAACTTCGACGCAATCCATATACTTGCAACGAATGCAGTTGTCGGTGACGACGTAGGTCATCCGCTTCTCCTGCCGCCTGGCCCCGTGTTCGAAGGCGGGCCCGCGCCCGTCCGTCGGTTGCGAAAGCGCGCTCTACCCGCTCCGCGTCCGCAAAGCAAGCGACGTCTCGTCGCGCGCGGCCGCGACGGCCGCGCGTGGATTGCGACCTCGCACATCCGCCCATCGTGTGACTTAAGGGGCCAGCCGGGACGATGCCAGAGCGCACTCATTCGCTGGCTGCAGAGCCGTCCTGCAAATTCTCGACATAGAGGGTGCGCGCTTCTGCCGCAGGCCCGCGGCGCGTACCGAGCGCCATGACGGTGACGACGAAAGTCCCGTGCGCGAGCGCGATCGTGAGGACATCCCCCCTGCCGATGCGGCGGGCGGGATCCTCCATGCGCCGGCCGTTGAGGCGCACGTGGCCGGCGGTCACCAGCCTGGCCGCGAGCGTGCGACTCTTGGCCATGCGCGCGTGCCACAGCCACTTGTCGAGACGCAGCCGCTCGGCTTCCTGCTCGGTCATGCACTCCGTCCGCGCTGGCGGCGGGACGCGAGGCCCCGTGGCGCCGCTACTTCTTGTCGTCCCGCGCTTCGAGCTGCTGCTTGAGGGCGAGCAGCTTGGCAAAAGGCGAATGGGGATCTGGCGCGCGCTCGTTGCGCTGTTCGTGGCGGCGCTCGCCGCGTCCCTCCCCGGGTTTGCCGCGACGCGGCCCGCCGTCGGCCCGTTTCTCGGATCGCCCTTCGGCCGGCCCGCCGTTGCGCGGCTGGGCCGAACGCATCGGTCCACGCACCGCCGGTCTGTCGGGACGCCCCGGCCCGCCCTCACGCGGCGCCTCGGCGCGGCCATGGCGGCGGCCGCGCTTTTCCGCGCCCTGCCGCTGCTGCGCGTGGTGATGATGCCGGTGCGGACGCCACACCTCGACGATAGCCGGCTCCGCCGGCGCTTCCGTTGCGCCTTCCTGCGCAGCAGGCTCGTCCACCCCACTCTCTCCCACGGGAGCAGGTTCCTGCGCGGCCAGTTCCTGGGCGACGACTTCTTGGGCGGTATCCTCTCGGGTGTTGGCCTCTTGCTCAGCCGGCTCGTCTGCCAACGGCGTCTCGCCGGCCGCATCCTCGGAGGCTGCCCGTTCGGCGATGGTCGCCCCCGTCTCGGCAACTGGCTCGGCCGGCGCATCCCCCAGCGCTTCGGCAGCCGCGTCCGGCAGACCGGGCTGCGGCGGCGTCACCTGACGGGGCGCCGGCACGAGCGGCACCGTGATGGCCGGCCCCGGGCGGCGGTCGACGACATAGCCCAGCGCCTTGAGGATCGAGGAGAAATCCTCGCCCGAGCAGCCGACGAGGGAGGTCATGGCGACGGTGACGACAAAGCCGTCGCCATCGGCCGCGCCGGCCGGCGGCTCGCCGGGCGTCGTGCCGGGCCGGTAGGCGATGGCCGGGCGGATGAGATCAGCGAGGCGCTCGAGGATGTCGACCCGCACGGCCCGCTCGCCGCAGACACGGAAGCCGGCGGCGCGATACAGCGCCTTCGGCGCCTCGGCATCGACGGGAATGGACGTGCGCCCGGAGGCGGCGAGATGGGGAATATCGTCGAGCCCCTTGACGTCGAGGCCGCCGTGCTTGAGCGCCCAGAGCTGCGCGGCAAGCGCCCGCGGCGCCGGCTTCAGGAGCTGGGGCAAGTAGAGATGATAGGCGCCGAACCGCACGCCCATGCGCCTGAGAGCGCCGCGCTGCTCCTGGTCGAGGCCCTTGACCTCCTGCGCCACGCGCGCCCTGTCTAGCACGCCAAGAGATTCGGCGATCTGGAACGCGATGCCACGGGCAATGCCATTGAGTTCGTTCGCCTCCTCGAGGGCGATAAGCGGCCCGAGCAGCTTGCCGACATGCGCCTTGAGCCAGAGGTCCAGCCGCTGCTCGACCTTGTCGCGCGCCGGACCACTCAGATGCTCGTCGGCGAGGATGCGCAGGCGCGGGCCCAGCAACTTCTCGCCCGGCACCAGCCGCGCTACGGCCTCGCCCATCCAGCGCACGACGCCATCGTTCGCGAGCACGAACGTATCATCCCCGGCGTTGGCCAGGCGCTCGGCGCGCATTTCGATCTCGCCGGCCAGCGCCTTCTGCGCTGCGGCGCGCAGGGCCTTGGCCTCGGTGCCGTCCGCCTGCGGGTCCGCGGCGAACTGAAATCCGTGGAGCTGGCCCACGTGCTGGCCCTCGACCAGCACATCCCCAGCGGCGGTGACTTCCGCTTCAAGCATCGCATTCTCTCTCAAACGCCGCATCAGGACGCTGGTGCGCCGGTCGACGAACCGACTGGCCAGACGCTCGTGCAGCGCATCCGACAGCCTGTCCTCTACCTGACGGGTTCGCGCCTGCCAATGCTCGGGATCGGTCAACCAGTCGGGACGGTTGGCGACGAAGGTCCATGTGCGCACCTGCGCGATGCGTGCGGAAAGTGTGTCGATGTCGCCGTCGGTGCGGTCGACGAGGCCGACCTGACGGGCGAACCAGTCCTCCGCTAGCACGCCGTTGCTGACGAGATCGCGGTAAATCGTGACGACGAGGTCGGCATGAGCGGCCGATGCGACGCGCCGGTAGTCCGGCACCTGGCACACCTCCCACAGCCGCTCGACCGCCGACCGCGAGCCGGCGAGGCGGCGCACCTCGGCATCGCGGGCAGCGATGTCGAGCGCCGCCTCGTCCTCGGCCGTGGGGGCGCGCGTCAACCCCTCCTCGCGCGGCGGCGCAGCGAGGCTGCGCTGCAGGGCAGCCAGCGAGGAGAAATCGAGGTCGGGATTGCGCCACTGCAACATGCGCACCGGATCGAAGGCATGGTCCTCGAGTGCCGTGACGAGCTCGGAATCGAAGGGCGGGCAGCGACCCGTCGTGCCGAAGGTGCCATCCCGCATGTGACGGCCGGCACGGCCGGCGATCTGGCCGAATTCGGCAGGGGTCAGCTGGCGAAAGCCGTAACCGTCGAACTTCCTCTCGCTGGCAAAGGCGACATGATCGACGTCGAGGTTGAGGCCCATGCCGATGGCATCCGTGGCGACGAGATAATCCACCTCGCCGGATTGGAAGAGCTCGACCTGGGCGTTACGCGTGCGCGGGCTCAGAGCTCCGAGGACAACGGCCGCCCCACCCTTCTGCCGTCGGATCAGCTCGGCGACGGCATAGACCTCCTCGGCCGAGAAGGCCACGACGGCAGAGCGCCGCGGCAGGCGCGTGATCTTCTTTTCTCCGGTATAGCTCAGTTGCGAGAGACGCGGCCGCGAGACGATGTTGGCCCCCGGCAGCAGCCTCTCGACGAGCGGGCGCATTGTGGCCGCGCCTATGATCAGGGTTTCGGAGCGGCCGCGCTGGTTGAGCAGCCGGTCGGTAAAGACGTGGCCGCGATCGAAGTCGCTAGCGAGCTGTATCTCGTCGATGGCGCAGAAGGCGACATCGAGGTCGCGCGGCATGGCCTCGACAGTCGCCACCCAGTAGCGGGCGTTGAGTGGTTTGATCTTCTCCTCGCCCGTGACGAGCGCGACCTGATCGGCGCCGGCGCGTTCGACGAGGCGGCCGTAGACCTCCCGCGCCAGCAGGCGCAGCGGCAGGCCGATTATACCGCTGTCGTGCGCCAGCATGCGCTCGATGGCGAGATGCGTCTTGCCCGTATTGGTCGGCCCAAGCACGGCGGTGACCCCGCGGGCGCGCACGGAAGGCGGCAATGATCGAAGAAGCATGCGATCCCGATTACGATAAACGGTCCGGCGCCGCGAAGCTTTGCTCCGGCACCCTCCTGTACCACAGCGGAACGCCCGCCCGCGCGCTTTTTAACGATGCGAACAGGCCACGAACGAAGGGAGCCCGAATCGCTGACTCGTGCAGAATCAGGATTCGTTCGCCACGACATATGGTGGCTGAACCTGCCCTGCGCCACAAACGACCGATATGGAACCTCCAGCCAAGGCACGGCGAAGCACTTGGAATGGTTAACGGGGCCGGCTTTCTGCAATTGGCAAATATTAACGCTCCGGATGGCCGCCGGCGGCCGCGACGTTAACGGTCAGGCCGAAACGGGAACGGAGGTGCGACGAATCACTGCCAATGCACCGTTCACGGTTCGGTCTGCGCAAGATATCGTGGCCGCCCCATGAGAGAGGCACAAGTTGCCGCCGGCGCTACGAGCGCGCGCCGCCCTGGAAACGCCGCGCGTTTACCACGCCGTGCTGAAATGGCACAGGCATCGGGACACGCAAGCATTCCTTCTTCGCGGAAGCGTAAAGCGCCGGATCGGCCCCCGCTTTCAGTTCTGGGCGCGGACCGGCGACATGTCCCGGCCGAGGGGGACACCGTCCATCGTCAGGCTCGTCGCCTCGATCTCGCTGAGGCCGATGGGCGTGCGCACGGCGATGCGGTAGGGCATGAACAGGCGCGTGCCGGCGAGCGGCGCGAGCCACACCTGCATGTCCCTGTTCTCCTCCATGAACTTCGTCACCTTGCGGTTGGCACGATGCCCGGCAATGGCGGAATAGCGCACGTCGCAGACTGCGACAGGTCCCTGATAGCCGTTGCCGTTCACCGTGCGCACGGTCCTGGGCGTCAAGCTGATGTCATAACGGGCGGCCCCGTCGAAAATAGGCAGGGTGCGCCGGCAGGCGTTCGCGCTCACGCTCGCGGCATTCGTCCGCGACAGCGTGGCCGAGACGGGCATCAGAAGGGCGCTGACCGGATCGAGCACATTGCGCCGATGCGCATCAGTGACAGCGATTCGGTCGGGATGCGGCTCGATCTGCGGATTGACCTCGAGGGCCTGCACGATACCGCCAGACATGGCCATGCGCACGGTGATGGATTTTTCGGAGCCTGCGGTGGTGATGGCAAAGGTGCCCGGGGCGGGGCGGCTGCCGTCGAGGCTGCCTGTTGCCGTGGCAGCCCCCTTGCCGCTGGTCATCACCCCTGCAAGGCCAGTGAGTTTGGCCCAGATCGACAGGTCATAGCGATCCCCGTCGATATCAGCCTTGACGGTGGCGACGCCGATCTTGAAGCCCATCAACGAAATGTCGTATCTCGCCTCGACCGTGCCGGCGGCGGCCTGCGACACGAAGGCCACCAAGGCGAGAGACGCGCCCGCGGACGCGCGAAGGCAGGCCGTGCTCCAGCCGGAGCGGCCCAGCATGCGGGGAAGAGACTTCCCTCGCCTCAATCGGTAGCGCGCCTGCATGTCGAACCCCGGGTGCCCGCTCGTCCTTAACTGGCCTGCGAATCAGTCCGAATCGTGGCGCTTCCCACGCCGTTTGGCGAGATGCGCGCGTTCACGTCCTTGACGAACACGGGCGAAGTCCACTATACACCCGCGACTTTCTCGGGACATGTGGTGCCCAGCCGCCGGCGACGGTTGCCGGTCATGGGGCTTTGCCTGGTCGGCGGCACCTGTAGCGTTGAGGACGAATCATCATGGCACGCCGTTGTGAACTGACGGGCAAGGCGGTTCTGACCGGCCACCTCGTGAGCCACTCGAACCGCAAGACCAAGCGCCGGTTCCTGCCGAACCTGTGCAACGTCACGCTGCAGTCGGATGCGCTCGGCCGCGCCGTTCGCCTGCGCATCGCCGCTGCCGCCCTGCGCTCGGTCGAGCACCGCGGCGGCCTTGATGCCTTCCTCGTCAAGGCGGCCGACGGCGACCTGTCGCAGGGCGCCCGCGCGCTCAAGCGCGAGGTCGAGAAGAAGCTCGCCGCCGCCGAATAAGGCCGGCGCGCCAGTCTTCCTGCGGGCGGCTCACGGCCGCCCGTTTGTGTTTGGGCACCCGCGACTGGTGAGAGAAGCCGACCATGGACCGTGATCGACGCCCCTTCTTGCCGGCGCGGACGCGCCGCCTATGGGCGCCGGTCACCGCCATGGCGCTGGTGGTACTCGCGTCCAACATCGCGGTGCAGCACCCCTTCACGCCCTGGGGCCTTGAGGATTACCTGACCTGGGGGGCCTTTACCTATCCGGTCGCTTTCCTCGTCACCGACCTTACCAACCGCCGCTATGGTGCCGCCACGGCACGCCGGCTCGTCATCGTCGGCTTCGTGCTTGCCCTGGCCGCTTCCGTCGTCGCGGCGAGCCCGCGCATCGCCTTCGCTTCCGGCACCGCCTTCCTCGTCGGGCAACTGCTCGACATCGGCGTGTTCAACCGTCTGCGCCGGCTCGCGTGGTGGAAAGCACCGCTGACCGGCAGCCTCCTCGGCTCAGCTCTCGACACGGCCCTGTTCTTCACCCTCGCCTTCGCGGGCGATGTGACCGATCTCGTCACCTATGGCGGCGGGCCGCTTGCAGCGACCGTTCCCGTCTGGATCGGCTGGGCAATCTGCGACTTCATCGTCAAGGTCGCGATGGCGCTCGCCATGCTGGTGCCCTACGGCGCCCTCATGGGCCTTGTCCGCCCTGCGGTCGAGGCCCGCGCCTCCTGAACGGCGCCTAGGGTGCCAGGGCGAATTCCAGCAGCAGCGTGCGCTGCATCATCGAGAAGTTGTTATCGGAGATGACGGTGAGGATGGTCTCGCCCGCGGCGCGGCGCACGGCGAGCCCCTCCATATTGTCGATCTCGTAGCCATTGTCCGCCTCAATGAGCGCCATGCCGTCGAGGACGGCGCCCGGCACGAGCGCCCGTCCCTCGATGTGCCGGATGCGCATGCCGATGCTGAAGGGCGGCACGTAGCGCCGCTCCAGCACGATCAGATCGCCGCCGGGCAGGAAAGCGAGATCCGTCACGTCGAAGCCGTCCCGCCGGCTGAACGCGAACCGGCCGGGCCGCCGCCCGCCGATGATGAAGCCGACCGTCTCTTCCTCGTCCGAGCGCTCGGCAATGGCGACGATGGCTCCAGCGACGGGGCTGCCGCGCGGCGCGACGCCAATGGCTTCGAACCCGCGATTGCGGGGCAGGCGACGCGCCTCGTCCGGGACGGCAAGACGTTCGGCGCGTGCCGCGACGCCCGACCGGGCCCAGTCGAACCTCAGGATCTGGTGCACGCGCTCGACGCCGACATAGGCGGTGCCGCCGGCGATCGTGAGGCTCTCGGTATCGTAAGCCGCGGTCGCCGCCAGCGGCACGCCGTTGCCCGCGAGCATCGGCGCCATCATTGCCTCGGCGAGGCCGACAAGGCGATCGCCCTGGCGCGCCGGCCGGGCGACGAACCATTCGGCCGCATCGGAGACCGCGACGAGCCGGCCGTCGTCCGCGAAAGCAAGGCCGGAAAAGCCACCGAACCCCTCATAATCCGCCTTGAGCTGCAGCCCGCCGCGAAAGACGAGCGCGCCGAAACGCTGCCGACCGGGATCGCCCGGACGGAAGGAATCGACGCGGCGCGCCTCGACAGTGAGGCGCACCGGCCCCCCCGGCACCGGCGGTCGGGCATTGACCCGATGCAGCCCGAAGGCGGCGAGACCCGCGGTCGCCAGCCCGCCCCCGAGGAGGGCGCGGCGCGTCGGCCACAGCCATCTCATGCGTGGAGGCGCTGGCGTCGGCCGGCGACGGGCGAGGCGCGGCTCGCCGTCTCGTCGAACAGCTCGGCAAGCTTCTCGGTCATCACGCCGCCGAGTTCCTCGGCGTCGACGATGGTGACCGCACGACGGTAATAGCGGGTGACGTCGTGGCCAATGCCGATGGCGATGAGCTCGACGGGCGAGCGCTCCTCGATCTCCGCAATGACGTGGCGCAGATGGCGCTCGAGATAGTTGCCCGGATTGACGGACAGGGTCGAATCGTCGACCGGCGCGCCATCCGAGATCACCATCAGGATGCGGCGCTGTTCGGGCCGCACCAGGAGGCGCTTGTGCGCCCAATCCAGCGCCTCCCCGTCGATGTTCTCCTTGAGGAGGCCCTCCCGCATCATCAGGCCGAGATTGCGCCGGGCACGGCGCCAGGGCGCGTCGGCCGCCTTGTAGACGATGTGGCGCAGGTCGTTGAGGCGACCGGGATTGGCCGGCTTACCGGACTGGAGCCACAGCTCGCGCGACTGCCCGCCCTTCCAGGCGCGCGTCGTGAAACCGAGGATCTCCACCTTGACACCGCAGCGCTCCAGCGTGCGGGCGAGGACGTCGGCGCAGGTTGCGGCCACCGTGATCGGCCGCCCGCGCATGGAGCCCGAATTGTCGATGAGCAGGCTCACCACCGTATCGCGGAAGTCGGTGTCCTTCTCGCGCTTGAAGGAGAGCGGCTGGAACGGATCCGTCACCACGCGCGGCAGACGCGCGGGGTCCAGCATCCCCTCTTCGAGGTCGAATTCCCAAGCCCGGTTCTGCTGCGCGAGAAGGCGCCGCTGCAGGCGGTTGGCGAGACGCGCCACGACGCCCTGGAGATTGGCGAGCTGCTTGTCGAGATAGCCGCGCAGCCGCGCCAGCTCCTCGGCATCGCAGAGCTCCTCGGCGGCAACCGTCTCGTCGAAGCGCGTCGAGAAGGCCTTGTATTCCGGGCCGCGCGGCTCGTTGGACAGTGATGTCGGCGGGCGGCGAGATTCGCCGGCATCGTCTGCCTCCGAAACATCGGCATCGTCGGGCATCTCACCGGAGGGCGCCTCGGCGGCCTCGCTCATGCCCTCCTCGAGCTCCTGCATGGCCTCGGCGGCGCTCTCCGACTCGCCGCCTTCATCCTGCGACTGGCGCTCGCCCTCGCCCTCATTCTCGTCCTGCTGCTGGTCGGACTTGTCCTCGCTGTCCTCGTCCGCCTCGTCCTCGGCGTCGAGATCCGTCTCGTCGGCCATGTCGAGGCTTACGAGAATGTCACGCACGCCGCGGGCGAACAGGCGTTGGTCCTCCACCGACGCAACCAGCCTGTCGAGCTCGCGGCTCGCCTTGTCCTCGACCACGTCGCGCCAGATGTCGACGAGCTTGCGCGCGGACGGCGGCGGGCGCTGGCCGGTCAGCCGCTCGCGCACGATCATGGCGACCGCCTCCTCGATGGGCGCATCACTGCGATCGGCGACGTCCTGCATGTTCGCGCGGTGGCAACGGTCCTCGAGCATCGCCGAGAGATTGGCGGCGACACCGCTCATGCGCCGCGCGCCAATGGCCTCGACACGCGCCTGCTCGACGGCATCGAACAGCGCCCGCGCAGCCTGCCCGTCCGGGGCAAAGCGACGATGCACGGCCTCGTCGTGACAGGCAAGCCGGAGCGCCATCGCATCGGCATGGCCGCGCAGGATGGCGGCGTCCGCCTCGCTCATGCGGCGCGGCGGCTCGGGCAGGCGCGCGCGCTCGCCGACGAGTGCCGGCCGATCCACGGCAAAAGCGACGTCGAGCTCCGGCCGACGAGAGATGGCCCGCATCGTGCCGGCGACGGCGCGCTTCAGCGGCTCGCTCGGCGCCTCCTTCGACGTGGCGGGCTTGCGGTTGGAGATGCTCACGGCGCTGCCCTCTCGTCTCCCGTCAGCTCAGGGCGACGTTGACAGCCGATTCCGGCAAGTCCTTGCCGAAGCAGCGCTGATAGAACTCCGCCACCAGCGGCCGCTCCAGTTCGTCACACTTGTTGAGGAACGTCACACGGAAGGCAAAGCCGATGTCGTCGAAGATGTCCGCATTCTCAGCCCAGGTGATGACCGTGCGCGGACTCATGACCGTCGACAGGTCACCATTGATGAAGGCGTTGCGCGTCAAGTCCGCCAACCGCACCATCTTGTTGACGATGTCGCGACCCTCGCCGCTCTGGTAGTGCTTGGCCTTGGCGAGGACGATCGCCACTTCCTTGTCGTGCGGCAGGTAGTTGAGCGTCGTCACGATCGACCAGCGGTCCATCTGGCCCTGGTTGATCTGCTGCGTGCCGTGGTAGAGGCCCGAGGTGTCGCCGAGGCCGATGGTATTGGCCGTGGAGAACAGGCGGAAGGCCGGATGCGGGCGGATAACGCGCTTCTGGTCGAGCAGCGTCAGCTTGCCGGACAGTTCCAGCACGCGCTGGATGACGAACATCACGTCCGGACGGCCCGCATCGTATTCGTCGAAGACGAGGGCGACGTTGTGCTGCAGCGCCCAGGGCAGGATGCCGTCCTGGAACTCGGTGACCTGCTTGCCTTCCTTGAGCACAATCGCGTCCTTGCCGACGAGATCGACGCGGCTCACATGGCTGTCGAGATTGATGCGCACGCAGGGCCAGTTGAGGCGCGCCGCGACCTGCTCGATATGCGTCGACTTGCCGGTGCCGTGATAGCCCGTGACCATGACACGGCGGTTGCGGGCAAAGCCCGCGAGGATGGCGAGCGTCGTCTCCCGGTCGAACAGATAGTCGGGATCGAGGTCGGGCACGTGTTCTTCGGGCGTCGAATAGGCCGGCACCTCGAGATCGGTGTCGATGCCGAAGACCTGCCGCACGGATAGCTTCATGTCGGGCAGGGAATTCGCGCTCGTATCGGTGGTCGCTTGCATGGCTCCTCACAATCGGCGGGACCTCCCGCCGCGTCGCGGCAGAGTTTCACCGCCTCCGCCCGCGGGCAAGCCCAAATATATCGATATGACTCTCGATATAGGCTCGCGCCGGCGCGCACAAATCACCATGCGTCATCGTGACCATCACGACGACAGGTGGTTCAGCACAAGCCGACCGTCTTCAGGGTATTGTAGGCGCGGATGATCTCCTGCAGCCGCGCCTCGAAGGACCGGTCGCCGCCGTTGGCATCGGGGTGAAAACGTTTCACGAGCTGCTTGTAGCGCGCCTTGATCGCGGCTGCATCCGCCACCTCCTCGAGCCCGAGGGTATCGAGGGCCTGGGCCGCTGGCGCGGACAGGCGCCGAACCGGCTCGGCACGGCGAGCCGCACCCTGTGCCTCGCGGGCGCCGGCGAAGAAATCGAACGGATCGACCACCTCGGCCTCGTCATCGGCCCTGGCATAGGCGGCCGAGCGCATGCGTGCGGTGCCGTTAACGCCCATCTTCCATGTCGGCCGGTGGCCGATGACCGAATCCTTCTGGTAGGCGGCGACGGCATCCTCGCTCATGCCGGCGAAATAATTGTAGGACTGGTTATAGGCGCGCACATGCTCAAGGCAGAACCGAAAGTACTGGCCCTCCTGCCCCCGCCCTTTCGGTGCCCGGTGCAGGCCGAGGCCCGCGCAGCCCGGATGCTCGCACACCGGGTCGTCGCGACGCGCCGTCTCCTCCGCCGCGGGGCGGACACGGATGCGATCGAAGAGGGGCGAGTTGAGATTCATGACTCAAAGCTTATGTGAGACGCGGTTGTCAGAACAAGTGCCGCAGAGACACAGCGGCGTTGCAATGCAGGGGGCACCCATGGGCTTGAAGGACGACATCGGCGCCAAACTCACGGCGGGGCTCTCCCCCACCCACATCACGGTCACGGACGAATCGGGCAACCACATCGGCCATTCCGGCTGGCGTCCGGGCGGCGAGACGCATTTTCGCGTCGAGATCACCGCCCCGGCCTTCGCCGGCAAGAGCCGCGTCGAGCGTCACCGCATGGTCAACGCCCTTCTCGCCGAGGAGTTCGCCAACGGCATGCACGCGCTGGCGGTGATCGCGCGGGCGCCGGGAGAATAGATGGATAGGCAATAGGCAATAGGCAATAGGCAGTCGGATCCCCCCGACTGCCTATTGCCAACGGCCTGAGGTCGCGGCTCGGCCGCGACTTTACTTGATGCGCTCGAGCACCGACACGTAGTTGGCGACTGCCGCCCCGCCCATGTTGAAGATGCCGGCAAGGGTCGCGCCTGGCACCTGGATGCCCCCGGCCTCGCCGCACAGCTGCATGGCGGAGAGCACGTGCATGGAGACACCCGTCGCGCCGATGGGATGGCCCTTGGCCTTGAGGCCGCCGGAGGGATTGACCGGCAGGCGCCCGCCCTTCTCCGTCCAGCCCTCCTTGATGGCGCGCGCGCCCTCGCCCTCGGGCACAAGGCCCATGGCCTCGTATTCGATGAGCTCGGCGATGGTGAAGCAATCGTGCGTCTCGACGAAGGACAGGTCGTCGAGCGTCAGGCCGGCGCGGTCGAGCGCATCGGCCCAAGCCTTGGCGCAGCCCTCGAACTTGAGGATATCGCGGCGCGACAGGGGCAGGAAGTCCTGGGCATGGGCCGTGCTGCGGAAAGCGACGGCCCGGCGCATCTTCAAGGCCGTCTCGATATCGGCGAGCACGATGGCCGCCGCGCCATCGGAGACGAGGGAGCAGTCCGTGCGCTTCAGCGGCCCTGCGACGATGGGGTTCTTCTCGCTCTCGGCGCGGCAGAAGTCGAAGCCGAGATCCTTGCGCATCTGGGCGTAGGGGTTGTCGACGCCGTTCCTGTGGTTCTTGGCCGCGATCATGGCGAGCGCGTCGGACTGGTCGCCGTGGCGCTGGAAATAGGCAGCGGCGATCTTGCCGAAGACGCCGGCGAAGCCGCCGGTGATGTCGCCTTCCTCTTTGAGATAGGAGGCCTTGAGCAGGTTCTTGCCGATCTCGGGACCGGGCGTCGTCGTCATCTGCTCGACGCCGACGACAAGCACGACGCGCGCATCACGGGCGGCGATGGTCTTGAGGCCCTGCTGGACGGCGGCCGAGCCGGTGGCGCAGGCGTTCTCGACGCGCGTGGCCGGCTTGAAGCGGAACGCGGGATCGGCCTGCAGCACGAGCGAGGCCGTGAAGTCCTGCTGCGAGAAGCCGCCGTTGAAATGGCCGAGCACGATCTCGTCGACATCGTCGGCGCCGATGCCGGCATGGGCGAGCGCCTCGTTGGCGACGCGGACGATGAGGCTTTCGACGCTCTCGCTGTCGAGCTTGCCGAACGGCGTATGGGCCCAGCCGACGATTGCCGCGGTCATTCCTGGTATCCTCCCATCATTGTGCGGCGCACTGTGCACCCGCCTATGACGGGTCGCAACCCGATTATCGCTCATATCACTGTGCGGCGAAGAGCATGGCGACGCCAAGGCAGACGAGGAGCATGCCGGCGATCTCGCGCCGCGACGCGGACTGGGCGAAGAGGCGCCGCGCCGCGATCTGGGCGAAGAACACCTCGACGAGGGCGAGGGTGCGCACGTTGGCCGCGCTCGTGAGCGAGAAGCCGACGAACCAGAACTGCGAGGCGAGCGCACCCATGAAGCCGGCAAATAGGGACGGCCGCCAAGCCCGGAAGCTGCCGATGAGCGCGCCCCTGTCGAAGAGGGCAAGATAGGCGAGGAGCACCAGCGTCTGGATGCCGAGCCCGAAGACGAGCGTCGTCGTCGCCCGCACCAGGAACGAGCCTTCCGGCAGGGCGAGGATGGCGCCGCGGAAGCCGATGGCGGCGAGCGCGAAACACGCGCCGGAGGCGATGCCGGCGAGCGCCGGCCCGCCGCGGGCAAGGGAAGAGAGGCGGCTGACCGGCTTCACGGACATCAGGATGACGCCGAGCGTCGCGACGACGACCGCGCCGGCGCCGAGCATGGTCAGCCGGTCGCCGAGGACGATGAGGCCGAAGAGGGCGACCTGCACCGGCTCGCTCTTGGTATAGGCGATGGTGACGGCGAAGCCCTCGCGGCGCATGGCGGCGAGCATGAGCGCGGTCGCCGCGATCTGGGCCAGCGCACCGGCCGTGACAAAAGCGAGGAAGCCCGCGCCCGGCGCCGGCAAACCCTCCCCCGTCACGGCGGTGACAAGCCCGAGGAAGATGAGGGCGAAGGGAAAGCCATAGAGGAAGCGCACCTGGGTCGCGCCGACCGTGCCGAGCACATCGGCCAGGCTGCGCTGCATGGCATTGCGCAGGGTCTGCGCGGCGGCGGCCGCGATGGTGGCGGGAATCCACAGAAGGGCTGTGACCACGGCGAAACTGTCCGGTGAAACGCGGATGTGGAAGACGCCACCGTCCGCCCGGACGCTGCCGCAATTGCTGTCTACAGGCCGCTGCGACCCTATGCAAATCAGACGATACAGGTTACGACTGACCAGCGAAAACGCTTGCCTTCCGGGTTGGACGCCAGGAAGGACTGCTTCGGGCCGCATCGCACCACGGTGTCGGCCATGCGCCGGCAGGCGACCCGGACAGGTTCGATATGACAACCGCTCTCTTCTCGCGAACGGCTGCACCTCTTTTTTCCGGTCTTGCGGCACTCCTTCTCTCGGTCTCCATGGCGCTGGCCGCACCGGCCATCGTGGTCGATGCCGGCTCCGGCCGCGTGCTACACGCGGAGGATGCAACGCTCGCCTGGTATCCGGCCTCGATCACCAAGCTCATGACGACCTATGTCGTGCTCAGCGAGATCCGCGCCGGGCGCATCACCTTAGAGACGCCGCTGACGGTGAGCGCGACGGCCACGGCGGTGATCCCATCCAAGATGGGCTTCAAGCCCGGGACCGAGGTGACGGTCGACAACGCCCTGAAGATGATCATGGTCAAGTCGGCCAACGACATGGCCGTAGCGCTGGCGGAAGGCGTCGGCGGCTCCGTCGAGAACTTCGCCGCCATGATGAACGCTTCGGCCAGCCGGCTCGGCATGCACGACAGCTATTTCGTCAACCCGCACGGCCTGCCGGACGAGCGCCAGCGCACCAGCGCCCGCGACATGGCCGTGCTCGCCCGCGCCTTGCTGACGGAATTTCCCCAGTACAAGGATTACTTCGGCATCGGGGCGATCCGCTTCGGCAAGCGCATCATGCGCAACACCAACGGCCTCATCGGCCGCTATCCGGGTGCCGACGGCATGAAGACCGGCTTCATCTGTGCCTCCGGCTTCAACGTGGTTGCCACGGCGACGCGGAACGGGCGCACGCTGATCACGGTGGTACTGGGCGCGCACAACGCCACCGAGCGCACGATCCGCGCCGCCGCGCTCTTCGACAAGGGTTTCGCCAGCACCGGGTGGGCCGGTTCGACGTTGGAGGCGATGCCGGTCTCCTATACCTCACCGCCGGACATGCGCGAGGCCGTCTGCGGCCGTAACCGCGGAACGGTGGGCGAGGATGGCGACGAGATGCAGACGGTGGAGGCTAATGCCGGCCTGTTCAACATCTTCTCGCCCTCACCCGGGCTCTCGAAGGTGATGGGCGACAAGCCGGGCACGCTCGGGCCGCGTGATCCGACGACGCCCATCGACGTCTATGTCGGCCGCGCCCCAGGTGCCAAGGCTGCGCCGGCTGCCGTTGCCGCGACGCCACCAGCCGCTCGCGCCTTCGCGCCCAAGGAAGCGGAGGGCCCTGCGCTCAGCGGCAGCGGCCCGATGGTGCTTCAGGGGGCCGTCCGGCCGCCGCCGCGCCCCGTCATGAAGACGCAGGCCCCGGCGAAGAAGACCGTCCAGAAGACACCGCCGGCCCGGAAGGTGAGCGGCAACTAGCGTCCCGGACTGGTCGCGCCCACAGCACTGACCCGGTCTTGCGCTTGTCCATCGCGCGATAGATGTAATAGTAGAACATTGTCGCCGGCGCAGGGCCGGCGGCTTGCAATGCATGACGCGACCGCCGGCATGGCCGGTGGCCCGTCAGCCATGCGGGATTTTCTTTCCATGACCGCTGACCAGCCCAGCCGTCCGGCGCCGATCCCGCTCAATGTCGTCACCGGTTTCCTCGGGGCGGGGAAGACGACCCTGCTCAATCGCCTGCTGCGCGACCCATGGATGACGGACACCATCGTCATCATCAACGAATTTGGCGAGATCGGGCTCGATCATCTTTTCGTCGAGAAGGTGGACGAGGACCTGGTGCTGATGACGGCCGGCTGCCTGTGCTGCAGCATCCGCGGTGATCTCGTGGCAACGCTGGAGGACCTCCTGCGCAGGCGCGACAACGGCCGCATCCGGCCCTTCCGCCGTGTCGTCATCGAGACCACAGGCCTCGCCGATCCGGCCCCCATCCTGCACACGATCCTGCGCCACCCCTATCTCTCGATGCGCTATGCGCTCGACGGCGTCGTGACACTCGTCGACGCGGTCAATGGCGAGGCGACGCTCGATGCGCATGAGGAGGCGATGAAGCAGGCCGCCGTGGCCGATTGCCTCGTCCTGACCAAGGCCGATCTCCTGCGGGGCGATGACCTACGCAGGCTCGAGAGACTGACAGCGCGTCTTGGTGCCCTCAACCCCGCAGCGGACGTCGTGCGCGCGGACGATGCCACCGCGACCGCCGAGCGCCTTCTCGACCGCGGCCTCTACAGCCCGGATGGCAAGATCGGCGACGTCGCCCGCTGGCTCGGCGCCGAGGTCTTCGAGGACGCGCATCATCATGGCCATGGGCACGATCAGCATGGCCACCATGATCATCCCCATCATCATCACGACGATCATGGCCACGGCCACCACCAGCACGACGTCAACCGGCATGATGCGCGCATCCGCGCCTTCTGCCTGACGAGCGACCGACCGATCCCGGCCCCCTCCTTCGATCTCTTCCTTGACCTGCTGCGCTCGGCGCACGGGCCGAACCTGCTGCGCGTCAAGGGCCTCGTCGCTGTAAAGGAGGAGCCGGAGCATCCGGTCGTCATCCACGGCGTGCAACATATCTTCCACCCGCCGGTCGTGCTCGACGCCTGGCCGGACGGGGACCGGCGCACCCGCATCGTCTTCATCCTGCGCGACCTCGACGAAAGCTTCGTCAGGCGCCTGTGGGGCGCCTTCGACGGCACGCCTGCCGTCGACACGCCCGATGCTCAGGCGCTCACCGACAATCCGCTCGCCATCGGCGGAAGCCGCTGAGCCTCTGGAGCGGCTTTCCGGCACGCCCCCTGCTATGGCAATAGGCGACCGCTCCAGGACGGCAACATCCGTCCCGGTACGGGACGCCAGGCACAAGCGGGACCGGGCCGCCATGGAACAGAATGTCGTCCGTTTCAGATTCGGCGCGGTGATCGCCCCGGCTGGCTCGCCGTGTCCGGTGGCGCCCGGCAAGGACGAAAAAACGGGCCGCGATGATGTGGGTTGCCTTGTCATCGAAGAGCGCGCTGGCGCCCGGCTCGGCGACATCGCCGATGCGTGGGACGATCTCGCCCGCCGCGCTCTGGAGCGCAATGTCTTCGTCGAGCGGGCCTTCGCCCTCGCCGCGATGCAGCACATTGCGGGAGGGCAGGCCACCTCGGCCCTCCTTGTCTGGCGCGAACGCGGCGACGGCCGGCAGCTTGCCGGCCTCCTCCTTCTCGCCGCGCGACGGCGCCTCGACGTGCCCGGCCTCCTGCGCGGCTGGCATGTCCCACTCTCGGGTCTCGGCACACCGCTGATCGATGCCGACAGTTCCGAGGCCGTGGCCGCCGCAATCATCGATCACCTCTGCCGCCGCTCACGCGCCGGTGCCGGCCTCGTCCTGCCGATGCTGGCCACCAAGGGCCCGGTGGCGACGACCTTTGCGGCGGCCGCCCGCGCCCGCGGCCTGCCGGTGGAGGCGCTCGACCGGCACGAGCGCGCCGTCCTCGACGGCGGGCAGGATGCCGAACGCCTCCTGCAAATCAACCTCTCGGCGAAGAAGCTGAAAGACCTGCGACGGCAACTGCGCCGGCTGGGCGACCATGGCCGGGTGCGGATCGAGGAGGCGCGTGACCCACAAAGCGTGCGGGATGCGACCGAGGTGTTCCTCGGCCTCGAGGCCTCGGGCTGGAAGGGCACGCGCGGCACCGCCCTCCTGCAAGACCGCGGCACGGCGACCTTCGTGCGGACGATGACGCGGTTGCTAGCGCGCGAGGGGCGCTGCCATGTCGAGACGCTCTTGGTCGGCGAGATGCCGGTGGCGGCAGCCCTCGTGCTGCAGAGCGCAGACCAGGCCTGGTTCTGGAAGATCGCCTATGACGAGCGCTTCGCCCGCTTCTCCCCGGGCGTGCAGCTCACGCTCGCGCTCACCCACCGGCAATTGGCCGAAACCACCCTTACCCGCACGGATTCCTGCGCCATCGCGGACCACCCCATGATCGACCGTCTCTGGTCCGAACGGATGGCCGTCGCCGATCTCTTCATCGGACTGCACCGGGCGGACGATGTCCGGACGCGGATGACCTTGCGGTTCGAATTGATGCGTCGGTGGCTGCATGGCGCGGCGAAGCGCACGTACCACATGCTCAAACCGTAAAGGCCAACAGCTTGTTGATCCTGTCCCGCGCGACGGCGCCGAGGTCGTGAAGCATCAGGGGTGGCACTTGGGGCGATGAAGGGGTCGCATTGCATTTGAACCGCAAAACGTCCTTTCGCATCTTCTGAATAGCGGCGCAGATCTTCATCAGCTCATTTAGGGGCCAACATCAGACCATTTGACAGGCTTCAACATGATGGATCGCAGTCCGCGCGTCGGCCAGACGACACCGCCAAGTCCCGCTCCGACCTTTCAGACGCCTCCCCCATTTCCGCCCCTCGTACTGCTTTCGCCGAACGGTCTCCACGAATGCGGGCACACGCCACCGGCGTCACCGCCTGCCGATGTTCGTTCCTGGGATTCGACTACGGCTCTGGGCGCTGGCGGGCGCGGGACAGCCGAGGTTCCGTCCAGCCTTCCGGCCCCGCACCGATCCCGGCCGGATGCATCACCGGGCACGGCCGTGTCCGGCGCGAGCCCGGTTTCCATCGAACGGCCCGGATCGGTCATGGCTGCTCAGCAAACGCTTGGGGCGGCTCCTCAAGCTCCAGATACCCCGGCTGCGCACGACCGGGCCGGCTCGAGTATGTCGCGCACGACCACACTGGAGACAGCGGAGTCTCCCACAACCAGCACTGCGGCTGCAATCCAAAGGGCGCTCGACGCATATGACGGGCAACTCGCTCGCATACGTCCCATGCTGACGCCCTTGGAGCACGCAATATTGGATCGTCCCCATCAGAACAACAAGGATCTCGCGCGCGCGAACAACGTTAGCGAACATACTGTCTGGGAGAGGCGGCAGGCGTTTCTCCGGTGCGGGCTTGTCACCACAGCCGCTTATGGCGGCGTTCAAGAGAACCGCATCGAACGCCAGAAGATCGGCGAAGCCTTAAAGAAGCGCCCGTGGATCGAGTCGAAAGACCTCGCGAAGCAACTCAATGTGAGCTATCCGCTGGTTCAATCCGAGCGGCGCATCAAGGAAAGGACGGATCAATTCAGGTGGGCTTTGGGGTTGACAGACGAGCCACCGGCGGCAAGACAGCGCCCGCCGACGCAAGTGTTACCGGTTTGGACGGACCCGCGGCCGGATGGAACGCTCCTCACAGTGCGCCCCGAGGATCGGCAGGAGGTCCTCGATCGATTGCATCCGGGTGCCACCACCTATGAGCTTCTTGAACCCCTCGAGCGCCGGTACGGCCCTATCGGGTACAGCACCCTCAACAGATGGCTTGGCCTTTAGGACGAGCGCAGCACCGCGGCCTGCCGCGGCGTCGATCACGTCCAACCGGGCTGCAACGACGACGCCGGCAGCGCGTCCTGCCCCGGGCACAGGCAGAAGCACGCCGGGCTTCTCGCTCCCGAGCGGCCCGCTTCGGCTTTGTCTGGCCCCGATCCGTTTCCCCAGGGAGCGGGACGGCGCCCCGGTCCTCGGGCTGGTTGCGTCTCTGGAGCGGGCGAAGGGAATCGAACCCTCGACATACAGCTTGGGAAGCTGTCGTTCTACCACTGAACTACACCCGCGAAGCCGGTGCGCGGCCCGTCGCGCGGTCGTCGCAGTGCAACGATGGCGACGTCTTTCCATAGCCGGTTCCGGAGCGGCTGTCACCATGCGGCATCGCAACGCCCGCGCCGCATCCCCCAGATTTCTCATTCGCCTTCGTTGCGGATGGCACCCCGCCTCTGCCATGCTGCAATCGGAGGTGTGCCGATGGACGACCCATCCGATGTTCCGCCGGGCTGGGAGAGCCGTCGCGAGCGGCGCCTTTGGCTCATCGCCTATGTCGCCATGGTGATCGTCGTCGGCCTCGGCGCCGCGCGCCAGCTCCACAAGCTGTACGGCAGGCCCGGGCCGGCTTCGACGGCGGTCACCGATACGCGCTGATCCGTCCGAGCAGACGGGTCCCCCGCCGGCACGATCCCTGCGAGAGCTGGAGAGCGGGCCGTCGGAACGGCCGGAACCGTTTCACGGTGGGACAAACAGTTGCAGATCGGAACAGCCGGCATGGCACCCAAGGCCGCACACCCCTTGCAGAACGCGCCGCAGAAGCCGCACACCGCGCGCGGCACCATGGGCTGTGCTGCGCGCCCGAAAACGGCCTCCGGCGGCCGCTTTACCATCGAGCGGCAGCCCGCGGCCAAGCTCTCGGACATCGCAGAAGCCTGGGACGACCTCGCCCGCCGAGCCCTGGAACGCAACATCTTCACCGAACGGGCCTTCGCGCTCACAGCCGCGCTGCACATCGCCTCGGAACAGCACACGAGCGCCGTGCTCGTCTGGCGGGGCGACGGCAGGGCACCGCGCGATCTCCTCGGCCTCTTCCTCATCGATCGCCGACGGTTCGACGTACCCGGCGTGTCGCGCCTGTGGCACATGCCTTTCTGCGGCCTCGATACGCCACTGATCGACGCGGACAGCGCGGTGGCCGTCGCCGGTGCCTTCCTCGACCATATGGCGCAGCACGGCGCCCTGGCCGGCGGCATCCTGTTCCCGCTGCTTCCCGCCGAGGGCGCCGTGGCGCGGACGCTCGCAGCCGCGGCCGAGGCTCGGGACCTGCCGATGCGGCTCTTCGACCGCCACGAGCGGGCCGTGCTCAATGGCGGACACGCCCCGGAGGCATTCCAGGTAGCGAGCCTGCCCGGCAAGAAACTGAAGGAGCTGCGCCGCCAGCTGCGGCGGCTCGGCGAACTCGGCGAGGTGCACATCGAGACGGCGAGCGAGCCGCAGGCCGTGCGCGACGCCACCGAAATATTCCTGGCCCTCGAGGCGTCCGGCTGGAAGGCGGAGCGCGGCACCGCCCTGTTGCAATCCAGCGGCACGGCCACCTTCGTGCGCACCCTGACGCGGCTGCTCGCGAGCGAAGGCCGCTGCCGCGTCATCACGCTGCACGCCGGCGCGACGCCCGTCGCCGCGGGGCTCCTGCTGGATGCCGGCAGCCACAGCTGGTTCTGGAAGATCGCCTACGATGAGCAGTTTGCCCGCTTCTCGCCCGGGGTTCAGCTCACGCTGGCCCTCACCCGGTCCCAGCTCGAGCGCTCGACGGTGGAACGCACCGATTCCTGCGCCATCGCCGATCACCCGATGATCGACCACCTGTGGCCGGAACGGATGGCCGTCGCCGATCTCTTCGTCGGCCTGCGCCAGGAGGGCCACAGCCTCCCGATCGCTGTCGTCCGTCTCGAGCACCTGCGTCGCCGCCTGCGCGGCGCTGCCAAGCACGTCTACTACCGCCTGAAGGGATACTGACACATGATTGCCGAGATCATCGCCACCGAGGCCGATTTTGCCAGCCGCTTCCCCCGCGAGCCCTTCGCCACGCGCCACAACCTCGCCGACCACCCGTTGTTCTCGCTCACCGCGCTCGCGCGCCTCGCCAAGGCGCTGCCGCGCGACCGGGTGGAGTACAACGCCGGCGATGTCGCGCCGGGCGTCAAGCCGGAAGACGTGCCGACGCTGGACATGTCGGCCGAGGAGGTCGTGCACCGCATCGAGCAATGCAACGCCTGGATGGTGCTGAAGCGCGTCGAGGTGGAGCCCGCCTATCGTGCGCTGCTCGAGGAGGTCCTGACCGGCGTCGCCGAGAAGCTCGGCCACGGCTCCCTGGAAGAGGCCGGCTTCCATGACATCCAGGGCTTCGTCTTCGTCGCCTCCGCGAACGCGACCACGCCCTTCCATGTCGACCCGGAGGAGAACTTCTTCGTCCAGATCCGCGGGCCGAAGTTCTTCCACATCTTCGACAATCGCGACCGCTCGCTTCTGAGCGACGAGGAACTCGAGATGCTGCCCTCCAAGCACCGCAACAAGCGCTACGACCCGCGCCACGAGACAAAGGCGCAGGTCTTCTCGCTCCAGCCCGGCGACGGGCTCTTCGTGCCCCACCTGTGGCCGCACTGGGTGCGCACCGGCGACGGCCATTCCGTCTCCATGGCCATCACCTGGAAGTCGCCGCGGGCCGAGCGGCTCAATACCCTCCTGCGCGCCAACGGACTGCTGCGCAAATATGGCTGGCCACAACCCGCGCCGGGCACCAATCCGTTGATGGACGGCGTGAAGATCGCCGCCTATCGGACCATGCGCGCCGCCATCGAACCGCTGCGGCGTTCGGAGAGCATGCGCCGCACTTTGCGCGGCCTCGTGTTCGGGAGGCAGGCAAATTACTACTATGGTGAGAAGAAAGCCTGAGGCCCCATCCCACCGGCAGCACGGCCCTTGCGTCGCGCTCCGGCGCAACCGGTCAGCCGACTATACGTCCATGATGAAGTGCTTGGAGAGCTTCAACCCCTGCGCCTGGTAGTGCGAGCCGGCGCCGGCGCCGTAGAGCACGGCCGGGCGGGCGGCCATGCGCTCGTAGACGAGGCGGCCCACGATCTGCCCGTCCTCCAGGATGAAGGGCACGTCGCGCGAGCGCACCTCGAGCACGGCGCGGGCGCCCGAGCCGCCCGCCCCGGCATGACCGAACCCGGGATCGAAGAAACCCGCGTAGTGCACGCGGAACTCGCCGACCAACGGATCGAACGGCACCATCTCGGCCGCATAGTCCGGTGGCACGTGCACCGCTTCCTTGGACGCGAGGATGTAGAACTGGCCCGGATCGAGGATGATCTCGCCCTGGCCGCCAGCATAGAGCGGCTCCCAGAAGGCGCTCGCCTGATAGGCGCCGGGCCGGTCGACATCGACGAGGCCGGTGTGGCGCTTGGCGCGGTAGCCGACGAGGCGGCGCTCGCCGAAACCGGCTAGATCGACGCTGACGGCGACGCCAGCCTGGATAGAGGGCTCGTGCGAGGCGACCACCCGCGCCTCCTCATGCAGGGCGGCAAGCTCCGCGTCGCTCAGTCGGCAGGCGCCGTGGCGGAAGCGCAGTTGCGACAGGCGCGAACCCTGGCGCACCAGCACCGGGAAGGTGCGCGGCGAGATTTCGGCAAACAGCGCCCCCTCATAGCCGGCGTCGATGACATCGAACTCGCGGCCGTGGTCGGCGATGACGCGGGTGAAGACATCGAGGCGGCCGGTCGAGCTCTTGGGATTGGCCGCGGCGGCGAGCCCGGCGGGCAGCGCAAGCCCCTCCTGCAGCTCGGCGATGTAGACGCAGCCCGTCTCGAGCACGGCACCGCGCGTCAGGTCGATCTCGTGCAGGGAGAGACCCGCGAGCCGCTCGCGCACCGAGCGGCCGCGGCCGGGCAGGAAGCTCGCCCTGACGCGATAGGCCCGTGCGCCGAGGCGCAGGTCGAGGCTCGCCGGCTGGATCTGGTCCCCATCGAAGGCGGCCGCGGTGCGGATCACGCCGGCCTCGGCGAAGGCGGCGATCGTCTCTGCAGGCTGGATGCCGGGAACGAGTGGAACCATGAAACCTCGCAGGAACCTCGCGGGGACAGGGGACGACGCCCGGGGCCCGGGCGCGGGAGTTCCGTGATTAGCGCGCTTTCGTGGCAAAGGCTATGGCTGCGCGTGCTCGTCCCGTTCGGGCGGGGAAAAGCCCGAAGCACGCACCTGCGGAGCCTCGCGAAAGCGGTACCAGCCGGCGAGCGCGCGGCCGACGGCGGTCGCGAGCGTCATGGCAGCGAAGGCGTAGGCGATCACCGGAAAATGCTGCGGCAGCGCCAGCATGAGGAGGAAGGCGAGGATCGTCTCCGTGCCCTCCGCGAGGCCGGCCGTGAAATAGATGGACTTTGGGCCGCGCGTCTCGGTCTCCCATCCCCGCCGGGCCGCCACCGCTGCATAGGCGAGGAAGGTCGCGCCGTTGACGTAGAAGCTACCCAGCAGGACCGCCGCGGGGAGCGCATTGGCGTCGGGATCGCGCAGCGCGAAGGCGAGCGGAAAAGCGCCATAGAGGGCGAAATCGCAGACAATATCGAGAAAGCCGCCGCGATCGGTGCGCCGGCCGGCCCGCGCGATCGCCCCGTCGAGACCGTCCGCGACGCGCCCGACGAGGAAGAGAAGGGCGGCAAGGGCATCGAGCCGCAGGACGACCGCTGCGGCGCCGACAAGCCCGGCGGCGAAGCCCGCGAGCGTCACGGCGTCTGCCGCAACGCCAGCTGCGGCCAACCGCCGGCCCGCGACGGCGAGCGGCGGGTCGATGACACGGCGCATGATCCCGTCGAGCATGTCGTGCTGCCTCCCCGGCGCGCGGGGCGATTGACGCTCGGCCCCGTTAGCGCTTACCACGCCGGACGGGGCGTTGTCCGTTCGCGACGTTCACGGAGCTGCGAGATGTACAGGGCCGAAACCAAGGGAATTCGCGTCACTGTCGAGCCGCGTTTCCTCGAGGATGAATCTTCGCCGCGCGACGGACGCTTTTTCTGGTCCTACACGGTCGAGATCGTCAATCTCAGCGCCGAGACGGTGCAGCTCAAGACCCGCCACTGGACGATCACCGACGGCGAGGGCCGCTCGCAGGAGGTGCACGGCCCCGGCGTCATCGGCGAGGAGCCCATCCTTGAGCCGGGTGAGAGCTTCACCTACACCAGCGGCTGCCCCCTTTCAACGGCCCACGGCACGATGGTGGGCTCCTACGACATGATCACGCAGCGCGGCGAGCGTTTTCCCGTGGATATCCCGCTGTTCCCGCTGGACAGCCCCTATGTGCGGCGGGTCATGCATTGATCCTTCGCAGCAGCAACCGATCGGGCCCCGCATGACCGGCACGCGCCTTTCCCCTCTCGACATGCTGGCGCGGCTCGTCGCCTTCGACACCGAGAGCGCCAAGTCCAACCTCGCGCTCGTCGAATTCGTCGCGACCTATCTCGACGGCTGGGGCGTGCGCTACATCCGCCTGCCGAACGCCACCGGCGACAAGGCGGCGCTGCTCGCCACCATCGGCCCCGCCGTGCCCGGCGGTGTCGTCCTCTCCGGCCATACCGACGTCGTGCCCGTGGCCGGCCAGGCCTGGACGAGCGATCCCTACAACCTGCGCGTCGCGGACGGGCGCGCCTATGGCCGCGGCGCGGTGGACATGAAGGGCTTCTGCGCGCTGGCGCTCGCCCTCGTGCCCGAGTTCCTGGCTGCGGATCTCAAGCGGCCGATCCACATCTTCCTCTCCTATGACGAGGAAACGACCTGCCTCGGCGTGGCCGACGGCATCGCCTGCTTCGGCAAGGACCTGCCGCTGCCCGGCGCCGTCTTCGTCGGCGAGCCGACGGGCCTCGAGGTGGCCGATGCGCACAAGAGCGTCGTGACCTTCGAGACTGAGGTGCACGGCGTCGAGGCGCATTCCTCGAAGCCCGAGCTCGGCGCGAGCGCGGTCATGGCCGCCTGCGATCTCGTGGCGGAACTCAACCGCATGGCCGAGGACTTCGTGGCGCGCGGTGACGCGTCCGGCCGTTTCGACCCGCCCTACACGACGATCCACATCGGCACCATCGCCGGCGGCACGGCGCGCAACATCCTCGCGCGCAACTGCGCGTTCCACTGGGAGTTCCGCGGCCTGCCGGATCTCGACCCTCAGGAGATTCCGCGCCGCTTCGCCGCGGTATCCGAGACGGTCCTCGCGCGCATGCGGCGCACGGCGCCGGCGAGCCGCATCGAAACCCTGTGCGAGGTCTCCGTTCCCGGCCTCAGGCCCGACACGGGCTCGGCCGCCGAGACGCTGGCGCTGCGCCTTGCCGGCCGCAACCGCACCATCACCGTGCCCTTCGGCACGGAGGCCGGGCACTTCCAGAACGCCGGCATCGCCACCGTCGTCTGCGGCCCGGGCACCATCGACCGGGCGCATCAGGCGGACGAATACATCACGCTCGCGGAACTAGAGGCGGGCGCCGCCTTCATGCGCGACCTGGCGCGCAGCCTCGCGCAATAGGCGACGTCAGCCACGCCGCTTGCGGAAGGCGAGCTTGGTCCAGCTCACACCCGGCTGGCTGAGCTTGCGCGCGACTGTCTCGTCGGCCGTGCCGCGCCGGTCCTTGCCGTCCTCAGCCGGCATCGGCTTCCTCGGCGACATCGGCCGGGTCGATGTCGTAATGGCGGGAGCAGAATTCGCAGGTGATGCCGATGCGGCCGTTGTCGCCCACCATGTCGGCGCGATCCTCGGGCGAGAAGCGCTTGAGCATGGCAAGGATGCGGTGAGACGAGCAGCGGCAGCTCTCCTCGACCGCCTGCGGCTGGAAGACGCGAACGCCGCGCTCGTGGAAGAGGCGATAGAGCAGTTGCTCGCGCGTCAACGTCGGATCGAGCAGTTCGTGGTCCTCGACGGTGGAGACGAGGAGCTTGGCCTCCACCCAGGCGTCGTCCTCGTCCGGCCCGGCCGCCGGATTGTGCCCCTCAGGCGCATCGCCGGGATCGAGGTCCGGCCGGCGCATGCGCTCGACCGAGCGCGGCAGGAACTGCACCATGAGGCCACCGGCCCGCCAAGCATGATCGCCGCCCCCCATCGCCTCGCCGACAGCGAGGCGCACGAGCGTCGGGATCTGCTCGGACTGGCGGAAGTACTGGTGCGCCGCCTCCTCGAAGCTCTGCCCCTCGAGCGCCACCACGCCCTGATAGCGGTTCATGTCGCCGCCCTGGTCGATGGTGAGGGCAAGATGGCCGTGGCCGATGAGGTCTCCCGTCGCCGTCGCGCGCGCGGCGATAGCCGCCTCGAGGCGCGCGGCATCGAAGCGGGCGCAGGCGCGCAGCCGGCCCGGCGCGTCGAAATCGACGATGACCATGTCGACCGGCCCGTCGCTGCGCGTCTGCAGCTGGAAGCGGCCATCGAGCTTGAGAGCCGAACCGAGCAGCGCCGTCAGCACTAAGGCTTCGCCGACCACGCGCGAGACAGGGGGGGGATAGTCGTGGCGTGCGATGATCGTGTCGACGCTCGTCCCGAGGCTGGCGACGCGGCCGCGCACGTCGAGCCCCTCCACCGCGAAGGGCAAGACGCGGTCGTCGCCGGCCGGCGGCGCAGCCATGTCCATTACGCGATTGCTCCCAGACACCAAGCCAGAATACCCTTTTGTGCATGGAGGCGGTTCTCCGCCTCGTCGAAGACGACCGAAGCCGGCCCGTCCATCACCTCGTCCGTCACCTCCTCGCCGCGGTGCGCCGGCAGGCAGTGCATGAAAATGGCATCCCTGGCGGCAGCGGCCATCAGCTTGCCGTTGACCTGATAGGGCCTCAGCAGGTTGTGGCGGCGGCCTTCGTCCTCGTCACCCATGGACACCCAGCAGTCGGTGACTACCGCATCGGCCCCCTCCACTGCTGCGAAGGGGTCGCTCGTGACATTGACGCGCGCGCCCTCCCGCCGGGCGAAGGCGATGACCTCCTCGGGCGGGGCGAGCTCCGGCGGGCTCGCGATGTTGAGCGTGAAATCGAGCCGCGCCGCGGCGTGCACCCAGGAGGCGAGCACGTTGTTGGCATCACCCGACCAGGCGACCGTGCGGCCCGTGATCGGGCCGCGATGCTCTTCAAAGGTCAGCACGTCGGCCATGATCTGGCAGGGATGCGAACGCTTCGTCAGCCCGTTGATCACCGGCACGTCGGCATGGCGGGCGAGCTCCAGCATCGCCTCGTGATCGAGGATGCGGATCATGATGGCATCGACATAGCGCGACAGAACGCGCGCCGTATCGGCGATGGTCTCGCCGCGGCCAAGCTGCATCTCCTTGCCCGTCAGCATCAGGGGCTCGCCACCGAGTTCGCGCATGGCGAGGTCGAAGGAGACGCGCGTGCGCGTCGACGGCTTGTCGAAGATCATGGCCAGCACCTTGCCGGCGAGCGGCTTCTCCTTCGGCGGCTGGCCTTTGCGGCGCCCGGCCTTCAGCGCGGCGCTGGCGTCGAGCACCTGGCGCAGGTCGTCTTGCGTGAAATCGGTGAGGTCGAGGAAGTGGCGCACGGAGCCGCTCATCACGCCGCTCCCTTCTCGACCGAGCGGGCGGCCTCGACGGCCGCGGCGGTCGCCTCCAGGCGTTCCAGCGCCTCGCTCACCTCGGCCTCGCCGATGGTGAGCGGCGGCAGCAGCCGCACCACGTTATCGCCGGCGCCGATGACGATGAGCCTGTTGGCCCGCGCCGCATCGACGAATTCCGTATTCGGCACGGCCAACTTGAGGCCGAGCATCAGCCCCTCGCCGCGCACCTCGGCGATGACACCAGGATGCCTGTCCTTGAGCGCGGCAAGGCGCTGCTTCAGGAGCAGGCCGGTCCGCGCCACCTGATCGAGGAAGCCGGGCGCCAGCACCACGTCGAGCACCGCATTTCCGACCGCCATGGCGAGCGGATTGCCGCCGAAGGTTGTGCCGTGAACGCCATAGGTCATGCCGCTCGCCGCCTCGGCGGTGGCGAGGCAGGCACCCATGGGGAAGCCGCCGCCGATGCCCTTGGCCACCGCCATGATGTCCGGCGTGATGCCGGCCCATTCGTGCGCGAAGAGCTTGCCCGTGCGGCCGACGCCGCTCTGCACCTCGTCGAGGATGAGGAGGAGGCCCCGCTCGTCGCAGAATTTGCGCAGGCGGCGCAACGCCTCGGGCGCGACGGCGCGGATGCCGCCCTCGCCCTGGATCGGCTCGATGAGGATGGCGCCGGTCTGCGGGCCGACGACGGCCTCGAGCGCCTCCCAGTCGCCGAAGGCGACCTGGTCGAAGCCTTCGACCTTGGGGCCGAAGCCCTCGAGATATTTCTTCTGGCCGCCGGCGGCGATGGTCGCCAGCGTGCGGCCGTGGAAGGCGCCCTCGAAGGTGACGATGTGGAAGCGCTCGGGCTGGCCCTTGGACGAATGGTAGCGCCGGGCCATCTTGATGGCGCATTCCAGCGCCTCGGCGCCGGAATTGGTGAAGAAGACATTGTCGGCGAAAGTCGCATCGACCAGCCGCTGGGCGAGCCGCTCGCCCTCGGGGATGCGCACGAGGTTCGACGTGTGCCAGAGCTTGCCGGCCTGCGCGGTCAACGCCTCGACGAGATGCGGATGGCAATGGCCGAGGGCGTTGACAGCGATGCCGGCGCCGAAATCGAGGTATCGCTCGCCGCTTCGCGTCACGAGCCACGCGCCCTCGCCCTTCTCGAATTCGATGTCGGCCCGCGCATAGGTCTGCAGAAGCGGCGAAGTCACGTCTCTCGTCTCCGCGATGAGGCGCCGGCCTGCCGCCGGACGCCTCGGATTTTCCCGAAAATCAAAGTGCCGCCCGGGCAGGGGCGGCACCGTCCACAATTTTAGATGGGTCACAGGGACTGTCAATTCAATCGCATTGATACGATCGATCAGCCGGCGCCCGATTGCTGTCACGATCTTGGGGAAAACGCAGATCGGCCGGCGCGAAGCCTTGCTCGTGCCTTCCCTCATATTGTAGCTTCCGAGCCACAGACCACGACATATCGTGTGGCCAATTCCCTATCGGCGCTACCTGCAGCAGGATGCGACGAGGCAAGAGCCTCTTTCGCGCTCCCCTTGCGCGCGCCGGAACGAGCCGGGCGGAGAGAGCGATGAGCGATCAGAGCAATACCTGGAGCGACGAGCGGGTGGAGCTGCTGCGCAAGCTCTGGACCGAAGGCCTTAGCGCCAGCCAGATCGCCGCCGAGCTCGGCGGCGTGACGCGCAATGCCGTCATCGGCAAGGTGCATCGCCTCGGGCTTTCCGGCCGCGCCAAGTCGGCGGCACCGGCGGCCTCCCGGCCGCGGAAGGCCGCGCACACACGCAGCCCGAGCCATCCTATGACGCAGCCATCGGGCCAGACCGTCGTGCGCGGCAACACAGCCCTCGCCGCGGCGCCCGAGCTCGAGACCGAGGCGGTGCCGCAGGAACAGTTCCAGCCCCAGGACGAGGTGGTCGTGCCGCTGAGCGAGCGCGTGACCATCATGGAGCTGCGGGAAGCCATGTGCCGCTGGCCGATGGGTGACCCGACGACGCCGGACTTCCGCTTCTGCGGCGCGCGCTCCCTCCTCGGCATGCCCTATTGCGCGCACCATGCGCGCATCGCCTACCAGCCGGCGGCGGACCGTCGGCGCGAGAAGAAGGTGATGCGCTCCTGACCGGGGACAGAAGCGGCCAGCAAAGAGGCCGGAGCGGGCCGCTCCGGCCTCTTTGCTGGCCGCACCGGGGGATGGCGGCAGCATCGCGCTTCACTCCGCGTGCGAAAAGGTCTCGTCGAAGGAATAGCCGGCGCCGCGCACCGTGCGGATCGGGTCCGGCTTGCGGGCCCGGTTGATGGCTTTGCGCAGGCGTCCGACATGCACGTCCACCGTGCGCTCGTCGATATAGACGTCGTGGCCCCAGACGCCGTCGAGCAACTGCTCGCGCGTGAAGACACGGCCGGGGCTCTGCATCAGGAACTCGAGCAGCTTGAACTCGGTGGGGCCGAGGTGAAGCTCGCGGCCAGAACGGCGTACGCGCCGGGTCTCGCGGTCGAGCTCGATATCGCCGGCGGTGAGCACGGTGGCCACATGGCCCGGCTTGGCGCGGCGCAGCAGGGCACGCACGCGCGCCAGGAGCTCCGGTACGGAGAAGGGCTTGACGACGTAATCGTCCGCGCCGGTCGCGAGACCGCGCACGCGCTCGCCCTCCTCGCCCCGGGCGGTGAGCATGATGACGGGCAGCCGTTCCGTTTCCCGGCGGGCACGCAAGCGCCGGCATAGCTCGATGCCGGACAGTCCCGGCAGCATCCAGTCGAGCAGCACGAGGTCCGGGACCTGCTCGCGCAGGCGCACCTCGGCCTCGTCACCGCGCGCGACGGCATCGACGGTATAGCCTTCGGCCTCGAGGTTGTAGCGTAGGAGGAGTGTGAGCGGCTCTTCGTCTTCGACGATGAGGATACGGGGTCCCATCGGTCCTTCCGTGGTGGACGCTGGCGCGTGATCGACACTTACTGCCGGCCGGAGACCGGCACGGTGGTGAAGCTCGAGTCGTCGCTCTTCGGCCGTTCGGCGGCGAGCGGCTTTCCGGTGACAAGATAGTGGATGGTCTCGGCGATGTTGGTGGTGTGGTCGCCGATGCGCTCGATGTTCTTGGCGAGGAACAGGAGATGCGTGCAGAAGCTGATGTTGCGCGGGTCTTCCATCATGTAGGTCAGCAGTTCGCGGAAGATCGAGGTGTAGAGCGCGTCGATGCGATCGTCGCGCTGCCACACGTCGAGCGCGCGGGCCGTGTCCTTCTGCGCATAGGCGTCGAGCACATCCTTGAGCTGGGCCTGCACGAGGTCGCTCATGTGCTGCACGCCACCGACGATCTTCTGCGGCTGCATCTCGTTGCTGATGGCGACGACACGCTTGGCGGTGTTCTTGGCGAGGTCGCCGACGCGCTCGATATCGCCCGCCACGCGGATGGCGGAGACGATCTCGCGCAGGTCGACCGCCATCGGCTGGCGCTTGGCGATGGTGAGCACGGCGCGTTCCTCGACGTCGTGTTGCAGGGCATCGAGCCGCTCGTCAACGGCGATGACCGCCTGGGCGAGGGCTGCATCGCGCCGCACGAGGGCTATCGTCGCATCGCCCAGCATCTTCTCGGCGATGCCACCCATCTCGGCGATCTTGCTGCGCAGGGTATCGAGCTCGACGTCGTACGAGCTGACGATATGATCGGTCATCGTCGGCAATCCTTGTTGCTGCGGCAGCCTCAGCCGAAGCGCCCAGTGATGTAGTCTTGCGTCCGCTTGTCCTGCGGCGCCGTGAAGATCTGCTCCGTCGGCCCCTCTTCCACGAGCTTGCCGAGGTGGAAGAACGCCGTGCGCTGCGAGACGCGCGCCGCCTGCTGCATCGAGTGCGTGACGATGACGATGGTGTAGTTCTCGCGCAATTCGTCGATCAACTCCTCGATCTTTGCCGTGGCGATGGGATCAAGCGCCGAACACGGCTCGTCCATGAGGATGACCTCGGGATTGACGGCGATGGCACGGGCGATGCACAGGCGCTGCTGCTGGCCGCCGGAGAGGCCGGTGCCCGGCGAGGCGAGACGGTCCTTCACCTCCTCATAGAGACCGGCGCGCTTGAGGCTCATGGTGACGACCTCGTCGAGGTCGGCCTTGGAGCTCGTGAGCCCGTGGATGCGCGGCCCGTAGGCGACGTTCTCGTAGATCGACTTGGGGAAGGGGTTCGGCTTCTGGAACACCATGCCGACCTTCGCCCGCAACTGCACCGGGTCGAGATTCCGGTCATAGACGTCGCTGCCGTCGATCTCGATGCGGCCGCTGACGCGGCAGATCGGTATCGTGTCGTTCATCCGGTTGATGCAGCGTAGAAAGGTGGACTTGCCGCAGCCGGACGGGCCGATGAAGGCGGTGACCGCCTTCTCAGGAATGTCAATCGAGACATCGTGCAAGGCGTGCTTGTCGGCGTAATAGACGTTGACCTCGCGGGCCACGACCTTCGTCGCTGCCTCGTCCGCGACTTCGGCCACCGTGGCCTTCGCCAGCTCGATGTTCGGCATCGTCGTCATCATTGAGAACTCCCTTCGGCCCGCGACGCGGCTCACCAGCGGCGCTCGAAGCGGCGGCGCAGCAGGATGGCGAGACCGTTCATGATAAAGAGGAAAGCGAGCAGAACCAGGATGGCGGCGGCGGTCTTGGCCTGGAACAGCGGCTCCGGCAGGTCCGACCACAGGTAGATCTGTACGGGCAGCGCCGTCGCCGCATCGGTGATTGAGCCCGGTACGTCGACGATGAAGGCGACCATGCCGATGAGGAGCAGCGGCGCGGTTTCCCCCAGCGCATGCGCCATGCCGATGATGGTGCCGGTCATGATGCCGGGCATGGCGAGCGGCAGCACGTGGTGGAACACCGCCTGCTGGTGCGAGGCGCCGATGCCGAGCGCCGCCTCGCGGATCGACGGCGGCACCGACTTCAGGGCGGCGCGGCTCGCGATGATGATCGTCGGCAGCACCAGGAGAGCGAGGACGAGACCACCGACGAGTGGCGCCGAGCGCGGCAGGCCGAAGAAGTTGAGGAACATCGCAAGGCCGAGCAGACCGAAGACGATCGAGGGCACCGCCGCGAGATTGTTGATGTTGACCTCGATGAGGTCCGTCAGCCGGTTCTTCGGCGCGAATTCCTCGAGATAGACGGCGGCACCGACGCCGATCGGCAGGCACAGGACCAGCGTCACCAGCATGGTCAGCGCCGAGCCGATGAGAGCTCCGAGAATACCCGCCTGCTCCGGCTCGCGGCTGTCGCCAGAGGTGAAGAAGCGGCTGGCGAAATGCGACGCTACCATGCCGCGCTGCTTCAGGTCCTCGAGCCAGGCGACCACCTGGTCGTCAAGCCGACGGTTCGCCTCGGGTTGGGTCAGGGTGAGGATGTCCCACCCACCCGCCGTCACAGCGTCGGTATTGGCCAGCGGCACGAGCACCGTGCCGCGCGCCTCGGAGGCGCCGATCTCGGTCAGCTTGACGATGCCGCCGTTGATGAAGACGAGTTTCGAGGGCAGGTCAGCCGTCAGCCGCTCGGGCGCATCAGCCGCGGCAGCGCGTGCTTCGGCGGCAGCGGCATCGCCCTCGAGGTCGGCGATGCGCTTCTGCAGAGCCTCGCGCTGGTCGCCGGCGACATCGGCCGCCGCGGCGGTCAGCCGTGCGGCCTCGCGACGGTCGGCGGCCGCCTCCTCGCGCAGGCTCTCCTTGACCTCGGCAAGGGCGCGGGCGAAATCGGGGGCCGAGCTCGTCAGCACCACGTCCTCGCCGTCCAGCGTCACCTGCGCCTGCCCTTGGCCGACGCTCTCGCGCCGCCCGGTCATCAGGCCCTTGAGGTAGAGGTCGGCCGCGTCGTCGAGCAGTGCCTCGATCGTCACCGGCTGGCCGATGGCGGAGGGATCGGCCAGCACCCGATTGCGCAGCGTCATCGCCGCGCCAGACGACAGAAGGTCGTTGTTGAGCTTGCGGCGCAAGGCACGCGTCGTGACCTGCGGGAAGAGTTCCTGCAAGCCCCTGCGCAGCACGGCGTCATAATCGCCGCTGCGCAGCGCCTGCGGATCGGTGGTGCCGTCGCTGGACACCTGCTCCAGCGTCGGCGTCACCGTCATGGTCAGGCGATATTCGGTAAAAGCCGGCATCGCCTTGACGATGACGTCGCCGATCAGGACGACGAGGAAGATCGCCGCGAGCGCGATTGCGCCGATGCCATAGGCACGGAACCGTGCCTCCGCGGCGTGGCGCCGCCTCAACCGCGCCTGGGCCTCGGCCGACGAGAGACCGAACCGACGGGCGCCTTGAGGGGGTGCAGCAATGTCAGTCATATTGCTCTCGGTATTTGCGAACGATGCGCAGGGCGATGATGTTGAGCGCCAGCGTGAAGAAGAAGAGCACGAAGCCGAGGGCGAAGGCTGACAGGGTCTTGGCGCTGTCGAACTCCTGGTCGCCGACGAGGAGCGTCTTGATCTGCACGGTAACGGTCGTGACGGCCTCGAGCGGATTGAAGGTGAGGTTGCCAGCGAGGCCCGCGGCCATGACGACGATCATCGTCTCGCCGACGGCCCGCGAGATGGCGAGCATGAGGGCCGAGACGATGCCGGGGAGTGCGGCCGGCAGCACGACGCGCTTGATGGTCTCCGACCGAGTCGCGCCCATGCCGTAGGAGCCGTCGCGCAGCGACTGCGGCACGGCGTTGATGACGTCGTCCGACAAGGACGAGACGAAGGGAATGATCATGACGCCCATGACGAGGCCGGCGGCCAGCGCGCTCTCCGACGCAACGGACAGCCCGAGCGACTCGCCGACGTTCTTGATGAAGGGCGCCACGGTGAGCGCGGCGAAGAAGCCGAACACCACGGTCGGGATGCCGGCGAGCACCTCGAGCACGGGCTTGGCGACGGCCCGGACACGCGGCGTCGCATATTCGGACATGTAGATCGCGGCGAAGAGGCCGACCGGACCCGCGACCATCATGGCGATCAGCATGATGAGCGTGGTGCCGGCGAAGAGAGGCACCGCGCCGAAGGTGCCGGACTGGCCCACCTGATCGGCGCGGATCGCCGTCTGCGGCGACCACTGCAGGCCAAAGAGGAAATCGTACCAAGGATAGCGCGCGAAGAAGCGTAGCGTCTCGAACAGCACCGAGAAGACGATGCCGACGGTCGTCAGGATAGCGACGCCCGAACAAGCGATGAGGACGACCTTGGTGACATGCTCGAAACTGTTGCGCGCCCGAAAGTCGGGCGCCAGGCGCCGACGACCGAAGACGAAGCCGGCCGCAGCCCCGGCGAGGCCGAGCACGAGGAGAGTCACCTCCGCCTCGGTTCGAGCGCCCGCGTAGGCGCCGGCGGCAACGGTCGTGCCGGCATCGGGCGTGCCCGCGAATTGACCGAGAGCGACGAGGCGGGCCTCGCGCAGGCGTCCTTCCTTTTCCAGCGTGGTCTGCGGCGCAAGCTCCGCCGGGAGGGCGGCAAGCGTGCGAGCCTCGACGTAGCGTGGCGCAACCGGTGTCCAGGCCGCCAGGACGACGAGCATGGGCAGGACGCATAGCGTGGCCAGAAACAGGCCGTGATAGACGGGCAACGAATGAAGCCGAGCGCCGCCGCCGACGAACGCACGCCCCCTGGAACGTCCGAAAGCGAAGGCCGCCAGCGCAACGGCGACAATGAGCAGAAAGAACAAGCTAACCATCTCCGCCCCCGGGAGAGCAGCGGCAGGAGGCCGCGTCGGCGACCGGCTCTACCGCATTTTGACGGCAAAACGAAGCGGGTGGATGGTCCACCCGCTTCGCCTGCGTCAACGGATCAAAGCCCGGCGTCGGCGGCAAGCGGCTTCTGCGCCTCGACGTCGGCGCGCACCTTGGCAAGTTGGTCGGTCGGCAGCGGCACGAGACCCTTGCGCGACAGGTAGCCATCCTCGCCGAGTGCCTTCTCGGAGACGTATTCGGCGATGAACTTATCGAGCCCGGGCACGACGCCGATGTGCTGCTTCTTGAAGTAGACGAACAGCGGGCGGGAAACCGAGTACTTGCCGTCGGCGATGGTGTCGAAGTCCGGCTCCACGCCGTCGATCTTGGCCCCCTTGATCTTGGCCGCGTTCTCCTCGAGGAAGGAATAGCCGAAGATGCCGACCGCCTTGGGGTTGGCGTCGAGTTTCTGGACGATGAGGTTGTCGTTCTCGCCGGCGTCGATGTAGGCACCGTCCTCGCGGATCGTCTTCCAGGCGGCGGCAAAAGCCTTCGCGTCGCTCTTCTTGAGATCGGCGAGAACCTTCTCGGCGCCCGGCTCCATGACGAGCTCGAGGAAGGAATCACGGGTGCCGGAAGTCGGCGGGGGGCCAAGCACCTCGATCTTCTCGTTCGGCAGCGCCTTGTCGATGTCTGACCAGTTCTTGTACGGGTTGGCGACCAGCTTGCCGTCCGGACCAGGAACTTCCTTGGCGAGAGCGAGGAAAATCTGCTCCTTGGTGAAGTTGAGGTCCGGACCCGCCTTGGAATTGGCGACGGTCAGTCCATCGAAGCCGACCTTCAGCTCGATGATGTCGGCGACGCCGTTCTTCTTGCAGTCTTCGAACTCCGACTTCTTGATGCGGCGCGAGGCGTTCGTTGCATCCGGATGGTCCGTGCCGACACCGGCGCAGAACAGCTTCATGCCGCCGCCCGTGCCGGTCGATTCAACGACCGGCGCCTTGCCGGCGCCCGAACGGCCGAACTGCTCGGCAACCGCCGTCGTGAAGGGATAGACCGTCGAGGAGCCGACGATGCGGATCTGGTCGCGCGCCTGGGCGGCACCGGCAGCGGCGACGCCGGCCAGCGTGAGGGCGGCGACGCTGACGAGGGAACGGAATTTCACGGTATATCTCCCTGATCTCTTGGAGCGGGACGGCGATCGCACGGCCATGACGGGGTCGTGCCGCATCCGCTTCGGCAATGCCGCAAGCACCACCGACACCTCTTGTCTATGACGGCAAGGTGACAGCCGAATGACAGCGTAACAATTTGATCCGTCTTAGTTTTGCGATTCGTCGCCGAGCGCTGGCAGCGTCACCGTGAAGGAAGCGCCCCGGCCCACATCGCTGGCGATGGCGAGGCGCCCGCGATGACGCATCACGATGTGCTTGACGATGGCAAGGCCGAGGCCGGTGCCACCCTTGCCCCGGCTGGCCGCAACATCGACGCGGTAGAAGCGCTCGGTCAGGCGCGGCAGGTGCTCGGGCGCGATGCCGGGGCCATAGTCGCGCACCACGACCGACACTTCACCCCCGCCGCTACCCGGTGCCGTGGTCGCAACCCGTACGTCGACGCGGCCGCCACCTTCGCCGTATTTCACGGCATTCTCGATCAGGTTCTCGAAGACGCGCAGGAGCTCGTCGCGCTCGCCGCGCACGTTGACCGGTCCCGGCGGGGCCTCGAGCACGATCTCGACCCCGCGCTCGCGCGCCAGCGGCGCAAGCGTGTCGATCATGTGGCGCAGCAGGGCGATGACATCGACGATCGCCGTCGGTTGCACGTGCACGCTGAGCTCGATGCGCGACAGCGACAGGAGGTCGTCGATGAGGCGCGCCATGCGCTGCGCCTGCTCGCGCATGATGGCGAGGAAGCGTTCGCGCGCGGCCGCGTCGTTGCGAGCCGGCCCCTGCAGGGTCTCGATGAACCCCATCAGCGAGGCGAGCGGCGTGCGCAACTCGTGGCTGGCGTTGGCGACGAAGTCGACCCGCATGTGCTCCAGCCGGCGTGCCGGCGTCAGATCGCGGAAATAGAGGGCGGCCCCGGCCCGACCGGCATCGGCCCCGGCCTCGTCGGACAGGGGGGCGATGTGCACCTCGAAGGCGCGCTCGACCGGCACACGCTCAACAAATTCGACCGCCTCGGCCTTGCCGCCCTTCACCACCCGATCGAGACCATCGAGCACGTCGGGTGCGCGCAGAGCGAAGGACAGGGGATGGGCGTTGCGCAGGCCCGGCAGCACGGCAATCGCCGCACGGTTGGCGTCGACCACGAGGCCACGCCGGTCAACGATGACGACGGGATCCGGCAAGGCCGCCAGAACGGCCGCCGGCCCGAAGGCGTGTTTCTGGCGCCGCTCGCCCGTCGTCACGACACGGCCGCTCAGCGGCCGCCGGTCGCGGAAGGCAAGGCCTGCGACGACAAGGCTGGCGAGCGCAGCGAGCGCAGTCGAGATGCCGAGCGAGCCGCCGGCCAACGCGGCGAGCGTAAATATCGCGCTGCTGAGGCCGGCGGTTCTGAGCGCGATGGCATTGGCGCTGAGCCGCAGGCTGTTCTTCGTCGTCTCGATCATGCCCTTGCCCGAACCGGCCGCACTCCCGGCAACCAAGGCCGGCGAATCGGGACGGGCGGCACGTCAAGGAGTCATCTCAACCGCCCTTCCGCGTCATCCCGATGACAGCGGCGATACGCCCTCAGCCGCGGCCCGAGCCCTTGCCGGCCAGTTCGTCCAGGCGCGCCTGCATCTCGAGCACCTGGCGCTTGAGGTCGTCAAGGTCGCCGCCCGCCTGCCGGGGCTCGTCCTCGCGCGGCCGCGCCGTGGGCTCGCCCTGCTGCCCGCCGCGCGGGCCGAACGGGGAGAACAACCTGAGGGCCTCGCCGAACATCGCCATGTTCGTGCGCACGTGCTCTTCCATGCTCTTGAAGGCAGCCGCCGGGCCGAAGGCCTCGGCCATCTTTTCGCGCAGCTTCTGCTGCTCGCGCGTGAAGTTCTCGATGGAGAACTCGAGGTAGCTCGGCACCAGCGCCTGCATGCTGTCGCCGTAGAAACGGATGAGCTGACGCAGGAAGGCGACCGGAAGCAGGTTCTGTCCGGCCTTGTTCTCCTCCTCGAAGATGATCTGCGTCAGTACCGAACGGGTGATGTCCTCGTTGGTCTTGGCATCGAAGACGATGAAGTCCTCCCCGTCCCGCACCATCTGCGCGAGGTCCTCCAGGGTGACGTATGTGCTGGTTCCCGTGTGATAGAGGCGGCGGTTGGCGTATTTCTTGATGACGGTCGGATTTTCTTCTGTCGCCATGGCTCTGCTTTGTCTCGTCCCGGCCCCGGTAAGGGCTCATGCCGCGGCGCCCGAAGCATTGCCGGCGTCGGAACCGGTTGCCTGCGCACGGCCTCCCCGGCGCAGACGATAGGCGCTAATCAGCCCGACGAAAACTCATTTGTGCGACACGGGGGCGCGGTGCGCGCCAGATGTGGTGCTTGACGCTCCGCGGAGGCCCCCCGAAGATGGCTTCGACCCGTCCACATGGCCCCGTCCAGGCGGCCGCAGCATGACAGCAAGGCCGCCATGAGCGGCAAAAGAAGGAACAAGGGAGATCACCATGGCCTCCACGGATATCGTCATCGTCGCCGCCACCCGCACGCCGGTAGGCTCGTTCAACGGCGCCTTCGCCAACGTGCCCGCGCATGTGCTGGGCGCCGCCGCCATCAAGGGTGCCCTCGAGCGGGCGGGCGTCGCCGCCGAAGAGGTCGACGAGGTCATCCTCGGCCAGGTGCTGACAGCCGGCGAAGGGCAGAACCCGGCCCGCCAGGCCGCGATGAAGGCGGGCATCCCGGTCGCCAAGACGGCCTGGAGCCTCAATCAGGTCTGCGGCTCGGGGCTGCGCGCCGTCGCCCTCGGCATGCAACAAATCGCCAACGGCGATGCTTCCGTGATCGTTGCCGGCGGGCAGGAATCGATGTCGTTGTCGCCGCACGCGGCCCACATGCGCGCCGGCACCAAGTTCGGAGACGTGCAGTTCGTCGACACGATGATTCGCGACGGACTCTGGGATGCCTTCCATGGTTACCACATGGGCGTGACTGCGGAGAACGTGGCCCAGAAATGGCAGATCAGCCGCGAGGAGCAGGACGCCTTCGCGGTCGCCTCCCAGAACAAGGCCGAAGCCGCCAAGAAGGCCGGCCGCTTCGCGGAGGAGATCACGCCCGTGACGGTCGCCTCGCGCAAGGGTGACGTCGTTGTCGACACAGACGAGTACATCCGCGACGGAGCGACGCTCGATGCGGTCGCCAAGCTGCGGCCCGCCTTTCAGAAGGACGGCACGGTGACGGCTGGCAACGCCTCCGGCCTCAACGACGGGGCGGCGGCACTCGTGCTGATGACGGCGACGGAAGCCGAGCGGCGCGGCCTCAAGCCGATCGCCCGCATCGCCTCCTGGGCAACGGCAGGCGTCGAGCCGGCCGTCATGGGCTCGGGCCCGATCCCGGCCTCGCGCAAGGCGCTCGAGAAGGCGGGCTGGACGGTGCAGGATCTCGACCTCGTCGAGGCCAACGAGGCCTTCGCCGCCCAGGCGCTGGCCGTCAATAAGGACATGGGCTGGAACCCCGACATCGTGAACGTCAATGGCGGTGCCATCGCCATCGGCCATCCCATCGGTGCTTCCGGCGCGCGCATCCTGACGACCCTGCTGCACGAGATGGGTCGGCGCGACGCCAAGAAGGGCCTCGCGACACTGTGCATCGGCGGCGGCATGGGAGTCGCCATGTGCGTGGAGCGCTGAAGACGGACCCGAAGGGGCTTTCCGGCGGCGGCCTCACCCCTTCCCGACAACGATAACGGCCAGAGGGAGAGAAACATGGCACGAGTTGCAGTCGTCACAGGTGGCACGCGCGGTATCGGCGCCGCGATCGCGCGCGCCCTGAAAGCGGCGGGGCACACGGTGGCCGCCAACTATGCAGGCAACGACGAGGCCGCCGCCCGCTTCAAGAGTGAGACCGGCATCTCCGTCTACAAGTGGGACGTGAGCGATGCCAGCGCCTGCGCCGACGGGCTGGCGCGCGTCGCGGCCGATCTCGGGCCGGTGGACGTCCTCGTCAACAATGCCGGCATCACCCGCGACGGCATGTTCCACCGTATGAACCTCGAGCAGTGGCAGGCGGTGATCCGTACCAACCTCGATTCGATGTTCACGATGACCCGGCCGGTGATCGAAGGCATGCGCGAGCGCGGCTTCGGCCGCATCATCAACATCTCGTCCATCAACGGCCAGAAGGGCCAGATGGGACAGACCAACTATTCCGCCGCCAAGGCTGGCGTCATCGGCTTCACCAAGGCGCTGGCGCAGGAAAACGCCGCCAAGGGCGTCACCGTCAACTGCATCTGCCCCGGCTACATCGACACCGACATGGTGGCGGCGGTGCCTGAGGATGTGCTGAAGAAAATCATCGCCGGCATCCCCGTCGGCCGTCTCGGCCGCGCCGAGGAAATCGCCGCCGCGGTGGTCTATCTCGCCTCCGATGCCGCAGCCTTCGCAACCGGTTCGGTACTGACCATCAACGGCGGTCAGTACATCGCCAACGGCTGAGCCAGCGCGGGCGCGCGTCACTCCTCCCGGAAGGCGCGCGCCAGCTGGTCCGCCAGCGGTTTCAGCATGTAGGAGAGAGCCGAGCGCGAGCCGGTGCGGATATGGACCTCGACCGGCATGCCCGGGAGGAGCCTGAGACCGCGCAGGCGGGCGAGTTCATCCGGCGCGATGTGGATCCGGACCTTGTAGAACGCTTCACCCGTCGCCGCGACCGTGAGGAGGTCGGGCGCGACACTGGTGACGATGCCGGCGAGTTCAAGTGTGGTGCGCTGGCTGAAGGCCGAGAAGCGCACCACGGCCATCTGGTCCGGCGTCACCTGGTCGATGTCGCCCGGCGAAACCCGGGCCTCGACGACGAGTTCGTCGCTGCGCGGGACGATAAGCATCATGACCTGCCCCGCGCTGACAACCCCGCCAACCGTGTGTACATCGAGCTGATGGACGATGCCGTCCTGCGGGGCGCGGATGTCGATCCGCGCGAGCTGATCCTGCGCTGCCGTCCTGCGTTCGACATATTCGCCGATTCGGGCCTCGTAGTCCCGCAGCTCCTGCATCACTTCGGTCCGGCGGTTCTGGTCGAGCTGGATGATCTGCAGTTCCGTCTCGGCGATACGCCCCCGGACCTGGGCGATGGCGGCGACGATCTGGCCACGCTCGCCGCCGAGGCGCGCGGCCTCCCGCTGCAGATGCTTGAGCCGGTTGATCTGGACGAGGTTACGCTCGAACAGCGCCAGCACACCGGCGAGTTCATCCTCGATCAGTGCGATCTCCCGGCCCTTTGCCGTCTGCTGGGCATCGAGGCCATCGATCTCGCGCCGCGACTGCAAGATGCGCTCGCGCAGCTGCGCTTTCTGGCCCTCCATCGCCATCCGTCGGGCCCTGAAGAGGCGGCTTTCGCCATCGATGACCGCGGCGGCCTCGTCGTCCGTGCCGGCCCTGGCGACCAGGCCGGCGGGGAAGACGATCTCCGACAGGCCGTCACGCTCGGCGATGAGCCGTGCGACGCGGCCGGCCGCCTGGTCGAGCTGCTTGGAGACGAGTTGCAGACTGGCCCTGGCAAGGGTGGCATCGAGCCGCGCCAAGACGTCGCCAGCCCGCACCACGTCGCCTTCCCTGACATTGAGCTGGCCGAGGACGCCGCCGGTGGGATGCTGTACGCGCTTGACGTTGGATTCGACGACGAGGAGGCCGGGAGCGATGACGGCACCGGCCAGTTGCGCCACCGATGCCCAGCCGCCGATCGTGCCGAGCAGCAGGAAGGACATTGCGAGGCCGAGCGCCATATTGCGCCGGATCGAGCGCGCGTCGCAGCCTCCGGGTGGAAACCATGCGCTCATTGGGCACCCGCTTTGTTTTCCTCGACGACGGCCAGCGGTGCGGAGCTTCGGACGGGCCCCGATTGCCCGCGCATGCGGCGCAGCACCTCCTGGTGCGGGCCGAAGGCCTGCAGCGCTCCGTCGCGCAGGATGGCGATCAGGTCGACGCCCGCGAGCACGGCCGGGCGGTGCGCCACCACGACGACGATGCCGCCGCGGGCACGCACACCATGGATGGCTTCCGTCAGCGCCGTCTCACCTTCCGAATCGAGGTTGGAGTTGGGCTCGTCGAGGACCACGAAGAAGGGATCGCGATAGAGCGCCCGGGCCAGCGCCAGGCGCTGGCGCTGGCCCGCCGACAACGCCTCGCCGCGCTCACCGATCTGCGTCTCATAACCGTCCGGCAGACGCAGGATCATCTCGTGCACACCGGCCGCCATGGCCGCGGCGATCACCGCCTGGGCATCCGGCTCGTCCTCGAATCGGGCAATGTTGGCGGCGATGGTGCCGGCGAACAGCTCCACGTCCTGGGGCAGATAGCCGATGTGGCGGCCGAGGACGGTCTCGTCCCACTGGTCAAGGGCGGCGCCGTCGAGACGCACCGTGCCCGAGGCGAGCGGCCAGACGCCGACGAGGCCCCGCGCGAGGGATGACTTGCCGGCGGCGCTTGGGCCGATGATGCAGAGCGCCTGCCCCGCCTGCAGCCCGAAGGAGACGTTGCGAACGCTCGGCCGGCGCTGGCCCGGCGCTGCGACCGAGAGTTGCTCGACGGCAAGGCTGGCGACGGGCGCCGGCAGGTCGAGCCGTCGCGCCGCCGGCGGTATCGCCTTGAGCAAGCTGGCGAGCCGGTGCCAGCTGTCGCGTGCGGCGACGAAGGACTTCCATTGCCCGATGACCAGTTCCACCGGCGCGAGCGCCCGGGTCGCGGCGATCGAGGCGGCGATGATGGCCCCTGCGGTCACCTCGCCGCGAATGGTCAGCCATGCGCCGAGTGCGAGAATGAGCGACTGCAGCAGGAGCCGCAGGACGCGGGAAGCGGCGCCGAGCCCGCCGACGATGTCGCCTGCCCGCCGCTGCTCGGCGAGAAAGGCCTGATTGAGGCCCAGCCAGCGCGCCGTGAGCCGTTCTCCAAAGCCCATGGCGCGCAGCACCTCGGCATTGCGGCGACCGGCGAGGCCGAGGTTGATACGTTGCACATTCTGCACAGCCAGCACGCGCTGGGGCCGGCGCGAGAGGATCTCGGCCGCCACGGTCAGGCCGACGAGCACCAAGGCACCCGCAGTCGCGAGGAGACCGAGGAAGGGATGCAGAACAAAGACGAAGAGCATGTAGAGCGGCATCCACGGCAAGTCGAAGAAGGCCGAGAGGCCGGGCCCTGCTACGAAACTGCGCAGCGTGTCGAGGTCGCGCACCGGGGTGAGACCGTCGTCCTGAAGCGCACTCCTGAGCGGCAGCGCCAGCACGCAGCGGAAGACGCGGGGAGCGAGTTCGGCGTGAAGGTGGCTGGCGATCCGCCCCAGCACCCGGCTGCGCACCGCCTCGAGCCCCCCCTGGAAGCCGAAGAGGAGCACGACGAGTACGCACAATGCGGCCAGGGTCGGCTCGCTGCGGCTCGACAGCACCCGGTCGTAGACCTGCAGCATGAAAATGGAGCCGGACAGCGCGAGGCAATTGATCACGCCAGAGATGAGGGCAAGACCTCCGAAAACCCAACGCAGTCGCCGAAATGCAGTCGCCAGTTCGCTGCGCGGCTCACTCATCGGCTCGCGTCCCTAGGACAGTCCGCCGCAGCGGACGACATCAGGCGGATGCGGCGATCGCGCAGCCGCCAGGTGCGGAGCCGGGGGGCGGCGTGCTGCGGCACACCGTGGGGGAAGGTGGAAGGACCGCCGCCCCCCGGCCCGAAGCGCCCCTGACCGGAAGCGCCCGCACAATCTGTATACGCGTCCGTCTTTACTGGATAAATAAGAAGCGCCGGAGCGCCACATCAATTGCGCTGAAAGCAAAATATCGATTGAATATTACTGATGAAGCTTGTGACGACTGAAAGATTGCTATTGATCTGACAGACGATGGCATGCAGATATCTCAGGCCCTATGGCAGGAAGAGGCACGATCGCCACGCGGACAGCGAATCACGCTCAGCGCCCGGCTGTCGCATGCGCGGGCGTTGCCTCGCACCAACCGGTCGCGTCGAGGGCGGCGCGCATGTGCGGCGGCGCGGGGGCTGCGACCCGCACCGCCTCGCGGCTGGGATAGAGCGGGATGGCGAGCGCGGCGGCATGCAAGTGCAGCCCCGGCCCGCCTCTGCGCGGGGCATGGCCGTAGATGGTGTCGCCGAGGATAGGGAAGCCCGCCGCGGCGCAATGGACACGCAGCTGATGGGTGCGGCCGGTCACCGGCATCAGGGCGAGCCAGCTGACGCCCTCCCCGCGCCCGAGGACGCGCCAGCGCGTCAGCGCCGGCTGGCCGGCAGCATCCACCTTCATCCACCAGCCCCGCGCGGGATCGCGCGGGGCGAGCGGCATGTCGATCTCGCCCTCCTCGTCGCCCGGTCCGCCCTCGACGATGGCCCAGTAGGTCTTCTCGACCTTGCCCGACTGGAACAGGCGTCCCAGCTTGTCGAGCGCCTTGCGATGGCGGCCGAGCACGAGGCAGCCGGAGGTGTCGCGGTCGAGCCGGTGGGCGAGCTCGGGCCGCCGCGGCAGGCCGAAGCGCAATGCGTCGAGATGGTCGCTCAGCGTCTCGTCGCTCGTCGCCGTGCCGCTGCGCGGGCCGGGATGAACGGGCATGCCCGCCGGCTTGTCGATCACCAGCATCAGCGCGTCGCGATAGAGGAGGCGCGACACTATATCGAACGGCAACTCTTTCTCGTTCATGCGCTTCGGGCTATCGAGGGGGCAGGCCGAGGGCAAGGGAAAAGAACGCGAGGACCGATGAGCGACGGCGACAAGGACAAGCGCGGGATGCTGGCCCGGCTCTTCCGGCGCGGCGAGACCGCCCAGCCGGAGCCGCACGCGCCGCCTTCCGAAGCCGAGGCGCCGCAGCCGCCATCACCGCCGCAGGAGGCCCCGCCCCAGGCAGTGCCCCAAACGTCGCCCGAGGCCACTCCCCAGCCCGCGCCCCGGCGCAGCTGGTGGCAGCGGCTGAAGGAGGGGCTGGCGCGCACCTCGTCCTCGCTCGGCCTCGGCATCACCGAGCTCTTCTCCAAGCGCCGCCTCGACGCCGCGACCATCGACGACCTCGAGGACATCCTGATCCAGGCCGACCTCGGCATCGAGACAGCGGCGCGCATCACCCGCTCGATCGCCGAGGGGCGCTACGACAAGGCCATCGACCCCGAGGAGGTCAAGGCCGTGCTGGCGCGCGAGGTGGAGGCGGTGCTCGCCCCCGTGGCGCATCCGCTTGCCGTCGACGCCGGCAGGAAGCCCTTCGTCATCCTCATGGTGGGGGTCAACGGCTCGGGCAAGACGACCACTATCGGCAAGCTCGCGGCGAAGTTCCGCGCCGAGGGGCGCAAGGTCATGCTGGCGGCGGGCGACACCTTCCGCGCCGCGGCCATCGAACAGCTCAAGGTGTGGGGCGAGCGCACCGGCGCGGCTGTGATCGCACGCGAGCAGGGGGCGGACGCGGCCGGTCTCGCCTTCGACGCCCTCAGCGAGGCGCGCGCGAGCGGCACGGACGTCGTGCTCGTCGACACCGCCGGGCGGCTGCAGAACAAGGCCAGCCTCATGGCCGAACTCGAGAAGGTGGTGCGGGTGATGAAGAAACTCGACGAGACGGCGCCGCACGCGGTGCTCCTCGTGCTCGACGCCACGACCGGCCAGAACGCGGTGAACCAGGTCGAGATCTTCGGCAAGACGGCCGGCGTCACGGGTCTCGTCATGACCAAGCTCGACGGCACGGCGCGCGGCGGCATCCTCGTCTCCATCGCCGCCAAATTCGGCCTGCCCGTGCATTTCATCGGCGTCGGCGAGGGCGTCGAGGACCTCGAACCCTTCACGGCACGCGATTTCGCCCGCGCCATCGCCGGATTGGAAGCATAAGAGCATGTCGAAGGAACTTGTGGAAAGCGACCCGAAGGGCCAGCACCTGCCGCCGCTCATCAAGCTCGCGCTGGAGCTTGGGCCGCTCGGACTGTTCTTCCTCGCCAACACCCGGCCGGGGCTGTTCGCGCCGCTCATGCAGCCGCTTGTGCCGGCCTCGATCCTGACAGGCGGCCAGGCCGGCATCTTCACGGCGACGGCGGTCTTCATGCTCGCGACACTGGTGGCGCTCGCCATCCATTACCGGCTCGTCGGCAAGCTGCCGATCATGCCGCTCGTCTCCGGCATCGTCGTCCTCGTTTTCGGTACGCTGACGCTCGTCCTGCACGACGAGTTGTTCATCAAGCTGAAGCCCACCATCGTCAACGCGCTGTTTGGCTCGGTCCTGCTCGGCGGGCTTCTGTTCGGCAAGTCGCTGCTCGGCTTCGTGCTCGACAGCGTCTTCGAGCTCGACGCCGAAGGCTGGCGCAAGCTGACCCTGCGCTGGGGCCTGTTCTTCTTCTTTCTCGCGCTGCTGAACGAGGTCGTCTGGCGCACGCAGACGACGGACTTCTGGGTGAACTTCAAGGTCTTCGGCGTGATGCCCATCACGCTTGCCTTCGCGCTCGCGCAAACGCCGCTCATCATGCGCCACAGTCCGGCGACGGACGAGGGCACCAAGTCCTGAGCTACAGGCTCAAACGGCGTCATTCTCCAGCGTGTAGATCGGCATCGCCTCGTTGCGCCCGCGCAGGGTCTGCGTTCCAAGGCTTCGCCAATGCGAGCCGGCGCGCTCAGGATCCTCGCCCGCCGCCCTGAGGACGTCGCCCGAGGCGACCAGCGGTACCTCGAGGGCCTTAGTCGCGTCCTCGAGTCGGGCCGCGACGTTGACGGCATCGCCCATGACGGTGAATTCGAGGCGCTGCTCGTCGCCGATGGCGCCGACGAAGGCCGTGCCGAAGTGAACGCCGATGCCCACCGCTACCGGCACGGCACCGGTTGCCTTGCGCAGCCCGTTCCACTCGTCGACCGAGGCAAGCATCGAGCGGCAGAAGGCAAGCGCCCGGGCCGCATCGTCGCCGCTCGTCTGCGGCAGACCGAAGATGATGAAGGCGCCGTCGCCGATGAACTTGTCGATGACACCGCCGTGCTGGCGCGCCGCCCGCGTGACGCGGGCGCGGAAGGCGCCGATGAAGCCGGTGAGTGCCGCTGGGCTCATCGCCTCGCCCATGGCGGTCGAGCCGCGGATGTCGATGAAGACGAGCGCCACTTCGGCGCGGCGTCCTATCCGCAGGTCCTCGATGTTGTCGCTCGACAGCACGGGCAGAAGCTCGGCGGGGAGATAGCGCGCGAGATTCAGCCGGCGTGTCGTCTCGGCCACCGCCCGGTTGAGCAGGCGCCGGCCGCGCACGGCGCCAAGCACGAGCACCGCCCCGCCGAGCGCGAGCATCGCGGCACGGGCCGTGTTCGCCGGTACGGAATAGAACATCTCCGCATCGCGCAGAAAGGTCTCCGGAGCGAGGTTCGAGCCCCATCCCCCCAAGCAGGCGACCAGTGCCAAACCGACGAGGGTCAGGCACAGGGCATAGAGCTGCACCCAGGGACGGATGCGCAGGGCACTGACCGCAAGCAGCAGCGGAAACACTCCGACCACCGGAAACATGCTCATGAACGCGACGGGCAGGCGCAGGTCGCGCAGGTCGGCGAGAAGGCTGCCGGTGAGGACGGCGATGTCGACCGTCACCGTCACATAGGCCATCCATGGCCGCCAGCGGCCGAACTTCACGAGCAGATAGACCGCAAGGCCCGCGAAGAAGAGGAGGCCAAGCGTCGCCCGCGCCTGGTTGCGCGCCTCCGTAAGATCGAGCAGCGAGATGTCGTTGCTGCGCTTGAGGACAACCTCCACGGTCACGAGGAGCGCGACCGCGATGGCCATACGCACCACGCTCGCTGCCCGTTCGGCCGACAGGTCGGCCTCTAGCAGCAGGCGCTCGCTGCCATTCGCCGGAAGGGCTGGCGCCATCGATCCCCCTAGCGTTGCTGCGCCGCTCTCAGTGCCGGCAGGAAAGTGCCGTTCAGGCTGTCCGGCGTCAACGGGCCGATGTGCTTGTGCCTGATGGTGCCGTCGGGCCCGACGATGAAGGTCTCGGGCACGCCGTAGACTCCCCAATCGATGGCGGCGCGGCCGCTCTCGTCAATACCGACCGCGCCAAAGGGATTGCCGAGGGCGCCAAGGAAGCGGCGGGCGTTCTCGGGATTGTCCTTGTAGTTGAGACCGAGGAGGCGCACGCCCGGCTGGGCCGCAAGCTCCATCAGCAGGGGATGCTCCTGCCGGCAGGGCGCGCACCAGGAGGCCCAGACGTTGACGATGGTGACCTCGCCCCGCTTCAGGTCCGCATCGGAGAAGCCCGGGACCGGCGCACCGCCCGGCCCCGACAGTCCTTCGAGCGGCGGCAGGGCGAAGGCCGGCACGGGACGGCCGATGAGCGCCGAGGGAACGCGTGAGGGATCGCCCGCGAAGAGCCGCACGAGAAAGAGCGCGGCAAGCAACAGGAAGATTCCGAGCGGGAGGAGAAGGATGAGCCGGCGACGGCGCATCTCGGGCGAACCCGCATCGTCATCTGCCGCGAGGCCGTTCTGCTGCTGACTCATGGGGCGGCCTCCTGCCGTGCGGACCGGCGGCGCACGCCGCGCGCCTCGAGCTGCTTGAGCGCGCGCCGCTGAGCACGATGGTCGATAATGGCGCGCAGCACGAGCCCGCCGATGACGAGCGCAGTGAAGGCATAGCTCGCGATGATGAAGCCGGCGTGGGGATCGCTCATCGGGCGGCTCCCGCAGCCGTCTCGGCGCCGGCGTCGAGGCGCTCGGCCTCCATCAGCCGCAGGCTGCGCACGCGCCGGCGCAGGATCTCGTTGCGCATGCCGGCGACATGCAGGGCTATGGCGAGCACCGTGCAGCCAAGGGCCATGACGAGGAGCGGCCACAGCATCGAGGGATGGATGGTCGGCCCGTCGATGCGGAAGACGGCCGCCGGCTGGTGCAGCGTGCTCCACCAATCCACCGAGAACTTGATGATCGGGATGTTGACCACGCCGACGAGCGTCAGCACGGCGACGGCGCGCGCGGCGCGGCCGGGATCGTCCACCGCCCGCCACAGGGCCATGATCCCGAGATACATGAGGAAGAGCACGAGGACGGAGGTGAGCCGCGCGTCCCACACCCACCACGCGCCCCACATCGGCTTACCCCAGAGCGAGCCCGTGACAAGACAGACGAAGGTGAAGGCGGCGCCGATGGGCGCGGCGGCCTTCTGCGCGACGTCGGCGAGCGGGTGGCGCCACACGAGCGTGCCGAGCGCCGAGGCGCTCATCATCACGTACATGAACAGGCCGAGCCAGGCGGCCGGCACGTGGATGAACATGATGCGCACCGTCTCGCCCTGCTGGTAGTCCGGCGGCGCGACGAAGAACGACAGGTAGAGCCCGACCCCGAGCAGCGCGGACGCGAGCGCGGCGAGCCACGGCAGCAGCCTGTCGGCGAGGCCGAGAAAGCGCGTCGGATTGGCGAGGTTCCAGAGGCTCGAGAGGCGCGGCACGCGGTCGTTCGTTCCAGGTTTCGAGGAATCTTGGGCCTGATCTAACGTCGCGCGATCGTGGCTGCAATTGGGCGCTTCGTCACGCGCTTTGCCGCAGGGCGGCGGCGGCGGCGAAGGTGCCGATCACGATCGCGACAAGAGACAAGGCCGCAAGGATCAGGAAGGGGGTGAGGAAGGCGATGGTGCCAGCCGTCGCGGCGCTGGCGGCGGAGACGCCGAAGATGAGGGTGGGCACCATCAGCGGCATGACCAGGATGGCGAGCAGCAGCCCGCCGCGCCCGAGCGAGGCCGTGAGCGCCGCGCCGACGGCGCCGATGAAGGTCAGCGCCGGCGTGCCGACGACGAGCGTCGCCGCGACGGAAAGCATCGCCCCGGGCGTCAGCGCCAGCAGCAGGCCGAAGAGGGGCGCGCAGAGCGCGAGCGGCAGGCCGGTGGTCAGCCAGTGCGCCACGCCCTTCGCCGCCACCAGCACCTCGAGCGGCGTATCGCTCGACAGGATGAGATCGATGGCGCCATCCTCGACGTCGGTTTGGAACAGCCGGTCGAGCCCGATGAGCGTCGCAAGCACGGCCGAGAACCACAGGAGGGCCGGGCCGATGCGGGCAAGGAGATTGAGGTCCGGCCCGAGCGCGAAGGGCACCACGGCGACGAGCATCAGGAAGAAGACGAGCCCCATGGCGCCGCTGCCGCCGACACGGGCCGCCAGCCTTAGGTCCCTCAGGACGAGAGCGAGGAAGGCGCGGGTCATGTCAGGGCGCTTGGTTTTTTAGGAAGGTGGCATGGTCCAGCCCCTCCCCCTTGCGCGGAGGAGAGAGGCGCGCCTGGCCGAAAGACCGTGTTCTCCATCCTCATGCCCGCTCCCCCTCTGCCCCGCCGGGCATGTCGACGCCGGGCACATGCGCGTCGATGCTCAGCGTCTTCGTCCCCTCGAGCCCAAGCGGCGCGTGGGTTGCGGCGATGATGAGGCCGCCCTCCGCCAGATGGCCCTGCATGACCTCGGCGAGCCGGGCCTGCGAGGCCGCATCGAGGGCCGAGGTTGGCTCGTCGAGGAGCCACAGCGGGCGACGGGAGACGAAAAGGCGGGCGAGCGCGACGCGCCGCCGCTGCCCGGCGGAGAGATAGCCCGCCGGCAGGTCCGCGGCGCGGGCGAGGCCGACGCGCGCGAGCGCTTCGCGCGGGGAGAGCCGCGGCCGGCCGAGCATGGCGCCGGCGAAGGCGAGGTTCTCCTCGGCCGTCAGCGACGCCTTCAGCCCTTCCTTGTGACCGACGTGGTTGGCGACCTCGGCGAGCGTCGCCTCACCGATGCCCTCGGCGCGGATCTCTCCCGCCGCCGGCGTGAGGCGGCCGGCGAGCATGGCGATGAGGCTCGACTTGCCGGCGCCGTTGCGACCGGTGACGACGAGCGCCTCGCCGCTCGCCAGCGCGAAAGAAAGGTCCCGGAACAGAAGACGTTCCCCGCGCCGGCAGGCGAGCCCTTCAACCGAAATGCGCATGAGCCCGCCCCTCTCGCATGCCTGCCTTCTTTAGAATGATTGTCGTCCGTGTAGCGGAACGCAGGAAAATTCTCTATATGACCCGTGGCTGCGCCGCGCGCCTTGTCGCGTGGATCCCCGGGCGCCCCCGGAGCGGCGCGCGCACTTCGCGCATCGGCCGAACGAACCTCTAGTTCGATCATCGTGATGTGAGGATCCCAGCCGTGACGACCATCGACAGTTTCAAGAGCCGCAAGACGCTTTCCGTCGGCGGCAAGACCTATACCTACTACTCCCTGGCGGAAGCGGAAAAGAACGGCCTCGACGGCATCTCGCGCCTGCCCTTCTCGATGAAAGTGCTGCTCGAGAACCTGCTGCGCTTCGAGGACGGCCGCTCGGTGACGAAGGACGACATCGTCGCCGTCAAGGAGTGGCTCGTCAACAAGGGCGCCGCGGGGCGCGAAATCGCCTTCCGCCCGGCGCGCGTGCTGATGCAGGATTTCACCGGCGTGCCGGCGGTGGTGGATCTTGCGGCCATGCGCGACGCCATGAAGCAGCTCGGCGGCGACCCGACGCGCATCAACCCGCTCGTGCCCGTGGACCTCGTCATCGACCATTCGGTGGTCGTCGACTTCTTCGGCTCGTCCTCCTCGCTCGCCCAGAACGTCGCCCGCGAATATGAGCAGAACCAGGAACGCTACCGCTTCCTGAAGTGGGGCCAGAGCGCCTTCGACAACTTCCGCGTGGTGCCGCCCGGCACCGGCATCTGCCATCAGGTCAACCTCGAATATCTCGCCCAGACCGTCTGGACGAAGAGCGAGGGCGGCGAGACGACGGCCTATCCCGACACGCTCGTCGGCACCGATTCGCACACCACGATGGTCAACGGTCTCGGCGTGCTCGGCTGGGGCGTCGGCGGCATCGAGGCGGAGGCCGCCATGCTCGGCCAGCCGCTGTCCATGCTGCTGCCCGAGGTCATCGGCTTCAAGCTCACCGGCCGCCTCAAGGAGGGCGTGACGGCGACCGACCTCGTGCTCACCGTCACCCAGATGCTGCGCAAGAAGGGCGTCGTCGGCAAGTTCGTCGAGTTCTACGGCCCCGGCCTCGCGCACATGACGCTCGAGGACAAGGCGACCATCGCCAACATGGCACCGGAATACGGCGCGACCTGCGGCTTCTTCCCGGTCGATGCCGAGACGCTGCGCTATCTCGACAAGACGGGCCGCGACGCCGACCGCATCGCCCTCGTCGGCGAATATGCCAAGGTGCAGGGCATGTTCCGCGAGGACGGCACGCCCGACCCGGTCTTCTCGGACACGCTGGAGCTCGACCTCGACGACGTCGTGCCCTCGCTCGCCGGTCCCAAGCGCCCGCAGGACCGCGTGACGCTGGCCGACGCCAAGGCCGGCTTCCTCACCTCGCTCGAGAACGAGTTCAAGAAGCCGGGCGAAGCGGGCAAGACAGCACCATCCTCGAACACGCGCGGCGACAGCTTCGCGCTTGGCCACGGCGCCGTTGTGATCGCGGCGATCACCTCCTGCACCAATACCTCGAACCCGAGCGTGCTGATCGGCGCCGGGCTTCTCGCCCGCAAGGCGAAGGAGAAGGGCCTGAAGCCGAAGCCGTGGGTGAAGACCTCGCTCGCACCCGGCTCGCAGGTGGTGGCCGAGTATCTCGCCAAGTCAGGCCTGCAGGGGGATCTCGACGCCATGGGCTTCAATCTCGTCGGCTTCGGATGCACGACCTGCATCGGCAACTCGGGCCCGCTGGAAGCGCCGATCTCGAAGACCATCAACGAGGCTGATCTCGTCGCCGCGGCGGTGCTCTCCGGCAACCGCAACTTCGAGGGCCGCGTCAATCCGGACGTGAAGGCGAACTATCTTGCCTCGCCGCCGCTCGTCGTCGCCTATGCGATTGCCGGCTCCATGCAGGTCGACCTCACCACCGAGCCGCTCGGCACCGGCTCGGACGGCAAGCCAGTCTACCTCAAGGACATCTGGCCGTCACCGAAGGAGATCCAGGGGTTCATCGACGCCTACATCACCAACGAAATGTTTCGCACGAAATATGCGGACGTCTTCAAGGGTGACGAGAACTGGCAGAAGATCGACGCGCCGGCCGGGCAGACCTATGCCTGGGACAGCCAATCGACCTATGTCGCCAACCCGCCCTATTTCGTTGGCATGGGCAAGACGCCCGAGGCGACGAGCGACATCATCGGGGCGCGGGTGCTCGGCCTCTTCCTCGATTCGATCACAACCGACCACATCTCGCCCGCAGGCTCCATCAAGGCGGCAAGCCCGGCCGGCAAGTACCTGATCGATCATGGTGTCGCGGTCGCCGACTTCAATCAGTACGGCACGCGCCGCGGCAACCACGAGGTCATGATGCGGGGCACCTTCGCCAACATCCGCATCAAGAACCAGATGGTGAAGGACGAGGCCGGCAATGTCGTCGAGGGCGGTTACACCCTCCACTGGCCGGACGGCGAGCGTCTGCCGATCTACGACGCGGCCATGAAGTACAAGGCCGAAGGCGTACCGCTCGTGGTCTTCGCCGGCCGCGAATACGGCACCGGCTCGTCGCGCGACTGGGCGGCCAAGGGCACCAACCTCCTCGGCGTGCGCGCCGTGATCGCCCAGAGCTTCGAGCGAATCCACCGCTCCAACCTCGTGGGCATGGGCGTCCTGCCGCTCGTCTTCGAGGAAGGAACGTCCTGGCAGACTCTCGGCCTCAAGGGCGACGAGACGGTGACCATCCGCGGCATCTCGGCCGGCCTCAAGCCGCGCCAGAGGCTGGAAGCCGAGATCACCTTCGCCGATGGCACGGTCAAGACGGTGCCGCTGCTGTGCCGCATCGACACCCTCGACGAGCTGGAGTACTTCAGGAACCGCGGCATCCTGCACTACGTGCTGCGCCAGCTCGCGGCCTGATCCGAGCCGGCAGGCCGGCGCTTGCGCAGGCACCGGCAGCGGGTTTATGGAGAACAACGACGCCGGCGGTTGGACAACCGCCGGCGCTCATGTATAGGGAACCGCTTTCAACGGAACCTGCGTTCAGCGGATGACGGGGCGCCCATCCGCGACCGCTGCTCCGCCCCGCCGCAAACAGACAGGAGAGAGAAGCGATGGCTTCCACTTTCGAGACCGTCGCCGGCATCATCTCGGAGACGTGCGACATCCCCCGCGAACAGATCACGCCCGAGAGCCACGCGATCGACGATCTCGGTGTCGACTCGCTCGCCTTTCTCGACATCGCCTTCGCCATCGACAAGGCCTTCGGCATCAAGCTGCCGCTCGAGACGTGGACGCAGGAAGTCAACGAAGGCAAGGTGCCCGCCGAGGAATATTTCGTGCTCAAGAACCTGTGCGCACGTATCGACGAGCTCGTCGCCGCCAAGGCCTGACGCACGCCTGAAAACGTCTTTTCACCGGCGGTGCGGCCTTTCACCGCGGCGTCGGGCCGGCAGATCCCGAAGAGCCCATGCGCCTCGAATACTTCCAGATGATCGACCGTGTCGCCCTCTTCGAGGAGGCGGGCGAGCGGCTCGAAGCCCATTCGACGGTGCCGATGGCAAGCCCCGTCTTCGAGGGGCATTTTCCGGATCACCCGCTGATGCCGGGTGTGCTCCTCACCGAGACCATGGCGCAGGCCTCGGGCTATCTCATCCTGGCGCTGACGCGCTTCACGCATATGCCCTTCCTCGCCGGCGTCGAGAAGGCGAAGTTCCGTTCGTTCGTCGGGCCGGGCGCGCCGCTCGTCATCGAGGCCAGACGCATCCACCAGGGTTCCGGCTACGCCGTGACCAGAGCGAAGATTTCGAGCGCCGGCAAAGGCATCTGCGACGCCGAGCTCATGTTCCGCATGCTGCCCTTCCCTGCGGGGCTGTCGGACCGCATGCGGGAACAGGCCCTTGGACTCGGCCTTGCGCTCGACGCGCCCGTCCCGGAGGCATGACATGACGCGCGAGGTCTTCATCACCGGCATTGGCATCGTCTCCAATCTCGGCGAGGGCATCGAGGCGCATCTTGCCGCGATCGACGCCAGCCGTCCGGCAACGGTCGAGGCCGAGCGCTTCAAGCCGCATCTGGTGCATCCGGTCGTGCCGCTCGAATGGGAGCGGCAGATCCCGAAGAAGTCCGACCAGCGGCAGATGGAGGCCTGGCAGAAGCTCGGCGTCTATGCGGCGGGGCTCGCCCTCGACGACGCCGGCATCAAGGAGGACAAGGCGCTCCTTGGCCATCTCCACCTCATCTGCGCAGCCGGCGGTGGCGAGCGCGACTATCAGGTGGACAGCCAGGTGCTCACCGGCCTGCCGCAGGCGGCCGACCCCGGCGCCTTCCTCAACGAGCGGCTGATGAGCGATCTCCGGCCCACGCTCTTCCTCGCCCAGCTGTCAAACCTCCTCGCCGGCAACATCTCCATCGTGCACGGGGTGACCGGCGCAACGCGCACCTTCATGGGGGAGGAGCAAGCCGGCGTCGATGCCTTGCGGATCGCCAAGGCGCGCATCGCCGCGAACCAGGGCGACATCTTCCTCGTCGGCGGCTCCTACAATGCCGAGCGGCCGGACGTGCTGCTCGTCTACGAGATGGCCGGCCTCCTGTGGAAGGGTCATTTCGCCAGCGTCTGGGAGCGCGGTGAGAAGGGCGGTTTCATCCCCGGCAGCGGCGCAGCCTTCCTCGTGCTTGAGGCGCGCGACCATGCCGAAGCGCGCGGGGCAACGGCCATCGCCCGGCTTGCGCATGTGGGCGCCGATCAGGCGCGCCGCGTGCCCGGCGCGGCGGGCGAGGCGCTCGACGGCCTGTTCGAAAGGGCCGGCGGCTTCGACGCGGCGAGCGGCCTCGTCGTCTCGGGCGCCACCGGCGTCGCCGGCATCACGGCGGAAGAGAAGGCGGTGCTCGACCGGCGCACCGACGGCACGCGGCGCATCGCCACGGGCGACCTCTTCGGCAACATGCTGGAGCCGCAGTTCCCCGCCGGCGTCGCGCTGGCAGCGGCCCTCGTCAGGCGCGGCGACGCGCGGCAGGCGGCGGTGACGAGCATCGGACATGCCCGAGGCGAGGGCCTCGCCCTCATCGAGCGCATCTGAGCGGAGGCAGAAATGGCCACGCCCCACACGGACAAGCATGGGCGCCCCCTCGTCGTCGTGACGGGCATGGGAGTCGTCACCTCGCTCGGCGAGGGCAAAACCGACAACTGGACGGCCCTGACGGCCGGGCGTTCAGGCATCCACCGCATCAACCGGTTCGCCATCGACAACCTGCGCACGACGATCGCCGGCACCGTCGATTTCGTGGCTGCCGAACCGTTCTGCGCGCCGGCGCTGTCGGAGCAACTCGCCCTGCGCGCCGCCAAGGAAGCGGTCGCGCAAGCGGACATCGGCCGACCCGGCGATTTTCCCGGCGCCCTGTTCATGGCCGTCCCCCCCGTGGAGATGGAATGGCCGCAGCGCGAGGCGCTGGCGCAGGCTGGCAAACGCAATGGCGAGACCAGTTACGGCACGCTTCTGGCGGGCGCCGAGACAGGCCGTTTCAAAGCCTGGCACGAACTGTTCCTCTTCGGCACGGTGGCAGCTCGCATCCAGGACCGCTTCGGCACCAAGGGCTCGCCCGTCTCGCTGTCGACCGCCTGCTCGTCGGGTGCCACCGCCATCCAGCTCGGCGTCGAGGCGATCCGCCGCAGCGAGGTTTCGGCGGCGCTCGCCATCGGCACTGACGGCTCGGTGAACCCGGAATCGCTCATCCGCTTCTCGCTGCTGTCGGCGCTTTCGACGCAGAACGACCCGCCGGAGGAGGCCGCCAAGCCGTTCTCCAAGAACCGCGACGGCTTCGTCATGGGCGAGGGCGCGGCGGCACTGGTGCTGGAGGACTATGACCACGCGCTCGCGCGCGGGGCGACGATCCTCGGCTTCGTCCTCGGCTGCGGCGAGAAGGGCGACGGCTTTCACCGCACGCGCTCGAGCCCGGACGGGGCGCCCGCCATCGCCGCCATGCGTGAAGCCATCGCGGACGCGGGGCTGACGCCGGACGACATCGACTATATCAACGCGCATGGCACGTCGACGCCGGAGAACGACAAGATGGAATCGATGGGCTGCCTCGCCGTCATGGGTGAGCGCATGCGCGAGGTGCCGATCTCGTCCAACAAGTCGATGATCGGCCACACGCTGACGGCGGCCGGCACCATCGAGGCGGTGTTCTCGCTCCTGACCATCGGCGAGGGGCGCATTCCGCCCACCATCAACTACAAGGTGCCCGACCCGACGATCCCGCTCGACGTGGTGCCGAACGTGGCGCGGGACGCAAGGGTCGGCCGCGTGCTCTCCAACTCCTTCGGCTTCGGCGGGCAGAACACCTGCCTCGTCTTCGCGGCGGAACCGGCATGAGCGGCGAAACCGCAAGGCGCGTCCTCGTCACCGGCGGCGCCAAGGGCGTCGGCGGGGCCATCGTGCGCACGCTCGTGGCGCAGGGCTTCGACGTCGATTTCACCTACCGGGCTTCGGCCGAGGCGGCAGAGGCCCTCGCCGGGGAGCTCGAACAGGCCCATCCCGGCCGCTCGGTGCGGGCGCTCGCGCTTGACCTCGCCGACCGGGCGGCGCTCGACGCCTTCTGCGCGGCCGTCGAGGAGACGGCCTACTTCGGCCTCGTGCACAATGCCGGCCAGTCCTACGACGCGCTCGCGGCCATGATGGCGCAGGACAAGGCGGAAGCGGCGATGCAGGTCAATTTCTGGTCGCTGACCCAGATCGCCAAGGGCCTGATGCGCACCATGCTGCGTGCGCGGGCCGGGCGCATCGTCGTCATCGGCTCCGTGGCGGCCCTGCAGGGCAACCCGGGCAATGCCGCCTATGCCGCCTCCAAGGGCGCGCTCCTCAGCTACATCCGCACGCTCGCCGTGGAGACGGCCAAGCGCGGCGTCACCGTCAACTACGTGGCGCCGGGCTTCATCGACACGGACATGATGGCGCCCTACGCCGCCTATCGCGCCAATATGGAAAAGCAGATCCCGACCGGCCGCTTCGCCCGGCCGGAGGAGGTCGCGGGCCTCGTCGCCTTTCTTTTCTCGGAGCCGGCGGGCTATATCACGGGGGCGGTCCTGCCGATCGACGGCGGGCTCACCGCGCAGATCGGCGTGCACCGCTGAGGCGGCGCGCCCCAGACCAGAATTTCGAAGAGACGGCGAGGCTCATGCGCGCATTAAGGCTCCACGGCGACCGCGACCTGAGGCTGGAGGAGGTGGAGAACCCGCCCCATCCCGGCCCCGGCGAGGTGCAGATCCGCGTCCATGCCGTCGGGCTCAACCACATTGACGTGTGGGGTTTCCGCGGCATGGCCTTCGCCAAGCGCAAGATGCCGCTCGTCGTCGGAGCCGAGGCCGCCGGCGCAGTCGTCGCCATCGGCGAGGACGTGACGCATGTCGACGTCGGCGACAAGGTCGCCCTGTACGGCGCGCGCACCTGCGGTATCTGCCGGGCCTGTGTCGACGGCCGCGACAACCTGTGCGAGAACGTCGGCGGCATCATGGGCTTCCATGTCGACGGCTTTGCCTGCGATTTCGTCAACATGCCGCAGCGGCTCGTGGTGAAAGTGCCGGACGAGGTCTCATTCGAGGACGCGGCCTGCGCGCCGATCGCCTTCGGCACCGTGCAGCACATGCTGTTCGACAATGCGCGGCTGGAGCCGGGCGAGAGCGTGCTGGTGCACGCCGGCGGCTCGGGCATCGGCACCGCCGCCATCAAGATGGCGAAGGCCATCGGCTGCACGGTCTACACCACCGTCGGCGACGACGAGAAGGGCGAGAAGGCGAAGGCGCTCGGGGCCGATCACGTCATCAACTACCGCAACGAGCGCTTCGAGGGCGAGGTCAGGCGCCTCACCAAGCGCAAGGGCGTCGACGTCGTCTTCGAGCATGTGGGCGCGGACACGTGGAACGGCTCGCTGCTCTGCCTCAAGCGCGGCGGCCGGCTCGTCACCTGCGGCTCGACCTCGGGCGTGTCGACGACCATGAACCTGATGCAACTCTTCCAGCAGCAGTATCGCATCTTCGGGTCCTTCGGCTGCTCGATGCGCAACATCCGCGAATCGCTCGACAAAATGGCGTCGGGCCTCACGCCGGTGATCGACACCGTCTTCCCGCTCGAGCATTTCGCACAGGGGCTGGAGCGGCTCGAGAGCCGCAAGGTCTTCGGCAAGATCCTGGTGCGCTTCTGACGATGCGGCCGAAGGTGCGGCGCATGGCATCGATCCGGTTGAGGGCAGGCGAAGGGGCTGGCGCGTGAGGCCGGCTTCAACGCTCAAGCGCGCTGGGCTCGCCGTCGCCGAGGTCGTGATGGTGGGCCTCGTGCGGGCCGTCTTCGGCGTCCTGCGCCTCCTCGGGCCCGAGCGGGCGAGCAATCTCGGCGGCGCCGTCGCCCGAACCATTGGTCCTCTCCTGCCCGTGCACCGCATCGGGCTTGCCAATGCGCGCGCGGCCTTTCCTGAAAAGAGCGAACACGAAATCCGCGCCATCGTGCGCGGTGCATGGGAGAATCTCGGCCGTACGGGCGCCGAATATGCCCATCTCGACGTCCTCTTCGACTACGACCATTTCAACCCGAAGGCCGACGCCCGGGTGGAGGTGGACGGCATCGAGCATTTCGAGGCCCTGCGCGACGACGGCAAGCCGGGCATCATCTTCTCCGCCCATCTTGCCAACTGGGAGCTGCCGGCCATCTGCGCCGCCCGCTATGGGCTCGACGCGACGGCGGTCTTCCGCGCCCCCAACACGCCGGCTGTCGCGCGCGTGGTGCACGAGGTACGCAGCGGCACCATGGGCGGGCTCGAGGCGGCGCGGCAGGGGGCGGCCTTCGCCATGCAGAGCGTGCTCGAGCGCGGCGGCCATCTCGGCATGCTGATTGACCAGCACTTCACCCGCGGCGTCACGGTGCCCTTCTTCGGCCGCCCGGCCAAGACCAACCCGATCCTCGCCAAGTTCGCCAGGCGCTTCGACTGCCCGGTGCATGGCGTGCGGGTGATCCGCCTCCCCGGCCTGCGCTTTCGCCTGGAGCTGACACCGCCCATCGATCTGCCGCGCGACGCCAAAGGCGAAATCGACGTCGAGGGCGCCATGGCCGTCATGACGGCGGTGGTCGAAGGCTGGGTGCGGGAGCACCCGGAGCAGTGGCTGTGGATGCACAGGCGCTGGCGGGTTCCGGCGCGATGATGCCCAGCGTCGCCCATGATCAAGGCAAAGTGACTTTCGCGACGGCACGGCTTGCGCTTCATTGTGACCCTTCGGAAAAGGGATCGGTGTTCATGAAGCGCTGGGCCGCCAGCCTCGTCCTCGCAACCATGGTTCTCGCGGCCGTCAGCTGGGAGCGTGCTCGGGCCGAGCAGGCGATCCATAGTGTAGTCGAGCTGTTCACCAGCCAGGGCTGCTCCTCGTGCCCGCCGGCCGATGCACTGCTTGGCGAACTCGCGGGTGAGCCGGGTGTCGTTGCCCTGACGCTGCCGGTGGATTACTGGGACTATCTCGGCTGGAAGGACACGCTCGCAAGCGCGTCCTACACTGCGCGGCAGCGCGGCTATGCAGAACAGCGGGGCGACCGGCAGGTCTATACACCGCAAATGGTCATCGACGGGCTGCGCCATGCCATCGGCTCGGACCGCAAGGCAGTCGAGGCCGCGCTCGCTGCCGAGAAACAGGCCGGCGCCATGAGCGTGCCGCTCACCCTCTCGTCGGATGGGGCGACGGTGCACGTCTCCGTGGCAGCGGCGCCCCAAGGGATTAATGATGTCGTACAGGCTGGCGCCGCGGCAGCTGACGACGAGGCAGAGAAGGGCCCGCCGAAGGGCGTGCTGTGGCTGATGCCGGTGAAGCGCCGGGAGCGCGTGAAGATTGGCCGCGGCGAGAACACCGGCCGGCAGGTGATCTATACCAACGTGGTGCGCGGCATCATGAAGGTGGGCAAGTGGTATGGGCGCGAGGCCACCTTCATGCTGCCGCAGGACATCGCCCGCCCGGACGGATGCGACGGCTACGTGCTCATCCTGCAGCGCGGCACCGGCAAGGTGCCGGGGCCGATCCTCGGCGCGGCCAAGAGCCCGGGCCTGTGACTGCGGCGTCCGTCAGTATCCAGCCGCGAGCGTGCCGCGCTGGCGTGTGTCGGACGCCCCGGCGAGCCCCTCCGGCGTGACCATGATAGAATTGGCCGAGCCCGAGGTGGCGCCGACAGTGATCTTCTGGCCGCGTGCGGCGAGGATCTTGAGCGTGTCGGGAGAAAGGCCGCCCTCGGCGAGCAACCGGTCTGGCTGCCACTGGTGATGGATGCGCGGTGCGACCACCGCCTCGGCGATGTTCATGCCAAAGTCGACCACATTGACGATCACCTGCAGCACCGTGGTGATGATGCGGCTGCCCCCCGGGCTGCCGGTGACGAGCACGAGCTTGCCGTCCTTGAACAGGAAGGTTGGCGTCATCGAGGAGAGCGGGCGCGCACCCGGCGCGACGCTGTTCGTCTCGCCGCCGACGAGACCGTAGGCGTTCAGCGCCCCGACCTTGGCGGCAAAATCGTCCATCTCGTTGTTCATCAGCACGCCGGTGCCGGCGGCGACGAAGGCGGCGCCATAGGAGAAGTTGAGGGTATAGGTGTTGGCGACCGCATTGCCGTCCTTGTCGACCACCGAGAAATGCGTCGTCTGGTCGCTTTCGTGCGGCAGGGGATCACCGGCCTTGACCTCCTCGGCGCGGCGGGCGCGGTCCTTGTCGAGCGCGACGCGCAGGCTGTCGGCATAGAGCTTCGAGGTGAGGCCCCGGAGCGGCACGTCGACGCGGTCGGGATCGCCGAGCCAGGCCGCCCGGTCGGCATAGGCCGGCTTCATCGCCTCGGCCATGACGTGCAGCGCGTCGGCACTGCCGGCGCCCATCGCAGCAAGATCGAAGCCCTCGAGGATGTTGAGGATCTGGACGAGATGCACGCCACCCGAGCTCGGCGGCGGCATCGACACCACCTCGTGGCCGCGATAGGTGCCACGCACGGGCTTGCGCTCGATGACGCGATAGCGGGCGAGATCCTCCACCGTCATGACGCCGCCCGCGGCCTTGACGGAGGCGGCGATCTTCTCGGCCACGGGGCCGCGGTAGAAGGCATCCGGCCCTCCGTTGGCAATGGCTGCGAGCGTGTCGGCGAGGTCGCGCTGCACGAGGCGCTCACCTCTCTGGAAGGGGCGCCCGTCCTTCAGGAAGATGGCGGCCGTCGCCGGGTCGCGACCGAGACGGGCCGAAGCCTGCGGCAGCGAATCGGCAAGGTCGTCCTCTACCGCGATGCCCTCGCGCGCCAGGCGCTCGGCCGGGGCGACGAGATCGACCAGGGTGAACTTGCCCGAGCCATATTTCTCGAGCGCGTGGGCTAGGCCCATGACGGTGCCCGGCACGCCGACGGCAAGGCCCGAATCGCGCGACTTCTTCGGGTCCGGCTCGCCCTTCTCATCGAGGAACATGTCGCGGTGCGCGGCCGCGGGCGCGCTTTCGCGATAGTCGATAGCGACGGTCTCGTTGCGCTCGGCGAGATGGACCAGCATGAAGCCGCCGCCGCCAAGATTGCCGGCCCGCGGCAGCGTCACGGCAAGCGCGAAGCCGACCGCGACCGCCGCGTCGACAGCGTTGCCGCCCTTGCGCAGCACCTCGACGCCGACGCGCGTCGCCTCGGCCTCCTGCGAGGAGACCATGCCGTTCGGCGCGATGACCGGCAGCAGCCGCGCCTGGCCGGAGATGATGGGCTGGCCGGCCGGAGGCGCCACCGGCTGCTGGGCGAGGGCGAGCGGGGCGGCAACAACGATGGAAACGGCGGCAAGAAGCGCCTGGAGCGGCCGGATGGAGCGGAATGACGTCATGGATCTCCTCCACATGCGAAAGTGGAGGTTAGCGTCTTGTCCGCATGCTGATAAACATGCCGCATGCGGCGCGCGCAGCGGAAAATTGCAGCCGCTGTCCCTACGAGGTTTTGCATGACGTTCCTGCCAGAGCCTGCCGTCCTCATCGCCTATTCGCTGGCCTGTTTCGTGCTGTTCGTCACGCCGGGGCCGGACATGAGCCTTTTCCTTGCCAAGACGATGGCCGAGGGGCGGCGTTCGGGCATCGCGGCCATGCTCGGCGCGCTCACCGGCTGCTGCGTGCACACGCTGCTTGCCGCTCTCGGCGTCTCAGCCCTTCTCGCGGCCTCGGCGACTGCCTTCACCATCCTCAAGGTGGTCGGCGCCCTTTATCTGCTCTGGCTCGCCGTGGATGCCGTCCGCAACGGCTCGGCCCTCAACGTCAAGGCGGGCGCGCGCCCGCCGGCCTCCTTCGCACGCACCTTCCTCCTCGGCATCGGCGTCAATCTCACCAATCCGAAGATCGTGCTGTTCTTCGTGACCTTCCTGCCCCAGTTCGTTGCGGCCAGCGACCCGCACGCCTCGGCCAAGCTTATCTTTCTCGGCCTCTACTTTATCGCCTTCTCGCTGCCGCTCGCCGTGCTGCTCATCCTGGCGGCGGACAAGGTGGTCCGCGCTCTCAAGGGCCGCCCGCGCATCATGCGGGGGCTCGACTTCGCCTTCGCCGGTCTCTTTGGCGCCTTCGCCTTGAAGATCCTCGCGACCCAGGGCCGCTGACAGACGGCGCCGACGGTTCAGCCGTTGCGCGGCGGATCGAACGTCTCGACCATACGCGGCTGCGGCCCGAGAAAGGCGAGCGCCACCCAGCGGCCGGGAACGCGGCTGATCGACAGGTTGTAGTTGCGGGCGAGTCTCACGAAATCGCTGCGGGCGACCACAATGCGGTTCTCGCGCGTTTCCAGCGCATCGAGCACCCGCCGGATCTCGGGGTTGGAGCGCCGGTCGGGATAGAGGTTCATGAGATCCATGACCTTGCCGAGCGCCCGGGAGAGGTCGTCCTGCGTCTCCATGAACCTCCGGAAGCGTGCGGGATCCGTCGGCGCCTCCGGCTGGGGCCGCAGGGCAAGGACCGCGGCCTGCGCCTCGCGCAGCCGCTCGACGAGCGGGCCCTGTGTGGTGTTGACCGTTTCCACCATGGCGATGATTTCGGGCACCATGTCGGCACGGGCGCGGAACTGCTCTTCCACCTCGCGCCAGGCCTCGCGGGCCGCCGCACCGTAATGCGGCGCATTGTTGGCGCTGACGGCCACCCAGGCAGCGGCCGCCACAATCACGGCCAGGCCGGCAACGAGCGCGAGTCGCCGCGAGATCATCGATTGAACTCCTTCATGAAACGCGCTGGCCTCATGCGGCAGGCTCGCTGCGCTCGATGCCCGCGGTGCGGCCGGCAATGAGCCAATAGACGAGCCCCGACAACGAACCGGTGAGAAACAGAAGCAAGGTGATGCGCAATTCGCCCTCGCCGGCCCGGCCGGCGCCGGCGGCCCACGGCATGGCGGCGCTGATGAGGCCGCTCGCCCCGCCGTACCAGACGAAAGAGCGCCAGCCGCCGATCTCGCCGGCCGCAGCCGCGACCGCCGGAGGCAGGACGAGCACCATGAGCGCCATCGTCCACAGCGCGGCACCGATGGCGAGCGCCGCCACATCCGGCGCGCCCTCGCTCATGATGGCGTCGAACAGTGCGAAGAAGCCGGCAAAGCCGAGGCCGGCGATGAGCTCGTGCATGGCGGGCTCGCCGAGGCTGGCGACGACCAAGAAGATGAAGCCGGCCGTGATGGCTGCCCCGAGCGCGAAAGCGACGACAGCGAGCCGGACGAGAAAGCGCATGAGGGGCCTTTATCCGGCGGCGGAGAACATGCCCTCGGCGCCGATACCGGATTCGAGCATCATGCGGGCGCGGGCCCTCAGCTTTTCCGTCTCGCTCTTCAGCTGGCCGCAGGCCGCCAGGATGTCGCGGCCGCGCGGCGTGCGCACGGGGCTCGCATAGCCGGCATCGAACACGATCTGCGAGAACCGCTCGATCGTCTCCCAGTCGGAGCATTCATACTGGCTGCCCGGCCAGGGATTGAAAGGGATGAGGTTGATCTTGGCCGGAATCCCCTTGAGCAGGCGCACGAGAGCCCGGGCGTCCGCCTCGCTGTCGTTGACGCCCTTCAGCATCACATATTCAAAGGTGATGCGCTTGGCGTTGGAAACGCCGGGATAGGTGCGGCAGGCCTCGAGCAGCGTGGCGATCGGGTATTTCTTGTTGAGCGGCACCAGCACGTCGCGCAGGTCGTCGCGCACGGCGTGCAGGGAGATGGCCAGCATGCAGCCGATCTCCTCGCCGGCACGGGCGATCATCGGCACGACACCGGAGGTCGACAGCGTGATGCGGCGGCGGCCGATGCCGAGGCCCTCATTGTCACAGACGACGTCCATCGCCGCCTTTACGTGGTCGAAGTTGTAGAGCGGCTCGCCCATGCCCATGAGGACGATGTTGGTGACGAAGCGCCCGCCGTCGCTCGGCACGAAGGCGCCCTCGGGCGGGTTCTCGTCCGGCCAGTCGCCGAGCCGGTCGCGTGCCACCATCACCTCGGCGACGATCTCGGCAGAGGTGAGGTTGCGGACGAGCTTCTGCGTGCCGGTGTGGCAGAAGGAGCAATTGAGCGTGCAGCCGACCTGGCTCGACACGCAGAGCGTGCCGCGGTCGACCTCGGGAATGTAGACGCACTCGATCTCGGCGCCCTTGTCGAAGGGGCTGGTCGAGGGCATGCGCATGAGCCATTTGCGCGTGCCGTCGCGCGAGACCTGCTCAGTGACTACCTCGGGCCGCGCCAGCGTATAGGCCTCGGCGAGCCGCGCGCGCAGGCCCTTGCCGATGGTCGTCATGACGTCGAAGTCGCGGGCACCGCGCAGGTAGATCCAGTGCCACAACTGGCCGACGCGCATGCGCAGCTCGCGCGCTGGGATGTCGAGCGCGGCGAGGCTGTCGCGCAGTTCCTGGCGAGTCATGCCCACGAGCGAGGGCTTGACGGGCATCGCCACGGGGCGCGGTTGTGAAGGGGCGCGGAGCGCCGCCTCCTGCGAGGGCACTTGCATGGGTCCGGTCCAAAACAGAAAGTCCCGGCGCTATAACACGCCGGGGCCGTCATCGTCACCTCATGCCGGCAACGAGGCCGATAACCCGATGCGGGGCCGACCCGTCCAGAGGCGTTTCATCGCAGCCGTTCGGCTGGAGCCGCTCATTTGCACTCGTCGTTCACTCGTTTCAGCGCCTGCGTGAAGCCCTGGAGCGAGTATTCGTCCGTCAGCTTGTTGCCGCGGCGCGATTCCACGTTGATGACCAGCTTGGCGCCACGCTGGAAGGACGTGATCACCTGGCTCTCCTGCGCCGGGTCCTTGACCCATGCATTCTCGCCCTTCGTAACAAGTGCAAAGGCCGTATCGCCCACAGTCGCGCGGGCATCGACATTCTCGCGTGTGGGGAAGCCCATGACGAAGCTGACCTCGTTGCGCACGTTCTCGGCTGGCCGCTTCGAGACGAAGAGATAGGCGGGATCGCGGTTGAGGCCGGCCGGCAGGCGCTGCTTCGGCTGCGTCATGGCGTAGCAGACGCGCGCATTGCCTTGACCGGTGGCATAGGCGCCCCAGTCGCCGTAGGTGGCAAGCAGCGTCGCCTGGCCGCCGGCCGCACCCTGCGCCGCCGCCGGCTGGCTCGCAACCAGGGCGGCAACGGCTGCGCCGATCACGAAAAGGCCCGCGCCGGGCCGCGCCGAAAATCCTCGAATCATCAGAGCGTCACACTCCCTCGTTCGAGTGGAACACATCCCGCCCGGCGCCTCGTAGGCGTCCGGAAGGGGGCGAAATTATGATCGCGCCGGCCGGCATCGGTCCCGGTGCGCAGCCGTTCATGAAGCCGAAACGTTAATCGAATTTTATTGAGAGATTATTTCCCGCGCCCGGCGCCTGTGATCATCGGTGATGGCGCCCGCCGCCATGGCGATCGCGGCAGCAAGCACCGCCATGTCGTCAGTGAAGCCCAAGAGCGGGAGGAAATCGGCCACGGCATCGGTCGGCAGGATGAAGTAGCCGAGCGCGCCGAGCAAGGTGAGCTTGACGCGGCGCGGTGTCGCCGGGTCGATCGCGCAGAAGTAGACGGCGACGAGATCCTCGGCGAAGGGAGTATTTGCGGCGACACGACGCAGAGCCTTCCAGAAACGGCGCGTCACGCTCTCCTCGTCGCGCACCGCTCGCCTTATGGCCCGCATCTCCTCGCGCGTCAGCGGGCGCGCGATCGTCTCGTCCATTCCCTGCCTCCTTTAAGGGCGACAGTCGCATCGCCCACCATCGATTCTGGTGCCGCAAGACCAAGGCCAGAAGATGGTTTGCGGAAGCTGGCCGCGCAAGGTTTCGCGACCGCTTCACCATCGGCATTGGCACCGGCGCACCGCCGGCACCGTTTGCGCCGGGCTGCAGGTGCGCTAAACCCCTGAGGAAGCATCGGAACACCGACAGTAGTGCCGGCAAGAGAACATGAGGGAGGAGAAGGCATGAAGCTCGACGCATCGACCGCCGCCGTGGTCACCGGCGGGGCCTCCGGCCTCGGCGAGGCCACCGGGCGCATGCTGGCCGCAGCCGGCGTGAAGGTGGCGATCCTCGACCTGAACGAGGAGCGGGGGCGGGCCGTGGCAGCGGAGATCGGCGGGCTCTTCGTGCGCACCGACGTGGCCGACGAGGCGTCCGTCGATGGCGCGCTCGCAGCGGCGAAAGCCGCGCACGGGCCTGCACGGATCGTGGTCAACTGTGCCGGCATTGCTCCCGGCAAGCGAACCGTGGCAAAGAAGCGCGACACCGGGGAGTTCGTCGCTCACGATGTTGCGAGCTTCGCCCGCACGGTGGCCATCAACCTCGTCGGCACATTCACTGTGACGGCCAAGGCGGCCGCCGACATGGCAAGCCTCGCGCCCGTCACCCCCGACGGCGGACGCGGCGTCATCGTCTGCACGGCCTCGGTCGCGGCGACCGACGGACAGATCGGCCAGGCAGCCTATGCGGCCTCAAAGGCCGGCGTGATGGGCATGACGCTGCCGGTGGCACGCGATCTTTCCACGCTCGGCATCCGCGTCATGACGATCATGCCTGGGCTGTTCGAGACGCCGATGTTCGCCTCCGTCCCCGAGGACTACCGCAAGGCGCTCGAGGCAAGCGTGCCCTTCCCCTCGCGGCTGGGCAAGGCGGAGGAATATGCCGCGCTTGTGCGCGCCATCATTGAGAACGACATGCTCAACGGCTCGGCCATCCGCCTCGACGGAGCGATCCGCCTCGCCCCAAAATAGCCGTGCTCCCGCGGGCGGCCAATTGCTGCCTCAATGACACGGTCTGTTGCGCGCGTCGGTCGATCGGACGAATCCATCCCCCGTTGACCGGCCGCGCCAAAGCAGGAGACGGCATGACGGGAAACGGCATCATACGCGGCAGGCACGGGGTCCTGTGAGCACGACCCTCGCTTCGCCGCGCGGCAGTGCCTGTGACGTCCTCGGAGCGTCGCAACGTTTCATCGATCTGCTGCCGGTCGCCATTTACGTCTGCGACAGGGACGGCTGCATCGTGCGCCACAACCGCTCCGCGGCGGCGCTGTGGGGGCGCGAGCCGTCGCCGCAGGACCGTTTCTGCGGTTCCCTCGCCCTTCGCGCGCCCGATGGCACTCCCATGGCCCATGCCCATTGTCCGATGGCCAATGCATTGAGGACCGGCCGGGCCGTGAGCGACGCCGAGGTGCTCATCGACCGCCCGGACGGTGAGACGCTTTTCGTCCTCGTCAACATAGAACCGATCCGCGATGCCTCCGGCGCTGTCGTCGGCGCGGTCAACTGTTTCCGCGACATCACCGAACAGCGGCGAATGCACGAGCGGCAGGAACTGCTGTTGCGCGAGATGGACCACCGCATCAAGAATCTGTTCGCCTTGGCGAGCGGTATCGTCGGTCTCAGCGCGCGCGGCGCCGCGACGCCTCAGGAAACCGTCGAGGCGGCCCGTCGTCGGCTTGAAGCGCTGGCGCGGGCCCACACGCTGACGCTGCCGGGCACCGGCCTCAGCGGCGAAGATACGCGCAGCGCGACCCTTGCCGCCCTTGTCGACACCATCGTCTCGCCCTTCGTCGACCCACGGGCCGAAGAGCCACGGATCGTCGTCGACGGACCAGAGGTCATCCTGGGCGGCGGCGGGCTGACCAGCTTCGCCCTGTTGCTGCACGAATTCGCCACCAACGCCGCCAAATACGGTGCTCTGTCGTCGTTCGGCGGGCGCGTCATCATCTCCTGGCGCACCGACGCGGACACTCTGCATCTCGCCTGGCGCGAGGTGGGAGGCCCCGCCCCGTCGGGCGGCGAGGCGGCCGGCGAAGGCTTCGGCAGCGTGCTGGCCCGCAGCGCCGTGCGCAGCCAGCTGGGCGGCTCCCTCGCGCGCGAGTGGCGGCCGGACGGACTCGTCGTGACACTGACGGCCCGGCTCGACCGCCTCGCCTGATCAGGCGCCAGCTGCCGCGCGACGGCCCGACATGTAGGGGTGGCGCGCGAGTGCATAGGCCGCTTCGACAATGTAGGGGCCGCCGCCCACCGAGGCGCGCGAAGAGAACAGCACGAAGCGGTCGGCGGTGAAGGTGAGCGGCCGGAAGGCGCCTTGCCCGGCAAAATAATCCGCCACATCGAGCGGCGAAGCATCGCGCAGCCGCGCCAGGGTGACGTGCGGCGTGAACTTGCGCGGCTCAGGCGGCAGGCCGGCGCGGCGCACGCAGCGCTCGTGATCGGCCTGCAACTCGGTCAGCGCGGGGTTCGGCCGCACGCGCGCGAAGATCGTCCGTGGCCGGCTGCCGCCGAAGGAATCGAGCATGTCGAGCGTCACCGTGACCGGCGGCCGGTCGATATCGGCAAGGGAATCGTAGATGTCCGCCGCCGTGGTGGCATCAACGTCACCAATGAAGCGCAGCGTGATGTGATAATTCTCGACATCGATCCAGCGCGCGCCATAGAGACCGCCGCGGTAACGCGCGAGCGCTTCGGCTATGTCGGCGGGAACTTCGAGGCCGGTGAACAGACGAGGCATGGCCATCCTCCCTCGTTCCAGAGGCTTCGCGGCACCGGCAGCCGTCACGGATACCGGATTCCCCCTCCCGCTGGGTCTTGTCTGGCGCTGGCAGCGCCGGCCCAGGCGAATCGCTCCCTCGTCCAAGGATCGCGCGCCCGCCCGGCCCTGTCCAGAGCGGGACGGGCGCACGTCGGCTGGCTCCGAGGCTTCGGCCTCAGGGACAGGGATTGCCCTGGCGCTGATGAATCGCATCGATGCGGGCCTCGACCTCCTCGGTGATCGTCACGTCGAGCGCATCGATGTCGGTCCGCAACTGCTCCATCGTCGTCGCGCCGATGATGGTCGACGTGACAAAGGGGCGGCTGGTGGCAAAGGCGATCGCCATCTGGGCCGGATCGAGACGGAGCTCTGCAGCCAGCGTAACATAGGCGTCGATTGCCTCGGCGGCGCCGGGCTTCTCGTAGCGCTTCAACCGGTCGAAGAGCTGCTTGCGGCTGCCCGGCGGCAAGGCACCGTCGCGGTACTTGCCGGTGAGATAGCCCTGCGCAAGCGGCGAATAAGCGAGAAGGCCGACGTTTTCGCGCATGGCGATCTCGGCGAGGCCGACCTCGAAGGTGCGGTTGACCAGCGAATAGGCGTTCTGGATTGACTGCACCCGCGGCAGACCCTTCACGGTTGCGTGATGAAGGAAGGTCATCGTGCCCCAGGCGCTCTCGTTGGAGAGGCCGATGTGGCGGACCTTACCCGCTTTCACGAGGTCCCCGAGCACGGCGAGAATCTCGTCGATCGGGTTCTCGGGCCCCTCGGCGGCGCGGAAGATGGTCGGGTTGGAGCCGAACTGGGTCACCGCCCGGTCCGGCCAGTGCAGCTGATAGAGGTCGATATAGTCGGTCTGAAGCCGCTTGAGACTCTTGTTCACCGCTTCTTCGATCTGCGCGCGGTTGAGCTCGCCCTTGCGCCTGCCGTCGCGGAACCAATCCATGTCGGTGCGGCCGACCACCTTGGTGGCGAGGATGATCTTGTCGCGGTTACCGCGCGCCTTGAACCAGGAGCCGATGATGCGCTCGGTGGCACCCTGCGTCTCGGCCTTGGGGGGAATGGGATAGAGCTCGGCTGTGTCGAAGAAGTTGATGCCGCGCTCGACGGCATAGTCCATCTGCGCATGGCCTTCAGCCTCGGTGTTCTGCTCGCCCCAGGTCATGGTGCCGAGGCACAGTTCGCTGACCATGAGATCGGTGCGGCCGAGTTTGCGGTAGTTCATAAGGCAGTCCTCATCGTGCGGCGCCATGCCGCCGCGTCTGGCCCTTGCAAGAGAAAGCGGCCGGTCAGCCGCCGGGAGGCAGGGAGGACACGAACCGCACGACCGTCGGCAGCATGCGCGCGACGATGCGTTTCACGCCCTCGGCATTGGGGTGCATTCCGTCTGGAAGGTTGAGGCCGGGGATGGCCGCCACCTCTTCGAGGAAGAAAGGATAGAACACGAGGCCGTGTCGCGCCGCAATATCCTTATAGATGGCATCGAAGCGGCGCCTGTAATCCTCGCCGAGGTTCGGCGCGGCCACCATGCCGACCAGCATCACGGGGATGTTGCGCGCCTTGAGCCGCGTGACGATCGCCTCCAGCGCCTCGCGCGTCACGTCGGGCGATACGCCGCGCAGCATGTCGTTGGCGCCGAGCGCCAGGATGACCGCATCGGTCCCCTCCGGCACCGACCAGTCGAGCCGCGCGAGGCCGCCCGATGCGGTGTCGCCGGAGACACCAGCATTAGCGATCTCGACCTCCATGCCCCGCTCGCGCAGGGCCTTCTCGAGAACGACGGGAAAGGCCGCGTCCTGCGGCAGGCCGTAGCCGGCCGTCAGACTGTCGCCGAGGGCGACGAGACGCAGCGGCTCGGCAAGCACGCCACCGGTCGCGGCAAGGACCAGCATCACATGAAGGAGAGCGAGCGGCAGGGTGCGACGAAGACGTTTGATCATCCCTGACAAGGTCCCATATGACGGGGTGTTCTCCCACCCCTCAGCCTCTACGGATCGATTGATGGACAGCGCGACGGATCTGGCCCCACCAGCCGATATGGTCATTTCCCTCGTGGATGTCCATTTGAGCCTCGGACGTGGCGCCGCGCGCGTGCACATCCTCAAAGGCGTATCGCTCGGCGTGCGGCGCGGCGAGGCCGTCGGCCTGGTCGGCCCGTCAGGCTCCGGCAAGTCCACCCTGCTCATGACCATGGCCGGGCTCGAGCGGCCGGACAGCGGCACCGTGACCGTCGCCGGCAAGGATCTCGCCCGGCTCGACGAAGACGCGCTCGCCCGCTTCCGCGGCCGCAACGTCGGCATCGTCTTCCAGTCCTTCCATCTCGTGCCAACCATGACGGCGCTCGAGAACGTCGCTCTGCCGCTCGAGCTCGCCGATGCGCCCGACGCCTTCGCCCGGGCCGAGGCGGAGCTTGCGGCCGTCGGGCTCGGCGAGCGGCTGCATCACTATCCATCCCAGCTCTCGGGCGGCGAGCAGCAGCGCGTCGCCATCGCCCGCGCCATCGTCGCCGACCCGGCCATCCTCGTCGCCGACGAGCCGACCGGCAACCTTGACGAGCGCACCGGGCGCGGCATCGTCGACCTTCTCTTCGCGCTCAAGCGCGACAGGGGTGCGACGCTGGTCCTTGTCACGCACGACATGGGCCTCGCGGAGCAGTGCGACCGTGTCGTGCGGCTGCGCTCCGGCACCGTCGTGCCGGACGACGCGCCCGTGAGCGCGTGAGGATGGCCATGCACGGTTTCGTCGGCGCCCCCGCATCACACCCCGCTCCACGTCTGCCGCTGGTGCCGCGCCTCGCCCTGCGGGAGCTGCGCGGCGGCCTGCGCGGCTTCGGCGTCTTCCTCGCCTGCATCGCGCTCGGCGTTGCGGCGATCGCGGGCGTCTCCTCCGTCTCCCGCAGTCTGACCGAAGGCCTCGCCGTGGAGGGGCGTCGTATCCTCGGCGGCGACCTCGCCTTCAGCCTCGTGCAGCGCGAGGCGAGCCTTGAGGAGCGCGCCTTCCTCGACGGCGCGGGGCGCGTCTCCGCCATCGCCACCCTGCGCGCCATGGCCATCGCGGATACAGGCGAATCCGCCCTCGTCGAGGTCAAGGCCGTCGACGGGGCCTATCCGATGATCGGGGCGGTGGAGAGCGAGCCGGCCGCATCGGTGCAAGAGCTTCTCGCCGAGCGCGACGGCACCTACGGGGCTCTCGTCGATCCGGTCCTGCTCGATCGCCTCGGCCTTGCGGTCGGCGACGTCGTCAGCCTCGGCAACGCCCGCGTCGCGCTCCGGGCGCGCCTCGTCTCGGAACCGGACAAGATCGCGGCCGGCGTCGGCTTCGGCCCGCGGCTCCTGATGTCGCAGGAGGGGCTCGCGGCGAGCGGCCTCGTGCAGCCCGGCAGCCTCGTGCGCTGGACCTACCGCGTGGCGTTGCCCGGCGCGAGCGGGGGCGAGCGCGCCCTGGAGCGCCTCGAAGCCGAGGCGCGGCAGCGCCTACCCGACGCCGGCTGGCAGATCCGCTCGCGCAACAACGCCTCGCCGCAGTTCGCCCGCAACATCGAGCGCTTCACGCAGTTCCTCACCCTGGTCGGCCTCACCGCCCTCATGGTCGGCGGAGTTGGCGTTGCCAATGCGGTGAACGCCTTTGTCGAACGCAAGCTGCATTCCATCGCCACGCTGAAGAGCCTCGGCGCGCCGGGCGGACAGGTAGTGGCCGTGTACCTGACCCAGGTCATGATCATTGCCGCTGTCGGCATCGCCATCGGGCTCGCCGTCGGCGCGGCGGTGCCCTTCGCGGTGGCCCATGCGGTCAAAAGCCTGCTACCCCTGCCGCTGACGCCGGGGCTCGCCCCGCTCGAACTCGCCGTCGCCGCGCTCTACGGCTTTCTCACGGCGCTTGCCTTCGCGCTCGGCCCGCTCGGCCGGGCGCACGACGTGCCGGTCTCGGCCCTGTTCCGCGACGAGGTGGATCCTGCCGCGAAGGGGCCGCGCCTGCGCTACCGGCTCGCGAGCCTCGCTGCCGTCGCGGCGCTGGTGGCAGTCGCCGTCGTCTTCGCCTACGACCGGCGCGTCGCGCTCATCTTCATCGCCGCCGCAGCGGGTGCCTTCCTGCTGCTGAGGCTGGTCGCGCTCGGCCTCATGGCGCTCGCCCGCCGCCTGCCGCGCCCGCGCCGCACGGCGCCCCGCCTCGCGCTCGCCAACATCCATCGGCCGGGTGCGCTGACGCCCTCGCTCGTCCTGTCGCTCGGCCTCGGCGTGACGCTGCTCGTCGCGCTCGCGATGATCGACGCCAATATCCGCGGGCAACTGACGCGCGCCCTGCCGGCCCAGGCGCCGAGCTTCTTCTTCCTCGACATCCAGAACGGCGAGGCCGACCGCTTCGAGGCCTTCCTAGCCCGCGAGGCGCCGCAGGGAACGGTCGAGCGGGTGCCCATGATGCGCGGCCGCGTCGTCTCGCTGAAGGGCATCCGGGCGAGCGACTACAAGGCGCCGGAAGAGGCCGCCTGGGTGCTGGAAGGTGATCGCGGCCTCACCTATGCCGCAAAGCCACCCGAGGGCTCGACCGTCGTTGCCGGCGAATGGTGGCCGGCCGATTACGCGGGCGAGCCGCTCGTCTCCTTCGATCGGGAGCTTGCGCAGGAACTCGACCTCACCGTTGGCGACCGACTCGTCGTCAACGTGCTCGGGCGCAACATCGAGGCCAGGATCGCCAACCTGCGCACAGTGGAATGGCGCACGCTCGGCATCAATTTCGTCATGGTGTTCTCGCCCAATACCTTCGCCGGCGCGCCGCATACACATCTTGCCACGCTCACCGCGAACGGGGTGGGCAACCGCGTCGACGAAGGTGCGGTGATGCGGGCGCTCGCCAAGGAATTCCCAATGGTGACGAGCGTGCGCGTGCGCGACGCGCTTGATGCCGTCAACGACGTCGTCAGCCAGCTCGCCATCGCCGTGCGCGCGGCGAGCTCGGTGGCGCTGGCGGCGAGCCTGCTGGTCCTTGGCGGAGCGCTGGCCGCCGGCCATCAGGCCCGGCTGCATGATGCCGTCGTCCTGAAGACGCTCGGAGCGACGCGCGCGCGGCTGATCAGCGCCTTCAGCCTCGAATATGGTGCGCTCGGCAGCGCGACCGCCCTCTTCGGCTTCATCGCCGGCACGATCAGCGCCTATGTCATCGTGACGCGCGTCATGCGCCTGTCATTCACCTTCGAGCCGGGCAGCGCGCTCGCCGCGGCGCTGCTTGCCATCGTCGTCACCATCGGCCTCGGGCTTGCCGGCACGTGGCGCATCCTCGGCCAGAAGCCGGCACCCTATCTGCGCAACCTTTGAGGCGCATGGCCGCGGAGGAAATTCGTCCCCAAGCCCTCCGCCCGCGGCATTCCCCGGCGCCGCTTTCCCATGCGCGGCCACCGAATCAGCCTTGTAAGGCGGGCCTGTTGAGCCCATATTTCGGTACAAGTGCGGCCTTCGGCGCGCATCGTTGGCGTGATTTAGCTTCGAGAGGGAAAAATGTCCGATCTGAACCGCAACACCTATGCCTACGGCACGGGTGTCGCCCGGGCCGGGACCGCAGAGCTCGACCAGGGCCTGCGGGCCTTCATGCTGGGCGTTTACAACCACATGGTGCTGGGACTTGCCGTCACCGGTCTTGCTGCCCTGGGCACCTTCATGCTCGCAGTGACAAACGACCCGTCGGCAGCCGTGGCGCAGATGCGCGGCGGCATCATGCTGACGCAATTCGGCTACGCCATCTTCGCAAGCCCGCTGAAGTGGGTGGTGATGCTGGCGCCGCTTGCGGCTGTGTTCTTTCTCAGCTTCCGCATCGCCAGCATGCAGCCGGGTGCGGCGCGGGCACTGTTCCTCGTCTACGCGGGACTTGTCGGCCTGTCGCTGTCGTCGATCTTCCTCGTCTTCACGGGCGCGTCCATCGTGCGCGTGTTCTTCATCACGGCCGCCGCCTTCGGCGCACTGAGCCTCTACGGCTACACGACGAAGAAGAACCTCTCGGCGATGGGCTCCTTCCTGGTCATGGGCCTCTTCGGCCTCATCATCGCCATGCTGGTCAACCTGTTCCTGCAGTCGAGCGCCCTGCAGTTCGCCATCTCGGTGGTGGGTGTGTTCGTCTTCGCCGGCCTGACCGCCTGGGACACGCAGCGCATCAAGGAGATGTACTACGAGCTCGACGAGAGCGACGTTGCCGCCCGCAAGTCGATTCTCGGCGCGCTGATGCTGTACCTCGACTTCATCAACATGTTCGTCATGCTGCTGCAGCTTTTCGGCCAGTCGCGCGAATGAACGCGGCGACGGTCGCAAGCGACAAAGCCCCGGCTGCGCGTCGGGGCTTTCTTTTTGATGGTCGCTTCGGCGTCGCGGCGATCCGGCTCTAGCGGGCGACCAGCCGCACGGGCTTGTCGAGAACCTGCAGAACGCGGGTAAGATCGTGCCCGCGCTTCAGGATGCGTCCCGAGGCCGAGATGACGCTATAGGCGCCCTGTCGGCGGGCGAGTTGCGGATCCTTCTCGATACGGTAGAGGGGAACCTCGCTCGTTCGGCGAAAGACCGAGAACACCGCCCTGTCCTTCAGGAAGTCGAGCGCGTAGTCGCGCCATTCGCCGAGCGCCACCATCCGCCCGTAGACATTGAGGATCTCCCTGAGCTCGCGCGCATCAAACGAGACGACGTTGGCCGCGCGCGGCGCCGGGGACGAGATGTGGTGCCCGTGCGGTGGAGAAGGTTCCTCATCCTTTCGCCGCGGGGTGAAGGGCACAATGGCCGCTCCGCCCCCGGTGCGAAAGGGATCGGAAGAGAGATCGCTCGTCTCCGTTTCGCTCATGACCTCCGTCCGGCTCGGCGAGGAGAGCATGCGGGCCGCCTGCCTGCGTCATGCATCCGTCATGATGCGGCCGCCGCCGGGCCGGCGCAAGCCTCATCGCGGGCCTCAACCAGATCGCTGAGCGATGCAGGCAAATCTGAAAGAAAAACCACAATTTGGCCGCAGAGCCGTCAATCAGGCGCCCTAGTGCGGGGCGATAAAAAGCACGTTGCCTCGATGGTCCGGCGCTCGCCGCCCTGGATCTAGTCAGCCCCCCAGCCCCCCGGGGTGGACGAGATGCCGGACCACTCGGTTCCGTGTAAGAGTAACTAGGGCCGGTGTCCCCGCACCGGCCCTATTCTTTTGCCCGCCCCCGCCGCGAGGCGATTCGGCTGCGACGCCCGGTCCTAGAGAGCCTCTCGGCACGGAGGCCCTCAGCGTGCCTGGGCGTGATATTCGCGGTTCGGCCGCATGTCGACGGCCGAAGCCATGCGATTCGACATGTTGAAGAAGGAAGCGACGGCGGCAATGTCCCAGATCGCCTTGTCGTCGAAGCCGGCATCGCGCAGCGCCTGCCGGTCCTCCTCGCCGATCTCGTGCGACCGTTCTGTCAGCTTCGCGGCGAAGTCCAGCATCACCCGCTGGCGCAGGGAGAGCTCCGCCGCGCGGTAGTTCATCACCATCATTTCGCCGAGGACCGGATCCCCCGAGAGCAGGCGCACCGCTGCCCCGTGCGCCGTCAGGCAGTAGTAGCAGCGGTTGATGCTCGAAACGACGACGGCGATCATCTCCCGCTCCAGCTTGCTGAGACCGGACGGCGCCAGCATCAGGTCGTTGTGGAAGGCGGCGAAAGCCTCGAGCTTGGCATTGTCGTGCGCATAGGCGGCAAGCACATTGGGCACGAAGCCGAGCTTCTCCTCGCATTTTGCGAAATAGGCCTGCATCGACGGCGACAATTCCCCCGGTGCCAGCGACAACGCCGTCGGCGCCGGCTCCGCGTCCTGGGGGGCCGGCTTCTCCTCGTGCCGATCGACTCTCGTCATGCGCGCATCTCCTCCCTCGTATTTCCCGCTGCCGCAATTGCCTGTGCGGCGTCCGGCCATGCCGAGAATGTCGGCCGCAAGGCTGCATTTGTCCACGACATGATCTAAGGAAGAGCAGCTTCGACGCTGTCGGGAGGACGATGATGGAGCTCGCTGCGGCCGACAAACGGGCCGGACTGGTAAAAGCCATTGAAGAAGCGCTCGATGCGATGGGTGAGGTCTTGCCACCCGGCTTCGTCGATCTCCTGATCGGACGCGCCGCCCTCGAGGATCTTGCCGACTATCCCGTGGCAAGCCTCGCCGCCCTGGCCGTCGCGTCCTACCGGCACCTGACCGAGCCGCGCCCGGCCGGCCGGCATGACGTGCGCCTCATCGACCACGAGATCGAGCGCGATGGCCATCGCCGCGACATCACGGTCGTCGAGGTCATCAACGACAACATGCCGTTCCTCCTCGATTCGACACTCGCCGAGATCGTCGATCAGGGATACGAGCCCTATCTCGTCACCCACCCGATCCTCGCCGTGGAGCGTGGCGAAGACGGCGCCTTCCTGCGCTTTGCCGGCGAGGCAGCAGCCGGGGCACCACGCGGTGCGCGGCGCGAGAGCCTCATCCATATCCACCTGCCGCGAATCGACGACGAGGCGGTGCGCCTCAGGCTCACCCAGGGGCTCGAGTCGGTCTACACCGACGTCGAGCGGGCGGTGCGCGACTGGAGCGCCATGCGGGGGCGCCTCGCCGGCGCCGCCGAGGCCTACAAGATCAATCCGCCGCCCCTGCCGGCGGAGGAGGTCGCAGAGGCGGTCCGCTTCCTCGAGTGGATCGCGGCGGACAATTTCACCATTCTCGGCGTCCGGGAATATGGCTTCGCCGGCGGCGACGCGGCGGGCTCGGCACCGATCGAGGGCACCGGGCTCGGCATCCTGCGCGATCCGGAGGTACGCGTGCTGCGCCGCGGGCGCGAACTCGTCGTCATGAGCCCCGAGATCACGGCCTTCCTCGCCCGGCCGGTGGCGCTCATCATCACCAAGGCAAACGTCAAGAGCCGTGTGCACCGCCGAGCCCATCTCGACTACATCGGCGTGAAGCTGTTCTCGGAAGAGGGCGAACTCGCCGGCGAGTTGCGCATCGTCGGGCTCTTCACCGCCAACGCCTATACCGGCTCGACCCGTACCATCCCCTACCTCAGGCACAAGGTGGCGCAGGTCATCCAGCGCGCCGGCTTCGACCCGGCGAGCTATTCCGGCCGGGCGCTCATGCATGTCCTCGAGGACTATCCGCGCGACGAACTGTTCCAGGTCGACATCGAGACACTCTACCGCTTCTCGCTCGACATCCTGCACCTGACCGAGCGCCCGCGCGTGCGCGCTCTTGCCCGGCTCGACGAATTCGACCGTTTCGTCTCCGTGCTCGTCTTCATCCCGAAGGAGCGCTACGACACGTCCGTGCGTCGGCGGGTGGGCGAGTTCCTCGCCGCCACCTACCAGGGGCGCGTCTCCGCCGCCTATCCGAGCTATCCGGAAGGCCCGCTGGCGCGCACGCACTACATCATCGGCCGCGACGAGGGCAAGACGCCGGACGTCAGCCGCGAAACCCTGGAAGCCGGTATCACGGCCATCGTGCGCACCTGGGCCGACGCCCTGCGCAGCGCACTCGAGAACACCGTCGGCGGCTACAAGGCGCGCGTCGCGGCCCAGCGCTATGCGGAGGCCTTCAGCGCCGCCTACCGCGAGGCCTTCTCCGGCGAGGCGGTGCTGAAGGATATTGGCATTCTTGAGCGCCTGTCGAACCGGCGGCCGCGTGCGGTCGACCTCTACCGGCGTGAGGGCGATGGCGAGGAACGGGCCAATCTCAAGGTTTTCGCCCGTGGTGCTCCGATGCCCCTGTCGCAGCGCGTGCCGATGCTGGAGCGGTTCGGCTTCCGGGTCGTCAACGAGCGCACCTATCGCGTCCTGCCGGACGGCGAGCCCAAGAGCGCCCAGGTATGGCTGCACGACATGGCGCTGGAGCGCAGCGCCGGCGGCCCGATCGACATCGACGCCCTGCAGCGTCCGCTAGAAGCCGCTCTCATGGCCGTCTTCCGCGACGCGGCCGAATCGGACGGCTTCAATGCGCTTGTCCTGGAGGCCGGGGCCAACTGGCGCGACGTCGCCATGCTGCGCGCCTTCGGCCGTTACATGCAGCAGATCGGTGTTCCCTACGACCAAGACTACATCGCCGCCGCGCTCGCGCGCCAGCCGCAGATCGCGCTCGCGCTCATCCGCCTGTTCTACGCTCGCTTCGACCCGCGCGGCGACGAGGCGACGCGCGCCGAGGTTTGCGCGGCCGAGCGGACCAGAATCGAGGAGATGCTGGCCGCGGTCACGAGCCTCGACGACGATCGCATCCTGCGCCGCTTCGTCAACCTGATCGAGGCGGCAGTCCGCACCAGCTTCTTCCAACTGGGGCCGGATGGGCAGACGCGCGACCCCATCGCCTTCAAGTTCGAATGCGCCCGCGTCGAAGGCCTGCCACTGCCGCGCCCGCTCTACGAGATCTTCGTCTACAGCCCGCGGGTCGAGGGCGTGCACTTGCGCTTCGGCAAGGTGGCGCGTGGCGGCCTACGCTGGTCCGACCGGCCGCAGGACTTCCGCACCGAGGTGCTCGGCCTCGTCAAGGCACAGCAGGTGAAGAACGCCGTGATCGTACCGGTCGGGGCCAAGGGCGGCTTCGTGCCCAAGCGCCTTCCGCCGGCGAGCGACCGGCAGGCATGGCTCGCCGAAGGCACTGAGGCCTACAAGATCTTCGTCGGCACCTTGCTCGACCTCACCGACAATCTCGACGGCGAAACCGTCGTGCCACCGGCCGACACCGTACGCCACGACGGCGACGACCCCTATCTCGTGGTTGCCGCCGACAAGGGCACGGCCACTTTTTCCGACATCGCCAACAGCCTCTCGGAAGCCCACCACCACTGGCTGGGCGACGCCTTCGCCTCCGGCGGCAGCCATGGCTACGACCACAAGGGCATGGGCATCACCGCCCGGGGTGCATGGGAAGCTGTGAAGCGCCACTTCCGCGAGATGGATGTCGACATCCAGAGCGAGCCCGTCAGGGTCGTCGGCGTCGGTGACATGTCGGGCGACGTCTTCGGCAACGGCATGCTACTGTCGCGGGCGCTCAAGGTGGTCGCCGCCTTCGACCACCGCGACATCTTCATCGATCCCGATCCCGATCCGGCCGTCTCCTGGGCCGAGCGCAAGCGGCTGTTCGACCTGCCGCGCTCGAGCTGGCAGGACTACGACAAGAGCCTGATCTCGGAAGGCGGCGGCGTCTTCTCCCGTTCTCTCAAGGCCATCCCGCTGTCGCCGCAGATGCGTGCTCTCCTTGATCTCGACAAGGAGACGGCAACTCCGAGCGAGGTGATGAATGCCATTCTCAAGGCCCGCGTCGACCTGCTCTGGTTCGGCGGAATCGGCACCTACGTATGCTCGCAGGAGGAGGACAGCGAGGACGTCGGCGACCGTGCCAACGATGCCATCCGCATCACGGGCGGCGAGATCCGCGCCCGCGTCATCGGCGAGGGTGCCAATCTCGGCTGCACCCAGCGCGGCCGCATCGAGGCGGCGCGGCGCGGCGTCCGGCTCAACACCGACGCCATCGACAATTCCGCCGGCGTCAACACCTCGGACGTCGAGGTCAACATCAAGATCGCGCTCAGCCAGCCCGAGCGCGACGGCCGCCTGACGCGCGCGGCGCGCAACGCCCTTCTCGCCGAGATGACCGACGAGGTGGGAGCGCTCGTGCTGCGCAACAACTATCTGCAGACGCTCGCCCTCTCGCTGGCCGAGCGGCATGGAGCGGGCGAGATCGGCTTTGCGCGCCGCCTGATGCAGGTGCTCGAACAGCATGGCCGGCTCGACCGCACGGTCGAGAACCTGCCGGACGATGCGAGCCTTGCCGAGCGCGAGCAGCGTGGCGAGGGCCTGACACGGCCCGAACTTGCCGTGCTTCTCGCCTATGCCAAGCTCGCCCTGCACGATGCCCTGCTCGACAGCGCCGTGCCGGACGAACCCTATCTCGCCCGCGAGCTGGCGCGCTACATGCCCGGACCGGTGCGCGAGCGTTTCCCCGACGCGGTGGAAAGCCATCGTCTGCGGCGCGAGATCATCGCCACCCAACTCGCCAACGCCATCGTCAACCGCGGCGGGCCGACCATCGTGACGAAGCTCGCCGACCAGACGGGCGCCGACGCGCCGGCCATTGCCATGGCCTATGCGGCGACGCGCGACGCCTTTGGCCTCACCGAGCTCAACGCAGCCATCGACGCCCTCGACGGCAAGATCAGCGGAGCGCTGCAGCTCAGGCTCTACGGCGAATTGCAGGACATGCTGATCGGCCAACTCGCCTGGTTCATCCGCAATGTCGACCTTGCCGGCGAGGATCTCGATGCTGTCGTTGCGCGCTATCGCGACGGGCTGGGCGAGATCGCGGCCTGTCTCGACGCCATCCTGCCCGCTTCGGCGCGGGAGGGGCTCAGGGAGCGCGCCGAGGCGCTCGTGGCCCAGGACGTGCCTGAGGATCTCGCAGGACGCCTCGCCGCCCTGCCCGTTCTCGCGGAAGGCCCCGACATCGTCCGGGTCGCCACCCTGGCCGGTCGGCCGGTGCGCGACGTGGCCGCCACCCATTTCGCCGTGGAGGGGATCTTCCGGCTCGGGGCGCTCGCCGCACAGGGACGGGAGATCAAGGTCGCCGACTACTATGACCGCCTGGCGCTCGACCGGGCCATCGACGGCCTGTCCGACGCCCACCGCCGCCTGACGGCGGAGATCGTCGCCGACGGCGCGGGACCGCAAGCCGTCGAGGCCTGGGAGGAGCGCCGCGGCAGCGAGGTCACACGCATCCGCAGCACCGTCGAGACCATTGCCGCCTCCGGGCTGACGCTGTCGAAGCTGACGGTGGCGGCGAGCCTGCTCGGTGACCTCGCTCGTGGCTGAGCCGGATCATGACGTCGGCGGCTCCGCGCCGCCGGTGTTCGATGCGGTCTTTCGCGCCCGCTTCGCAGAACTCGTCGCCTGGCGGCGCGACGTGCGCCGTTTCCTCCCGAAGCCCGTCGACAGGGACACGATCGGGGCGCTCCTCGCGCTGGCCGCGCAGGCACCTTCCGTCGGCAATGCGCAGCCGTGGCGCTTCGTCATGGTCGACGACCCATCCCGGCGCGCGGCGGTGCGCAGCAACTTCGAGCGCTGCAACGCCGAAGCCCTCCTGGACTACGCCGGCGAGCGGGCGCAGCTCTACACCCGGCTGAAACTGGAAGGGCTCGCGGAGGCACCCGTGCACATCGCCGCCTTCTGCGACGAGCGCGCCGATACCGGCCACGGCCTCGGCCGGCGCACCATGCCCGAGACGCTCCACTATTCCGTCGTCACCGCGATCCATACCTTCTGGCTCGCGGCGCGGACAGCCGGGCTCGGCGTCGGCTGGATCTCGATCCTCGATCCCGGCGAGCTGGCGGCGGCGCTCGAAGTGCCGGCACACTGGCGCTTCATCGGCTATCTGTGCGTCGGCTATCCTTGCGAGGAACACCTTGATCCCGAGCTCGTGCGCCACGGCTGGCAGGACCGGCTGGCGCCCGACAGCACCATCCTGGAGCGCTGATGACCGCCGCGACGACCGTAGCGCCGCCCGAGTCGAGCCTTGCCGGGGCCTATCCGCCCCGGCGCTCGGTCGTCGCCTGGCTCTTCTTCGACTGGGCCTGCCAGCCCTTCTTCACGCTGATCACGACCTTCGTGTTCGCGCCCTATTTCGCCGCGCGCCTCGCCGCCAACCCGGCCGAAGGGCAGGCGCTGTGGGGCTATGCGACGGGCCTTGCGGGGCTCACCATCGCCCTTGCGTCCCCCGTGCTTGGGGCGATTGCCGATGCGAGCGGGCCGAAGAAGCCCTGGATCGCCGCCTTCGGCGCCATGATGGCGCTCGCCAGCGCAGCCCTTTGGTGGGCCGCGCCGGGCGTGCCCTTCGCCGTACCGCTCGCTCTCGTCGCCTTCGCCATCGGTACCATCGGGGCGGAATTTGCGACGGTCTTCAACAATTCCATGATGCCGCGCCTCGTCCCGCCGGAGAAGCTCGGGCGCCTGTCCGGCACCGGCTGGGCTACCGGCTATGTCGGCGGGCTCATCTCGCTCGTCGTCACGCTCGGCTTGCTCGCCGGAAGCCCAGAAACCGGGCGCACGCTCATGGGCCTCGTCCCACTCTTTGGCCTCGATCCTGTGACCGCCGCAGGGGACCGGGCGGCAGGGCCGCTGACCGCGCTGTGGTTCGTCGTCTTCGTCATGCCCATGTTCCTGCTGACGCCGGACGTACCGGCGACGGGAGCCTCCCTTCGCGAAGCGGCCGGACGGGGTGTGCGCGCGCTCGCCAACACCATTGCCCACGCGCGGCGGCACGGCGCGGTGATGCGCTTCCTCCTTGCCAACATGGTCTACCAGGACGGGCTGGTGGCCCTGTTCGCCTTTGGCGGCATCTATGCGGCCGGCGTCTTCGGCTGGGGCACCATCGAAATCGGCATCTTCGGCATCCTGCTGACGATCACCGGCACCATCGGCGCCTTCGTCGGCGGGCGCCTCGACGACGCCATCGGCTCGAAGCCGGTCATCCTCGGCGCGCTCGGCGTCCTCATCACCTGCTGCATCGGTATCCTCTCGCTATCGAGCGACCGCGTCCTCTTCATCGTGCCGGCGGAGCCACCGCAGCCGGCGGATGGGCTCTATGCCAGCCTGCCTGAGAAGGTCTATCTCGGGCTCGGGCTCCTCATCGGCCTCGTCGCGGGACCCATGCAGGCCGCGTCGCGCAGCCTCCTCGTGCGCCTCGCGCCGGAAGGCCGGGCCGGCGAGTTCTTCGGCCTCTTCGCCCTGTCGGGCAAGGTCACGTCCTTCCTTGCGCCGACCATGGTCGCCGTCGCCACGCAGGCGAGCGGCACGCAGACAGCAGGGCTCGCGGTTCTCGTCCTCTTCTTCGGCTCGGGGGCCGTGATCCTCGCCGGCGTCAACCAGCGGACGTAACCGGCCGTTCACCCTCGTGGCCGAAAGCCGGTTTCCGGCAAGAAGCCGTTCATCGCCGTGAGGCTTCAATCGCCGCCGACGTTCGCGAAAAGACGAACAGGGTGGCGACGATGAAGATCGTGATGGCGGCGGGCGCGGCCTCGGTCGCGCTCGCCCTCCTGGCAGCGCCGGCAAAGAGCCGGGAGATCGTCTCCTTCTCCGGCTATGCGCCGGGCACGGTGGTGGTGCGCACCAAAGAGCGCCGGCTCTATTTCGTCGCCCGCGAGGGCGTCGCGCTGCGCTATCGTGTCGCCGTGGGCAAGCCGGGCAAGCAATGGCGCGGCATTACCCATATCGACGGCAAATACGTGCGGCCGGCCTGGTCGCCACCGGCCGAGGTCAAGCGCGACAACCCGCACCTGCCGGACGTCATCCCCGGTGGCGTGCCACAGAACCCGATGGGGGAGCGGGCCTTGACGCTGATGGGCGACGAATATGCCATCCACGGTACCAACCGGCCCGACTCCATCGGCCGGTTCGCCTCCTACGGCTGTATCCGCATGCACAACACCGATATCATCGACCTTTTCGACCGCGTCACCGTCGGCACGCCGGTGGTCGTGCTGCCGTAGCGGGCCGGACGTCGGCGAGGCCCCCCGCGCAGGCGACGCTCTTCGTCCCGTTTCCTCCCCCTCCATCCCCGCGCTCGTCGCGGACGTCGACGCCGGCGACGCCGGCGCTAGGCTGAAAGGCGTGGATGGCCAGGGCGGGTGGGGAGGTCGCATTCCGCTCGCGCTCGATGCGTTCGGGCAACGCGTGCGCTTGCGGCAGCCTTACCGGTAAAGGTCCTCGCGCGTCGGCGGCAGGCCCGAGGGGCCCTTGGCGCGGCGGGAGGCGAGCGTCTGGAAGATGCCGATGGTGCCGCGCTCGAAGCCGAGCGAGACGCCGGCAAGGTAGAGCAGCCACAGCCGCGTCTTCGCTGCTCCCACCTCGCGCTCGGCTGCCTCGCGGTTGGCGTAGAGGCGTTCGCACCACAGCCGCGTGGTACGCGCATAATGCTCCCGCCAAGCCTCGACGTCATGCACCTCGAAGCCATAGCGCTCGAGGCTCGTCACCGAGCCGCCGATGTGATCGAGCTCCGAGCCCGGGAAGATGTAGTTGACGATGGCTGCATATTCCGGCCGCTTCCTGCGGAAGGCGCGGGCCGACTTCTTGGCCGGGCGGGTGATGGCGTGGTTGAGCAGGAGGCCGCGCGGGCGCAGGAGTTCGCGCATCTTGGTGAAATAGGCACCGTGGTTGTCGAGCCCCACATGCTCGAACATGCCGATGGAAGCGATCTTGTCGAAGCTGCCGGTGAGCTCGCGATAGTCTTTCAATTCCACCGTCACCCGGTCCTGAAGGCCGAGGCGGGCGATCTTCTCCTTCGCGAAGGCGAGTTGTGCCTCGCTCAGCGTCACGCCGTGCGCCGTGACGCCGTAATGCTGCGCCGCGTGGCAGACGAGGCCGCCCCAGCCGCAGCCGATGTCGAGGAAGCGCTCGCCTTCCTTCAGCCGCAGCTTGCGGCAGATCATGTCGAGCTTGGCCTTCTGCGCCTCCTCGATGCCGACGTCCCAGCGCGGGAAATAGGCGCAGGAATATTGCATCTCGGGATCGAGGAAGAGGCCGTAGAAGGCGTTCGACAGGTCGTAGTGGAACTGCACGAGGGCCTTGTTGTCGCGGCCGGCGGCGTCCTTGTCGACCTGGGCGCCCTGATAGGCATGGCTGCCGGCCGGCTTCTGCGCCCGGCCGAAGAGGAACGGCAGCAGGGAGCGAACGAGCAGCCCCTTGTCGAGCCGCTTCAGGAGGCCCTTGGTATTGGCCTCGCCGCGCCGCGCCGCGACGTCGAGCAGCGTACCGCCGTGCAGGTCGATGTCGCCGGCGGCCAGAAGCTCGACCAGCGTCGTCAGCCGGGGCGAGCGCGCGAGGCGGGTCACGGCCTCCGGCGCCGCAATGGAGAAGACGAGATCGCCGTTCGCCTTGGGCCCGAGCGGGATCGTCTCACCGTTCCACAGCCTGACGGAGAGGTCGGCGCCCAGCCTGTCACCGACGTGCCGCAGCAGTCGCCGCGCGGCATCGAGCCGCTTGTCCACCCCTTCAGCCTCGCGCGTCACCATGCCGTCCCCTCATTACCCGAGTCGGCGCACGTTATAGCCTTTGCGCGGAAAGTGAATCACGCTTCGCCGCCAGAACGAATTTTCACGACGAAGTTTCGGGGCGAGTTTCCGAGACGAATTTCCTCTGGCGGCGGGCTTGCCCCGCCCGGCGCAAACGCCGTAGTCTTCCGTCTCTCCCCTGATATTGCTCACCCCGGCGCGGCGCCGCCGTGGCGCGCGTGCGCGCCTTTTCCCCTCTCATCCATGAGGACTGCCATGGCGAACGACGCCACCGATCGCTTCTTCGTGCTCACCGGCGGCCCCGGCTCCGGCAAGACGACCCTGCTTGCCGCGCTCGCGGCGGCGGGCCATACGGTCTCGCCCGAAGCCGGCCGCGCCATCATCCGCAACCAGCAGGCGATCGGCGGGCCGGCCCTGCCGTCCGCAGACCCGGCGCTCTATGCCGAGCTCATGCTGGCGCACGACCTCGCCGCCCATCGCCGCCATCTGAACGGGGATGGCCTGGTCTTCTTCGACCGCGGCATCCCGGACATCGCAGGCTATCTCGACCTCGTCGGCCTCGCCCGGCCGGCGCATCTCGAGCGGGCCATCGCATGCTGCCGCTACAATAGGCGCGTCTTCATCTGCCCGCCCTGGCCGGAGATCTTCACGCAGGATGCGGAGCGGCGGCAGACGCTGGAGGAAGCCGAGCGCACCCATGCCGCCATGGTCAGGATCTATGACGAGACGGGCTACGACCTCATTGAGGTACCGCGGCTGCCGACCGCGGAGCGAGCTGCTTTCATCCTTGCCTCATCGGCGTGACGGGCGGGTCGCGGTGCTGCGCCTGTCCGTTGCACCACGAATCGCGGCGCCCGCCTGCATAGGCGCGGGCATGGCCTGCCTCGCGCAGCAGAGCTCCGACATCCTGATCCTTGGCATCGAAGACGCGGGCGACAACGCGGCCGAAATACTTGTCGGGCTGCACCTGCGACAAAACGATGCCGCCGTCACGGACAAGCCGCGCCAGCGCTTCGTGCGCGGCCTGCGCGGCACGTCGCTCCTCCCGGCAGCGGCCCGCCCGCTCGGGCGCGTCCAGACCCGCGATACGAACCTTCGTCCGGATCTCGTGACCCGGCCACACGGCGACGCGCGCCTCGATCGTATCGCCATCCACAACGCGCAGAACCTCGGCGGCGAACGTACCGCGCTGCGCCACGCCGCGCACAGACACCGCGGCCGGGATCTCGGAACGCTCCACCCCCTGACCGACAAGGGCAGCCGTTCCAATTCCGGCAGCGAAAGCAAGCAGAGGGATCGGAGCCGGATATCGCATCCATCTCTTATAGCGTTTCATGCCCGATATGGGAAGACAGTCTCTTTATAGGTGTCCTGTCTTATATCGGGAGTGACGCGCGGATCAGAAGTCGGTAGCGATGCCCTTGCGCTCCCAGTCGCTGTACCGCACCGGCTCCGGTCCATCGCGACCGTTGACCTCGCGCTGACGCGCCAGGTCGCGTGTGCGGGCATCGATCTCGGAGCGGCGCGCCGCCGCCTCCTCAAGCGCCCGGCGCGCGGCCGGGCTCAGGACCTTGCCCGGCGCCGCCCCGGGCGGGGTCTCGCTCGCCGGGACCCCGGCCGGCTTGATCCTTTCCATCGCCATTCTCCACGCAATCGCGGGGCCCCGCGCCGCATGTCCTGCGACGTCCTCTTGCGGCGCCGGCCGCCCTTCCCCCACATATAGGGGGATTTCGGCGATTGGCACCGGCAAATCGGCGCCGCCGGTGCCGGACGGAGGCAAAGGATGAACTATTTCAAAACCGGCCTGCTGCTGGCGGCGCTCACGGCGCTGTTCGGCGTCGTCGGTTTTCTCATCGGCGGCACGGGCGGCATGCTCGTTGCGCTCGGCCTCGCCGCGGCGATGAACATCTTCAGCTACTGGAACTCGGACCGCCTGGCACTCGCCGCCCACGGCGCGCAGGAGGTCGACGAGCGCACGGCGCCCGAGCTCGTGCGCATGGTGCGGGAGCTCAGCCAGCGCGCCGGCCTGCCGATGCCGCGCGTCTACATCATCGACAATCCCCAGCCGAATGCCTTCGCCACCGGTCGCAACCCGGAGAACGCCGCCGTTGCGGCAACGACCGGCATCCTGCGCATGCTCTCCTACGAGGAGCTGGCGGGCGTGATGGCGCACGAGCTCGCGCACATCAAGAACCACGACACCCTGACGATGACGATCACGGCGACCATCGCCGGCGCCATCTCGACCATCGCGCAGTTCGGCCTCTTCTTCGGCGGCGGCAACCGCAACAACGGCGGCGGCCTCATCGGCACCATCCTGCTCGTCGTGCTCGCGCCCATCGCCGCGATGATCATTCAGATGGCCATCAGCCGCTCGCGCGAGTATGAAGCGGATCGAATCGGCGCCGAGATCTGCGGCAACCCGCTGTGGCTGGCGGGCGCGCTCGGCAAGATCGCCCGTGGCGTCGAACAGATCCCCAACGAGAGCGCCGAGACCCACCCGGCCACCGCGCCGCTCTTCATCGTCAACCCGCTCAGCGGCCGCAACATGGACAACCTGTTCTCGACCCATCCGGCGACGGAGAACCGCATCGCCGCCCTCATCGACCTCGCTCGCCGCATGGGGCTGGGCGCGGCCGGCGGGAACGTGCCGCGCGGTCCCTGGGGTGGCAGCCAGCGGCCCCGCGGACCCTGGGGCTGAGCGCTGAAACCCGCCCGTCCCCCTCACAACGCGCGTATAAGGCCCACGCAGCCGGCGGGCCTTGCCGCGCGCGTCATCGCTGCCGAAGCGCTCGATGCGGTGCTGCGCCAGCGCGCGCCGCTCGACGAGACGCTGGAGCGGCTCGCCGTACACCACGACGAAGCGGGCCAACGGGACCGCGCGCTCGCCCGCGCCATCGCCACCGTCGCCTTGAGGCGGCTCGGCACCATCCGTCTCGGCCTCAAGCGCTTCCTCGAGCGCGGCCTGCCGCGCAATGCCGGGCTTCTCGAGGCAATCCTCATCGGGGGCGCGGCACAGCTCCTCTTTCTCGAGGTGCCCGACCATGCGGCGGTCGACCTCGCCGTGCGCCAGGCACGGGCGGACAAGCGCGCCTTCCCCTATGCCAAGCTCGTCAATGCCGTGCTCAGGCGTGTGGCCGGCGCGCGGGCGGAGATCCTGGCGGCCGGCGAGGCGCCGCGCATCGATACGCCCGACTGGCTCCAGCGGCGCTGGACGACGGCCTATGGCGAGGCGACAGCCGATGCCATCGCGGCCGCCAACAGGCACGAGGCCGCCGTCGACATCTCAGTGAAGCACAACCTTCCCGGCTGGGCCGAGACGCTCGGCGCCCACATCCTGCCCACCGGCTCGCTGCGCCTGCCGCAGCGCGTGCCCGTGACGGACCTGCCAGGCTATGCCGAAGGGGAATGGTGGGTGCAGGACGCTGCCGCAGCCCTGCCGGCGCGGCTCATCGCCGCCAAGGCAGGCGAGCGCATCATCGATCTCTGCGCCGCGCCAGGTGGCAAGACGGCGCAGCTCGCGGCCGCTGGTGCCTCGGTGCTCGCCGTCGACCGCTCACCCGAGCGCTTGGAACGGCTCGCCGAAAACATGCGGCGCCTGTCGCTGACCGTCGAGACGCTGGCCGCCGACGCGCTTTCCCTCGACGTGCCCGCGGCAGATGCCGTGCTGCTCGATGCCCCTTGCTCGGCGACTGGCACGCTGCGCCGCCACCCGGACGTCGCCTGGACGAAGCGCGCGGAGGACATCACCTCGCTCGCGCAGCTGCAGGCGCAGCTGATCGACAAGGCCGCAAGCCTCGTGCGCCCGGGCGGGCGGCTCGTGTACTGCACCTGCTCGCTCGAGCCGGAGGAGGGCGAGCGCCAGGTCGCGGCCTTCCTCGACCGCCATCGCGACTTCACGCGCCTGCCGGTCGCTGCGGAGGAGATCGGCGGGCTCGCGCAGTTCATCACCGCCGACGGCGATCTGCGCACCCTGCCGCACGCACTGCCGGGCGCAGAGCCGCGCCTGTCCGGCCTCGACGGCTTCTACGCCGCGCGGCTCGTGCGCGCTTCATCATGAGCAGCAGGCGGCAGCGGCACGGGACGGTCAAAGGGCACGTGAGCGCGAACGGAAACGTTAACCATCCTGCAGTAATTTATGTGGGCTAAGTGTTGACGAAAGCGCAAGCGATGCACGCGGACAAGGCGGGAGCGATCGTGGCCGGAAGCGCCGATCGGTGGCGGCTCATGGGACTTGCCCTCGGCGAGATCGCTCGGCGTGCGCGCAACCTCGCCACCGGCTCGCTGCGCGCCCTGCTGCAACCGGTGCGCCGTCAGGCGCCGAGCCGCCTCATCATCGCCCCGCAGGACCTGCGCACCACCGATCCGACCGTCGCAGGCGACATTTACGCCGGCTATTTCGCCTTCGCTGGCCGCGTCGTTCAGGCCCAGGGGCGCTCGCCCTTCGAGGCGGCGCCGCCGAGCCGGGCCTGGGCCGAACAGCTCTACAGCTTTGGCTGGCTGCGCCACCTACGTGCCGCCGATTCCGCCCTGGCCCGTGCGAACGCGCGTGCGCTCGTCGACGATTTCCTCGCCAGCGGCCATGACCGGCGCGGTCTCGCGGCAGAGCCGACCATCGTCGCGCGCCGGCTCATCGCCTTCCTCACCCAGTCGCCGCTGCTGCTCGAGGGGGCGGACCATGCCTTCTACCGGCGGCTGATGAAGGCGCTCGGCCGCTCGGTCAGTCAGCTGCAGCGGGCGCTCGCCGGCGGCGCGCGCGGCGAGGAGCGGCTGACCGCGGCCATCGCCCTCGCCTATGCGGGCCTGTGCCTCGACGGCTATGCCCGGCTGCAGCGCGGCGTCAGCCGCACGCTCGCGGACGAACTGTCGCGCCAGATTCTGCCCGACGGCGGCCATGTCAGCCGCAACCCGCGCGTCCTGATCGACCTCCTTGCCGATCTCCTGCCGCTGCGCCAGACCTATGCGGCGCGCAGCGTCGAGCCGCCGGCGCCGCTCCTGCGCGCCATCGATCGCATGATGCCAATGCTGCGCCTCTTCCGGCACGGGGACGGCTCCATTGCCTTGTTCAACGGCATGGGCGGCACGGCGCCGGATCTCATCGCGACCCTCCTCGTCTATGACGATGCCCGCGCGCAGGGCATGGAGCACGCGCCACACAGCGGCTACGAGCGGCTGCAGGCCGGTGGCACGGTGGTCATCGCCGACACCGGCGGCCCGCCGCCCGCCGCCTTCTCGGGCGAAGCCCATGCGGGCTGCCTCTCCTTCGAGCTGACGGCCGGCTTCTGCCGTATCGTGGTCAATTGCGGCGCGCCGCGCGGCACGGGGCCGGTTCCGATCGCCACGCGTTCTACCGCCGCCCATTCAACGGCGACGGTGCACGATGCTTCCTCCTGCCATTTTGCCGGAGCGGGCGACGACCTGTCGCTCGGCGCCCGCCTCGGCCGATGGATCGGCGCGCCCATCCTCTCCGGCCCGCAGGACGTGCCGGTGTCGCGCAAGGACGAGGACGGCGACGTCATTCTCGTCGCGGCGCACGACGGCTACGTGCAGCGCTTCGGCATCGTGCACGAGCGCCGCCTGCGCCTCGCCGCCGGCGGCGAGCAACTCGCGGGCGAAGACACCTTCATCCTCATCGATCCGACGCCGGGCATGACGGATGTCACCATCCGCTTCCACCTCCACCCTTCCGTGCGCGCCAGCCGGCTGCAGAGCGGGCAGGCGGTGATGCTGCTTCTGCCCGATGGCGAGGCCTGGACCTTCGAGGCCGAACATGTGCCCCTTGCCATCGAGGAAAGCGTCTTCTTCGCCGCCCCGGACGGCACGCGCCGGACCGAACAGATCGTGCTCTCGCTCGATGCGGCCGAAACCCATGCGGTGCGGTGGTCCTTCCAGCGCATCGGCCGCCACAACAGCACAGACGCAAGGCGCTCGGCCGCCCGCCCGGACGAGGAACCGCTGCCCCTCCGGGGCATCTGACAGCGCCTCGCACCCGCATCCGCGTTTTGTCGGCGACGCATTCGTGCTAAGCGCCGGGGCGACGGCGCCGGCAGAAGGCTCTGCGGCCGGCTGCCGGGAGCCAGAATGCCGAAGGACATCGCGTAATGCCGAGTGAAGTCAGGCGCGTCACCCGCGCCCTCCTGTCCGTCTCCGACAAGACGGGCCTCGTCGAATTCGCCGCCGCGCTCGCGGCCCGGGGCATCGCCCTCGTCTCGACCGGGGGCACGCGCAAGACGCTCGTCGACGCCGGCCTCACCGTGGCTGATGTCTCGGACGTGACAGGCTTCCCCGAGATGATGGACGGGCGCGTCAAGACGTTGCACCCGGCCGTACACGGCGGGCTCCTCGCCGTCCGCGCCAATCCCGAGCACCAGGCGGCCATGCTCGCCCACGGCATCGGACCCATCGACCTGCTCGTCGTCAACCTATATCCGTTCGAGGCGACGGTGGCGAAGGGCGCCGCCTATGACGACTGCATCGAGAACATCGACGTCGGCGGCCCGGCCATGATCCGCGCCGCCGCCAAGAACCACGACGACGTCGCCGTGGTCGTCGAGCCCGACGACTATGCCGCCGTGCTGACCGATCTCGAGGCGCATGACGGCGCGACGACTCTGACGCTGCGGCGGCGCCTGGCGCAGAAGGCCTACGCGCGCACCGCCGCCTATGATGCTGCCATCTCCAACTGGCTCGCCGGGCAGCTCGGCGAGACGGCGCCAGCCTTCCGGGCGCTCGGCGGCGCGCTGGCCGAGCCGATGCGCTATGGCGAGAATCCCCATCAGTGGGCCGCCTTCTACCGCACGCCGGAGCAGCGCCCCGGCGTCTCCACGGCGCGCCAGCTGCAGGGCAAGCAGCTCTCCTACAACAACATCAACGACACCGACGCCGCCTTCGAGTGCGTGGCCGAGTTCGACCCGGCCCGCACCGCCGCCGTCGTCATCGTCAAGCACGCGAACCCGTGCGGCGTCGCTGAGGGATCGAGCCTCCTCGACGCCTACGAGAAGGCACTCGCCTGCGATCCCGTTTCGGCCTTCGGCGGCATCGTCGCCCTCAACCGCCGGCTCGATGCGGAGGCGGCGAGGAAGATCGTCGAGATCTTCACCGAGGTGATCATCGCCCCCGAGGCGAGCGAGGAGGCGGTTGCCATCGTCGCGGCGAAGAAGAACCTGCGCCTGCTCGTGACCGGCGGCCTGCCCGACCCGCGCGCCGGCGGGCTTGCCCTGCGCACGGTCGCTGGCGGCTTCCTCGCCCAGGCGCGCGACAGCGCCGTCATCGACGACATGAGTCTCAAGGTGGTGACGAAGCGCGCCCCGACGGCGGCCGAACTCGCGGACCTCAAGTTCGCCTTCCGTGTTGCCAAGCACGTCAAGTCGAACGCCATCGTCTATGCCAAGGGCGGCGCCACGGTGGGCATCGGCGCCGGCCAGATGAGCCGCGTCGATTCCTCGCGCATCGCGGCCTGGAAAGCGGCGGAAGCGGCGAAGACGGCGGGTCTTCCCGAGACGCTGGCCAAGGGCTCGGTCGTCGCCTCCGACGCCTTCTTTCCCTTTGCCGACGGGCTACTCGCCGCAGCCGAGGCCGGCGCCACGGCCGTCATCCAGCCTGGCGGGTCCATGCGCGACGACGAGGTGATCAAAGCGGCCGACGAGGCAGGCCTCGCCATGGTTTTTACCGGCCACCGCCACTTCCGGCACTGATGCTGCGAACCACCCCTCTCCCCACAAAAAGGGGGGAGGGGTGGTGACTTCTTCCCCGACGGCCTCAGGCCGGCACGCGCTTGTTCTGCCTATTGTGGATGAGATCGTCCACCACGGACGGGTCGGCCAGTGTAGAGGTGTCGCCGAGGTTGGAGAACTCGTCCTCGGCGATCTTGCGCAGGATACGGCGCATGATCTTGCCCGAGCGGGTCTTCGGCAGGTTGGGCGCGAACTGCACGAGGTCGGGCGACGCGATCGGGCCGATCTCCTTGCGGACCCACTGGACGAGCTCCTTGCGCAGCTCTTCCGTCGGCTCCACGCCTGCCATCAGCGTCACGTAGGCGTAGATGCCTTGGCCCTTGATGTCGTGCGGATAGCCGACAACGGCCGCTTCCGACACCTTGGCGTGGGCGACCAGCGCCGATTCGACCTCGGCCGTGCCCATGCGATGGCCGGAGACGTTGATGACGTCGTCGACGCGGCCGGTGATCCAGTAATAGCCATCGGCGTCGCGCCGGCAGCCGTCACCGGTGAAATACTTGCCGGGATAGGTGGAGAAGTAGGTGTCCATGAAGCGCTGGTGGTCGCCGTAAACCGTGCGCATCTGGCCCGGCCAGGAATCGGCGATGCACAGATTGCCCTCGGTCGCGCCCTCCAGCACCTTACCCTCGGCGTCGACGATCTCGGGCCTGATGCCGAAGAACGGCCGCGTGGCGGAGCCGGGCTTCAACGCAATGGCGCCTGGCAGTGGCGAAATCAGGATGCCGCCAGTCTCGGTCTGCCACCAGGTGTCGACGATGGGGCAACGCCCGTCCCCGACCACGCGATAGTACCACTCCCAGGCCTCCGGATTGATCGGCTCGCCGACCGAGCCGAGCAGGCGCAGCGAAGTGCGTGAGGTCTTCTTCACCGGCTCGTCCCCGGCCTGCATCAAGGCGCGGATGGCGGTGGGGGCGGTGTAGAAGATGTTGACCTGGTGCTTGTCGATCACGCGCCAGAAGCGGGAATTGTCCGGGTAGTTCGGCACGCCCTCGAACATGAGCGTCGTCGCGCCATTGGCGAGCGGGCCGTAGAGGATGTAGCTGTGCCCGGTCACCCAGCCGACGTCGGCCGTGCACCAGAAAATGTCGCCGTCGTGATAGTCGAAGACGTACTGATGCGTCATCGACGCATAGACCAGATAGCCGCCCGTGGTATGCAGCACGCCCTTGGGCTTGCCGGTGGAACCCGAGGTGTAGAGGATGAAGAGCGGATCCTCCGCCTCCATCGGCTCGCAGGGGCACTCGCTCGTCACCAGTGCTGCCGCCTCATGGTACCAGACGTCACGGCCCGGCTCCATGGCGACATCGGCGCCGGTGCGGCGTACGACGACGACGTGGTCGACACCGCCCACCTTGGCGATGGCTGCGTCGACATTGGCCTTGAGCGGCACCTTGCGCCCGCCGCGCAGGCCCTCGTCCGCCGTGATGACGACCTTTGAGGCGCAGTCCTCGATGCGGCCGGCGAGCGAGTCGGGCGAGAAGCCACCGAAGACGACGGAGTGGATGGCGCCGAGCCGCGCGCAGGCCAGCATGGCGAAGGCCGCCTCGGGGATCATCGGCATGTAGATGGTGACGCGGTCGCCCTTCTCGACGCCGCGGTTGCGCAGCACGTTGGCGAAGCGGCAGACCTCGTCGTGCAGCTCGCGATAGGTGATGAGGCGGGATTCGGAGGGATCATCGCCCTCCCAGATGATGGCCGTCTGGTCGCCGCGCGTCTCCAGATGCCGGTCGATGCAGTTGTAGGCGACGTTCGTTACGCCATCCTCGAACCAGCGGATGGAGACCTCGCCCGGCGCGTAGGAGACATTCTTGACCTTCTCGTAGGGCGTGAACCAGTCGATGCGCCGGCCGTGCTCGTCCCAGAACGCTTCGGGATCCCGAATCGAGGCCTCGTACATCTCGTTGTAGCGAGCCTCATCCACGTAGGCGCGCTTCGCCCAATCGGCCGGCACCTCGTAGACCTTCTCCTGCATGACGTCCTCCCGAAACCTCGGCCGGGCCTTCAGTCGGCACCGGTCCAAACGCAGCCTCCGGCCCGCCATCCGGACGGATAGCGGCCTTGAAGCGATTGATCGGGCGGCATTATGCGAAGGGCGACCGGCACCGGCAAGGCGCCAAGGGTCACACTTTCGTCTCTTCGACGTTGGGAGAAGGCTTCACCAGAGGCGCGTGCCGGGACATCCTCGCGGGTCATGGCCGGACTTGTTCCGGCGATGCGCGCCTTTCAGCCTTGCGCAACGGCGAGGTGTGGATGCCCGCGACAAGCGCGGGCATGACGGGGAGGAGCGGTTGCCCTTCACGCCTCAAGGGCCCCTCCGGCAAGGCTCCGTGGCATCCCGCTTCGCTCGGCGAAGACGGACAAATCTGCGTGGTGGGCTGGCGCGAAGCAGGAATGGTGCCGCGGAAGGGATTCGAACCCCCGACCCACGCATTACGAATGCGTTGCTCTACCAGCTGAGCTACCGCGGCACGCGCGCGCCTTCTAGCGTCAATCACCCCGCCTTGGCAAGTGCCTCGCGCGATTCCGAGCCAGCGGCCGCGCGAGGCCTGTGCACGAGCAGCCGCGGTCAGGTCACGATGGTGCGGCGCACGGGGCCGGCCTCGTCCTCCCCGGTCACCGGCCCGGGATCATCGGGCGGACGGCTGACCGGGAAGATGACCGGGCTCGCCCGCCGTGCGCGACGGGGCGTGGCGTTCTCGGCGGGCTGCGCAGGTGCCGCCGTCTCCGATATACCGCGTCGCGCCGATGCCTTCGCCGCCTCGGTCACATATTGCGGCACGGGAGCAGCCGGCGCGGGCGACGGCTTTTCCTCTGGCGGGACGGGAGGGGCGGCCGATGCCTGTGCCCGTTCAGGCGCGGCGGGCTCGCCGGTCTCCGGTGGAGGAGCTGGCGCAGCCGGCTGCGGCGATTTATCTGCCGGTTCGACCACGGTCACCGGTTCAGGCTCGGAACGCGCATCAGGCCCCGCAGCCCGGGAAGGCGGCCGGGCCTCGGCAGCCGTTGCGGGAAGCTCACGGGAGGGCTCTTCCCGCGCTGGCGGCACGATTTCAGGCAGCGCCTCGGCTGCATGGCGCTCGTCGACGTCGCCGATGACGGCGTCGGCCCGGTGCGTCTCCTGCGCCTCGCGATGCTGGGCGGCGATCTGCTCGCTCGGCGTTCCCCAGACGAAGGCGTCGAGCCGGCCGCTGACCGGCGAGACCGGCGACCAGGTGTCGGAGATGACGCCGTCGGCGAGCCAGGCGGGATCGCGCGGCGCGCGCGAGGCACGGGCCAGCCAGGCGCGTACGGCCCCCGTCTCGCCGTGCTCGGCCTCCTCGATGTCGGCCATCAGCACGCAGGTGCGCAGCGTGGGGCGCTCGGCGATGAGCGGGGCCAGCGCCTCGCGGGCGCGGGCGAATTCGCGCGCGTCGAGCGCGGCCCGGGCCAGCATCAGCCGCGATTCGGCGGAATCCGATGCCAGCCGCGCCAGCGTCTCGGCGCGGGCGAGCCGATCACGCGCCGAATCGCCGGAGCGGATCTCGACATAGGCCGCGGCGATATCAGGATGCGGCAGCCGCACCCAGGCCGCCTCGAGGATCCTGGCCGCCTTGCGGTATTTGCCGGCGCGGGCGAGAAGGCGGCCGGCCAGCACGGCGGCGGGCACGAGATCGGGCGCGAGCTTGACGGCCTCGCGCACAGCGGTGAGCGCGGCGTCGGGGTCCTTCTCCGCCCGGTCGATGGCATCGGCCGTCAGGAGCACGGCGCGCTGGCGGCGCGCCTCGGCGCGGTCGATGAGCCGCAGCGCGGCGCGCCGCTCGAGGGTCATGAGCGCCCCGCGCCAGTCGCGTTCGGCGGATTGGAATTCGAGCACCGCCTCGTTGGCCCAGCCGACACTCGGCGCAAGCTCCGCCGCCTTGGCCGCATGGGCCCGGGCGGCGACGAGATCGCCCTTGCGTCGCGCCTCGACGAACAGGCCGCGCAGGCCGAGCACCCGCGTCTCGGGCTCGTCGAGCATGTCGTTGAAAGCGGCCTCGGCGCCTGCCCGATCGCCGGAGATCTGGGCGGCCTGGGCCTTGAGCAGCAGCGTCAGCGGCTCGCGGCCGAGCCAGCGCTCGGCATCGCCCGCGTGTCGGCGCGCGGCGGCGGGATCGCCCGAGCCGACGGCTACCATGCCGCGCGACACGGCGGCAAAGCCGCGCGCCCGGCGGCGGGCGCGCGAGGCGATGGTGACGAGGTCCGGCAGCTTGAAGACGAAGCGCACCACGCTCCACACGATGACAAGCGCGGTGACGATACCGATGAGCGCCGCCACGGCGACGCTGAGCGGGGTGCTGATGCGATAATCCTGCCAGGTGAGCACCACCTCCCCCGGATGGTCGGCAAGCCAGGCGGCGCCGAGCGCGACGAAGGCGAGAAGGACGAGGAAGACGAGAACGCGAATCATGGCTGCGCCCTCACCCGTTGCCGCCGAAGGCGTCGACGGCCGAACGACGCACGGCGAGCGCCGCCTGCTCCGCTTCCGCGCGGGCCCTCAGCGCCGCGACCCAATCACGCGTCGCCTGCTGCTCGGCCGGCGACAGCCGCTCCCAAGCCGCGAGCGCCGCCGCCGCGTCGCCGCGGGCGAGCGCCGCATCGACGGCGTCGGCCGGCTGCCCCCCGCTGCCGACGCGCTCGACCCGCACGAGGCCGGCTGCACTGTCGCTCAGACGCTCCCAGAGGCTGCCCTCCGGACGGCTGCGGCGCTCGGTTTCGGCCGCCCGGGCCAGACCTTCGCGCAAGCCTGGACGCAGGCTCTCGGTGGTCGGCAAGCCGGCCCCCGCCTGCGGCTGGAGCGGGGACAGGAGCTCTGCCGGCGTGCCGAGGCGCTCGAGCACCGCAATCTCCTTCTCGAAGGGCTGGCCGGAGCGGATCGCGGTCAGCAATAGCTCCGCCACGGCGAGCCGGCCCGCGGCATTGCCGATCGGCTCGGCAGCGCCGTCGGCGATCTGCCTTTCGGCGGCGTCGAGCCGGGCGCCCAGGGCCTCCAGCCGGCGCGAGACGTCGCTGATGACGCCCGGATCGAGGCTGCGCACGGTCCCTTCGACTGCGTCGACACGTCGGCTCAGTTCGTCGCGGATCGCGCGAAGCTCCGCCGGCGACGCGCCCTCGACGGACCGCAGCCCCTCGATCTCGTTGGCGAGGCCGTTGATGCGCGCCGTCAGGCCGTCGTCCTCGCGGGAGGCGGAGGTCATGCGCGCCTCGAGCGCCTCGAGATCCTCACGGCCGACGACATTGGCGAGGCTGCGCTCGACGACGGCAAGGCGCGCCGCGGTGTCGTTGGCCGGACCGACGAGCACCGGCAGCAATATGGCTGCGGCGGCGCCGACGATGCCGCCGACGGCAGCCGCCACGAGGAGCGAACTTTGGAGGCCCTGGCGGGGCGCCGCAGCCGGTTCGGCGGGCCGTACGCCATGAGCGGTGGTGTCGACGGGCGCCTCGTCAGCCGGCGCATCCCCGAGGCGTTCCTTGCCTTGAAGCCTCTCGTCTCCGCCGGGCACATCCTCGGCGGCCGGCATGTCGCCAGGTGGGACTTGTGCGGCCGGCTGCGCGACGGCGGGTGCGTCCTCGCCCGCAGAAACCGTCCGGGGGGTGGTGGCCGCCTCTGCAGCCGCGCCATCGGCGGAAGGCAGCGCGGTGGCCTCGGTCATGGCGCGGTCGGTCGTCTGCGCGGCGCGCTCCGCCTTCGTGCGGGCTGTCCGGGACGTCCGGCCCGTCGGCTTCTCGTCGCTCATGCAGACCTCTCTCCATCATTTCCTCGGCACCGCCGGTGCTCCCGGGCAGGCCATGATGAACCCTCAAGCTCTTAACATCAGCCGCCCGTCCATGGCGAGCCCGCAGGCTGCGCGTCATCTGTCGCCATGTGCCGGCAGCAAAGCCAGCAAGGCTTCCTCGTGCGGAGCGGCCGCGGCCGCGACCCGCCGGATACCAGCGGCCCTGAGTGGCGCGGCAACATCCTCCGACAGGCACAGGTGTCGCAGGGCACGGAATGCCTCGCCGCAGCCGGCCCGCTCGGCGAGATTGAGCGCCAGGGCTGCGCTTCGGCGGGAATAATGCAGCGCGACCGTGACTTTGCCGCCGCCAAGCGCCACCACTGCGGCCGGCGGCAGCGATTCCTCCGCCTCGGCGACATAGGCGATCCACGGCACGACCGCAAAGCCGGCGGCGGCGAGAAGAGCGGGCGTATCGGCCTTGTGATCGCGGCCGAGGACGAGGAGAAGCCGCGCGCCTGCGGGGAAGACCGACGGGGCGAGCGCCGCGAGGGCGATGCGGTCGCCCGCCGCCGCCATGACGGCCGCAAAGCCGGCCTCGCGCGCCACCTCGCCCGTGCGCTCGCCGACCGCAAGGAGAGGCAGCGCGGCGAGTGCCGCGACATCCCCCTCGCCCAAAGCTTCGAAGGTGTTGGGGCTGGTGACGACGACACCGTCGAAGGCTCCCGCCGGGCGCGGCTCATCCGTGGAATGGATGGTCAGGAGCGGAGCGATGACGACCGCATGGCCGCGCTCGCCAAGGCGCTGCGCCGTCCGGCGCGCCGCCGTTTCCGGCCGCAGGACGAGGACGCCCGCCATGTCTACTTTCCCAGGAGCGCCGGGCGCGCGCGGGCCACCACCTCGCGCCCCGCATCCTCTCCGAGACCGAGTGCCTCGGCGACCGGGCCGCTCCGCTCGACGGCCACCCAGTCGCTGCCATCGGGCGCCAGCAGCATGCCGCGGAAGGAGAGACTGGCCCCCTGCACTCGCGCCAGACCCGCAATGGGCGTGCGGCACGAGCCGTCGAGCACGCGCAGGAAGGCTCGCTCGACCTCCAGCGCCACACCTGTCGCGGGATCGGTGAAACGCATCAGCATCTCGCGCAGGGCAAGGTCGTCGGCGCGCGTCACGATGGCGATGGCGCCCTGGCCGATGGCGGGCAGGAAATCCTCCGTATCGAGCACGGCGGTCGCCTTGTCGGCGAGGCCGAGCCGCCGCAGCCCGGCGAGGGCCAGCAAGGTCGCGTCGATCTCGCCGCTCTCGACCTTGGCGAGGCGAGTGCCGACATTGCCGCGCAGCAGCGTGACCGAGACATCGGGCCGCAGGCGCCGCACCTGCGCCTGCCGGCGCAGCGAGGCGCTGCCGACCACGGCGCCGCGCGGCAGCTCGGCGATGCTGCGCGCACCGCGGCTGATGAGAACGTCGCGCACATCCTCGCGGGCGAGAAAACCCGCGATGACGAGCCCTTTCGGCAGGACGGTCGGCAGATCCTTGGCGGAATGGACGGCAAGGGCGATGCGCCCGTCGAGGAGCGCGCTGTCGAGCTCCTTCGTGAACAGACCCTTGCCGCCGGCCTCCGACAGCGCCCGGTCCTGGATCATGTCGCCCGTCGTCTTGATGACCGAGAGCGCGACCGCCTCGGCTGGGCAGCCAAGCGCTCCGGCGAGGAGCGCCTGCACCTGCCGCGCTTGGGCCAGGGCGAGCGGGCTGCCGCGCGTGCCGATGACAGGTGCGCCGGTCGATGCGATCATGGTTCCGTCCAACTCCAATTACGGCCCCGCGGCCGGCGGGCGATTCGTGCAGGCGGGAGGCCGCAGAGCCGCTCCCGCACCTCACTATCGCATGCCCTACCACCCTGCTGCGGCGAAAAACCGGTTCCCACGGCTTTACGCCATGCTCTATAGGGGGAAGCGGCGCTTTTGCGAACCGCGACCGATCGCAGCCCCTTCAGAACCCAGCGAATCATGCGCGTTCTTGGCATCGAGACCACCTGTGATGAAACGGCGGCCGCCGTCGTCGGCCTTGCCGGCGACGGGCGCGGCGTCATCCTGTCGAACGAGATCCTCAGCCAGATCACGGAACATGCCGCCTATGGCGGCGTGGTGCCGGAGATTGCGGCGCGCGCCCATGTCGAGGTCATCGACCGGCTGGTGGCGCGGGCGCTGAAGGCGGCCGACGTGACGCTGAAGGACATCGATGCCGTCGCCGCCGCCGCCGGCCCCGGCCTTATCGGCGGTGTCATCGTCGGCCTCACCACCGGCAAGGCTCTCGCCCTCGTCTCCGGCAAGCCTTTTATCGCCGTCAACCACCTCGAGGCGCACGCGCTGACGGCACGAATGACCGACGGCGTCGCCTTTCCCTATCTGCTGCTGCTCGCCTCGGGCGGGCATACGCAATTGCTCGCGGTGCGTGGCGTCGGCGACTATGTGCGCCTTGGCACCACGATCGACGACGCCATCGGCGAGGCCTTCGACAAGACGGCGAAGATGCTCGGCCTGCCCTATCCCGGCGGGCCGGAGGTGGAACGCCAGGCGCTCCACGGCGACCCGGCGCGCTTCGCCTTGCCACGGCCGCTGGCCGGCCGGCCGGACCCGGATTTCTCGCTCTCCGGCCTCAAGACCGCCGTGCGCATCGAGGCCGAGCGCATCGCCCCGCTCTCGGCACGGGACGTTGCCGATCTCTGCGCCTCCTTCCAGGCGGCCGTGGTCGACGTCGTCGCCGACCGGGTTCGCATGGGCCTACGTGCCTTCCGGCAGAAGGCGGGGCACCCGACCGCGCTCGTCGTCGCCGGTGGCGTTGCCGCCAACCAGGCGATCCGCCGCGGCCTGACGCGGCTTGCCTCCGAGGCCGGCCTGCCCCTCGTCACGCCGCCGCCGGCCCTGTGCACGGACAACGGCGCGATGATCGCCTGGGCGGGGCTCGAGCGCCTGCGGCTCGGCCTCACCGACGACCTCACCGCCCCCGCCCGCGCCCGCTGGCCGCTCGAGGCGGCCCCCGCGGCATGATGACCGATCCTGTCGTCATCGTCGGAGCCGGCGCGTGGGGCACGGCCCTCGCCAACGCGGCGGCCCAGGCCGGACGCTTCGTCACCCTCGTCGCGCGCGATCCCGAGCACGCCGGCACGATGCAGGCGGCCCGGGAGAACATGCGCTTCCTGCCCGGCGCGCCGCTCCATGCCGCGATCACCGTCACCGCCGACCTCGGCGCAACGACGGCCGCGCGGGCGCTGCTCCTCGTCGTGCCGGCACAGGCCCTGCGCGAGGCAGCCCGGGCGCTCGCGCACCGGCTCGCCCCGGGCACACCCGTTGTCATCTGCGCCAAGGGCATCGAGCGCACGTCGAGCCGCTTCATGAGCGATGTCGTCGGCGAGGAGCTGCCGGCGGCGGTGCCCGCCGTCCTGTCGGGCCCGAGCTTCGCCGAGGACGTGGTGCGGGGCCTGCCGACCGCCGTGGTGCTGGCCTGCGCGCAGGAGGAGACCGCGCGCAGCCTCGCCGCGACGCTGACGAGCCCTACATTCCGCATCTATCACGGCACCGACGTGCGCGGAGTCGAGATCGGCGGTGCAGCCAAGAACGTGCTCGCCATCGCCTGCGGCATCGTCATGGGCTGCGGCCTCGGCGAGAGCGCCCGGGCCGCCATGGTGGCACGGGGCTTCGCCGAGCTGATGCGCTTCGCCCGCGCCCTCGGCGCCCGTCCCGAGACGCTGATGGGGCTGTCCGGGCTCGGCGACCTCGTGCTCACCTGCGGCTCTGCGAAATCGCGCAACTTCGCCTTCGGCGAGGCGCTGGGGCGCGGCGTGCCGCTTTCCGAAGCCTCTGGCGGCAAGCTGGCGGAAGGCGCCTTCACCGCCGCGGCACTCGTGGCGATGGCCGGCCGGCACGGGGTGGAGATGCCGATCTCAGAGGCTGTCGCTGCAATCGTCGCTGGGGAGGTTTCCGTGGAAGCGGCGATCGGCGCGCTGCTCAACCGGCCGATCCGCGCCGAGCACGAGATCATCTGACGAACGGGGAGAGGTCATGGCGCACTGGCTGTTCAAATCGGAACCGGCCACCTGGTCCTGGGACCAACAGGTCGCGGAAGGCGAGAAGGGCACGTTCTGGAACGGCGTGCGCAACCATTCCGCCAAGCTCAACATGATGGCGATGAAGAAGGGCGAGACCGGCTTCTTCTACCACTCCAACGAGGGCAAGGCGATTGTCGGCATCGTCGAGGTGATCAAGGAGTACTATCCCGACCACACCGATGCGAGCGGTCGCTTCGGCATGGTCGACATCAAGGCGGTGAAGGCGCTGCCGCGGCCGGTGACGCTCGACGAGATCAAGAATACGCCCGCGCTCGCGGATATGGTGCTCGTCAACAATTCGCGCCTGTCGGTACAGCCGGTGAGCGACCCCGAATGGGACATCATCTGCAGGATGGGCGGATTGTGAAGAAGGCGGGGTTGAGCGCCGCCGTCCGATCGGACAGGATGCCAGTCTGAAATCGTTCCTATGTCCATGACTCGTCCCGTCCGCCTCATCGCCAGCATTGCCCGGCTCTTCGAACGCCTGCCCCGGCACCAGGCCGTGCCGCCGCGCGAAGATCGGGACCCGACCCCCGACACCCTCCTGTCGCTTGCCATCGTCCTCGTGCACATCGCCGGAGGCGACGGGCGCCTGACGGGAGAGGAACGCGCCAGGCTCGCCGACCTCGTCGGACGCCGCTTCCGCCTCTCGCCGCGCGAGGCGCTCCGGATCATCGAGGCTGCCATCGTGGCCGAGGGCTCGCGCGAGGACGTGGACGACGCCTTCGAGGACCTGAAGCGCCTGCTGCCGCCGGACGGGCGCCGCGAGCTGATGGCCGCCGCCTGGGAACTCGCGAAGATCGACGGTCACGTCGCCGAACTCGAGGACGACCTCCTGTGGCGCTCCGCCCGCCGGCTCGGGCTGAGCGAGCGCGAGGCCGAGGCGCTGCGTCAGAGCGCGCTGACGGACGTCGACGGAGGGGTCTGATGGGTGCGGCGACCCCGCTGCCCGTTCTCATCGTCCTGCACCAGGAACATTCGACGCCCGGCCGGGTTGGCCGGCTCCTTGTGGAGCGTGGCCACCCGCTCGACATCCGCCGGCCGCGCTTCGGCGATCCCTTGCCGCAGACGCTCGCACTGCATGCCGGCGCCGTCGTCTTCGGCGGGCCCATGAGCGCCAACGACCCCGATGACTGGGTGAAGCGCGAGATCGACTGGATCGGCGTCGCGCTCGATGAGAAAAAGCCGCTGCTCGGCCTCTGCCTCGGCGCGCAGATGCTGGCGAAACACCTCGGCGGGCGGATCGATCCGCATCCCTCGGGCCTTGCCGAGATCGGCTATTATCCGCTCAAGCCGACGGCGACGGGGCGACGCTTCGCCAGCGAGACGGGCGCGCCATGGCCGTCGCACGTCTACCAGTGGCATCGGGAGGGGCTCGACTGTCCGCCCGGCGGCGAACTTCTCGCCGAAGGCGCGGATTTTCCGAACCAGGCCTTCCGCGTCGGACCCGCCGCCTTCGGCCTGCAGTTCCATCCCGAGGTGACGCACGCCATGATCTATCGCTGGACGACGCGCGCCAGCGAAAGGCTAGGCCTGCCGGGCGCCCAAGCCGCGCACCTGCACCACCGCGGGCGCTTCATGTACGACCCCGACGTCGCCCTTTGGCTCGATGCGTTTCTCGACCACTGGCTCGCCGCCGGCACCCCACAGGCCCGATCACAACCAGTCGCGGAACCGGGGAGCGCCTGCGCCCCAGCGATCTGAGAGCCGCAACGGTCGCTTCATGGTATACTTATTAAATTGTACATGCGGAGCACCGTCCGATGGCCGAGACGGAAGCGCTCTTCTCACTCCTGCGTCAGACCGCTGATCCTGCGGCGGCCATGGCAATCGAGCGCGTTGTCCGGCATGGCGCCGACCGCGCGCTCAACCGCATCAACGTGCTCGCCTTCGCGGCGCGCGAGGGCCTCGACGAGGAAGCTGCCATCGCCGCCTTCCTCCATGCCGCCCATCTCGGCCTGTTCGACCTGTCGTGGAACGTGCTGTGCCCGGGGTGCGGCGGCGTGCTCGACGCCAATGCGACACTCGGCACCCTCGACCGCTCCTCCTACAGCTGCACGCTGTGCGCCGCAGGCTACGAGCCGACCCTCGACGAGATGGTGGAGGTGACCTTCACGGTGAACCCCCGCGTGCGGCAGATCGCGGCGCACGAGCCGGATCGGCTGCCGATGCACGAATATTTTCGCCAGATCTTCTGGAGCTCGGGGGTAGACCTGCCGGACGAAATCGAGGCGCAACTCGACGAGATCATCATCGAGGCCATCGAATTGCCACCCGGCGAGAAGGCCCTCCTGTCACTTCAGCTGCCGCGGGGCTTCATTATCGTCTTCGACCCCGTCACCCATTCCGTGCAGTTCATCGACGCCGACAGCGAGGAGACGCGCGAGCGGCGCTCCCTCTCCCTTGTCATCGACGCCGTGCATGCACCGAACGAGACGGTTCGCCTGCAGCCCGGCCCGCTGCGCCTGACGCTCGAGAACCGCACCGGCCGGCGCGTCCTGCCCGGCCTCTTCATCGCGGGCGAGGCGCTGCACACGCTCATCGGCCGGCGCCGGCCGTTCCTCACCGCCAAGCGGCTCCTCAGCAACCAGACCTTCCGCGACATCTATCGGACGGAGACGCTCAACGTCGACCAGCGGCTGAAAATCACCAGCCTCACCTTCCTCTTCACCGACCTCAAGGGATCGACCCGGCTCTACGAGCGCGTGGGCGACCTGGCCGCCTTCGACCTCGTGCGCGAGCACTTCCGGGTGCTCGGCGACATCGTGGCGGCGGAAGCAGGCGCCATCGTCAAGACCATCGGCGATGCGGTGATGGCGACCTTCCCGACGCCGGAACGGGCTGTCGCCGCCGCGCTACGCATGCGCGAGGCCATGCGCAGCCTTAACGCCGCCCACGGCAGCGAGGACCTGGTGCTGAAGATCGGTCTGCACGAGGGTCCCTGTCTGGCCGTCAGCCTCAACGAGCGGCAGGACTATTTCGGCCAGACGGTGAACATCGCCTCGCGCGTGCAGGGCCTCGCCGAATCGCAGGCGATCTACGCCACGGGCTCCGTCGTCGAGCGGCCGGAAGTGTCGAGCCTGCTCGCCCGCACCGGCCTGACGCCGCTGGCGCGACGACGCGCCTTGCGCGGCATCGATGACGAGGTCACCCTGTACGAGATTCCGTGACCCGGCCGCGGGAACAGCCATGACCGACGATCTCGCCACGAAGACCTGCACGCCCTGCAAGGGCGGAACGCCGCCTTTGTCCCCCGAAGCCGTCGCGCATTACGCGAAACAGGTGCCGCAGTGGGAGGTCAACGGCGATGCCACGCGCATCGCACGCACCTTCCGCTTCAGGAACTACGCGGGGGCTTTCGCCTTCGTGGCGCGTGTGTCGGAGATCGCCGAGGAGCAGGGCCACCACCCCGACATCACCTTCGGCTGGGGCTATGCGACGGTCACGCTGCAGACCCACAAGATCAAGGGCCTGCACGAGAACGACTTCATCATGGCGGCCCGCATAGACGAGATCGCCGGCGGCGAACCCGCCGCCTGAGACGCCCTGTCCGGCGCCCTCCCCCAGCCCTCATCTTCCCCTTCCGGAGCCGATCGTGCTGATCGACCAGACCCTGCTCGTCACGCAGTTCATGACGCTTCTCGCCGTCCTCGACCCGATCAGCCACACCTCGCTCTTCCTCTCCGTCACCGGCGGGCTCGACCGGGCCGAGCGGCGCAAGGCGGCCCTCATCGCCGTTCCCGTCGCCTTCGTCATCCTCGTCGTCTTCGCCGTCATCGGCCAATATGCGCTGGCGGCGATGAACATCTCGCTCATCTCCTTCCAGATCGCCGGCGGCATCATCCTCCTCATCTTCGCCTTGTCGATGACCCTCGGCGACAAGGGGCCGGCGCCGGCTGCCGAGGCGGGCGCAAACGACGCGGCGAGCGTCGCCGTCTACCCGCTGGCGGTGCCGATCATCGCCGGGCCGGGCGCCATGCTCGCCATCGTCATCCTCATGGACAACAACCGCCTGACCTTCGTCGAGCAGGTGGAGACGGTCGCCATGCTGGCGCTCAACATGCTCATCCTGCTCGGGCTCTTCCTGTCCGGCGATGCGGTGTCGCGCCTCATCGGCCGCCACGGCGCCAACGTGCTGCGGCGCGTGATGGGCATCGTGCTCGCCGCCCTGTCGATCAACCTGATCCTGGAAGCGATGGCGAAATGGCTGGGGCTGCCGGCGATTTGAGAAGGGGTGCAGGATGGCGGAAGAGGCATCGCCAACGCTTCTTCGCGAGGGCCTGCCGGAGCCAGACTTCAAATATTGCTCCAATGCGTGGGCCGTTTTCTCCACCGCACCGACCGTCTGAGCGGCGCGGATGAATGCACGGCCCCAACATGATTTCCGATCGCCTCCGCCGTCATGCCCGCGCTTGTCGCGGGCATCCACGCGGCAAAGCCCGCGCCAGGCGAAAAGGCGTGGATGGCCGCGACAAGCGCAGCCATGACGGGCGGGAGGTTGTAACACTCTGAAAAGGCGCAGCGATCCCGACCGGATAGCCGCGAGGCGGCGCCGTTCACTGCGCACCCCGTGGCGGTCGGCAAGCTTCTACGGCTGCTGCGTCGGGCGTCGGCCTTTGGACTGCCATCCCAAGCTAACGCGGAATGGTGGAGCTGAGGGGATTCGAACCCCTGACCTCTGCAGTGCGATTGCAGCGCTCTCCCAACTGAGCTACAGCCCCTAAAGGTCGGCGCGTTTTAGGCCGGCGCGGGGGCGGCTGTCAATTGCTGTTTCGCGCGAGCGCGCGGCGAGCGCGACGGGTTGTTCACAGCGGCGGAGAGCGCTAAACGGAAGCTCCCGTCCGTCCTCTCCATCCTCCGGATTTTCAATGCGCGCGATTCTCGATGTTCTCATGGTCGTGCTCGACCTCTACACATGGCTCGTGATCGCCTCAGCCATCATCAGCTGGCTGGTCGCCTTCAACGTCGTCAACACGCGCAACGACGTGGTGCGGGCGATCTGGAATTTCCTCTACCAGATCACCGAGCCCGCGCTTCGGCCCATCCGCTCCATCCTGCCCAATCTCGGCGGCATCGACGTCTCGCCCATCATCCTGCTGCTCATCATCTTCTTCCTGCAGCGGGTGATCGTGCTCTACGTCTACCCGGCCGTCATCTAAAGCCCGGCCGGCGCGAGGCAGGCATGAGCGGCGCCTTCACGCGCACGGGCGAGGGGCTGACGCTCACGGTGCGCCTGACGCCGCGCGGCGGGCGCGATGCGATCGAGGGCGTCGATGAGCTGGCGGACGGGCGCGCCGTCATCAAGGTCCGCGTCCGCGCCGTGCCGGAGGACGGGGCGGCCAATGCGGCGCTCACCCGGCTCCTCGCCAAGAGCCTCGGCGTCGCCGCCTCCGCCGTCGCGCTCGTCTCCGGGCACACTGCACGCATCAAGATCCTGACCGTCGCCGGCGACGCCGCTATGCTGGAAGCGCGGCTCGCGGCACTCATCAAGCACGAGGACCGGCCATGACGACGCTCCCGACGTCCCGAATCATCGACGGCAAGGCCTTCGCCGAGGGCCTGCGCCGACGCGTGGCGGAAGCAGCGGCCGATTTCCTTAGCCGGTCCGGCCGCGCGCCCGGCCTTGCCGTCGTCCTCGCCGGCGAGGATCCGGCGAGCAGCGTCTATGTGCGCAACAAGGCGCAGCAGACGGTGGAGGCCGGCATGGCCTCCTTCGAGCACCGCCTGCCGGCGGAGACAGGCGAGGCCGAGCTCCTCGCCCTCGTCGCGCGGCTCAACGCGGACGATGCGGTCGACGGCATCCTCGTACAGCTGCCGCTGCCGGCGCATATCGACGCGCAGAAGGTGATCGAGGCGATCGACCCGGCGAAGGACGTCGACGGCTTCCACCCGGAGAATGCCGGGCGGCTGATGACCGGGCTTCCCGCGCTCGTGCCCTGCACGCCGCTCGGCTGCCTGATGCTCATCAAGTCCATCGAGCCGGCGCTCGCCGGGCTCGAGGCGGTCGTCGTCGGGCGCTCCAACATCGTCGGCAAGCCGATGGCGCAGCTGCTCCTCGCCGAGAGCTGCACGGTCACCGTCGCCCATTCCAAGACGCGCGACCTGCCGGCCGTGTGCCGCCGCGCCGACATCCTCGTCGCGGCCGTCGGCCGGCCGCAGATGGTGCGCGGCGACTGGGTGAAGCCCGGCGCCATCGTCATCGACGTCGGCATCAACCGCATCCCGGCGCCCGAGCGCGGCGAGGGCAAGACGCGGCTCGTCGGCGACGTGGCCTATGACGAGGCGGTGCAGCATGCCGGCGCCATCACCCCCGTGCCGGGCGGCGTCGGGCCAATGACCATCGCCTGCCTCCTGCGCAACACGCTCGCGGCGGCGGTCGCCCGCACCGGCGTCGTGGTGGACGTGCCGTCGGCCTGAACGCCTCCGCCCAAGGTCGCAATGGCGCAGTGCAGCATGTAGGCTAGTCTCCCGCGAAACAGCGAGGGAGGAGCCGATGGACACAGCACTGCCGATGAAGACCAGCACCGGCCGGTTCTTCGAGGATTTCCGCCTCGGCGAGGTGATCCGTCATGCGACGCCCCGCACGGTGACGGCGGCCGATGCAGCGCTCTATTCGGCGCTCTACGGCACGCGCTTCGCCGTGCAGTCCTCGGACGTCCTCGCCGCGCAGATCGGCTACGAGCGCAGCCCCCTTGACGATCTCCTCGTCTTCCATGTCGTCTTCGGCAAGACCGTGCCGGACATCTCCCTCAATGCGGTCGCCAACCTCGGCTATGCGGAAGGCCGCTTCCTGAGGTCCGTCTATCCCGGCGAGACACTGTCGGCCGTCTCCGAGGTCATCGGGCTCAAGGAAAATTCCAACGGCAAGACCGGCGTCGTCTACGTGCGCACGCGCGGGCTGCGCTCCGACGGGGCCGAGGTGCTCGAATATGTGCGCTGGGTGATGGTGAAGAAGCGCGACGAGGCGGCGTCCGTCGCGGACCAGCACGTGCCGCAGCTCGCGGACAGCGTGGAACCGTCGCATCTCGGCATCGGCTGCCCGCCCATCGACGTCGAGGCCTATGATTTCGGACTTGCCGGCAGCCCCTGGCGCTGGGGGGACTTCCGCATCGGCGAGCGCATCGACCATGTGGACGGCATGACGGTGGAGGAGGCCGAGCATCAACTCGCGACCCGGCTCTATCAGAACACGGCGCGGGTGCATTTCGACCAGCACGCTGCCACGGGCTCGCGCTTCGGCCGGCGGCTGATCTACGGCGGCCATGTGATCTCGCTGGCCCGTGCGCTGTCCTTCAACGGCCTTGGCAATGCCTTCCACATTGCCGCCATCAACGGTGGGCGGCATGTGGCGCCGCTCTTTGCCGGCGACACCGTCTATTGCTGGAGTGAGGTGATCGACACCGCCGAACTCGAGGGGCGCAGCGACATGGGCGCCCTGAGGCTGCGTACCATCGCCACGAAGAATTTACCCTGCGCTGGTTTTCCGGGCCACAACGGCACCGAATACGACCCTGCTGTGGTGCTTGACTTCGACTATTGGGCCCTTCTGCCGCGATAGGACGGCGCAAGGAAACAGTTACAAAGCTGGAAAAATGTCACCGCCTTTGGCGGCATGTTGCATTGCGGTTGCGGCCCACATTCGTTACGAAGCCGATAGCTTCGAGCAACTCCAGACTGCAAGCGGGGAGGCCCCACATGGCCGAGGCGAAAGCGCCCGGGACGAGACCGGAAGACATCCGCCCCCTCTCGCCGCACCTCCAGATCTACCGCTGGACGTGGACGATGGCGATGTCGGTGGCCCATCGTGTCACCGGCGCGGCCCTCTACGTGGGCACCCTGCTGCTGGTCGCCTGGCTGCTGGCGCTGGCCAGCGGGCCGGCAGCCTTCGAGACCGCGCAGTGGTTGTTCGGCTCCTTCCTGGGCCGGCTCATCCTCTTCGGCTACACTTGGGCGCTGCTGCACCACATGTTCGGCGGCATTCGCCACTTCATCTGGGACGTCGGGCTCGGCTTCGATGCCCCTGCCCGCCAGAACCTCGCCCGCATGACCCTCATCGCCTCGGCCGCGCTCACGCTCCTCGTGTGGGTGATCGGCTACGCGGTTTCGTGAGGAGACATTCCATGGCTTCGACGAAGCATTCGTTGCGCACGCCGCTCGGCCGCGTCCGCGGGCTGGGCTCCGCCCGGTCCGGCACGTCGCATTTCTGGCACCAGCGGCTCACGGCGCTCGCCAACGTGCCGCTGGCGCTCGCCTTCATCGCCATCGTGGTCTGCGCGGCCGGCGGCGGCTACGACGAGGCGCTCGCTCTCGTGCGCAGCCCGCTCGTGGCGCTCCTCCTGCTCCTCTTCATCCTCTCGGCGACCTATCACATGCGCATTGGCATGCAGGTCATCATCGAGGACTACGTTCACGGCGGCGCCAAGGTCGCTGCGGTGATCGCCAACACATTCTTCGCCCTGCTCGTGGCAGCCGCCGCGGTCTTCGCGGTTCTCAAGATCTCCTTCGGCGGGATGTAAGTTCATGGCCAAGGCACCCAGCAACGGAACCACCTCCGGCACCGAGACGAGCGCCCCGACGCGCCGCAGCACGAGGGCCAGAGCCGCCGCGTCGGCCACTCCCGCACCGGAGGTCGCCGGCGCCGCCGTGGAGACGACGCCGTCCAAGGCCGTGCGCATGCCGCGCGCACGGGCCGCGCAGGCCGATGGCGCCGGCCCAAGCGGCATCCTGCGTATTCCCCGCCCGGCCTATACGGGCCAGGCCTATCCGATCACCGATCACACCTTCGATGTCGTCGTCGTCGGCGCCGGCGGCGCCGGGCTGCGTGCCACCGTCGGCTGCGCCCAGGCGGGCCTCAAGACCGCCTGCGTCACCAAGGTCTTCCCCACGCGCTCGCATACGGTGGCCGCCCAGGGCGGCGTTGCCGCCTCGCTCGCCAACATGGGGCCGGACGACTGGCGCTGGCACATGTACGACACCGTGAAGGGGTCCGACTGGCTCGGTGACCAGGATTCCATCGAGTATCTGGTGCGCAATGCGCCTGCCGCCGTCTACGAGCTCGAGCACTGGGGCGTGCCCTTCTCGCGTACCGAGGACGGGCGCATCTACCAGCGCCCCTTCGGCGGCATGACGACCGATTTCGGCAAGGGTCCGCCGGCCCAGCGCACCTGTGCTGCCGCCGACCGCACCGGCCATGCCATCCTGCACACGCTCTACGGCCAGGCGCTGCGCAATAACACCGAATTCTTCATCGAGTATTTCGCCATCGACCTCATCATGGATGACGAGGGCCGCTGCCGCGGCGTGGTGGCGCTGAAGATGGACGACGGCACCGTCCATCGCTTCCGCGCCCATCTCGTCATCCTGGCGACGGGCGGCTACGGCCGCGCCTATTTCTCGGCCACCTCCGCCCATACCTGCACGGGCGACGGCAACGCCATGGTGCTGCGCGCCGGCCTGCCGCTGCAGGACATGGAATTCGTGCAGTTCCACCCCACCGGCATCTACGGCGCCGGCTGCCTCATCACCGAGGGGGCCCGCGGCGAGGGCGGCTATCTCACCAATTCCGAGGGCGAGCGCTTCATGGAGCGCTATGCCCCGTCGGTGAAGGACCTCGCGCCGCGCGACATGGTCTCGCGTTCCATGACCATGGAAATCCGCGAGGGCCGGGGCGTGGGCAAGAACAAGGACCACATCTTCCTGCACCTCGACCACCTCGACCCGGCCGTGCTGCACGAGCGCCTGCCCGGCATCTCGGAGAGCGCCAAAATCTTCGCCGGTGTCGACGTGACGAAGGAGCCGATTCCGGTGCTGCCGACGGTGCACTACAACATGGGCGGCATCCCGACGAACTTTCATGGCGAGGTGGTGACCAAGGCGGGCGACAACCCCGACCATGTTGTGCCAGGGCTGATGGCCATCGGCGAGGCGGCCTGCGTGTCGGTGCACGGGGCGAACCGCCTCGGCTCCAACTCGCTGATCGACCTCGTGGTCTTCGGCCGCGCCGCCGGCCTGCGCGCCGCCGAGATCGTCAAGCCGGGCGAATCGCACCCCGACCTGCCGAAGAACTCGGCCGATCTGTCGCTGTCGCGGCTCGACCGCTTCCGCAATGCTCGCGGCAGTACGCCGACAGCTGAGCTGCGCCTTCGGATGCAGCGCACGATGCAGTCGAACTGCGCCGTCTTCCGCACTGGCGAGGTGCTGGAGGAGGGACAGAAGCTCATCCGCGAGGTCTGGCAGGGGGCTGAAGACGTGTGCGTCAGCGACCGCTCGCTCGTCTGGAATTCGGACCTCATCGAGACGCTCGAGTTCGACAACCTGATCACCCAGGCCGTCGTGACGATGGACGGCGCGGCCAACCGCAAGGAAAGCCGTGGCGCCCACGCGCGCGAGGACTATGCGGAGCGCGACGACGTCAACTGGATGAAGCACACCCTGGCCTGGGTCGACGACACGGCCAAGACCGTCACCATCGACTACCGCCCGGTGCACAACTACACGATGTCGAACGACATCGAGTACATCGAGCCGAAGGCGCGCGTCTACTGAGGCCGCACGCGACAGATCCCATCCGGCCCGTGGCGCAGGCCACGGTACGCCGGCAGGTTCGAGGACAGAGACAACATGGCCAAGTTCTCCCTCCCCAAGAATTCGCAGATCAAGGAAGGCAAGGCCTGGCCGAAGCCGGACGGGGCGGCGAACACGACCGCCTTTCGCATCTATCGCTGGAACCCGGATGACGGGCAGAATCCGCGCGTCGACACCTATCACGTCGACCGCGACGATTGCGGGCCGATGGTCCTTGATGCACTCATCTACATCAAGAACAACATCGACCCGACGCTGACCTTCCGCCGTTCCTGCCGCGAGGGCATCTGCGGCTCCTGCGCCATGAACATCGACGGCGCCAACACGCTCGCGTGCACCAAGGGCATCGACGAATGCACGTCGAAGGGCGACGTCCGCATCTATCCGCTGCCGCACATGCCGGTGGTGAAGGACCTGGTGCCCGACCTCACTCGCTTCTATGCCCAGCACGCCTCGATCGAGCCCTGGCTCAAGACGACCACGCCGGAGCCGGAGAAGGAGTGGCGCCAGAGCCGCGAGGACCGCGAGAAGCTCGACGGCCTCTACGAATGCATCCTGTGCGCGTGCTGCTCCACGTCCTGCCCGAGCTACTGGTGGAACGGCGACCGCTATCTGGGCCCGGCCGTGCTGCTGCAGGCCTATCGCTGGCTCATCGACAGCCGCGACGAAGCCACGGGCGACCGCCTCGACAACCTCGAGGATCCGTTCCGGCTGTATCGCTGCCACACGATCATGAACTGCGCCAACGTATGCCCGAAGGGCCTCAACCCGGCCAAGGCGATCGCCGAAATAAAGCAGATGATGGTCACGCGCCAACTCTGACGGAGCGCCGGACGGCCCCAGGTCGGGTGTGACCCGCGCGCCACGCTGCGTGCCGGGCAGACCCTCCCGGGGCCAGCGCATCCGCCATTTCACCCGCCCGGGCTTGCCCGACCAAGCCGTTTACGGCATGACGAACGTGGTGTCTTGCGTGCCTGCGCTGCCTTGCGAGGAGGCAGGTGCGCCGAAGGAAGAGCGGGAGCGGGACAGCATGAGACCGACGATGCACGATGCGACGACCGAACTGGCCCGGCGCGGCGCGAGCGCCATGCGTATCGCGCCGCGCCTGGCGGCCCTCGCGCCGCTGCTCATCGTCGCCGCCTGCGCATCGGACCGCTTCGCCAGCTCGCCAGGTCCTGCTACCGGATCGGGCTACCGCAGCGCCGGCGCGGCCACGAGCGGATCGGACTTCGAGCCGCTACCGCCATCTGCCTCGGCTGAGGTGATCGCCAGCCCGCTGCCGCCCGCGCCGGGGACGGCCGCGGCACCCGATGGCTCCACCGTCGCGCCCGGCACGCTCGGCCCGGACGGTACGCTTTCGGGCACCGGCGGCACCTCGGGGCCCGTCGCGAGCCTTGGCAGCCAGCCGACGAGTGCGCCTGCCGCGCCGACGCGCAGCGCGGTGACAGGGGGCTGGACGGCGCGCGAAGCCGCCGGCGGCTCCTGTCGCATCACGCTGTCGAGCGCACCCGCGCTTGATCTCTACAAGGCCTCCACCTCGGGCTGCGCCGGGCGCGACCTGCAGAGCGTCAATGCCTGGGACCTGCGCGACGGCGAGGTCTATCTCTATTCGCGCGGTAGCGTCGTGGCGCGCCTCAAGGGCGGCGGCAGCTCGTTCAACGGGGTGCTCGCCAAATCCGGGGCGCCCCTCACCTTGTCACGCTGAAGGCGATACAAGCTGACGCGAAAGGGCGCCACGGCGCCCTTTTTCAGTTTTGAGCCTGAGGCGGAGCCATGAAGTGTCGCTGGTAGTCGAGCGCGCTCATGGCAAGGCCGTGCGCATCGTCAATCATTTCTTCGGCCAGGGAGAAAGGCGTCGGCCCGAGGCCTCTGATCGTGCCGATGAGATCGCCGCGCTCGAAGGCGATCTCGGCCGAGAAGCGCCGCGCCAGCGCGCGCATGGCGCCGTTTTCGCTCATGCAGTTGACGACGAGCGCGGCAACGCCGCGGTTGCGGGCGCTGACGAGGAGGCGGGCAAAGAGCGCGCTGCCGATGCCGCGCCGACGCCAGCCGCGCTCGACGCTGAAGGCGGCCTCGGCCCGCCGCTCGCCGCCGATCTCGAAGGGCTGCAGTTCGGCCGCGCCGCGCACGATCCCGCCCTCGACATAACCGAAGACGAGCCCGCGCGAGGCCAGGCATCGGTCGGCATAGTCGGCGAGATACGCGTCGGTCACCACCCCGATAAAGCGGCTGTGGCGGCTGGCGGGATCGAGGCGCAGCAAATGGGCGCGGAACGCGGGCAGATCGGCCGCGAACAGCTTGCGAATAGTGCCGGAAAGCCCGGAGAATGTGTCCATCGTCGTTCTCTCGGTGGTCGATGTTGCTTCGACCCCCGAGGGCGCGGTTTCCCTAGACCCGGCACATATTGTGCAATGCAACATGAAATTCAAGCACCGGGATGCCGCAACACTCTGGTGCCGAATGCCCGTTTGCGTTCAACTGGCGCGCGAGATCGGCATGCGAGAGAGAGGCGCAGGGCCCAGCGATGAGCGACTACATCCTCCACTGCTTCGGCCAGTCCGGGAACGCCTACAAGGTGGCCCTGATGCTCAACCTGTGCGGTTGCGACTGGCAGCCGCGCTTCGTCGACTTCTTCAACGGTGAGACGCGCAGCCCGGCCTTTCGCGACAGTTGCAACGAAATGGGCGAGGTCCCGGTGCTGGAGCACGGCGGGCAGCGACTCACCCAGAGCGGGGCGATCCTCACCCTTCTCGCCGAACGGCATGGACGTTTCGGCGGGCACGACGCCGGGGAGCGCTACGATATCCTGCGCTGGATCCTCTTCGACAACCACAAGTTCACCAGCTATTTTGCCACGCTGCGCTTCATGGTCGGCCTCAAGAAGATGGGCGAGAGCCCGGTGACAGAGTTTCTGCGTGGCCGCGCGCTCGCCGCCTTCGACATCGTCGAGAAGCACCTCGCCAAGCGCTCTTTCATGGTCGGCGAAACGCCGACCATCGCCGACATCTCCATGGTCGGATATCTCTATTATCCAGAGGACACCGGCATCGACCGGTCCGCCTTCTCCAACATCGACGCCTGGACACGGCGCATCGCCGCCCTGCCCGGCTGGGCCCATCCTTACGACCTCATGCCACGCGAGCCGGGCTGAGCCGCCGCCGCACGCCAGAGAGGCGATTGTGCGGCGCGGTGCGAGGCGCTAAATCCTCTCCCGTGACCATCGAGCCTCGTCTTTCCCGGCAGACCGCCGCCAGCGTGCGCGCACGCTACGACGCCCTCGTCAGCGAGGGCGTGATCGAGCGCGACCCGGCGCAGGAAAGGCTGGTAGCGCGGCTCGACGAACTCGCACAGCGGCTCGGCGAGCGGCGCCTTGCGCGCAAGGCGAGTCCGCTCGGCTGGCTGTTCGGCAAGCGCAACGAAAAGGCCGAGCCCCTCAAGGGGCTCTACATCTGGGGCTCGGTGGGCCGCGGCAAGACCATGCTGATGGACCTCTTCTTCGAGGTCGCGCCGCCCGAGCGCAAGCGCCGCGCCCATTTCCACGCCTTCATGGCCGATGTGCACGAACGCATCTTCACCCATCGCCAGAAGGTCAAGGACGGCCGCGAGAGGGACGGCGACCCCATTCCGCATGTGGCGGATGCGCTGGCAGCCGAGGCCTGGCTCCTGTGCTTCGACGAGTTCACTGTCACGGATATCGCCGATGCGATGATCCTCGGCCGGCTGTTCACGGCCCTCTTTGCCCGCGGCGTCACTGTCGTGGCCACGTCGAACGTGGAGCCGAACCGCCTCTACGAAAACGGACTCAACCGGGCGCTGTTCCTGCCGTTCATCGACCTGCTGACGAGCCGGGTCGAGGTGATCCGGCTCGATTCCCGCACCGACTTCCGTCTGGAGAAGCTGGCCGGCAGCCCGGTCTATCACGTGCCGGCCGACGCGGCGGCCGAGGCGGCGCTGGACGAGGCCTTCTTCCGCCTCACCGGCCGGCACGAGGGCAGGCCGGCGGCGGTGCACGTGAAGGGGCGCACGGTGCCGGTGCCGGAAGCGAGCGATGGTGTGGCGCGCTTCTCCTTTGCCGAGCTCTGCGAGCGTCCGCTCGGCGCCTCGGACTACCTCGCTCTCGCCGAGCGCTACCACTGCATCATTCTCGCCGGCATTCCGGTAATGGACCTTGCCCAGCGTAATGCGGCCAAGCGTTTCATCACGCTCATCGACACGCTCTACGAGAAGCACGTGAAGCTCATCGCCTCGGCCGAAGCGGAACCGCACGCGCTCTACCGGGCGGACCAGGGACGCGAGGTCTTCGAGTTCGACCGCACGGTGTCGCGGCTCATCGAGATGCGGTCGGAAGACTATCTCGCCCTGCCGCATGGCCAGGGCGATTCCCGCGCCTCGGGCGACACGACGGGCCTCGTCGAGACATGAACATCCCGCGCCGGGCAGCCCGCACGACACCGCAGACGGCGGACGTAAGGCTGCTCGACATCGCGGCCGAGCACGTGCGCCGCCTGGGGGCGACGCGCGTCACGGTCGTCGGCGTCGCCCAGGAAGCGGGCATGACGCATGCCAATGTGTACCGCTACTTCCCCTCCAAGCGCGACCTGCTCGACGCCGTGGTGCAGGCGGCCCTGCGCCCGGTCGAGACATTCCTCGCCGACGTCGCGAGCGCGCCGGACCCGGCGGACGACAAGCTGGAGCGGCTCATCCTCGCGCTCGCGCGCGACTATCGCGACCTTGCCGAGAACGACCCGCCGATCTTCGACCTCTTCGTCGCCGCCGCCGAGGCGAACCGCGGCGTCGCCCGGCGCCACCGCGGCCGCGTGCGCATGTTCGTCGGCCGCGTCGTGGACGAGGGGCTGGCGACCGGGACCTTCAACCCCAAGGACCGCGAGCAGGCGCTGACCTTCCTCACCGACATCCTCTTTCGCTTCACCCATCCGACGGCCGTCAAACTCGACACCGAGCGCCCGCGCGACATGCTGGAGGAGCGACTGGCAACGACCATGCGTATCGCGCTGAGGGCGCTCAAAGCCGGCTATGTATGAATGCGCTCCGACGCGCCCGACGAGCCTCGCGGGGGGCGAGCCTGCTTCGAGTTACAATATCTGAAAACTGTAACAAAAAGACTCGGCGGGCGGCAGACCCGGGCCATGGGCCGCTGGAAATCGCCAAGCCCTTGCACCATCTTTCTTTTCGGCGCCGAGGCCGGTGCGTGCGAACGGCCCTGCCGGCAAAGGCCATCACCGCGGCGGGTTTTGCACGTCTTGAAGCAGAACCCCGTTTGAGTCAAAGAAACCGCGGTTTTCCGGGATGCGTCCCCTCCTCGAACTGAAGGACGGTTTCTCACATGGCCCGTAAGAAGATCGCGCTGATCGGCGCCGGCCAGATCGGCGGCACCCTCGCCCATCTCGTCGGCTTGAAGGAGCTCGGCGACGTCGTGCTCTTCGACATCGCCGAAGGCATTCCGCAGGGCAAAGGCCTCGACCTCGCCGAGTCCTCCCCGGTGGACGGCTTCGACGCCGCCTACAAGGGCACCCAGTCCTATGCGGATATCGAGGGCGCGGACGTCATCATCGTCACCGCCGGCGTACCGCGCAAGCCAGGCATGAGCCGCGACGACCTGCTCGGCATCAACCTCAAGGTGATGGAATCGGTCGGCCAGGGTATCAAGCAGTATGCCCCGGACGCCTTCGTCATCTGCATCACCAACCCGCTCGACGCCATGGTGTGGGCGCTGCAGAAGGCCTCCGGCCTGCCGAAGAACAAGATCGTCGGCATGGCCGGCGTGCTCGACTCGGCCCGCTTCCGCTACTTCCTCGCCGAGGAGTTCAAGGTCTCGGTGGAGGACGTAACCGCCTTCGTGCTCGGCGGCCACGGGGACGACATGGTGCCACTGGTACGTTACTCGACGGTCGCCGGCATCCCGCTGCCGGACCTCGTCAAGATGGGCTGGACCAGCCAGGACAGGCTCGACGCCATCGTCGAGCGCACCCGCAAGGGCGGCGGCGAGATCGTCAACCTGCTGAAGACCGGCTCGGCTTTCTACGCACCTGCGGCCTCGGCCATCGCCATGGCCGAAAGCTACCTCAAGGACAAAAAGCGCGTGCTGCCCTGCGCCGCCCACCTCGACGGTGAGTACGGCGTCAAGGACATGTTCGTCGGCGTGCCGATCGTCATCGGCGCCGGCGGCGTGGAGCGCATCGTCGAGATCGAACTGGACGGCGCCGAGAAGGCGATGTTCGAGAAGTCGGTCGCGTCCGTGCAGGGCCTCGTCGAGGCCTGCAAGGGCATCAACCCGGCCTTCGCCGGCTGATCGGGGAGGCGGTCGGCCGCAGGCAGCCGGCGATGGAGACGCGACGACTGCCCGCTGCCGACGGCGATTGCCGACTGCCCCGCCAAGAAGGGACACCCTCATGAACATTCACGAGTACCAGGCCAAGGCCGTCCTGAAGGAATTCGGCGCCCCGGTCTCGGCCGGCAAGGCCGTGTTCTCCGTCGACGAGGCGGAAGCCGCGGCGAAAGAGCTCGGCGGGCCGCTGTGGGTCGTCAAGAGCCAGATCCACGCCGGGGGGCGCGGCAAGGGCAAGTTCAAGGAGCCCGAGGCGGGCGAGAAGGGCGGCGTCCGCCTCGCCAAGTCCGTCGAGGAGGTGAAGACCTTCGTCGGCCAGATGCTCGGCAACACGCTCGTGACTGTTCAGACCGGCCCCGCCGGCAAACAGGTCAACCGCATCTACATCGAGGACGGCTCGGACATCGAGCGCGAGTTCTACCTCTCAGCCCTCGTCGACCGCGCCACGAGCCGCGTCGCCTTCGTCGTCTCGACGGAAGGCGGCATGGACATCGAGGAGGTGGCACACAGCACCCCCGAGAAGATCCACACCTTCTCGATCGACCCTGCGACCGGCGTGATGCCGCACCACGGCCGCACGGTCGCCAGGGCGCTCGGCCTTTCCGGCGACCTCGCCAAACAGGCCGAGAGCCTCGTCGCCAAGCTCTATGCCGCCTTCGTCGCCAAGGACATGGCGATGCTCGAGATCAACCCGCTGATCGTCACCAAGGGCGGTGAGCTGAAGTGCCTCGACGCCAAGGTGTCCTTCGATTCCAACGCTCTCTACCGGCACCCGGACGTCGTCGCCCTGCGCGACGTGACCGAGGAGGACGAGAAGGAGATCGAGGCGTCCAAGCACGACCTCGCCTACATCGCCCTCGACGGCACTATCGGCTGCATGGTCAACGGCGCCGGCCTCGCCATGGCGACGATGGACATCATCAAGCTCTACGGCGAGGAGCCGGCGAACTTCCTCGATGTCGGTGGCGGCGCCTCGAAGGAGAAGGTCACCGCGGCCTTCAAGATCATCACCGCCGATCCGAACGTGAAGGGCATCCTCGTCAACATCTTCGGCGGCATCATGAAGTGCGACGTCATCGCCGAGGGCGTGATCGCCGCGGTGAAGGAGGTCGGCCTCAAGGTGCCGCTCGTCGTGCGCCTGGAGGGCACCAATGTCGAGCTTGGCAAGAAGATCCTGAACGAATCCGGCCTCAACGTCATTTCCGCCGACGACCTCGACGACGCGGCGCAGAAGATCGTCAAGGCCGTGAAGGGAGCCTGACCGATGTCCATCCTCATCGACAAGAACACCAAGGTCATCTGCCAGGGCTTCACCGGCAAGAACGGCACCTTCCACTCCGAGCAGGCTATCGCCTACGGCACCAAGATGGTCGGCGGCACCTCGCCGGGCAAAGGCGGCTCGACGCATCTCGGCCTGCCCGTGTTCGACACGGTGGCCGAGGCGCGCGAGAAGACCGGCGCCGACGCTTCCGTCATCTACGTGCCGCCGGCGGGTGCGGCGGACGCGATCTGCGAAGCGATCGCGGCCGAGATCCCGCTCATCGTCTGCATCACCGAGGGCATCCCGGTGCTCGACATGGTGAAGGTCAAGCGCGCCCTCTCGGGCTCCAAGTCGCGCCTCATCGGTCCGAATTGCCCGGGCGTCGTGACAGCGGGCGAATCGAAGATCGGCATCATGCCGGGTAACATCTTCCGCCCCGGCAACGTCGGCATCGTCTCGCGTTCGGGCACGCTGACCTACGAGGCCGTGTTCCAGACGACCCAGGAAGGCCTCGGCCAGACCTCGGCCGTGGGCATCGGCGGCGACCCGGTGAAGGGCACCGAGTTCATCGAGGTGCTCGACCTGTTCCTCTCCGACCCCAAGACCGAGTCGATCATCATGATCGGCGAGATTGGCGGCTCGGCCGAGGAGGAGGCCGCCGAGTTCCTCAAGGCGGAGGCGAAGAAGGGCCGCAAGAAGCCGATGGTCGGTTTCATCGCGGGCCGCACTGCCCCGCCCGGCCGCCGCATGGGCCATGCCGGCGCCATCATCTCCGGCGGCAAGGGCGGCGCCGAAGACAAGATCGCAGCCATGGAGGCGGCAGGCATCCGCGTGTCGCCCTCCCCGGCGCGGCTGGGCAAAACCCTCGTCGAAGTCCTCAAGGGCTGACGAAGCGGCGATGCGTGGGCGACGGCAACCTTTTGCTCACGCATCCTTCATAAGGTTCGACTTGATTTCGCCATTCTCGGACCGCTCTTGGGCGGTCCTTCCACCATCCGCAGCCCAACCGGAGGCTGCGGATCCGGGGCCGGGCAACCGGCCCTGACATCCGTCGAGGATCCTCCTCGAAGGTTCCGGCAGGACCAGGACCAATGGCACGCCAGGACGCCAACGATCTCTTCGCCCAAACCTCGTTCCTCTACGGCGGCAATGCCGCCTACATCGAGGAGCTGTACGCCCGCTACCAGCAGAACCCGACCTCGGTCGATGCCGAGTGGCAAACGTTCTTCGCAGGCCTCAAGGACGAGGCCGCGCTGATCACGAAGAATGCGCGGGGCGCCTCCTGGAAGAAGCCGCACTGGCCCGTGCCGCTCAACGGTGAGCTTGTCTCGGCGCTCGACGGCAACTGGGCGCCGGTCGACAAGGCCGTCGGCGACAAGATCAAGGCGAAGGCGCAGAAGTCGGGCGTCGAACTGTCCGAGGCGCAGGTGCTGCAGGCGACGCGCGATTCCGTGCGCGCCCTCATGATGATCCGTGCCTACCGCATGCGCGGCCATCTGCATGCCGACCTTGACCCGCTCGCCATCGAGCCCCGCAAGGATCACGAGGAGCTGCATCCGGCGACCTACGGCTTCACGGAAGCCGACTACGACCGGCCGATCTTCATCGACAATGTGCTCGGCCTCGAGTTCGCGACCATCAATCAGATGCTCTCGATCCTGCGCCGCACCTATTGCCAGACGCTCGGCGTCGAGTTCATGCACATCTCGGACCCGACCGAGAAGGCGTGGATCCAGGAACGCATCGAGGGACCGGACAAGGAGATCGCTTTCACCGACCGCGGCAAGCGGGCGATCCTCAACAAGCTCATCGAGGCCGAGGGCTTCGAGAAGTTCCTCGACATCAAGTATACCGGTACCAAGCGCTTCGGCCTCGACGGCGGCGAGGCGATCATCCCGGCGCTGGAGCAGATCATCAAGCGGGGCGGCGCGCTCGGCGTCGAGGACATCGTCTTCGGCATGGCCCACCGCGGCCGCCTCAACGTACTCGCCCAAGTGATGGGCAAGCCGCACCGCGCCATCTTCCACGAGTTCAAGGGCGGCTCCTTCGCCCCGGACGACGTGGAAGGCTCGGGTGACGTGAAGTACCACCTCGGCGCCTCGGCCGACCGCGAGTTCGACGGCAACAAGGTGCACCTGTCGCTGACCGCCAACCCCTCGCACCTCGAGATCGTCGATCCCGTCGTGCTCGGCAAGGTGCGTGCCAAGCAGGACCAGCTCGGCGACACCATCGAGCGCTCCAAGGTGCTGCCGCTCCTCATCCACGGCGATGCGGCCTTCGCCGGCCAGGGCGTCGTGGCCGAGTGCCTCGGCCTCTCGGGCCTCAAGGGCCACCGCACCGGCGGCTCGCTGCACTTCATCATCAACAACCAGATCGGCTTCACGACCAACCCGCGCTACTCGCGCTCCTCGCCCTATCCGTCCGACGTAGCGAAGATGGTTGAGGCGCCGGTCTTCCACGTCAACGGCGACGATCCGGAGGCCGTGACCTTCGCTGCCAAGATCGCGACGGAGTTCCGGCAGAAGTTCCACAAGCCGGTCGTCATCGACATGTTCTGCTACCGTCGCTTCGGTCACAACGAGGGCGACGAGCCGGCTTTCACCCAGCCGCTGATGTACAAGAAGATCCGCCAGCATCCCTCGACGCTGGAGATCTACGCGAAGAAGCTCGTCGACGAGAAGGTCGTCACCCAGGCCGAGGTCGACGAGGCGCGCGAGCAGTGGCGTGCCAAGCTCGACATGGAGTTCGAGGCGGCCCAATCATACAAGCCCAACAAGGCCGACTGGCTCGACGGGCGCTGGTCCGGCCTCAAGGCCGTGCGCGAGGACGCCGACGATCCGCGCCGCGGCGCCTCGGGCGTCTCGGTCGACACGCTGAAGACGATCGGCGAACGCATCTGCGACGTACCGGAAGGCTTCAACGTGCACCGCACGATCAAGCGCTTTCTCGACAACCGTCGCAAGATGGTTGAGACCGGAGAGGGTATTGACTGGGCGACCGCCGAGGCGCTCGCCTTCGGCTCGCTCGTGCTCGAGGGGCACCCCGTGCGCCTGTCCGGCCAGGACAGCGAGCGCGGCACCTTCAGTCAGCGCCATTCCGTCCTGGTCGACCAGGAGAACGAAGATCGCTACACACCCCTCAACAACATTCGCGAGGGACAGGCGCGCTACGAGGTCATCAACTCGATGCTCTCGGAAGAGGCGGTACTCGGCTTCGAATACGGCTACACCCTGTCCGAGCCCAACGCGTTGACGCTGTGGGAGGCGCAGTTCGGCGACTTCGCCAATGGCGCGCAGGTCGTCGTGGACCAGTTCATCTCCTCGGGCGAGCGCAAGTGGCTGCGCATGTCCGGTCTCGTCCTGCTGCTGCCGCACGGCTACGAGGGCCAGGGGCCGGAACACTCCTCCGCCCGTCTCGAGCGCTACCTGCAGATGTGCGCCGAAGACAACATGCAGGTCGCCAACTGCACGACGCCGGCAAACTACTTCCACATCCTGCGCCGGCAACTGAAGCGGGACTTCCGCAAACCGCTCATTCTGATGACACCAAAGTCGCTGCTGCGCCACAAGCGCTGCGTGTCGAGCCTTGCCGAGCTCGGCGAGGGCACGACCTTCCACCGCATCCTCAAGGACGATGCCGAGCGGCTCCCGGGCGAGGCGATCAAGCTTGTCAAGGACGACAAGATCCGTCGCGTCGTTCTGTGCTCGGGCAAGGTCTATTACGACCTCTACGAGGAGCGGGAGAAGCGGGGCATCGACGACGTCTATCTGCTCCGCACCGAACAGCTCTACCCCTTCCCGGCCAAATCGCTGGCCACAGAGCTGCAACGCTTCCCGCGCGCCGAGGTGATCTGGTGCCAGGAGGAACCCAAGAACATGGGCGCCTGGACCTTCGTCGAGCCCTATCTCGAGTGGGTGCTCGACCATGCCGGCTCCAAGGTGAAGCGACCGCGCTACGTCGGCCGGGCGGCCTCCGCCGCCACCGCCACGGGCCTGATGTCGAAGCACCTCGCCCAGCTGCAGGCCTTCCTCGACGAGGCTTTCGCCGCGTAACGCCGGGGCGGCGGCAAGGCCGCCCCCTGCCCTTTCAACCCGGCCGCGTGGCCTAGAGACGAAACGAAGATCATGGCGACCGAAATCCGCGTGCCCACCCTGGGCGAATCCGTCACCGAGGCCACCATCGGCCGCTGGTTCAAGAAGCCCGGCGAGGCCGTGAAGGCCGACGAGCCGCTCGTCGAGCTCGAGACCGACAAGGTCACGCTCGAGGTCAATGCACCCTCCGCCGGCGTCCTCGCCGAAGTGACGGTGAACGAGGGCGACACGGTGGAGGTCGGCGCTCTCCTCGGCTCCATCACCGAGGGTGCGGGCGGCGCGGTCGCCAAGACGGCCGAGAAGCCTGCGGAGAAGAAGGAAGAGGCGCCCAAGGCGGAAGCCTCAAAGGCCGCGGCGCCCGGCGCCGCCGACGACCATGGTCCGGCGGTGCGCCGCATCGCCGAGGAGACGGGCGTCTCCCCGGCCACCGTCGGCGGTACCGGCAAGGACGGGCGCGTGACCAAGGGTGACATGCTGGCCGCCGTCGCCTCGGGCGTCTCCGCCTCGCCGGCGCCGTCCGCCCCGGTGCAGGTCCGCGCCCCCTCGGCGCCGGACGATGCCTCGCGCGAGGAGCGCGTGCGCATGACCAAGCTGCGCCAGACCATCGCCCGCCGCCTCAAGGACGCTCAGCAGACCGCCGCCATGCTGACGACGTTCAACGACGTCGACATGTCGGGCGTGATGGCACTGCGCAGCCAGTACAAGGATGCCTTCGAGAAGAAGCATGGGGTCAAGCTCGGCTTCATGGGCTTCTTCGTGAAGGCCTGCGTGCAGGCGCTGAAGGAGCTGCCGGCCGTCAACGCCGAGATCGACGGCAGCGACATCATCTACAAGAACTACTATCACGTCGGCGTCGCCGTCGGCACCGACAAGGGCCTCGTCGTGCCGGTGGTGCGCGATGCCGACCAGCTCTCGGTCGCCGGCATCGAGAAGATGATCGGTGACTTCGGCAAGCGCGCCCGCGACGGCCAGCTGAAGATCGAGGAGATGCAGGGTGGCACCTTCACCATCTCCAACGGCGGCGTCTACGGCTCGCTGCTCTCGACGCCGATCCTCAATGCGCCGCAGTCGGCCATCCTCGGCATGCACCGCATCGAGGAGCGCCCGGTCGCCCGCAACGGCCAGGTCGTCATCCGCCCGATGATGTATCTCGCGCTCTCCTATGACCACCGCATCATCGACGGCAAGGAAGCCGTCACCTTCCTGGTGCGCGTGAAGGAGAACCTCGAGGACCCGGCGCGCCTCGTGCTCGACCTCTGATCCCGCCCGACCGGCATTCCGCCGGATCCTCTCCCGCTCGACCGGGACGCATCCGTGGCCGGGGCGACCCGGCCATGACGTCTCACACGGAGCCCGCCCCATGTCCTACGACACAATCGTCATCGGCACCGGCCCCGGCGGCTATGTCTGTGCCATCCGCGCCGCCCAGCTCGGCCAGAAGGTTGCCGTGGTGGAGAAGCGCAAGACGCACGGCGGCACCTGCCTCAACGTCGGCTGCATCCCCTCCAAGGCGCTGCTGCACGCCTCGCACCGCTTCGAGGAAGCGGGGCACGCCTTCGCCGGGATGGGCATCTCCGTCGCCGCGCCGAAGCTCGACCTCAAGCAGATGCTCGCCTTCAAGCAGGAGGGCATCGACGGCAACACCAAGGGCGTCGAGTTCCTGCTGAAGAAGAACAAGATCGACGCCTTCAACGGCACGGGCCGCATCCTCGCCCCCGGCAAGGTGGAGGTGAAGGCCGAGGACGGCACGGTCCAGACGCTGGAGACGAAGAACATCGTCATCGCCACCGGCTCGGACGTCGCGCAGCTGCCGGGCGTGACCATCGACGAGAAGGTCGTCGTCTCGTCCACGGGCGCGCTGGAGCTTTCCAAGGTGCCGGGCAAGCTCGTCGTCGTCGGTGCCGGCGTCATCGGCCTCGAGCTCGGCTCGGTATGGCGGCGCCTCGGCGCCGAAGTCACCGTGGTCGAATTCCTGGACCGCATCCTGCCCGGCATGGACGGAGAGGTGGCCAAGAACTTCCAGCGCATGCTGGCCAAGCAGGGCTTTGCTTTCAAGCTCGGCAGCAAGGTGACGAAGGTCGAGACCGGCGCCGATGGGGCCAAGGTCACCGTCGAGCCCGCTGCCGGCGGCGCGGCCGATGTGATCGAGGCCGACATCGTGCTCGTCGCCATCGGCCGCGTGCCCTACACCAAGGGCCTGGGGCTCGACGACGTGGGCATCGAGACCGACAAGCGCGGCCGCATCGTGGTCGATGCCCATTTCCAGACCAAGGTGCCGGGCATCTACGCTATCGGCGACGTCATCGCCGGTCCCATGCTCGCCCACAAGGCCGAAGATGAGGGTGTCGCGGTGGCCGAGATCATCGCCGGCAAGGCGGGTCACGTGAACTACGACGTCATCCCGGGCGTGGTCTACACATTCCCGGAGGTCGCCGCCGTCGGCAAGACGGAGGAGGAGCTGAAGGAGGCCGGCATCGCCTATTCAGTCGGCAAGTTTCCCTTCACCGCCAACGGCCGCGCCAAGGTGAACCAGGAGACCGACGGCTTCGTGAAGGTGCTCGCCGACGCGACCACCGACAAGGTGCTCGGCGTGCACGTCATCGGTGCCGAGGCTGGCGAGATGATCCACGAGGCGGCCGTGCTGATGGAGTTCGGCGGCTCGTCCGAGGATCTCGCCCGCACCTGCCACGCCCACCCCACCCGCTCGGAAGCGGTGAAGGAGGCGGCGATGGCCGTGGAGAAGCGCGCCATCCACATGTGAGCGCGGCGCCCGGTCGAGACGGCGGCCGCCAGGGCCGGCCCGACCGTCCGCTGTTCAGGGATGGAAGCGGGGCCGATCGGCGCACCATCCGTCGTGGCCGGGCTGTCCCGGCCATCGCCCAGATGTTGCACATCGTGACAAGGCGTGGATGCCCGCGACGAGCGCGGGCATGACGGTGGGAGGCGACGCCTCAACAGGCCAGCAGAACTGCGCCGAAGCGCATGGCGCCGAGCGACAAGGGGACCCGGAGCGTCACTCCAGGCCCTCTCCTTGCCGGGCCTCACGGTTGCAAAGCCTCATGCCCGCGGGTGCGCCGCGTCGTAGGCGGCGAGCAGCCGTGCCGCATCGACCTTCGTGTAGATCTGCGTCGTCGACAGCGAGGCGTGGCCGAGCAGTTCCTGGATGGCGCGCAGGTCGCCACCGCGGCCGAGCAGGTGGCTGGCGAAGGAATGGCGCAGGGCGTGCGGCGTCGCGCTCGCCGGCAGGCCGAGGGCGCCGCGCAGGCGCTCCATGGCGAGCTGGATGATGCGCGGCGACAGCGGGCCGCCGCGGGCGCCGACGAAGAGCGGCCCGTCCGCCTTGAGCTGGTAGGGGCAGGCGGCGACATAGTCCGCCACCGCCCGCGCCACCTGCGGCAGCACCGGCACCTCGCGCATCTTGCCACCCTTGCCGGTGACGATGATGCTGCCCGCCGCGAGCGCCTTGGCGTCCGCCCCTTTGAGGCCGAGCGCCTCGGAGATGCGCAGGCCGCAGCCGTAGAGCAGCGTCATCACGGCCGCGTCGCGCTGGAGAATCCAACCGTCCCGCTCTTCGCCGGCACGGCTGTCGGCATCCGCCACCGCGCGCGCGGCCTCGGCGGTCAGCGGGCGGGGCAGGCCTTTCGACACCTTCGGCGCGCGCATGGCGACGAAAGCCGATGCAGTGCCAAGACCGCCGCGTTCCAGATGCCGGGCGAAGGAGCGCAGCGCCGCGAGCTGGCGCATCAGCGAGCGCCCGGTGACACCGGCCGCGCGGCGGGCGGCGAGGAAGGCGCGCAGGTCCATCGGCTTCAGCCGCGCGATGGCGTCGAGCGTCGGCGGTCCGCCGAGATGATCGGTGAGGAAGGTGAAGAACTGGCGCGCGTCGCGGCCATAGGCTTCCAGCGTCTTCGGCGACAGGCGCCGCTCGCCGGCAAGATGGGCGAGCCATGACTGGCAGGCACGGAAGGTGTCGTCGGGTAGGTCGATCATGGACGAAGCATCCACCGGCTGCCCTAACGGCGCGTGAACAGGCGGGCGAATCGGTGTTATGCCAGGGCGCATGGACATGCCTTCCGAAAACGGCGCAGTGAACGAGGGGCGGGCGGGAAGCCGCATCGCCGACATCGTCGTGCCCGTGGCGCTCGACAAGGCCTATTCCTACGCCGTGCCCGCCGGCGCGGCGCTGGCGGAGGGCGATGTCGTCGTCGTGCCGCTCGGCCCGCGTGAGACGGTTGGCGTCGTCTGGGCGTTGCGCGAAGGCGCGGGCGCCAACCTCAAGAGCGTCCTCGGCCGGGTGGACGTGCCGCCCATGGGGGAGGACCTGCGCCGGCTCATCGACTGGATCGCCTGGTACACGCTCGCCCCGCTCGGGCTTGCCATGCGCCTCGCCCTGCGCATCCCGGGCGAGGACCGGGCGGAACAGGTGCGAGTCGGCGTGCGCCTCGCCGGCGAGCCGCCCGAGCGCCTGACCGCGGCCCGTCTCCGGGTCATCGCCGCGGCCGAGGGCGGGCTCGTCTACACCAAGGGGGACCTCGCCGAGCGCGCCGGCGTGAGCCTTGCCGTGATCAACGGCCTCGTCGATACCGGCACGCTGGAGGCGGTCGCCCTGCCGCCGGAACCGGTGGCGGGCCTGCCGGATCCGGAGCATGCGCCGGCGGCGCTGTCGCCGGACCAGGAGCGGGCCGCGGCGGTCCTGCGCGCGGCCGTCGCCGAGCGCAATTTCTCGGTGACGCTCGTCGAGGGCGTCACCGGCTCGGGCAAGACGGAGGTCTATTTCGAGGCGGTGGCCGAGGCCCTGCGGCAGGGTCGGCAGGCGCTGATCCTGATGCCCGAGATCGCGCTCACGGCACAGTTCCTCGGCCGTTTCGCCGCCCGCTTCGGCACGGCCCCGGCCGAGTGGCACTCGGGCATCTCCAGCCGCAGGCGCGAGCGCCTGCACCGGGCCGTCGCCTCGGGGGAGGTGAAAGTGGTTGCCGGCGCCCGTTCGGCCCTCTTCCTGCCCTTCAGCGACCTCGGCCTCGTCGTCGTCGACGAGGAGCACGAGCAGGCCTACAAGCAGGAGGAAGGGGCGCTCTACCACGCGCGCGACATGGCCATCGTGCGGGCGCGCATCGACAAGGCACCCGTCGTCCTCGCTTCCGCCACCCCGTCGGTCGAGACGCGCGTCAATGCGGCGCGCGGGCGCTATCGCCACCTCGTGCTGCCCGAGCGTTTCGGCGGCCGCACCTTGCCGACGATGCGCGCCATCGACATGCGCAAGAAGGCCCCCGAGCGCGGCCGTTGGCTGTCGCCGCCGCTCCTTGCCGCGATGCGCGAGACGCGCGCGGCCGGCGAGCAGAGCCTGCTCTTCCTCAACCGGCGTGGCTATGCGCCCTTGACGCTCTGCCGCAGCTGCGGCCACCGCTTCCAGTGCCCCAACTGCTCGGCCTGGCTGGTGGAACACCGCTTCCGCCGCGCCCTCGTCTGCCACCATTGCGGCCACGTGGAGCGGCGGCCGGACAATTGCCCGGAATGCGGCACCGTCGATGCGCTCGCCGCCTGCGGACCGGGCGTCGAGCGGCTCGCCGAGGAGGTCGTGGAGCATTTCCCGGATGCGCGCGTCATCACGCTGTCGAGTGACTTTCCCGGCGGGATCGAGCGCCTGCGCCGCGAGCTCGAGGCCATCGCCGCGGGCGAGGCCGACATCATCATCGGCACGCAGTTGGTCGCCAAGGGCCACAACTTCCCGCAACTGACACTCGTCGGCGTGGTCGATGCCGATGTGGGCCTTGCGAGCGGCGACCCGCGCGCCTCCGAGCGCACCTTCCAGCTCCTGCAACAGGTGACGGGACGGGCCGGGCGCGGCGACCGGCCGGGGCGAGCGCTGCTGCAGACCTACCAGCCCGACCATCCGGTGATGCGCGCGCTGCTGTCGGGCGATGCCGCGGCCTTCTACGCCGAGGAGGAGGCGGTGCGCGAGGCTGCCGGCCTGCCGCCTTTCGGGCGCCTCGCTGCCATCATCGTCTCGGCGCCCGACCGCGGCGAGGCCGAGGCGCATGCCCGGGCCCTCGCCCGCTCGGCCGAAGCACCGGAGGGCATCGACGTGCTCGGCCCGGCGGAGGCGCCGCTCGCCCTCATCCGAGGCCGCTACCGCTTCCGCCTCCTGGTGCGGGCAGCGCGCGACAGCGACCTGCAGGGCTACCTGCGCGCCTGGATCGCGCGAACGCCGAAGCCGCCGCAGCGCATCCGCGTGACGGTGGACGTCGACCCGATGAGTTTCATGTAAGGCCCATCTCCGCCGGCTTCTCACCGGCCTTCCGCGGCGAGCGCCACCGCGATCTGGGCGGCGAGCACGGCGTTGTTCTCGACAAGTGCAATATTGGCCTTGAGGCTGCGACCGGCGGTGGCCTCGGCGACGCGTGGCAGGAGAAAGGGCGTCACCTCCTTGCCGGTGATGCCCTGCGCGGCGGCCTCGAGCAAGGCCGATTCGATCACGGGGGCGATCTCGGCGCCCGGGATCTCGTGCTCTGCCGGAATGGGGTTGGCGACAAGCACGCCCGAGGTGAGGCCGAGCGCCCTGTGCGCCCGGATGAAGGCGGCGATCTCGCCAGCCGTGTCGAGCCGCGCCGGGGCGGCAAGGCCGCTGTCGCGCGAGTAGAAGGCGGGGAAGATGTCCGTGCCGACCGAAACCACCGGCACGCCGAGCGTCTCCAGCATCTCGAGCGTCAGGGCGAGGTCGAGGATGGCCTTCGCCCCGGCCGAGACGACGGCGACCGGTGTGCGCGAGAGCTCCGTCAGGTCGGCGGAGATGTCGAAGCTCGTCGCCGCACCGCGGTGCACGCCGCCGATGCCGCCGGTGGCGAAGACGGCGATGCCCGCCATGGCGGCGAGGCGCATGGTGGAAGCGACAGTCGTCGCGGCGTCGCGCCCCGTGGCGAGCGCGAGCGGCACCTCGCGCGTGCTCGCCTTCATGACGTCGCGGGCGGTGGCCAGTCTCTCGAGGCCGGCGTCGTCGAGGCCGATGCGGATGCGCCGGTCGAGGACGGCGATGGTCGCCGGCACGGCGCCGCCGGCGCGCACGATGGCCTCGACCCGGCGCGCCGTCTCCAGATTGGCGGGATAAGCCATGCCGTGGGCGATGATGGTGGATTCGAGGGCGACCACGGGCCGCCCGGCCGCGAGCGCATCGGCCACCTCGGGCGACAGAAGGGGGGTGACGTCGGTCATCGCGCAAACTCCTCCTGCACGGCCTCATCACGCCCGGTGACGACCGCCGCCGCCATTCTCTGCCCCTCGCACGCCGCCGTCGTAAAGTCCCATCCGCTGAGAAGGCCGAAGACAGTGCCGGCGAGCGCCGCATCGCCGGCGCCCGTGACATCGCGCGCCCGGCCGGCGGCAGGGGCCGGCAGAAGGGCGGTTTCGCCCTCCGCCGTCGACAGGAAGACGCCGTGGGCGCCCAGGCCCACGGCGAGGCGGTGCACGCCGCGCCCATGGAGCGTGCGCGTCGCTGCCGCAAGGGCCGCCTCGCCATCCACCGGCAACCCCGCGAGGGCGGCAAGCTCGTCACGGTTCGGGGTCATCAGAGCCACGGGCACGCCCGCGGCGAGGATCGGCGCGAGGCGCGCCGCCTTGGCGACCGAGACCGGCTCGAGCGCCAGGGGGCGGCCATGGGCGCCCGCAAGGCGGGCCAGCCGCGCGAGCGCCGGTGGCGAGAGATTGGCGTCGGCGACGATGAAGGCGGCTTCCAGGACCGCCTCCTCCCGCGCGGCGATGGCGGCCGTGTCGAGCGCATCGAGGATGTGCATGGCTGCCACGGCGACCACCAGTTCCCCTTCATGGTCGAGCACCGCCGTATAGCTGCCCGTCGGCAGCGCCGCGCGGAGACAGAGCGACATGTCGACGCCCGCCGCCTGCGTTTCGCGCCAGATGCGCTCGCCCGCGGCATCCTCGCCGAGGACCGTCAGGAGGCGCACGGCGGCACCGCGGCCGGCGAGGTGCTCGGCAACGTTGCGGGCAACCCCGCCGCAGGCGACGGTGGCCGTGCCCGGATTGGACGTGCGCATCACCACCGGCCCGTCGGCCCGGCACTTGATGTCGAGATTGGCGCCGCCGGCAACGAGAACGGACGGTCCCAGCGTCATGGCCCACCTCGGGGTGACAAAGGCGGAGTCATGCCCTCGTCTCTAGCCTCATTCGTCCCTTCTTCCAATGTCGGCTCGCTTCTCGCAAGGCGGCCGGCGTTGTGGGGAACTGGCCTTTGTGGCAACGCGAAGGCGCAAGGAGCGCCTGCGATGTTGCACGCGTCCGATCCTTATGTTAGGGCACCGGCGCCTTCCGGGCAGATCGTGTCTGTCCTCGCCATTTCCGTGTCCCCGCGCGAAGGATCAGGCGCCGCCGAGGCAATCGGTGACGACCGTTGGTTCTTGAGAGCAAGAGAGAAGCCCTGTGGCTCAAGGCGGAACTATCATAGCAGGAGTTGCCGGGCGCTACGCCTCGGCGCTGTTCGACCTGGCCAAGGAAGCCGGCAGCCTCGAAGCGGTCGAGGGCGACCTCAAGCGCTTCGATGCGCTCGTGGCCGGAAGCCCCGACCTTGCCCGCCTCGTGACGAGCCCCGCGTTCAGCGCGGAGGAGCAGGAACGGGGCGTCGCCGCCGTTCTCGCCAAGGCCGGCATCGGCGGGCTCGCCGCCAACTTCATCCGCCTCGTTGCGTCGAAACGTCGCCTCTTCGCGGTGCGTGACATGGTGCGTGCCTACAGCGCGCTCGTCGCCCGCGAGAAGGGCATCGTGCACGCCGAGGTCACCCTCGCCGAGGAGCCCTCGCAGAAGGCGCTCGACGAGATCAAGGCGGCGGTCAAGGCCGTTGCCGGGGGCGAGATCGCCCTCGACGTCAAGATTGATCCCGCCATCCTCGGCGGTCTCATCGTCAAGCTGGGCAGCCGCATGGTCGATGCGAGCCTTCGCTACAAACTGAATTCGATCCGTTTCGCCATGAAAGAGGTCGGCTGATGGACATCCGCGCCGCGGAAATTTCCGCAATCCTCAAGGAGCAGATCAAGAACTTCGGCTCCGAGGCCGAGGTCACCGAGGTCGGCCAGGTTCTGTCGGTCGGTGACGGTATCGCCCGTTGCTACGGTCTCGACAATGTGCAGGCCGGCGAGATGGTCGAGTTCGAGTCGGGCGTGCGCGGCATGGCCCTGAACCTCGAGGCCGACAATGTCGGCGTCGTCGTCTTCGGCTCCGACCGCGAGATCGCCGAAGGCCAGACGGTGAAGCGCACGGGCGCCATCGTGGACGTGCCGGTGGGCAAGGGCCTGCTCGGCCGCGTCGTCGACGCGCTCGGTAACCCGATCGACGGCAAGGGCCCGATCCAGGCCGACGAGCGTCGCCGCGTGGACGTCAAGGCGCCGGGCATCATCCCACGCAAGTCCGTTCACGAGCCTATGGCCACCGGCCTCAAGTCGATCGATGCGCTCATCCCGATCGGCCGCGGCCAGCGCGAGCTGATCATCGGCGATCGCCAGACCGGCAAGACGGCGATCGCCCTTGACACCATCCTCAACCAGAAGCCGCTGCACGCGACCGGCGACGAGAGCCAGAAGCTCTACTGCGTCTATGTCGCCGTCGGCCAGAAGCGCTCCACAGTCGCCCAGTTCGTGAAGGTGCTGGAAGAGAACGGCGCGCTCGAATACTCGATCATCATCGCCGCAACCGCCTCCGACCCGGCGCCGATGCAGTTCCTGGCGCCGTTCTCGGGCTGCGCCATGGGCGAGTTCTTCCGCGACAACGGCATGCATGCCGTGATCGTCTACGACGACCTGTCCAAGCAGGCCGTCGCCTACCGCCAGATGTCCCTGCTTCTGCGCCGCCCGCCGGGCCGCGAGGCCTATCCGGGTGACGTGTTCTACCTGCACTCGCGCCTGCTCGAGCGGGCAGCGAAGATGAACGACGACAACGGCAACGGTTCGCTCACCGCCCTGCCGGTCATCGAGACGCAGGCGAACGACGTGTCGGCCTACATCCCGACCAACGTCATCTCGATCACCGACGGCCAGATCTTCCTTGAGACCGACCTGTTCTACCAGGGCATCCGCCCGGCCGTGAACGTCGGCCTCTCGGTGTCGCGCGTCGGCTCCTCCGCCCAGACCAAGGCGATGAAGAAGGTCGCCGGCAAGATCAAGGGCGAGCTTGCGCAGTACCGCGAGATGGCAGCCTTCGCGCAGTTCGGCTCCGACCTCGACGCCACGACGCAGCGCCTGCTCAACCGCGGCGCGCGCCTCACCGAGCTCCTGAAGCAGCCGCAGTTCTCGCCGCTGAAGATGGAAGAGCAGGTCTGCGTGATCTACGCCGGCGTCAACGGCTACCTCGATCCGCTGCCGGTCAACAGGGTGCGCGATTTCGAGGAGGGGCTGCTCGGCGTCCTGCGCGCCAAGCACACCGACATCCTCGATGCGATCCGCTCCTCGAAGGACCTGTCCGACGAGACGGCCGCCAAGCTCAAGGACGTCGTCGAGGCCTTCGCCAAGACGTTCGCCTGAGGGGCGTCCGCGTGAGCCGCACCTGCCATCGCAGCAACGGGGAATAGGCGCTCGTCATGCCGAGCTTGAAGGATCTGCGCAACCGCATCGCCTCGGTGAAGGCGACGCAGAAGATCACCAAGGCCATGCAGATGGTGGCGGCAGCCAAGCTGCGCCGTGCCCAGACGGCGGCCGAGGCGGCCCGTCCCTATGCCGAACGCATGGAGACGGTCCTCGCCAACCTCGCCTCGCGCATGACGGTGACGGAAGGCGCGCCGCGCCTTCTCGCCGGCACGGGCCGTGACGAGACGCACCTCTTGATCGTCTGCACGGCCGAGCGCGGCCTGTGCGGCGCCTTCAACAGCTCCATCGCGCGTCTTGCCCGCGACAAGGCCAATGCGCTGATGGCGCAGGGCAAGACGGTGAAGATCCTGTGCGTCGGCAAGAAGGGCTACGACATCCTGCGCCGGCAGTTCAAGGATCAGATCATCGAGCTCATCGAACTGCGCTCGGTGCGCCAGATCGGCTTCGAGAACGCCGACGCCGTGGGCCGCAAGGTGCTGCAGATGTTCGACGCCGGCGAGTTCGACGTGGCGACGCTGTTCTACAGCAAGTTCAAGTCGGTGATCTCGCAGGTGCCGACGGCGCAGCAGATCATTCCGGCCGAGTTCGACGGCGAGACGAAGGCGGCGACCGGCCTCGATGCCGTCTACGACTACGAGCCGGGCGAGGAGGAGATCCTCGCAGCACTCCTGCCGCGCAACGTCTCGGTGCAGATCTTCCGGGCGCTGCTCGAGAACGGTGCCTCCGAGCAGGGCGCGCGCATGTCCGCCATGGACAACGCGACGCGCAATGCCGGCGAAATGATCAAGAAGCAGACGCTGACCTACAACCGGACGCGTCAGGCGATGATCACCAAGGAACTCATCGAAATCATCTCGGGCGCCGAGGCTCTTTGAGGCCCCGCTCTGATTGGACCGTGAGGGTTTAGAAAATGGCGAACAAGGCGAGCGACAAGGCGGTCGGACGCATCACCCAGGTCATCGGCGCGGTCGTCGACGTGCAGTTCGACGGGCACCTGCCGGAGATCCTGAACGCGCTCGAGACGACGAACCAGGGCAACCGGCTCGTGCTCGAGGTGGCCCAGCAGCTCGGCGAGAACACCGTGCGCTGCATCGCGATGGACACCTCCGAGGGTCTTGTGCGCGGCCAGGCGGTGACGGACACGGGCGCCCCGATCAAGGTGCCGGTCGGCGACGGCACACTCGGCCGCATCATGAACGTCATCGGCGAGCCGGTGGACGAGGCCGGCCCTGTCCCGGCCGAGGACACGCGCGCCATACACCAGCCGGCCCCGAGCTATGCCGAGCAGTCCACCGAAGCGCAGATCCTCGTCACCGGCATCAAGGTCATCGACCTCCTCGCCCCTTACGCCCGTGGCGGCAAGATCGGCCTCTTCGGCGGCGCCGGCGTCGGCAAGACCGTGCTCATCCAGGAGCTCATCAACAACGTCGCCAAGGCCCACGGCGGCTACTCGGTGTTCGCCGGCGTCGGAGAGCGTACGCGCGAGGGCAACGACCTCTACCACGAGATGATCGAATCGGGCGTGAACAAGGACCCGAAGGAGCACGGCGGCTCGACAGCCGGCTCCAAGTGCGCCCTCGTCTACGGCCAGATGAACGAGCCGCCCGGCGCCCGCGCCCGCGTCGCGCTCACCGGCCTCACCGTCGCTGAGCATTTCCGCGACAAGGGCCAGGACGTGCTGTTCTTCGTCGACAACATCTTCCGCTTCACGCAGGCGGGCTCCGAGGTGTCGGCGCTTCTCGGCCGCATTCCCTCGGCAGTGGGCTATCAGCCGACGCTCGCCACAGACATGGGCGCCCTGCAGGAGCGCATCACCACCACGACGAAGGGCTCGATCACCTCGGTGCAGGCGATCTACGTGCCGGCCGACGACCTGACCGACCCGGCGCCGGCCACGTCCTTCGCCCACCTCGACGCCACGACCGTGCTGTCGCGCGCCATCTCCGAGAAGGGCATCTACCCGGCCGTCGACCCGCTCGACTCCACCTCGCGCATGCTCGACCCGCGCATCGTCGGCGAGGAGCACTACCAGGTGGCCCGCCAGGTGCAGCAGATCCTGCAGCGCTACAAGTCGCTGCAGGACATCATCGCCATTCTCGGCATGGACGAACTCTCGGAAGAGGACAAGCTCACGGTAGCGCGCGCCCGCAAGATCGAGCGCTTCCTGTCGCAGCCGTTCTTCGTCGCCGAGGTGTTCACCGGTGCGCCGGGCCAGCTCGTCGCCATCGAGGACACCATCAAGGGCTTCAAGGGCCTGTGCGAAGGCGCCTATGACCACCTGCCGGAGGCCGCCTTCTACATGGTCGGCACGATCGAGCAGGCGGTCGAGAAGGCCAAGCGCCTCGCCGCCGAAGCCGCGTAAGCTTCAAGCGTCCGGCCGCGGCCCCCGCCTTGGCCGGGCCTGACGGCGCAAAGGCCCGATTCCTGTTTCGGAGACAGATCGACATGGCGACTTTTACGTTCGAGCTCGTCTCACCCGAGCGGCTTCTCTTCTCCGGCGAGGTCGAGAGCGTCGTCGTGCCTTCGAGCGAGGGCGAGATGACGGTGATGGCCGGCCACGCGCCGGTGATGGCCGTGCTCAAGCCCGGCGTCGTCGCCGTCAGCGAGGGCAAGGGCGCCGTGCGCCGCCTCTTCGTGCGCGGCGGATTCGCCGATGTCGGCCCGGATGGCCTCACCATCCTCGCCGAAGTGGCGCTGCCGATGGAAGAGCTTGACGTCGCGACACTCGCCCAGCACGTCCGCGATGCCGAGGAAGACGTGGCCGACGCCAAGACCGACGAAGCTCGCCAGGCGGCGGCCGAGCGCCTCTCCCAGCTCACCGAGCTGCGCGACGCGCTGGTGCACTGAGCATTCTCGCCACAGCCTTTTGAAAGGCCGCCCTGCAGGGCGGCCTTTTGCGTCGAGGCGGCTTGCCGTCAGGCCTCGGACCGCAGCAGCCGGCGGATCACCTTGCCCGTGGTCGTCAGCGGCAGTTCGTCGCGAAAGGCGATCTCGCGCGGGTATTCGTGGGCTGACAGACGCTCGCGCACGAAGGCCTTGATGTCGGCGGCGAGGGCCTCGGATGGCACATAGCCGTCGCGCAGCACGATGAAGGCCTTGACGATCTCCGTGCGCACCGGATCCGGCTTGCCGACCACGGCCGCGAGCGAGACGGCCTCGTGCTTGATGAGGCAATCCTCGATCTCTCCTGGACCGATGCGGTAGCCGGCCGAGGTGATGACGTCGTCGTCGCGGCCGACGAAGTGGATGTAGCCGTCGGCGTCCAGGCTGCCCTGATCGCCCGTCGTCATCCAGTCGCCGACGAACTTGTCGCGCGTCGCCTCGGGCCGGCGCCAGTATTCGAGGAACATCACGGGATCGGGCCGCAGCACCGCGATCTGCCCGAGTTCCCCCGCCTCGCAGCGCGTGCCGTCCCGCCGGATGACCGCCACGGTGTGGCCCGGCACCGGTTTGCCGATCGCCGCGGCACGCGAGACGCCGATCGCGGCGCAGGAGGCGAGCACGAGGTTGCACTCGGTCTGGCCGTAGAACTCGTTGATGGTGAGCCCGAGCTCCTCCCGGCCCCAGGCGAAGGTCGCCTCGCCCAGCGCCTCTCCGCCCGAGGCGAGGGTCCGCAGGCGGAGGTTAAAGCGCGCCCGGAGCCGCGGCACGCTGCGCAGCATCCGGAGCGCCGTCGGCGGAATGAAGGTGTTGCGCACCTCAAGGCGCGCCATGAGGTCGAAGGCTTCTTCCGGGTCGAACTTCTCGAACTTGCGCGCCACCACCGGCACGCCGTGATGCAGGCCGGGCAGCAGCACATTGAGCAGGCCGCCCGCCCAGGCCCAGTCGGCCGGCGTCCACAGCCTGTCGCCCGGCCGGGGCAGGAACTCGTGCGGCATCTCCACACCCGGCAGGTGGCCGAGCAGCACGCGATGGCCGTGCAAGGCGCCCTTGGGATTGCCGGTAGTGCCCGAGGTATAGATCATCATGGCGGGATCGTCCGGCCCCGTGTCACGCGGCACGAAGTCCTCATCCGCCTCCGCGAGCATCTCGTCGAAGCCGATCGCCGTGCCGTCCGGTCCGTCGGTGCTGACGATCACGGCGAGGTCGGGCAACGGCACGTCGATGGCCTCGAGCGTCGCAAGGCCGGCGGCATTGGTAATGATGGCGCGGGCGCCCGCATCCACGAGGCGGTAGCTCAGCGCGTCGACGCCAAAGAGCATGGCGAGCGGCAGGGCAACGGCGCCGAGCTTGTAGATGGCGATATGGGCGATCGCCACCTGCTGCGACTGCGGCAGGAGGATCGCCACCCGGTCGCCGGCCGCGATGCCACGGCGGCCGAGCGCATGGGCAAGACGGTTCGAGCGGCGCCGCAGGGTGCCATAGGTCAGGGCCTCGACCGTGCCGTCGCGAGCGACATCGAGGATGGCCGGCCGCTCGGGATCCGCCGCCGCCCAGCGGTCACAGCAATCGACGCCGATGTTGTAGCGCTCGGGAATACGCCAGCGGAAGCCGGCAACGAGCGCATCATAGTCGCGAATATCGGGCAGCATCGGCACCCTCATGTGGGACGTGCCGTGTTTATAGGCAAAACGCCGCAAAATCACCATGCCGGCCGGGGGCGCCGGACGATCAGGCGGCGAACTGCGAGCGCTGGGCCCAGCCGGTCATGCGCCGCTCCAGCCAGGCCATCACGGCGTAGATCATGATGCCGAGGACCGCGAGCGCGATGAGGGCGGCGAAGAGCAGCGGCACGTTGAAGTCCGCGCTGGCGCGCGCCATCAGGTTGCCGATGCCGTTGCGCGAGGCATTGTACTCCGCGATCACCGAGCCGACATAGGCGAGCGTGATCGCCACCTTCAGCGAGCCGAAGAAGTAGGGCAGCGAGCGCGGCACGCCTACCTTTAGCATGATGTCGAGCTTCCTCGCGCCGAGCGCTCTGAGCACGTCCTCCACCTCCGGCTCGATGGTGGCGAGGCCGGTGGCGACATTCACGACGATGGGGAAGAAGGAGATCATGAAGGCGGTGAGCACCGCCGGCGGCCAGCCGACGCCGAACCAGATGACGAGGATCGGCACCACCGCCACCTTGGGAATGGCATTGAAGCCGACGAGGAGCGGATAGAGCCCGGCATGGACGAAACGCGAGGCGCCGAGCGCGAGCCCCAGCACCAGGCCGAAGACGATGGCGAGGATGAAGCCGGCCGTGGTCATCCACAGCGTGTGGAAGGAGTGGAACAGGAGCGGCCACCAATAGGCGATGGTCGCGTCAAGGATGTCGCTCGGCGCCGGCAGCACATAGGAGGAGACGCCGAAGACGCGGCAGAACACCTCCCATAGCAGGAAGAAGCCGATTGTGCAGAGCCAGGGCGCCAGCATGAGCCGGCGCGCCTGCGATGCCCGGGCGCGCGCAGCGGCGTCACGCACGGCGCGCGCCTCGGCTTCAGCTGTAGCGGAGACGGTATCGGCCTCGACGCTCATGCTGTTTTCCTCGCATCGGCGATGTGACCGCGCAGCTCGTGCACGATGTCGATGAACGCCTTTGTATAGGTGACCTCGAGGTCGCGCGGACGGGGAAAGTTGACTACCCGCTCGGCGACGATGCGGCCGGGGCGAGCGCTCATGCAGAAGATGCGGTCGGCGAGGAAGGTGGCCTCGCGCAGATCGTGGGTGACGAGCACCACCGTCATCCGGCGTTCGGCGTGCAGATCGCGGATCACGCACCACAGCTCCTCGCGCGTGAAGGCGTCGAGCGCGCCGAAGGGTTCGTCGAGGAGAAGGAGCTGCGGCTCATGGATGAGCGCTCGGCACAGGGAGGCACGCTGCTGCATGCCGCCCGAGAGCTCCCACGGATATTTCCCGCCCTGGCCCTTGAGCCCCACCTGGGCGAGCAGGCGCTCGGCCTTGGCGACGTAGCTGCCGCGCTCGCGCTTTAGCCGGCTGCGGTGCGGCTCGACGATCTCGAGCGGCAGGAGCAGGTTCTCGAGCGTGGTGCGCCACGGCAGCAGCGTCGGGTTCTGGAAGGCCATGCCGGCGATTCTCACCGGCTGTGTCACCGGCGCACCGCCGACGAGGATGGTGCCGGCGCGCGGGAACTGCAGGCCCGTGGCGAGCTTCATCAGCGTGGACTTGCCGCAGCCGGACGGGCCGACGACGGCGGCGAACTCCCCCTCCGCGATGGAGAGCGACAGGTGCTCGACGGCGGGAAAGCCGTCACCGCTGCCATAGGCGTGGGTGACGTCCTTCAGGGCGACGAAAGCATTCAAGCGGGTCACCTTTCCCTTGGCCCCGGAGCCGGCCGCCGGGAGACGGCGGCCGGGCGAGGCGGACGACGCGACGGAACGGTCAGTCGATCATCCGCTCGGTGTGCGGGGGCAGGTAGGTGTCGACGAAGATCTCGCCGGCGACCGGCTTCTTCTTGAAGGTGAAGGTGAGGCCGATCTGCTCCAGCGCCTTCTCGAACCGCGCCGCGTCGATGCCGCCGAAGCCGTTCTCCTTGACCCACGGCGTGATGACGTTCTGGGCGAGGTTCATCTGCAGGCGCTCGAGTTCCACCTCCTTCTTGGCGACGTCGTTACGCTTGATGACGCTGTCGACCGCAGCGGAGGGATTGGCGACGGTGTCCTTGAGGCCGCGCACGAAGGCGCGCAGAAAACCCTTCACCGCCTCCGGCTTCTCCGCCGCGAACTTGGCGGAGACCATGATGGCATTGCCGTAGAGCTCGACGCCATAGTCGCCCATCAGCATGACGACAATGTCGTCCACGGCGACGCCACGCGACTTCAGGTTGATGAGCGACGACATGGCGAAGCCGAAGATGGCGTCGACCTCGCCGGAGGCGAGCATGGGCTCGCGCACCGGAAAGCCGACGTTCTCGAACTTCATCCTGGAGTCGTCGAGCCCGTTGACCTGCTTGAAGATCGGCCACTGCGCGAAGGCGCCGTCGGCGACCGGGGCGCCGAAGGTCTTGCCCTCGAGGCTCTTGGGATCAGAGGAGATGCCGCGGCTCTTGCGGCCGATGATGGAGAAGGGCGGCCGGTCGTAGACCATCATCACCGCCTTCACATCGACATTGGGGTTCTCGTCGCGGAAGCGCACCAGCGAGTTGATATCGCCGAAGCCCATGTCATAGGTGCCCGAGGCGACACGCGGGATGGCCTCGCGCGAGCCGTTGCCGGTGTCGATGGTGACGTCCAGCCCCTCGTCCTTGAAATAGCCCTTGTCGATGGCGACCAGGAACGGCGCCGCCGGCCCCTCGAACCGCCAGTCGAGCGTGAAACGCAGGGGCGTTTGCGCCGCCGCGGCGCCCGTCCAGAACACAGCGGCACCGGCCACGACACCGGCGAAGGTCCTCAAGGCGGTACGCCGGCACTGACCGAAGGGGCTCAATACGGACGGAAGGGACATCGGACGGACTCCAGACTGGAAGCGTGCGGACGCGTAAGGCGCGTCATCGTTGTCGAAGCAATATTCGTACCGGGCCGAAACCGGCGAAAGAGCTCCTTCCTGCTGATCGTGACGGCACTGCCGCGCCTGTCAAGGACGATGGCTGGCCAGCCGGTCACAAAGCGTATCTTTTCCTAACGTTTCAGTCCTCCGCCCGGCCGCCTATGCCACCGGCAGCGCGCCGTCGCTCTTCACCTCCTCCATCACGGCATAGGTGCGCGTCTCGGTGACGCCGGGCAGCGACAGCAGCACGTCGCCGAGGAAGCGGCGGTAGGCGGCCATGTCGGCGACGCGCGTCTTGACGAGATAGTCGAAGCCGCCGGCCACCATGTGGCACTCCAGCACCTCCGGCGCGCGGCGCACGGCTTCGGCGAAACGCTCGAAGATGTCGGGTGTCGTCTTGTCGAGGGACACCTCGACGAAGACCATCAGTTCGAGGCCAAGCTTGCGCGGGTCGAGCCGTGCGCCATAGCCGGTGATGTAGCCCTCGCGCGTCAGGCGCTTCAGCCGCTCGCTCGTCGCGGTCGGCGACAGGCCGATTCGCTCGGCGAGTTCCACGGTGGTGATGCGCCCGTCCGCCTGCAGGACGGCGAGGATGCGCTTGTCAGTGCGGTCGATCACTTATCATTCTCACTATCATGATTTCTTTTTATAGCGATTTTTGCTGACAATTCCCGCTTTCGTCAAATCGAACCACGGCGATATCCGCGGTATCCTGACGATCTCTCAAGGAATTGATCGTCAATGCATTCCGCCTCTTCCGCCAACAACCCGCCTGATGCCCCCCTGCCGCCCTTCCGGGCCCCCTTCGCGCCCGACGATGCGGCGATCGCCCGTGAGCTCATGGCCAGGGCCGCGCTGGTGCCGGAGCGCGAGCGTGGCATCGATAGGCTGGCGGGAAGCCTCATCGAGGCGATCCGCTCCAGGAGTGGCGGCCTCGGCGGCGTCGAGGAACTGCTGCGCGAGTATTCGTTGTCGACGCGCGAGGGGCTCGCGCTGATGGTGCTGGCGGAAGCGCTGCTGCGCGTGCCCGACAGCGTCACCGCCGACCGACTGATCGAGGACAAGCTCGGCCAGGGCGACTTCGCCCGCCACGAGGCGAAGTCCGATGCCTTCCTCGTCTCAGCCTCGGCCTGGGCGCTCGGCGTGACGGCACGCATCATCCAGCCCGGCGAGACGCCCGAGGGCATCCTCGGCCAGCTTGCCAAGCGCATCGGCCTGCCGGCGGTGCGCACGGCGACGCGCCAGGCCATGCGGGTGCTCGGCAACCATTTCGTGCTCGGCCAGACCATCGAGGAGGCGCTGAAGCGTGCCCAGTCCGGCGCGGGCCGCATCTACCGCTATTCCTTCGACATGCTGGGCGAGGGGGCGCGCACGCAGGACGACGCTGACCGCTACTGGCGCTCCTATGCGCAAGCCATCGACGCCATCGGCCGGGCCGCTGGCAACGAGCCGCTGCCCAACCGCCCGGGCATCTCCGTGAAGCTCTCGGCGCTTCACCCCCGCTACGAGGCGGTGAGCCACGCGCGGGTGATGGCGGAGCTCGTGCCGCAGGTGATCGCGCTCGCCGAAAAGGCCAAGGGCTACGACCTCAACTTCACGATCGACGCCGAGGAGGCGGACCGGCTGGAGCTGTCGCTCGACGTCATCGCCGCCGTCGTCGCCGCTCCCTCGCTCGCCGGCTGGGACGGCTTCGGCCTCGCCATCCAGGCCTACCAGAAGCGCGCCGCGGCCGTGATCGACTGGATCGCCGCTCTCGCCGAACACCATAACCGCCGCTTCATGGTGCGCCTCGTCAAAGGCGCCTACTGGGACACGGAGATCAAGCGCGCCCAGGAGCGCGGCCTTGCCGGCTACCCCGTCTTCACCCGCAAGGCGATGACGGATCTGAACTACATGGCCTGTGCCGAGAAGCTGCTTGCCTTGCGGCCGCGCATCTTTCCGCAGTTCGCCACCCACAATGCGCTCACCGTCGCCAGCATCGTCGAACGGGCCGGCAATACGGACGGATTCGAGTTCCAGCGCCTGCACGGCATGGGCGAGGCGCTCTACGGCAAACTGTTCGAGGCCATGCCGGGCACCGCCTGCCGTACCTATGCGCCGGTCGGGGGGCACCGCGACCTCCTCGCCTATCTGGTGCGCCGCCTGCTCGAAAACGGCGCCAATTCCTCCTTCGTCTCCGTGGCCGCCGACCCGAACGTGCCGATCGCCGAGATCCTCAAGCGGCCGGCGGCGATCATCGGCACGCCCGAGGCGGCTACCCACCCGCGCCTGCCTTTGCCAGCGGCGCTCTATGGCTCGCGCGTCAATTCCGCCGGCGTCGAATTCGGCCACGCGGAGGAGTTGTCCCGTCTCATGGACGACCTGAAGAAGGCGGGCCTGCCGACGGCACCGGCACGGGCCATCGTCGGCGGCGAAGCCCGGCCCGGCACGCGCCGCGAGATCGTCAGCCCCATCGACGGCAGGACCATCGCCGGCGTCGTCGAGGATGCGGACGAGGCTACCGCCGATGTGGCGATGGCGGCGGCGAAGGCCGGTTTTAGTGCCTGGGCGGCAACGCCCGCCGCGACGCGTGCCGAAGCCATCCGCAAGGCTTCCGACCTTCTGGAGGCGCGGCGCGGGCTGTTCCTCAACCTACTGCAGGTCGAAGCCGGCAAGACGCTCGACGACGCGGTGGCGGACCTACGCGAAGCAGTGGACTTCTGCCGCTATTATGCGCGGCAGGCCGAGCGGCTCTTCGGCGAGGGTACGGTGATGCCCGGCCCGACGGGCGAAGAGAACCGCCTCGTGCTGCGCGGGCGCGGCCCCTTCGTCGCCATCTCGCCGTGGAATTTCCCGCTCGCCATCTTCCTCGGGCAGGTGACGGCGGCGCTCGTCGCCGGCAATTCAGTCGTCGCCAAGCCGGCCGAGCAAACGCCCGTGATCGCCTTCGAGGCGGTGAAGCTGCTGCACGAGGCCGGTGTGCCGAGAAGCGCCCTCCACTACGTGCCCGGCGACGGGCGCATCGGCGCCCGGCTCGTCGCCCACCCGGCCGTCGCCGGCGTCGTCTTCACCGGCTCGACGGAGGTCGCGCGCATCATCAACCGCACGCTTGCCGCCAAGGAAGGGCCGATCGTGCCACTCATCGCCGAAACGGGCGGCATCAATGCCATGATCGTCGACGCGACCGCTCTGCCCGAGCAGGTGGCCGACGACGTCGTCACGTCCGCCTTCCGCTCCGCTGGTCAGCGCTGCTCGGCGCTGCGCCTCATGTGCGTGCAGGAGGATGTCGCGGACCGGATGATCGAGATGGTGGTAGGCGCCGCACGCGAGCTCAAGGTGGGCGATCCGCGCGATCCGTCCGTCCATGTGGGGCCCGTGATCGATGCCGAGGCCAAGGAGAAGCTCGAGGCCCATATCAAGGCGATGAAGGAGAGCGCCCGCACGCATCTTGCCACACCCGGCCCGACGCCGGGCACCTATGTCGGCCCCCACGTGTTCGAGCTCGCCGGCCCGAGCGACCTCAAGGAAGAGATCTTCGGCCCCATCCTGCATGTCGTGCGCTACAAGGCGAACAGGCTCGACGACGTGATCGCCGCCATCGATGCCACGGGCTATGGCCTGACGCTCGGCATCCACTCGCGCATCGAGGACACGGTCGCGCGGATCGTCGCACGACTCGAGACGGGCAATGTCTACGTCAACCGCAACATCATCGGCGCGGTGGTCGGGACCCAGCCCTTCGGCGGCCACGGTCTCTCCGGTACCGGGCCGAAGGCAGGCGGACCACACTACCTCCTGCGCTTCGCCACCGAGCAGACGGTGACGATCAACACCGCTGCCGCCGGCGGCAATGCCAGCCTGATCGCGATGGGCGAATAGAAGGGACGGCGCCGCTCTCCCCGCCCCCGCACGGGCGAGGGAAAGCAGGTAGCCGCGAGCCATTCGTCGCACCGGGCCCGCCATGCGGCCTGCGCAATTTACTTTCGCCGCGGCGCGGCTATTGTCGCGGCGCAGCGCATGATTTGTGCGCTGCACAGGAGCTGCGTCCGTGGCTCCTTCCAGCCAATTTCCCCTCGGCGGCGCGGGCGCGGCAGGCGCGGCGCGGCCACTGCTTTGCGGAGAAGCGACATGCTCGGAATCGGCGACAAGCTCCCCTCGTTCAGCGTCACCGGCGTCAAGCCCGGCTTCAACAACCACGAAGAGAACGGCCAGAGCGCCTTCGAGACGATCACGGACGAGAGCTTTGCCGGCAAGTGGAAGGTGATCTTCTTCTATCCGAAGGACTTCACCTTCGTGTGCCCGACCGAGATCGCGGAGTTCGCCCGCCTCGCCGGCGAGTTCGCGGACCGTGACTGCGTCGTCCTCGGCGGCTCGACGGACAACGAGTTCGTGAAGCTCGCCTGGCGCCGCGCCCATCCCGACCTCGACAAGCTGCCGATCTGGTCCTTCGCCGATACCAACGGCTCCCTGGTCGACGGGCTCGGCGTGCGCTCGCCGGACGGTGTCGCCTACCGCTACACCTTCATCGTCGACAACGAGAACACCATCCAGCACGTCTATGCGACCAACCTCAACGTCGGCCGCAACCCCAAGGACACGCTGCGCGTTCTCGACGCCCTGCAGACGGACGAGCTCTGCCCCTGCAACCGCGAGGTCGGCGGCGCCACGCTGAAGGCCGCGTGAGCCGCGGGGCCGGGCGGGCATGCCCGGCCCTCACCCGCCCCTGAAGCCAAGGACGCAATCGATGTCGTTCGACACGCTGAAGAGCAAGATCCCCGACTTCGCCAAGGACGTGCGGCTCAATCTTTCGTCGCTGGCCCAGGACGAAACCCTGAGCGAGCAGCAGAAGTACGGTCTCATCCTCGCCTGCGGCATCGCCACCCGCAACGCCGAGGTGGCCGCCGCCTGCGAGGCCGAGGCCAAGGCCAAGCTGTCGCCGGTGGCGCTCGACGCCGCCCGCGCCGCCGCCTCGATCATGGCGATGAACAACGTCTACTACCGCTTCGTCCACCTTGCCTCGAACAAGGAATACGGCACCCTGCCGGCGAAGCTGCGCATGAACGTCATCGGCAACCCCGGCGTCGACAAGGTCGATTTCGAGCTGTGGTCCCTGGCCGTCTCGGCCATCAACGGCTGCGGCATGTGCATCGACGCGCACGAGAAGGTGCTCAAGGATGCCGGCCTGCCGACGGCCACCGTGCAGACGGCGGTGCGCTTCGCCGCCATCATCCAGTCCGCCGCCGTGGCGCTGGAGGCCGCCGCGCTCGCGACGGCCGCGTGAGCCGCGCCTGCCGGCCGGGACGAGCGAAGGGCCGCCACGCGCGGCCCTTTTTCATTCCGGGCACGGCAGGACCCGCGCGGCGCAACGCTTCCGCAATGATCGCCGCTCACAGATGATGGTCCGGCACAGCGGAGCGACCATTGCGGATCCTGCTCGTCGAAGATGAGGTCGAGATGGCCGGCGCCCTGGCGTCGGCCCTGCAGCGCCACGACATCGTGCTCGATCACGTGACGAGCCTCGCCGAGGCGCGCGAGGCGCTGGCGGGCGAGGTACACCATGCCGTCCTCGTCGACCGCCGCCTGCCGGATGGCGAGGGGCTCGATCTCGTCCGCGGGCTCAGGGGCGGCGAGCGCGCGGCGCTGCGCCATCTGCCGGTGATCGTGCTCACGGCCCGCGGCGACATCGAGGATCGCGTTGCCGGCCTCGACGCCGGCGCCGACGATTATGTGCCCAAGCCCTTCGCCGTCGAGGAATTGCTGGCGCGCCTGCGTGCCATCCTGCGCCGGCCGGGCGCCGTCTCGCAGCGCTCGCTGCGCATCGGCCATCTGACCTTCGACACCGAGCATCGCGAGGCGAACGTCGGGGGCGCGCGCCTCGACCTGCCGCGCCGTGAGCTCCTGGTGCTCGAGACGCTGCTGCGCCGCGCCGGCCGTACGGTAATGCGCACCATGCTGGAGGAAGCGGTCTACGGCTACAGCGACGAGATCCAGTCGAACGCTCTCGACGCCCACGTCTCACGCCTGCGCCGCAAGCTGACCGAAGCCGGGGCAGGCCTCGAGATCCACAACGTCCGCGGGGTCGGCTACCTGCTGCGGCCGGCCTCATGAGAGGCGGCACGCGCCATTCGCTCAAGCGGCGCCTGGTAACGCGGCTCATCGCGGTGCAGGCGGCCGTCGTCGCGCTCGTCGTCCTCGCGGTCTTCCTCACCCTCTGGCTGGGCGGCCACTTCGCCAGCAAGCTCGAGCCCGAGGACGCGATCCTCGAGGCCGTGGCCCATGCCCTCGGGCGCGATAGCGGCGGCGGCCTCATCCTTCGTCCGACGCGGCAGCTCGCCGAATTGCGACAGCGCTCGCCCGACCTGTGGTTCGTCGTGCGCGACAAGGATGGCGCCATACTCTCCGAGGGGCGGGTGCCCGATGACTATGCGCGCATCGGCGCATTCGCAATGCGAATCGGCCAGGCGCGCTTCGGCTGGAATCTCGGCGATCCGCCAGGGCAGATCGCCCGCCTGAAGCAGATGGATACCGCTGCCGGGCGCGTGCAGGTGCTGACCGGCCCCGGTAGCGACATACCGCTGCGGCGTATCGTCTGGGCCGTCACGATCAGCTTCGCCGGCATCGTCCTGCCCATCGTCCTCGTCATGGCGCTGGCGACGCTGACCGCCACGCCGCTCGTCGTCGGCCGGGCGCTGGCCGGCCTGACGACGGTCGCCGAAAAGGCACGCCAGATCGACGCCGGCCGGCGCGGCGGGCGCCTGCCGCTCGACGGCGTGCCGGCCGAGGTCGTGCCGCTCGTCACGGCCGTCAACGACGCCCTCGCCCGTCTCGATGACGGCTACGAGCGTCGCCAGCGGTTCCTCGTCGATGCCGCGCACGAGCTGCGCACGCCCATCGCCATCTTGACGACGCGGCTCGAGGCACTCGACGACAGCCCGCAGCGGCAGCGCCTGCTCGCCGATGCCGCGCGCCTCTCCAACCTCGCGGGCCAGCTGTTGGACCTGCAGCGCATCGATGCGGCGCCCTGTGCCATGACAAGCCTCGACCTCGTCGCCCTGGCGCGCGAGGTCGCCGCCGACCTTGCCCCGCTCGCCATCGCCGCGGGCTTCGAACTGTCGTTCGAGGCGTGTGTGAAGACGATGAAGGTGCGTGGCGACCCGCTCGGGCTGGGGCGGGCGCTAACCAATCTCGTACAGAACGCCATCGACCATGCCGGCCGGCCCGGCCTCATCACCATCACAGTTGCCGAAGGCGGCATCGTCGAGATCGCGGACGACGGCAACGGCATCCCTGCGGCCCAGCGCGAGCAGATCTTCGAGCCTTTCCAGCGCCTCGACACGCGCTCGCACGGCACCGGCCTCGGGCTGCATCTCGTCGTCGAGATCGTGCGTCTGCACGGCGGCACCATCGCCGTCGTCGATGCGCCCGGCGGCGGCGCCTGCTTCCGCATCGCCCTGCCGCAGCCGGAGGACTGATCCGGGCGGGCGTCATGCTTCCACAATCCGGGTCGGCGACAAGCGAATGGGGCCCGCCATAGGAAGGATCGTCGCAAGCCATGTCCGTCGCCCGTCCATCCGATCTCGTCCAGTTCCTCCGCGCCTGGTGCGCCGATCCGGCCCGAGTCGGCGCCGTTGCGCCATCCGGCGCTGCTCTCGCCGAGCTCATCACGCGCGAGATCGGGCCGGCCTCGGCGCCCGTCATCGAACTCGGCCCCGGTACCGGCGCCTTCACAGAGGCGATCCTCGCCCGCGGCGTTGACGCCCGCGACCTCGTGCTCGTCGAATACGGCTCCGACTTCGCCCGCCTCCTGCAGGCGCGCTTCGACCGGGCCCGGGTGCTGTGGATGGACGCGGCCCGACTTGCCCAGGTCGAGCTGTTCGACGGACGTCCGGCCGGGGCCGTCGTCAGCGGCCTGCCACTGCTCAACCTGTCGCCGCGCAAGGTCATGGCCATTCTCGATGGCGCCTTTCGCCACCTCAGGCCCCAAGGTGCCTTCTACCAGTTCACCTACGGCATGCGCTGCCCGGTGCCGCGGACCATCCTCGACCGGCTCGGCCTCAGGGCGACGCACCTCGGGCGTACCGTTCGCAATGTGCCGCCGGCGGCAGTCTATCGCATCACCGCCCGCCCGCAGAGGCGCGGTGTGAAACATGTCTGAAGGGCCGGACATTTCCTGCACGATGCGGCGCCTTAACCTCAGGGCAGGAACAGCATCGGAGCGATCTGCAGGGGAAGATGTGCGGCCGCATGAGCGATCATGGCGGCCTCCAGTCCCCGTCGGACATAGATGAACCCGCACACCACACCCACGAGGCCGTTGAGCAGCAGGGCACGCAGGACGATCGCAGGGGTCAGCGGGGCGAGTGCCGCCGTGGCCGGAAGATGGCCAAGCCCGAAGACGATCGCAGCGACGGCGATGGCGATGACGACGGGCACGGTGCCGGCCCGCGCGCCCTCACGCCAGCCGCATGCAAGGAGATAGACGAGCGCGGACACAAGAAAGAGGCGCAGGAGGATCTCCTCGGCGAGGCCACCATACAGAAGGCCGGCGAGCAGACGCTTCCACAGGGCGACCTCGCCGAAGATGGCGGCAGAAGGCGGCAGCACGCCGCGAAAGAGAACCCCGTCCACGGCGACCACCAGAAGGCCGACGCCGAGCCCGACCATCACCGCCCGGTCAAGGCGCGCGTCCGCCAGGGGCGCGGGCCGCCCGCTGGCCAGCGCCGCCAGCAGCGGTGCGCCGGGAAGCCCGACGTGCTCGGCGGACCTCAGGCCGAGATGGGCGGCAAGCGCGAAGACGACCAGCGCCTGCAGCGCCATCCCGGCGATCAGGACCGGCCAGGGGGGCAGGCCGGCCATCCCTCCGTGCAGGGCGAAAGCCACGGGCAGGGTGGCGAACGAGGCCACGATTCCCAGAATCGACAACACCAGGACGAGCCGACGGTGGGGGGACGGTTGCATGACGAGCCTGTTCCGCGATGGTTGCGCCTCGGCGCTGCAGGCCCTGCTAAAGCGGGTAGATTACCTGGATATGATGAACCTGTGCCGCAGCAGCACCGCGCCACTAAAATTGCATTCTTGACGTGTTACAACCATTGCGCGAATAATGATTTTGCTTACACTTGTTCCGTTTTCACAAGCCTTTCTTTCACCGGGGTCATTTCATGAAACATACGGTTATCCTGGTCGGCGCCGACAAGGGCGGTGTCGGCAAGACCACGACGTGCCGCGGCCTTCTCGACTATCTCATCGACCGCAACATCCTGCCTCGTGCCTTCGACACCGAAACACCTCGTGGCACGCTGCAGCGCTTCCACCCCGATATCACCGAGATCGTCGACCTGTCGCTGACGGCCGGCCAGATGCGCATCATCGACACACTGTCGCGCACAGACGTGAAGGCGAGCGTCGTCGACGTGCGCGCCGGCCAGATGGGACGAACCCTGGCCGCGCTGCGTGACATGGGCTTTCTAGAGGCGGTGGCCGAAAAACGCTTCAACTTCATCGTCCTGCATGTCCTCGGGCCGTCCATCGCATCGCTGGACGAGATTGCGGAGACGGCGCCCTTCACGAGCGATGCCCAGTATTTCCTGGTGAAGAACAAGGTGAACGACACCACCTTCTTTGATTGGAGCCCCTCCACGTCCAAGGCCTATTTCGGCAAGGTCAAATGCGCGGGTGAAATCACCATCCCGAAGCTCAACGAGATGGCCTACGAGCAGGTGGAACTCGCGGGAACGAGCTTCTCCACCTTCATTGCCGACAAGTCGCGCGACGGCGAGGAAGCCGGCCACTCCTTCGTGCTGCGTGGCTATGTCCGCTCCTGGCTGCGCTCCGTCTGCGCGGAATTCGATCGAGTGCACTTCGCCGACATCATGACGGCCCGCCCGGCGAAGAGAGCCTGAGCGAAGCCGAGGCAACGAGCTGGAAGCCCCGATGCGGCACGTCGTCATGAGTGGCTGGACGCCCATATTCATCGCCTGCGGGCCACTGGCGAACGCCGGCAAGACCCTTTCAGCGCGACTCTTCCTGGAGTTCTGCCGGGCGAGCGGGCGCTCGCCCCTCGCCTTCGACGTCAATCCACACGATGCGGAACTGGCAGCGACAACGAGTGGCGCCGCGCACATCGTCAATCTCTCCACCACGGCCGGACAGATGCGGCTGTTCGAGGGCATGCTGCAGGCGGGACCGGAAGCGCGGGTGGTCGACCTTTGGCACGGCTCCTACGAGCCCTTCCTCGACCTCATGGAGCAGATGGAGTTTGCCTCGGAAGCCGCCCTGCGCGATTTCAGACTGGTGCTGCTGCTGCACGGACGTTCGCTCGAAGACCTCGACATCCAGGCCGAGCAACTGCGCGCCCGCATCAATCCGGCCGAAACCATCGTCGTGCTCAACGAACACATCTGCGAATCGGCAGGGCCGTCATTCGCGCGCTTCGAACATTCCCTCTCGATCCCCGTGCTCGCGCCCTCCATTCTGCAACAGCTGGCGCGCATGCGGCTCGGGCTCGTCGAGGGGATCGACGCCGAACGCGGCCTGCCCTCCATGGTGGCCCGCAGTTGCCTGCGGGACTGGCTGACGCAGATCTTCGCGCAGTTCCACTGCATCGAACTGCGCCACCGTCTCGGCGCCACGACCTTCAACCCGGGCTGAGCGCGGCACCGTCACACCCGAGCGGGGCGTCGCGCTGCCCTGTTCCGTTGCGCCTCATCGAGGTCGCCCTGGGCGAGGTTGTCGAGAATGGGGCAGTGGGGCCGGTCGTCGCCATGGCAGTGGTCGGCGAGATGCCTGAGCGTGTTCACCATCTCGCGGATCTGCCGCATCTTCTCCTCGAGATCGGCGATATGGGTGGTGGCGATACGCTTCACGTCGGCGCTGGCGCGATCGCGGTCGGCCCACAGGGCGAGCAGCTCGCTGATCTCCTTGACGGAGAAGCCGAGGTCGCGCGCGCGACGGATGAAGCGCAGCCGATGGACGTCGCTCGTCGAATAGACGCGGTAGCCCGCCTCGGTGCGCGCGACGCCGGCGACAAGGCCAATCTGTTCATAATAGCGGATCATCTTGGCCGAGACGCCGGAGGCGGCCGCGGCTTCGCCGATGTTCATGGGTTTGCTCCTCAGCTTCCGGCACCTGCCGGCTGCGCCGGCGAAAACCGCCGCAGCCGCAGGGCGTTGGTGACGACGAAGACACTCGACAGGGCCATGGCACCGGCGGCCAGCATCGGCGACAGCAGGATGCCGGCAGCCGGATAGAGCACGCCCGCCGCCACGGGGATGAGCGCGACGTTGTAGGCGAAGGCCCAGAAGAGGTTTTCGGTAATGTTGCGCATCGTCGCCCGCGACAGGGCGAGCGCCGTCGCGACCCCGGTGAGGGCGCCCGACATCAGCACCACGTCGGCGCTCTCGATGGCGACATCCGTCCCGGTGCCGATGGCGATGCCGACATCGGCGGCGGCGAGCGCCGGCGCATCGTTGATGCCGTCGCCGACGAAGGCGACGGGGCCGGCGCGCTTCAGCCGCTCGACGACGTCGACCTTGCCGCCGGGCAGCACCTCCGCTTCCACGGCATCGATGCCGAGGCGCCGGGCGACGGCCTCGGCCGTGCGCCGGTTGTCGCCCGTGATCATCACGACGGAGAGGCCGAGCGCATGCAGGGCCGCCAGAGCGGCCGGCGTCGAGGGCTTGACCGTGTCCGCGACGGCGACGATGGCGGCGAGACGCCCGTCGACGGCGACATAGAGCGGCGTGCACCCCTCGTCCGCGAGCCGCGCCGCCTCTTCGGCGAAGGGCGCGACGGCCACGCCGAGCCGTTGCATCAGGCGGTCCGCGCCGACCTCGACCCGGCGGCCCGCGATGACGGCGCTGACGCCGAAGCCGGGATCCGCCGAGAAGGCATCGGCGGGGGCCAGGCCAAGGCCCCGCTCCTCGGCGGCGCGCACCACCGCCTGGGCGATCGGGTGCTCGGAGCGCGCCTCGGCCGAGGCGAGGAGGCCGAGCACCTCGGCCTCGTCGAAGCCCTCCGCGGTGACGAGGTCGGTCAGCGACGGCCGGCCCTCGGTCAGGGTGCCCGTCTTGTCGAGGGCGACGGTGCGCACGCCCCGCAGGCTCTGCAGCGCGTCCCCCTTGCGGAAGAGGACGCCGAGCTCCGCCGCCCGGCCCGTGGCGACCATGATCGAGGTGGGTGTCGCGAGCCCCATGGCGCAGGGGCAGGCGATGATGAGCACCGCCACCGCATTGACGAGCGCAAAGGATAGCGCCGGATCGGGGCCGAGGGCCAACCAGGTGAGGAAGGTCGCGCTCGCGACGGCGACGACCGCCGGCACGAACCAGGCCGTGACCTTGTCGACGAGGCCCTGGATGGGCAGCTTCGCGCCCTGGGCCGCCTCGACCATGCGGATGATCTGGGCGAGCAGCGTCTCGGCGCCCACCTTGGTGGCGCGGAAGGTGAAGGAGCCGGTGCCGTTGACCGTGCCCGCCACCACCTCCGCCCCCGCTTCCTTGGCGACAGGGACCGGCTCGCCCGTGATCATGGACTCGTCGACAAAGGAACGGCCGTCGAGAACCTCGCCATCGACGGCGATGCGCTCGCCGGGGCGCACCACGACGGTATCACCCGCCGCGACGGCGCCGATGGCAATCTCCTGCTCGGTGCCGTCGCGCAGGACGCGCGCCGTGCGCGGCTGCAGGCCGACGAGGCGGCGCACCGCCTCGCCGGTGCGGCCCTTCGCCCGCGCTTCCAGATAGCGGCCGACGAGGATGAGGGTGACGATGACCGCCGCCGCCTCGAAATAGACGTGGGTCGTCTCGGCCGGCAGCAGGGCGGGAGCAAAGGTCGCCACGCTCGAGTAGAGGAAGGCCGCGCCCGCGCCGAGCACGACGAGGGCGTTCATGTCCGGCGCGCCGCGCACAAGGGCGGGCACGCCCTTCGCGAAGAAGCGGCGGCCGGGCAGGGCGAGCACGGCGGCCGTCAGCGCGAACTGCAGCGGCCAGTTGAGATCGCCGAGCGTCGCCATCACCCAGTGGTGGAAATCGGAGAAGAGGTGAGCCCCCATCTCCACGATGACGATCGGCAGCGTCATGACGGCGGCCAGGGCGACGTCGCGACGCAGAAGGCGCGCCTCCTCGTCACGCCGGTCTGTCGCCTCGGCCCCGCCGGCCGCGACCCCGTCGAGCGGGCGCATGCCGTAGCCGGCCCGCTCCACCGCCGCGACAAGCGCAGCCGCGTCGACCGTACCTGCGGCGTGCTGCACGAGGGCCTCGCCGGTGGCGAGGTTGACGCTCGCCGCGATGACGCCGGGCAACGCGCGGAGCGCCTTCTCGATGCGCGCGACGCAGGAGGCGCAGGTCATGCCGTCGACGGCGAAGCGGCTGGTCTCGACGGCGACCGAATAGCCGGCCTCGGCGACGGCGGCGACGACGGGCGCGATGTCGGCGTCGCGGCCGGCGAAGGCGATCCGCGCCCGCTCGGTCGCGAGATTGACGTCGGCCGCCGCGACACCGGAGGCGCCGGCGATGGCCCTCTCGACGCGCCGCACGCAGGAGGCGCAGGTCATGCCCTCGATGGGCAGGAAAACCGTCGGGCCCTGCGCGGCGACGGCGCCGGCCGAGCCGGCCTCGTCGGGTGATCTCTTCATCGGCAACTCCCACATGTCTCGAAGTTGCCCCTCACATGAGGCTTCCCATGATGGGAAGGTCAAGGGCCGTTGCAAGAGCCGTTGCAAGGGCCCTCCATCGGCTGAAGCCGCTTGACCTTACTATGATGGGAAGGATTAGACAGGGCCGGGATCAATCGTTCCGGAGATCATCCATGCTCACGTTCCAGGTTCCCGAGATGAGCTGCGGCCATTGCGTCGCGGCCATCGAGCGCGCCGTCAAGGCGCTCGATGCCCACGCGGAGGTTGCCGTCGACCTTTCCGCCCGCAAGGTGACGGTCAAGACGACGCGCGACGAGGCCGCGATCCGCCGCGCCATCGACGCGGCCGGCTATCCGGCGGAACGGATCGCCGCCTGAGCGGCGTCAGTCGAGGCACTCCTCGCAGATCGCGCGCAGGTGGCGGATGTCGGTGCCACAACAGCCGCCGAGCACGCATACATGGCGCATCAGCCCCTCGCGCAGCGCCCTGTAGCGCCGGCCAAGATCGATCGGATCGCCGGGATCGAGCTCGGTCGCCGCGTCGAGCTCGGCATGGCTCGTCCTCGAGGCATTGGCACGAATGCCGCCGATGCGGCGGCGCCAAGGGGCGCCGTCGTCGTCGAGCACCCCGGCGAAATGCGTCGGGTGCGCGCAGTTGATCATGTAATAGGCGGGATAGCCGCCGGTCTCGTCATCCACCATCGCGATGGCTTCGGCAAGGCTCTCGCCGGACGGCAGCCGCCCGTCTGTCTCCACCGTGAAGGAAATGGCGACCGGCATGGCGCTCGCCCGCGCGGCGCGGGCGATGCCGGCGGCCTCGCGCGCATAGGTCATGGTGATCGCGCTCACCATGTCGGTCTCCGTCGCCGCTAGCGCGTCGACCTGATGGCCGTGGTAGCTCTCCGCCTCCGCGGGCGACATGCTGGTATCGGCGATATAGCCGTCGCCGCGCGGGCCGATGGCCCCGTTGATGACGATGGGGGTGCCGGCGGCCTCGAAACGCCGGCGCAGCTCCTCCGCAAGCGTGACGGAGGCGCGCTGCACCCGGGCGAGGTCGGCCATGGTATAGCCGAGGCGCGCACCCCAGTCGGGGCTGGCCCGCCACGTCGCCGTGTCGAGCACGAAGCCGACGCCGCGGGCGCGGGCGAGCTCGAGATAGGGCACGAAATAACGGCTCAGGCGCTCGCGGCCCTCCTCGTCGAGCACGAGAGGAAAGGCGGCAAAACAGGGCAGGTCGAGATTGTCGTGAAAGACGAGGGTGGTCTCCAGCCCGCCATCCGCCAGGAAGGGCTGACCGTCGAGCTGCGGCAGTCGCTGTCGGTAGAGTGCCATCGTCCGCTCCTTTCGGCGTGGAACGACCTATGAGGCGCGCTCGCGGCGCGCGCCGTCTGTGCCGCGGCGCACACGGCGCCCCGCAGGGAGCGGCTTTCTACCGGAGCGCAGGTCGCTACGCTTCCTCGATAGGCGTCTCGCCCACCTCGACGATCTCCACGCCGTGGTCGGCGCACAATTCGCGCAATGAGGCGGAGGTCAGCCGGTCGGTCACGAAGACATCGACCTCGCGCAGATCGGCAATGCGCACCGGTGCCGTGCGGTCGAGCTTGTGCGCATCGGCGACGAGGACAACGCGGCGCGCATTCTCGATGATGGCGCGCGCGACCCGCACTTCCCGGTAGTCGAAATCGAGCAGCGCCCCGTCCTCGTCGATGGCCGATGCGCCGATGACGGCATAATCCACCTTGAACTGGCGCACGAACTCGACCGCCGCCGAGCCGATGATGGCCCCGTCGGCCCGGCGCACCGGCCCGCCCGCAAGGATGACGTCGATGGCCGGATGGCGATAGAGCAGCGTCGCCACGTTGAGATTGTTCGTGATGACGAGCAAACCCTCGTGGTCGACGAGCGCGCGCGCCACCTCCTCCGTCGTCGTGCCAATGTTGATGAAGAGCGAGGCATTGTTCGGAACCAGCCGCGCCGCCGCCTCGCCGATGGCCCGCTTGCTGGTATGAGCGATGAGGCGGCGGGCCTCGTAGGACAGGTTCTCGACGCCCGAGACGACGATGGCGCCGCCGTGCACCCGTGTCATCAGCCGCCGGTCGCAGAGCTCGTTGAGATCCTTGCGGATGGTCTGCGGCGTCACCTCGAAGCGCCCGGCGAGGTCCTCGACATTGACCCGGCCCTGGACGCGCGCGATGGCCAGGATCTCCTGCTGGCGCGGTGTGATACTGTCGCTCATGGGGCCGCCCCTGCCGCTCGGGCCGATTCGGATCAGCGCGATTGTGGGGGCAGCCTGAGGCCGGAGGCAACGAGCTTGTCCCAGATTTCCTCGGCGCTCTCGGCGAACTCGAACAGGTCGAGGTCGTGCGGGGAAATGGTGCCCTCCTCCACCAGCGCATGGAAATTGATGATCGAGCGCCAGTAGCTCTCGTCATAGAGCACCACCGGCAGGCGCGGCGCCTTCTGCGTCTGCTGCAGGGTGAGGAGCTCGAACAGCTCGTCGAGTGTGCCGAAACCGCCGGGGAAGACAACGAGGGCATTGGCGCGCATGGCAAGATGCATCTTGCGCATCGCGAAATAATGGAAGCGGAAAGTGAGCTCGGGCGTCGAATAGGCGTTCGGCTCCTGCTCGTGCTGCAAGGTGATGTTGAAGCCGATGGAGGGCGCGCCGGCCTCGAAGGCGCCACGGTTTGCCGCCTCCATGATGCCAGGCCCACCGCCGGTGGCGATGACATTGTCACGCTGGCCATGGTCGTGCTCCATGGCCCCGCCGCGCTCGGAGGCGATGCGGCCGAAACGGCGCGCCTCCTCATACCAGCGGGCCCGGCGGGCGAGTTGCTTGCGCTCGCGGTCGCCAACCGTCTCGTCCGCGGTCATATCGTCGAGAGGCCGGGCCCGCGCGGTACCGAAGACAACGATTGTCGAGCGCACGCCCCAGTTTCGCAACGCTTCCTCGGCCTTGGCATATTCGAGCAGGAAGCGCACGCCGCGCATCGAATCCCCGAGCAGGAAGTCCTGGTCCAGCGCCGGCAGGCGGTAGGAGGGGGATTGCATCTGCTGTCGGTTGTCTTGGGTCGCCACCGCCTGCCTCATTTGTTCAGAGTTATTTCAAACCCTTCCCGATTAGCAGGCCCGGTGGCTTTGTCGAGCCTGCGAGGTCAGCGCTGACGCAGCAGCGCCTGCTCGCGCAGGAAGATGAAGAGGCCCGCCGCGATGATGATGGCCGCGCCGGCGAGCATGGCTGCGTCCGGGATGTCGCCGAAGACGAGATAGCCGAGGATGACTGCCCAGACGATCAGCATGTACTGGTAGGGAGCGAGCACCGAGGCGCTCGCGTGCTTGAGCGCGCGCGTCACGCAGATGTGCGCCGCGAGCGCCACGACGCCGAGGAGCGACAGCAGCGCGAAATCGCCCGTCGCCGGCGGCACCCAGCCGAACGGCGCAAGCGCGATGCCGAAGACAAAGGCGCCCAGTGTCTGCCAGAAGACGAGGGACGTGTCGCTCGTGCCGCGCAGGTGACGAGTCGTGATCATCAGGAGGGCGAAGAAGATGCTGCCGAGCAGCGCCACGAGCGCATAGACGTCCAGCGTCGCTGCCGAGGGGCGCAGCGCGATGAGAACGCCGACGAAGCCGACGAGCACAGCCGTCCAGCGCCGCCAGCCGACCTTCTCGCGCAGGAAGAGCGCCGACAGCGCTGTCACATAGATGGGGCCGGCCAGATAATAGGTGACCACATCGGCGAGCGGCAGGCCGATGACGGCCCAGTAGAAGAACACGACCTCGAAGGTGGCGAAGACGACGCGGGCGAGCTGCAGCCCGGGCTTCGGCAGCGTGAGGATGTTGCCGAGACCTTCGCGCCACACGAATGGCGCAAGGACGAGGAGCGCTGCGAAGCTGCGGATCAGCAGCACCTGCGCCACCGTGAAGGTGGCGACCAGCCACTTGCCGAGCACGTCGTTGACGGAAAACATGAAGATGCCGAGCATCATCAGGCTGATGCCCAGGACAGCGTTGCCCGGCGGCGACGCCTTGGCGGCGGCCGCGTCATCCTCGCGCGCCGGTGTTGCCGACATGCTGCACCTCCCCCGGCCGGATAAATGCCGACCTGCTCAACGTCTGTGCATCGCCCGGCACAGCGGGAAAGGCAAGCGCACCCAACGCATGGCTAGCCGGCAGCATTGCAGGACGCGCCCGGCGCCAGCGCGAGGCGCATCCCTTGATCGTCGGACGATCGGATGGGTGCGTACAAGCGTCGTGAGCCTCCATCCGGGCGGCAATCGGCCGACTCCGGCACGAACCGGAGCCGGCACGCGGCAGGTGAGCTTCAGAATTTCCAGCTCACGTTGCCATGAACGCCATGCGTCTCGGTCGACTTGCCGAACTGGCCCGAATAGGCGACGCCGACGGTCAGGTCCTTCGTAAAGGCGGCGTCGAGGCCCGTCTCCACGACGCCCACGTTCTTCGCCACCGGCACGCCATAGACCGTGAAGGGGCCGCTGCCGGCAAAGGCATGGACGGCGCTGAGCGTCGACTTGCCGAAGGCATGGCGCCAGCCGAGCATGCCGCGGGCGGTCAGCGCCATGTCGCCGAGGTCGAACTGGCGCTCGAGGCGCAGGCCCAGGGTGCCATAGAGCTTGTCCGAGGAATGGCCGGTGCCGGTCAGGGCGGCGACACCAACCTTTTCGCGATAGCCGTCCTCCTCGAGCCTGACATAGGCGAGGCCGCCGAAAGGCTCCAGCTTGAGCGCGTTCCAGTGAATCGCGTAGCCGAGATCGCCGTAGGCCTGCAGCGTGCTGGCGTCATAGCTCGAGGCCAGGCTCTCCGAGAAGCCGGGGAAGCGCACGTCGCGCGTGGTCGAGATGTCGTGCCAGGTGTAGCTGGCGCCGAGCTGCAGGCCGAGCCGGTTCCATTGCGCCCCCCCATAGAGGCCGATGTGGTAGTTGTCGCTCGATGCCTGCGAATGGCGCTCGTCGACACTGAACCGGGACTTGCTGTAGCCGCCGACGAGGCCGACGCGGAACCTCTCCACGACCGGCACATCCGCGCCGACGAGGAAGCCGCCCGTGCTGTGATCGAGCGAGGCGGCATTGCCATCGCCGTTGGTGCTGCTCCAGGTTCCGAAGCCTTGACCCCACAGGACGAGATCGTCCCCGATCCTGGGCGTGACCTGCCGCGGCATCGGGTCCTTGATGGTGCGGCTCGGCTCGTGCGTGGGCACCTCGCGGCCGAGACCGCCCAGGGCACTGCGCAGGCGGTTGCCCGTCGCCTCGCGGATGAAGCGGCTCTCCTCCAGCAGCGCGGCCTTGGTCGAGGCGTAGATCTCGCCCGAGATCTGGTCGAAGGCGTAGCGCGCCTCCTCATCGGTCTGCAGATAGGCGATGGCGCGAAAGAGCGCGTTGGTCGGGTAGTTGGTAGCCGGATCGCGCTGCCACTTGAGCTCCTGCGCAGCCGTCGCCGCATTGATCTGATTGACCGTGCGCCCCGCGTCCTGGAACAGACGATATTGCGCCACGTCGAGATAGACGTTGTTGGCGTCGTAATGGTCCTCCACCCGGTAGAAGGTCGACACCCACGTATCGCCGGTCAGCGTGTAGGTGCCGGTGCGGCCTCCGTCCGCCGTCAGCACCGTGTAGCGGTGCTCGAGCTCGTAGCGGGCCGGATCGATCTTGGTCACGTTGAGGACGGCGCCCGGATCGATCGTCGCCGTGCCGGTGACGTGGATCAGGTCGCTCTCGCCGGTCGAGCGCACCTCGGTCTGGTAGAAGGAGCCGGCCTCCTGCGTGACGTTGCCGGCGATCGTGAGCGTGCCGATGGGTGTCCTGCCCGGATCGGTGGCGTTGCCCGGGGCGATGGTGCCGCCGGCATGCACGACGGTGGTACCTACCTGCCCGAGGCCTTCGAGCGTGCCGCCGGTGTTGACGTCGACCGTGCCGCCGAGGATGCCGTTGACGGAGAGCGTGCCGGCATCGATGAAAGTACTGCCCGTGAAGCCCGAGCTGCCGGCGGTGAGGCGCGTCACGCCGGAGCCGATCTGCCTGATCGTGCCGGTACCGGTGATCTGACGGTCGAAGACCTTCACGTCGGAGCGGTTGAAGGCGAGGGTGCCGTCGGCGCGGATGTCGACACCGGAGGTGGCGTCGATGGAGCCGGTGGTGCCGCCGTCGCCCAGCTGCAGCGTGCCGCGGAAGATGGTGGTGGGGCCGGTATAGGTATTGGCGCCGGTCAGAATCGTCGTCCCGGTGCCGATCTGCTCGACGGCGCCCGTCCCGCTGATGACCTGGCCGTAGGTATAGGCGTTGGACCGGTTGAACTGCACGACGCCGTCATTGACGATGTCGTTGACGACGTGGCCGGTCTCGCCGGTGTCGTTCGGCCCCTCGTGGCCGATGCGCAGCGTGCCGCCCGAATGCACCGTGACGTTGCCGGCGAGCACGTTGTTGACGACCATGGTGCCGCCGTGGACGTGGGCCGGGCCGATGAAGCCGGACGAATCCCCGTCCAGCACCGTAAAGCCCTCGAAATGGTTGACGGTGCCGAGGCCGACGAAGCCGGCCTTGAAGCGGTAGTCGAGGGCCTCGTCGCCCGTATGCTTGAAATTGACCGTGCCGGCGCCCTCTCCGAAGCGGACGAAGGCGGCGTCGAGCGTGCCCGGCGCACGCGCATTCGCATCCGTGTCGGTGCCGCCGAGATAGGTCTTCACATCCGTGTGCAAGCCGTAGTCGACGCCCTGCGGCGACATGGCACCGATGTTGAGGATTCCGGTGGAGCCGGCTTTCTCGCCGATGACCAGCGTGCCCTCGCCGTCGGCGATGCGCACCGTGCCGCCGTCGTTGATGACGAGGACACCGGCGGTGTTGCTCTCCGAGGCGAGGGTGAGGGACTGGCGATTGTCCCACAGGCTGTCGGTGCCGGTCACGAGCGCATAGCCGCGCGCCCCCGGCTCCTTGGCGATGACGCCGATCCCATTGTTGACCTCGCCGCCCTGGTCGACGATCAGGTATCCTTCGCCACGCACGCCGACGTCGAGGCGTCCGCCGCCGCTCATGGTGCCCTGGCTCGTGATCGCGATGCCGACGCCGGTCGCGGTGGCTCCGAGTGCGATGTCTCCCGCCGTGGCCGTCGTCGCCGTCGCCCCGATGGTCCGGATATGGCCGTAGCCCGCCTCGCCGACGATGAGCCGGTCGCCGGTCGTCATCTGGCCCTCATTGACGATCAGGCCCGCGCCCGACGAATTCGTGCCGAGCGTCACCCGGCCGTTGGTGACGGCAGAGCTGCCGGATGCGATGAAAAGCGAGCCGGAGCCAGCTTCGCCGACGGTGAGGTTGCCGCCAGTGACGAGGCTGCCGCCACCGAGCAGGGTGATCGCCCCCGCGACCCCGCCGAGTTGGCCGATGACCGTGCTGCCGCCGACGGCGATCATGCCGCTGTTGCTGACGGAGCCCTGGCCCGCACTGCCGACGATCAGGCTGCCGCCCACCGTGGCGGTGCCGGAATTGTTGAAATGCCCGACGCCTGTCGAGCCGACGACCATCGAACTGGTGACCGAGAGCGTGCCCAGATTGGCGAGATTGCCCGCGCCGAAGCTGCCGCTGTTCGCTCTGCCGCCAGAAAAGCCGATGAAGAGGTTGCCGGCCGCCGCCGCACCCGAATTCTGAACCGTGTCGTGCTGAACCGGGCGCGGGCTGGCGCCGCTCTGATAGGTCGACAAGCCGATGTTCACGTCCTGCGTCGCCGTTGGCAGGCCTGCCGCCCAGTTGCCGGGCGTGCCCCACTGATTGTCGCCGGCCGTCGCACAAGTCGTGATCCCGCACGTGTAGTAGAATGAGCTCCCCCCTGTCCAGGAATTGGTCTGCGCCATGGCCGACGACGCGGTTACCATGAGCGCTGCCAAGGAACTGGTCAGCTCTAAGTATGTAGCCGGCTTCATAATATCCTCTACTCGGTTCTGAGCGCGGATTGATCGAGGGCAGGACGCGTTTTTTGGGCTGCCGGATCGTCTCGGCGCGATGCGGCGGATCTGGGTCGGACGCGATGCCGATGAGGCCGGCCGTCAAATTCCGGCACCGGGAAAGCGCCCCCGAAAAGCGCCCGCTCTACAAAAGCCGCCGTGACGCTCGGCGCCATGGCGCCTTACGGCTTACGAAACGCAATCTGTGCAAATTCACAGAATTACAAATACTTCAACTGTATACATCATTATCCGAAAAACATTCCTGCACTGGGAACGATCGCACTTGGCCTAAGCATCAACAATAATTGCGATCGGCAGCATTGATAAGATTTTATATTTCCATGCCGCCGCAGCGAGCCGTAGCGCCAGCCGCTCCCATGGCCGGCGACCGTCGAGCAGTGTAGCGCCGATTAACGGTGGCAAAACTCATCCGTCACGCAAAACGATTGCAAACGGCGCAGGGAGAAGGCGACGTGCCGCATCGGTCAGGCGCTGAGCAGGACCTGAGCGGCGGGCCGATCGAGTGGCGATCACGGCGCCTGCGCAGGCATCATCAGCGCCTTTGCGAAGCCGTTCTCCACGAAGCGGATGCTCCCGTCAGGCAGGCCGAGGATGCGGTCGAGGGCGATGCCGTGCATGCGCAGCCGCTCGTCGAGCGCCGCGGCCGCCGCCTCCCCCTCCAGCGTGTCGGCCGCATTGACGGCGCGGGCGACGGCATCGTGCGTGCTTGCACCCAGGGTGAGGATGATCTCGGCGACAGCCTGTACATCCGGCACGTCAAAGATGCCCTCCTCCTGCCCCTGCGCGATGATGCGGGCGAGCGCCGGCAGCGTCACGGCGCCGACGGCGGCGTTCAGCCGGTGGTAGAGCACCAGGTTGCCGGGCCGGAAGATGACGTAGAACATGGCCCGGATGGCCGGCGCCTGCTCCACCTTGAGACGGCGGGCGCGACCGAGGAAGGCGTTGAGCCGCGTGAGCGCATCGAGCCCCGGCTCGTCGAGAATCGCCTGCAGCTGGGCGAGGCTTTCACGCGCCATCGCCTCGGCGAGCGCCTCCAGCACATCCTCCTTCGATGCGAAGTGATGATAGAAGCCACCCTTGGACATGCCGGCCCGGGCGATGATGTCATTGACCGTGGTCGCTTCGTAGCCGCGCTCGAAGAACAGGTCCCGGGCGGCGTCGAGGAGCTCCTTGCGGCGCTCCTGCGGATGCTTGACGATGCGGGGCATGCCTCTTGCCTTAGCGCACTGCTTCTTGACGACCGACCGACGGTCTGTAATATGACCGACCGTCGGTCTGAAACATAGCGCCGGCACCGCCTCGGCCGCAACCTGCATTTTCCGCCGGCTGACGCAGCGCAAGGCGGAACGCGCCCCGCGCAGGTCATGATGAAGCACCGCGCGGGCAAAGGCCTCCCGCACCGGAGGCGTTCGGAGAAACGTCGTGAAGACTTCGCGCATCCTCGTCGTCATGGGGCTCGTCGCCGCCGGCGCAGCTGGCGTCTGGTCCTTCATGCGCCCGACGAGCGTCGAACTCGTCGCCCCGCGGCGAGGGGACGCCGCCGAGATCGTCTATGCGACTGGCGTCGTCGAGCCGCGCACCTGGGCCAAGGTCACACCGCTCATCCGCGAGCACATCGTGGAGCTGTGCAACTGCGAGGGTCAGGATGTCGAGGAAGGCGCCGTGCTCGCCCGCCTCGACAGTCGCCAGGCCGATGCGACCCTGGCCGAATTGCGGGCCCGCGAGCGCTTGGCTGCAACAGAGTACGAACGCCTGTCGGTGCTCATCGAGCGCAATGCGGCCAGCCAGCAGGCGCTCGATCGGGCACGCAGCGAGATCAACCAGGCGGAAGCGCTCATTTCCGGTCACAAGGCGCGGCTCGAGAACTACGTGCTGCGCGCACCGATGTCCGGGGTGGTGTTGCGGCAGGACGGCGAGGTGGGGGAGATCGCCGAGCCCGGCACCGTGCTGTTCTGGGTGGGCAAGCCCAAGCCCCTGCAGGTCGTCGCGGACGTGAACGAAGAGGATATCCCGCGCATCGCGGCGGGCCAACGCGTCCTTCTCCAGGCCGACGCCTTCCCCGGCCGACAGCTCGAGGCGAGCGTCGACCGGATCACGCCCAAGGGCGACCCGGTCGCCAAAACCTATCGGGTCTACCTCGCCCTGCCGGACGATACGCCGCTGATGATCGGCATGACAGTCGAAATCAACATCGTCATTCGGGTGGCGGACAACGCCCTGCTGGTGCCGGCCGAGGCGATCCGCGAGAATGCGGTCTTCACCGTCGCGGACGGTGTGGCGCGCCGCCACCCGGTCACGATCGGCATTCGCGGCCCGCGCGAGGTGGAGGTCCTGTCCGGCCTCGACGACGATCAGCGCATCATCTCGCCGGTGCCTGAGACGCTCGTCGACGGCGCGAAGGTCAGGCCCGCGGAGCAGTGAAGAAGTGAACCATGCGCCTCCTCCTCGAATTGGCCGTCACGCACATCCTCGGGCGGGGACGGCAGACGGTCGTCGCCATCGCCGGCGTCGCGCTCGGCGTCGGTTTCTCCATCGCCATGGCCTCGCTGATGCAGGGCGGCGAGGACGACTTCATGGCGCAGCTGGTCGACACCATGCCGCACGTGCAGATCACCGACGAGCGCCGCACCGCGCGCCGCCAGCCGGCCGAGGACGTCTTCGCGCTCGCCGCCATCGCCGGCCTGAGGCCGAAGGAAGACCGGCGCGGCATCCTCAACCCGGCCGAGGTCGGCGCCATGCTGCGCGCCTTCGTGCCCGGCCGCATCTCGATGAGCCTCAGGACGCAGGGCGTCGTGCGCTATGCCGGGCGCGATGTCGGCATCAGCATCATCGGCATCGACCCCGAGGAGGAGGCGGCCGTCTCCTCCGTCGCGGGTGACTTCCTCGAAGGCAGCTTCGCCTCGCTCGCCGGCGGCGGCAACAACATCATCGTCGGCGACCGGCTGGCAGAGCGGCTCGGCGCCCGGCTCGGCACCACCGTCACGGTCGTCTCATCGACGGGCCAGTCGCGGGGCTTCAAGATCGTCGGCCTGTTCCACACTGGCACCACCGCCCGCGACGAGGGCGAGGGCTACGTGCTGCTCAAGAATGCACAGATCCTGAGCGAGCGGCCCAACGCCATCAACGACATCCGCATCAAGCTGGATGACCCGTCCGCCGCACCGGCGGTCGCCCGGCGCGCGGAGGCGCAGACCGGCTACAAGACCGTGCCCTGGCAGGAGGCGAACGAATCCCTGCTCGAGGCGCTCGTGATCCGCAACGTCATCATGTACACGGTGGTCGGCGCCATCATGCTCGTCGCCGGCTTCGGCATCTTCAACATCATCTCGACCATCACCCACGAGAAGGCGCGCGACATCGCCATCCTGAAGTCGCTCGGCTTCACGCAAGGGGACATGCGCCGCCTGTTCCTCGTCGAGGGTCTCGCGCTCGGGCTCGGCGGCTCCGCCCTCGGCTGGGTCATGGGCTTTTCCCTGTGCTATGCCATGTCGCTCGTCCACTTCGAATTGTCGGGCGCGGCGGTGGGGCGCGAGATGACCCGCCTGCCGCTCGCCTGGAGCATCTGGCACTATGTCATCGCCGCGGGCTTCGCCCTCGCCTCGGCGGCCGTCGCAGGCTACCTGCCGGCGCGCCAGGCGGCGCGGCTCAACCCGGTCGACATCATCCGGGGGGCGTCATGAGCCCGCTCATCGAAGCCCGCGGGCTGACCCGCATCCTGCCCGCCACCGTGCCGGTCACCCTCGTGCGCGACGTGTCGCTGACCATCGGCGAGCGCGAGTTCATCGCCATCACCGGCCCCTCGGGCTCCGGCAAGTCCTCGCTGCTCTACCTGCTCGGACTGCTCGACGAGCCGACGAAGGGCACGCTCAGCCTCGCCGGGCACGCCACGTTGGGCCTCCACGACGAGGCACGGGCGAAGCTGCGGCTCGCCACCATCGGCTTCGTCTTCCAGTTCCATTTCCTGCTGCCGGAATTCACGGCGCGCGAGAATGTCGAGATCCCCATGCGCAAGCTCGGCCGGCTCTCGCCCGGCGAGATGAGTCGGCGCGCAACCGAGCTCCTCGCGGCCATCGGCCTCGCGGACCATCTCGACAAGCGGCCGGACCAGCTCTCCGGCGGGCAGCGCCAGCGCGTCGCGGTGGCGCGGGCGCTCGCCAACGACCCGCCACTCGTGCTTGCCGACGAGCCGACGGGCAGCCTCGATTCGACGAGTTCCGAGCAGGTCTTCCTCATCCTCGCCGACCTCGTGCGCCAGCGCGGCAAGACCGTCGTCGCCGTCACCCACGACCTCGACATTGCCAGTCGCGTCGACCGACGCATCCACCTCGTCGACGGCAAGGTGGTGAGCGACGACTGCAACAAAGACAAGAAGGCGGAGCCCGCTACGTCAGACGCTCGATGAGCGCCATCGCGGCCGCCGGATTGGCCACCTTGTGGCCGCTGATGACATAGAGGAAGACGTCCCGCCCCTGCGGCGCCGCGACATGGCGGGTGACAGTCTCGAGGTCCTCCGGCGCCCCGCCCGCCGCCCAGGCGCGGGCGCGCTCTGCCCAGGCGTCGAGCGCGGCGGGCGCGTAGCCGAGGTTCTCCCCCTCACTGGTGCCCATGATGCGGGCGTAGACAAAGGGCGCCGTCACGTCGGCGATCTGCGGATATTTGCTATCTCCGGCAACGACGAGCGCCACCTCGTGCTCGCGCAGGAGGGCGATGAAATCCGGCGAGCGGAAGCTGTCATGGCGCACTTCCACCCCATGGCGCAGGGCGCGCCCGTCGACGGATTTGGGCAACAGCGCCAGAAAGGCGGCGAAGTCGTCCGGGTCAAACTTCTTCGTCGGGGCGAACTGCCAGTTGATGGGGCCGAGCTTCTCCCTGAGCTCGATAAGGCCACCCGTGACGAAGCGTTCGATCGATTCGCCAGCCTCGGCCAGCACGCGCCGGTTGGTGGCGAAGCGCGGCCCCTTGAGGGCGAAGACGAAGCCCTCCGGCGTCTCCTCGCGCCATTTGGCGAAGCTCTCGGGCTTCTGCGAGCCGTAGAACGTGCCATTGATCTCGATGGAGGTGAGTTTGCGGCTCGCATATTCGAGCTCGCGCTTCTGGGCGAGGCCTTCGGGATAGAAGGTTCCCCGCCAGGGCTCGTAGGTCCAGCCGCCGATGCCGATGCGGATGCCGGGCGCTGCGTCTTGCGGCACGTTTCATCTCCCTGCTCGTTGCAGACGGGGCGGCTCCTGCCACGGCCGCAGGCCCTCGGCCACCCGTTTTGCGCGCGACGATAGCACCGCCGGCACTTCCCTGCAGCCGCGCGCATCCCCCGCGTCTCGCACGACGCCTTCGAGCGGCCGTGCATGTGCAGATCAAGAGCGCGGTGCTATCGCTGCGCCGAGCGCAGCGGCGGTCGCCTCGTCGGCGGGGAAAAAGGCCTCGATCGCGAGTTCCGCGAGGGTAATGTCGACCGGCGTGCCAAACACGGTGGTGGTGGAGAAGAAGGACAATGGGCCGCCCGGCATCGCCAGGCGCAGCGGCACGAGGACGCCGCCGAAATCCTCGATGCCCGCAAGGTGCTTGACCTCCTCGCCTTCCTCGGGCGCCGGAAAAGCCTTCAGTTCTTCCATCAACGCCATGAGGGCGGGATCGGCCGTCACCTCGATCTGATGACGCAGCCGGTCGAGGAGATGGGCCCGCCATTCGGCGAGGTTGAGGATGTGTGGCGCGAGCCCCGCCGGATGCAGGCTGAGGCGCAGCACATTGACGGGTGGCTGCTTCAACGCCTCGTCTGCGACGAGGGCCATGAGCGGCGGCACAGCCGCATTGGCGGCCACCATGGTCCAATGCCGGTCGAGCGCCAGCGCAGGAAAGGGCGCATGGCCCTCGAGCACGAGGTCGATGGCCCGACGGGCCGGCGCAAGCGCCGGATCGTCGAGGCGCCGCTCGGGATAGACGGGCGCGTAGCCGGCGGCCAGGAGCATCAGGTTCCGCGCGCGCAGGGGCACGTCAAGGCGCTCGGCAAGCCGCAGGATCATCGCCCGACTCGGCACCGAGCGGCCGCTCTCGATGAAGCTCAGGTGCTTCTGGGAGATTTCGACGTCGAGAGCGAAGGCGAGCTGGCTGAGCCGGCGGTGCTGCCGCCATTCGCGGATGTGGTCGCCGACCGTGCGGGCGGTGGTGATGAAGGGCCTGGTCATGGCCCGACGATAATGCCCCGGCGCTGCTTGCCAATTACCTGCCGCTTAATTGGCACGCCGCCGAGCAAGCGAAATCCTCCTCAGCGTTCGACAACACGACGCCACGGAGAAACCCCATGACCACCAAGCGCCCCCTGTTCTTCCTGCGCCTTGCGCTTCTCGGCGATGCGGCGGCGAGCGCCGCGACCGGCCTTGCGATGGCCGCCGGAGCCGGACTCCTCGACGGGCTTCTCGGCCTGCCAGAGCCGCTGCTGCGCTATGCCGGGCTGTTCCTCGTGCCCTACGGGCTCTGCGTCGCCTTCGTCGGCACGCGCGAGCGCATCGCCCGCGGCGCCGTGCTCGCCATCGTCGCCATCAACGTCCTGTGGGTCATCGAGAGCCTTGCCATCCTCATCAGCGGCTGGGTGGCGCCAACCGCGCTGGGCACCGCCTTCGTGCTCCTCCAGGCCGCGGTCGTCGGCGGCTTCGCGGTGGCGCAATGGCTCGGCTTGCGCCGCGACATCGGCCTGTCGCCGGCCTGAACATCACGCCCCATCGGAGGAGAAAAACATGACAACCTTTGCCATCGCCCATCTGCGCTCCGTCACCATGGGACCCGCCATCATCGCGTATCTCGAAAAGATCGATGCGACGATCGCGCCCTTTGGCGGCCGCTTCGTCCTGCACGGCGAGCCTGTGGAGCCGCTCGAAGGCGCCTTCGAGGGCGACCTTGTTATCATTGCCTTTCCCGACCGGGAGAGCGCCCGGGCATGGTACCGCTCGCCAGCCTACCAGGCCATCCTGCCGCTGCGCACGGAGCATGCGGACGGCGCCGCTTTCCTCGTCGATACGGTCGGCGACGACCATCGTGCCACCGACATCCTCAGGTGACGACGATTCCGAAGTGCCGGCGCAGGGCCTCCTCACCCTTGCGCGTGACGGCAACGGCGCGGCTGCCCTCGATGCGGCGGATCCAGCCCTCTGCGAAACAGTGGCTGCACAACGCCGCGCCAACGGCACCGGCCAGATGCGGGCGGCGCTCGCTCCAGTCGAGGCAGGGCCGGCAGAGAACGCGGGCGCGGCGCCCGGCCGTCCGGCCTGCGAGATCGATGCCGAGGCTCGCGAGCAGGTCGACGCCGCTCGGCATCAGGGTGGCAGCCTCGGGCTCGATCTCGGCGTGTCCGGCCTCCACCAGCACATCGGCAAGGGCGACGCCGAGCCGGCCGGCGAGATGGTCGTAGCAGGTGCGGGCGCGCCGCAGCGCCGCGTCGCGCGGCCCGACGGTCAGCCTGTGGCCGGGGACGGCCCGTGTCGCGGCAACCTGCATGATGCCCTCCATCATCTGCGCGACGGCGCGCGAGGCAAGGCGATGATAGCGGTGACGGCCCTGCTTTTCGACAGCGACAAGGCCGGCCTCGGTCAGTCGGGCGAGATGGCCGCTCGCCGTCTGCGGCGTCACGCCGCCGGCCCGGGCCAGCTCTCCCGCTGTCATCGCCCGCCCGTCCATCAGCGCTTGGAGCATCGCCGCCCGCGCAGGCTCCCCCGCAAGCGTCGCAATCTCGGCAAAGGCCGCCGTCGAAACCATCCGCGGTCTCCCTTCCTGCCGCACCAGCCTGCCAGATCCGGCTGCATCATGTTTCGGAGGTGACCGTAACATCGGTGCCCCGGCGCCGCCCATGGTGGGGACCAGACGATGCATGAAGACAGGAGCCCCGCCATGACCGTCACCGTCTCCATCCGCTACTGGATCGATCCCTACAAGCGTGATGCCTTCGAAGCCTATGCCCGCAACTGGCTCGACATCATTCCCGCCTGCGGCGGCGATCTCGTGGGCTATTTCCTGCCGCATGAGGGCATCAACAACATCGCGTGGGGCCTCATCTCCTTCGAGAGCCTCGCCGCCTACGAGGCCTATCGGGCACGGCTCAGGACCGACGCGGGCGGCGCGGCGAACTTTCGCATGGCCGAGGAGGGGCGGTTCATCCACGCGGAGGAGCGCACCTTCCTGCGACCCGTCACGCCCGGGCCGTAACTGGCGCGCCGCTCGAACCTCCGCACTCGAAGCCCTGCCAGAAGGGCGTCGCACATACTTGCCAGTCAATCTGGAATCTGTAACATGTTAGTCCGTTCCCCGCTTGGGCCGTCGGCCCGCTCTCTCGACCGAGGATCTTCGTCTTGTCCGCCACGCGCGACCGTTTCGGCCTGTCCGCCGCCATGACCCTGCCGTTCCATGCGGACGGCGCCATCGACCTGCCGCGCCTTGCCGCCCATGCCCAGTGGTGCCTCGCCAATGGCTGCAGCAGCGTCACGGTCTTCGGCACCACCGGTGAGGGTCCCTCCGTCGGGCTCGCCGGCCGGCAGCAGGTCCTCGGCGCATTGCTCGGTGCCGGCATCCCCGGGGACAGGATCGTCGGCGGGCTCGCCGCCACCTCGCTCCACGAGGCGCTCGACCAGGCGCGGCTTGCCCTCGACGCCGGCTGCAAGGCCCTGCTCGTGCCACCGCCCTTCTACTTCAAGGGCGTGAGCGACGACGGACTCTTCGCCTGGTTCGCCGCCTTCTTCGGCAAGCTCGGCGCCGCAGCGCGCGACGTGATTCTCTACAATATCCCTTCGGTCACCGCGGTGCCCCTGTCGGTGGCGCTGGTCGGGCGGCTGAAGGCGGCCTTCCCGGGCGTCGTCATGGGCGTCAAGGATTCCTCCGGTGACTGGGCCTATACCGAGGCGCTCCTCGCCACGCACAAGGACCTCGTCATCCTCATCGGCGACGAGCGCTATCTCGCCCGGGGCGTGGCACTCGGCGGCGAGGGCGCGATCTCGGGCCTCGCCAACGTCTGCCCGGACAAGCTCGCCCGGCTGATCGATAAGGCCGAGCCGAACGAGGCCATCAACCAGCTCGTCGAACTCGTGCTCCGATATCCGGTCACGCCAGCAGTGAAGGCGCTCGTCGCCCACCGCACGGGCGATGCGGCCTGGCTCAACGTGCGCCCGCCGCTCGTGCCGATCGCGGTCGGTGATGCGGCCGTCATCGGCGCCAGCCACGACGCCATCTTCAACCGGAAGGCAGCCTGACGCCCGGGCCCGCGAGCGCGACGACCGGCCCGCCGGCCGCCTCCGCATCCTCGGCATCATGCGTGACGAGCAGGGCCGGCAGGCCGCGCTCGCGCGCATGGGCAAAGACGAAGGCGCGGATATCCGCGCGCAACGCGGCGTCGAGCTTGCCGAAGGGTTCATCCAGCAGCAGGGCGCGCGGCTCGGCTAGCAGGGTGCGCAGGAGGCTGACCCGCGCCTTCTGCCCGCCCGACAGCGTCGCGGGATCGCGATCCTCGAAGCCGGCGAGCCCGGCCTGTTCCAGCGCCTCCGAAACCTTTCCACGGCGCTCGGCGCGGCTGCGCCAGCGCCCGCGCGGCAGGCCGAACAAGAGGTTGCCGGCGACGCTCAGATGCGGGAAGAGCACCGGGTCCTGGAACAGGATGCCGACATGCCGCGCCTCAGCGGGCTGGGCATCGATGCGCTCGTGCCCGATCATCACCTGCCCCTCGGCGGCAAAGGCGCGCCTGTCGATGAAACCTGCGACATAGGCGAGCAAGGTCGACTTGCCGATGCCGCTCGGCCCCATCACCGTCGCCACCATGCCGGGCGGGACAGTGAGATCGAGCCGATCGACCAGATGCCATCCATCGCGCGAGGCGATGGAGATGCCCGCGAGCACGAGCGCCCCGGCCGCCGCGGGATCGCCGCTCATGCCATGCCCCTGAAGCGGCGGAAGGCGAGGAACGGCACGGCGAGCGCGAGACCGTAGGCCGCGAGCGGCAGGGCCGTCTGCAGCACGGCGACGAGGCCGAGGATGCGTCGGTCGCCCCCGGAGGAGAGCGTGACCGCCTCGGTCGTCAGCGTCGCCACCCGGCCGGCGCCGGCAAAGAGCGTGGGCAGGTATTGCGCGATCGAGACGGCGAAGCCGACGGCCGCGGCGACGAGGATGGGCCGCGCGAGCAGCGGCAGCTTCACGACGAGAAAGACCCGCCACCGGCCGGCTCCCATGGCCGCCGCGGTCATGGCATAGCGCGGATCGAGCGCACGGTAGGCATCGGCCAGCGACAGGAAGACGAAGGGCAGCACGAAGACGAGATGGGCCCAGACCACGGCGGCGGGCGTGCCGTCGAGGCCGGCGTGGATGAGCAGCACCTGCACCCCGAAGAGAAAGGCGATCTGCGGCACGATGAGCGGCAGATAGATCAGCCACAGCACCGCCACCCCCGGATGCAGCCCGTGGCGCTGCTCGTTCTCGAGGCAGGCCAGCGTCAGGACGAGGGCGATGGCGACGGCGGCTAGGCCGATGCCGGCGCTGGTGCCGGCAAGCGCAGCGGCCCCGCCGGCCTCGTCCCGCCAGAGCGCGAGTTGCCAATGGTCCGGCAGCGCGGCGGGAAAGCGCCACGAACCGGCGAAGGACCAGACGAGCATCGCAAGGAGCGACAGGAGCCCGAGCACGATCAGGAGACCGGCAAGGGCTCCTGCGACCTCGGCCGCCGCGCCTGGCGCGCGCGAGCGCGAGCCGCGGGCGAGCCACCGGCGGTGGAGGGCGGCGATGGGTCGCTCACATGCGAGCCACAGGAGGATGGCGAGGACGACGAGCAGGAACTGCAGCGTCGCGGCCGCGGCCGCCGGATAATAGAGGGCGAGGTCGTAGCCCTTGAACCAGCGCGTGGCGAGGACGGCGAGCGGCGGCGGGTTGCCCGGCCCGACGATGATAGCGACGTCGACGACCGACATGGAGAAGGCGAGAACGGCGAAGACCGGCAGGCGCACCTGCCGGTAGAGCTGCGGGAAGACCACCGTCGCCCAGGCCGTCGCCTGGCCGCGGCCGAGCGCGCGCGCGGCCACGGTCAGCCGCTCGACCGGCACCGTGGCCGAGGCGGCGAAGAGCATCAGGGCGAGGTAGGGCACCTCCTTGAGGAGGAGGGCGGCGACGAGGCTGGCGCCAAGCGGATCGCCGACCGTCACGGGCTCCGCCGGCGGCACCTGCCAGCCCGTCGCCCAGGGCGAGAGGAGGCGCACCAGCCAGCCGCTCGGCATGGCGAGGAAGGCGAAGCCTAGCGCAACGCCGCTCGGCGGGCTGGCAAGGAGCGGCATGATGAGGCGCCGCAGCCGCGCCATGCCGGGCCGGTGCGCCGCGGCGGCACAGAGACCGGCGGCGAGGATCAGGGCCAAGAGCGTCGTTGCGAGTCCCGTCCCGAAGGTCAGCGCGAGCGCGCTGGCGAAGCCGGGGGCAGCGAAGAGCATGCGCCAGCCGTCGAGCGAGAAGGTCGCGCCGCCGAGAGCCGGCAGGAAGCCGAAGGCCGGCAGCAGCGTGAAGGCAAGCCCCAGCACGACCGGCCCAGCGAGAACGGCGAGCGTGGCGGCCGGGGCAAGGCGCAGCAGCATCGCCGCCTCAACGCGTATAACGCCGCTCCCACTCCGCGACGAGGCGCGTCATCCAGCTCGGATGCGGCTCGGGAAGCGGGGTGCCGAGTTCGGCATTGGTCGGCAGGCCGACCGCATCGGGAGGCGGCGCGAAGCGGGCGCGCTCGGCCTCGGAGAGGCCGGCGAGGTCGAGCACAGTAACGGCGCCGAGGGCGGACGGATCCTGCGCCCGCGCCTGCACCTCGGGCGACATCAGAAGGTCCGCGACCACCATCGCCGCCGTCTTGTGCGCGGCGTTGAAGGGAATGGCGACGAAGCTCGTGTTGCCGATGGTGCCGCCTTCGAGCACGTAGACGCGCGCCGTTTCCGGCAAGGTGCCCTTCCTGATGCCGACGGCGGCGTCGGCCGGGTTGAAGGAGATGGCGAGGGCGATCTCGCCGTCGGCGAGCATCGCGAACTGCGCCGTGCCGGTTGCCGGAAAGTCCTCGCCACCGCGCCACAGGTGCGGGCGCAGGGCGTCGTACCAGGGCCAGAGCGGCGCCGTGACCGTAGCAAAGGTCGCGTCGCTCGCCGGCTGCTGCAACATGGCCGGATCGGCGGTGAGCTCGACGAGCGCCTGTTTGAGGAAAGTGGCGCCCAGGAAATCGCGCGGGTGGGGATGCGTCAGCCGGCCGGGATGGGCCTTCGCCCAGTCGAGTAAGGCCGGGATCGTCTTCGGCAGGGTCGCGAGCGGCGTGCGGGCCGAATCGTAGAGGAAGACGATCTGCGCCAGCCGCCAGGGCGCGGCGTAGCCTTCGACGGGGATTGTGAAATCCGTGAGGTTCGACGGCTTCGTCCTGTCGACATGGCGCCAGTTGGGCAGCGTCTCGGCGAAGGGGCCGAAGAGCAGACCCTTCTCCTTCATGGACAGGAAATTGGGACCGTTGATCCAGATGAGGTCGACGCTGCCACCCTTATCGCGGCCTGCCGCCTTTTCCGTCACGACGCGGGTCACGGCCTCGGCGGTGTCGGCGAGCTTCACGTGCCGGACATTGATGCCGTAGCGCTCCTTCGCGAGGTCGCCGACCCAGGCGATGAAGGCGTTGGTCTGCGGATCGCCCGCCCAGGCATTGAAGTGCACGGTTTCTCCGCGCGCGGCCGCCACCGTCTCCTGCCAGTCACGCTCGGCTTCCGCGCCGGCGGGCCGGGACAGGAAGGTGGCCGTCGCGGACAGGCCCGCTGCCACGGCAAGGGCGAACAAGCGATTCATGCGGACTGTCCCGATGGCGGAGGCGTTTCGAGCACTTCTTAGCCGAGATTGAACCACTTTGCCGCCTCTCGTCACCTTGCCGCCGAGCGCTCGGCAGCAGGCACCGTTCAATTTGAGTTGAAGCCCGGCGACACACCTGCCGTCGGTCGGATTTGACCTGCCGCAAGGCGGGCGCTTGCCCAGCCGATAGTGATCGTACCAGAAAGCGGGTCAATGCACGGATTGCCAGTGGATACGCATGTCGAGATCGATTTTGACGGCATGGCATCGAGTCGCCCGATCCTGGCCGCCATCCTGCAGGAGATCGACCATCTGCAGCAGGCGATCGGCCTCCTCGCCACCTGCCGGATCGTCGTCCGGACGTCGGAAACAGGCGGTCATTACGGCCTGACGCTGCAACTCGCCCTCCCCCAGGGTACGGCCGTAACGATCCACACACCTGCGTCACCCGATGCGCGCTATGCAGATCCGCAATTCGCCGTCAGCGACAGCTTCCGGCATGCCCTCGCACGGCTGCGGACGCCATCGGAGCCGTGAGGCCGCGGCAGGGCCGCCTTCTCAGTCCGTCCACCGCAGCTTCTCGTAGCGGCGCAAGACACGCTCGCGCTTGAGGCGCGACAACCGGCTGATCCAGAACAGGCCGTCGAGCTGGTCGATCTCATGCTGCAGGCACACGGCCAGCAGACCGTCGGCCTCCTCGACCCCTTCCACCCCTTCGAGCGTTTGGAAACGCACGCGCACGCGCGCCGGACGCTCCACTTGTTCGCTCACGCCCGGCATCGAGACACTGCCCTCGGCGTGGCGCGCCGTCTCGGCCGAAGCCCATTCGACAAGCGGATTGACATAGAAGCGCGGCCCCGTGCCGCCGGGCAGTTCGATGACGACGACGCGCAGGAGAACGCCCACGTGCGGCGCCGCGATGCCGATGCCCGGCGCGGCCTGCATGGTCTGAAGGAGATCCTGCGCCAGCTGATGCAGCGCTTCGTCGAACGCGACGACGGGCGCGGCAGACTCGCGCAGGCGCCAATCCGGAAACATCACGATCGGCCTTGCCGTCACCCGCGCCTCCTGCGCTTCGCCTCCCCCCGCCTGGGGCTCCGGCTGTGCTATGCGGGCGCTGCAAAGTCATCCCGCACCGCCGCAACTGAAGAGCGCGAGCGCGACCCAAGCGCAACAAAAAAACAGACCCGCTTGTACAAACAGGATTGACGGTTTCTTTCAAGCGATTCATCCTTGTGACCAAAAGGGGGAAGCATGAGCCAGCGCCAACAGCGACGGACCCAGCAGGAGCGCAGCGCCGACACGGTGGCGCGCCTGCTCGAGGCGACCATCGACCTCCTGCATGACCGCGGGCTCTACCGCATGTCGACGACCGACATCGCCGAGCGCGCTGGCGTGTCGCGCGGCGCGCTTACGCATCATTTCAGTTCCAAGGAAGAGATCATCGTCGCCGCCGTGGCGCACATGCTGCGTCAGAGCACGGCCTCGCTGCACGAGATGGCGGCGGACATCCGCCGGTCTGGCGGCTCGACGGACGAGATCGTCGACTTCCTCTGGCAGATAATGAACGACCGCCTGTTCTATGTGACGATGGAATACCTGCCGGAGGCCCGGCACAACGGCGATTTCCGCGCGGCCATCGTACCCGTCGTCAAGGAATTCCATGCCGGACTCAATGCCGTCTGGGCCGAGCTCGCCGGCCAGGTAGGCGTCGACGTCGACCATGCGCTCGTCCTCATGAACGCCTCGATGTGCCTCATCCGCGGCATGATCGCCCAGACACCGGTCAAGGATGATCCGGCCTATTTCCGCGAGCTGCTCGCCTTCTGGAAGCGCCAGGTCAAGCGTGAGTTCCGCCCCGGTGGCGAGACGGACCAGGCCGCGGAAGGCATCGCCGCAGTCGCATCTGAACGCGCGGGGACGACCCCGAAAAGCTGAGAACAGGAGGCACCGCCGAACCCGGCGGGCGCAGCCGCAGGCCAGGGAGCACCATGAGCATCACCATCTTCCAGAACGCCAGCATCGTCGACGGCGCGAGCGCCGTGCCGCGCGAGGGCGTCAACGTCCTGGTGGAGGACGGGCACATTCGCGAGGTCAGCGACGCGCCACTCCGGGCGAAGGACGCCCGGGTCATCGACCTCGCCGGCAAGGTGCTGATGCCGGGCCTGATCGATTGCCACGTCCACGTCATTGCCTCCGAGGCGAATCTCGGCCGCAACGCGCTCCTGCCCGACTCACTCGTTGCCGCCCATGCCTCCGTCATCATGCGCGGCATGCTGATGCGCGGCTTCACCACCGTGCGCGACGTCGGCGGCGCCGATTTCGGCCTGCAGCAGGCGGTGGAAGAAGGGCTCTTCGAGGGGCCGCGCCTCGTCATCTGCGGCAAGGCCCTGTCACAGACAGGCGGCCACTGCGACTTCCGCGGCCGCTACGACGTGCGCGACCGCCACGCCTTCGACCGCAAGCTCGGTTCCCTCGGCCGCATCTGCGACGGGTTGAGCGAAGTGCGCCTCGCCGCCCGCGAAGAGATCAAGGCCGGCGCACAGTTCATCAAGATCATGGCCAACGGTGGCGTCGCCTCGCCCACCGACCCCATCGCCTTCATGGGCTTCTCGCGCGAGGAGGTGACGGCCATCGTGGAGGAGGCGCAGAACGCCCAGACCTATGTCGCGGCCCATCTCTACACGGACGAGGCCATCCGCCGGGGCGTCGAATGCGGCGTGCACTCCGTCGAGCACGCCAACCTCGTCACGGCCGAGACGGCGAAGCTGATGGCCGAGAAGGGCGCCTTCGCCTGCCCGACGCTCGTCACCTACGAGGCACTGAAGAGCGAAGGCGCCAACTACGGCCTGCCCGAGAGTTCGGTCGCCAAGATCGACGACGTGCGGCTTGCAGGCCTGCGCTCGCTCGAGATTCTCCATTCGGCCGGCGTCACGATGGTCTATGGCTCCGACCTGCTCGGCGCCATGCACCGCCACCAGTCCGAGGAATTCGTCATCCGCGGCCGCGTGCTGCCGGCGATGGACGTCATCCGCTCGGCCACGCTGGATGCGGCGCGGCTCTGCGGCATGGACGGCAAGATCGGCTGCATCGCACCCGGGGCCTATGCGGATCTCATCGTCGTCGACGGCAACCCGCTCGACGACCTTGCCCTGCTGACGGGCCAGGGCCGGTCGATGCCCGCCATCATGAAGGAAGGGCGCTTCGTCAAGAACACGCTCGACGCATAACGCAAGAACCGAAGAATCCAGAGGACAAGCCATGAAGACGACCAGACGCGAATTTTTGGGCTCCGTCGCCGCCGGTGCGGCGCTTGTCGCCGCTCCTTCCATCGTCCGCGCCCAGGGCGCCGACGCGATCCGCATCGGTGCGCTCTGCCCCGTCACGGGTGTCGGCGGGCCCTACGGCTCCGGCATGCAGAAGATGATCGTCGCCGCCGCCGAGGCGGTGAACGCCGCCGGCGGCGCCGGCGGGCGCAAGATCGAGATCGTCGCCGAGGACACGCAGACCAACCCGCAGGCGGCCGTGCTCGCGGCCAAGAAGCTCATCGAGGTCAACAAGGTGCAGGCCATCCTGGGCACTTGGTCCTCGGGCGTGTCGCTCGCCGTCATCCCGTTGACGAACGATGCCGGCATTCCGCTGATGCACTGCTCGGGCGCGCCGGCGCTGTCCGTGCCGCCGGCCAATGCCAAGGGCCTCGGCTTCCGCTTCCAGGCCACCAACGACCGCTTCGGCCGCGCCTTCGCCGAGATCTGCGAGAAGGAAGGCTTCAAGCGCCCGGCCACCATGGCCTTCAACAACGCCTCCGGCATCGGCAATACGGAGGGCTTCACCAAGGCGTGGAAGGCCAAGGGCGGCGAGGTGGTCGAGAGCGTCGTCTACGAGCCGAACCAGGCGAGCTATCGCTCCGAGCTGATGAAGGTGCTGGCGGCGAACCCGGACGTCATCGTCACCGGCTCCTACATCGCCGACACCACCATCATCCTGCGCGAATGGTTCCAGACCGGCCAACCGGTCAAGTGGATCATCCCCGGCTGGGCGGCGAACCCGCAGCTCGTCGAGGCGCTCGGCGCCGAGGTGACGGAGGGCATCATCTCGGTCGATTCCGTCTCCAACGAGGGCGCCGAAGCGTTCAAGGCCTATGATGCGGCCTACCAGAAGGCGATGGGCCAGGCCGGCACCAACAACGTCTATGCCGCGATGACGTGGGACATGATGACGGTGCTGGCGCTCGCCATCGAGGCCGCCGGCACCTCCGACATGGCCGCGGTCGTCGCAAAGCTGCGCGAGGTCGGCAACCCGGACGGCAAGCAGGTCTCATCCTTCGCCGAGGGCAAGGAGGCGCTCAAGGCCGGCAAGATCAACTACGAGGGCGCCTCCTCGGTGCTCGACTTCGATCAGCACGGCGACGTCACGCCCGATTTCGGCGCCTATTTCATCGAGGGTGGCAAGCTCAACCGCCGCTACGTCGTCAAGATCTGAGGTGGTTCTCGGCGACGCTGCCTTCTTAGCGGCGTCATGGCCGGGCTTGTCCCGGCCATCCACGCCTTTGACGTTGCCTGACTGTCAAGGCGTGGATGCCCGCGACGAGCGCGGGCATGACGGCGGGGGCGGGCACGAGATTTGCTATCGGCGCCGCGGCCGGTTCAAGCCGGTCAGCGCCGTCGTTCAACCGGGCGGGATGGTCCCTTGTTCTACGCTCAACTTGCTGTCAACGGCCTCGTCCAGGGGCTCGTGGTCGGCCTCGGCGCACTGGCGCTCACCCTCGTCTTCGGCATCGCCCGCTTCCCCAATGCGGCGACGGGCGACACCATGACCTTCGGTGCCTACACGGCGCTCACGGTCCACAAGGCCAGCGGCTCGCTCGCGCTCGGCAGCATCGCAGCCGTTGGTGGTGCGGCGGTGCTGGCGCTTGTCGCCTATCTCACCGTCTTCAAGCGCCTTGCCGGGCGCTCGGTGGTGTCGCTGCTCGTTGCCTCCATCGGCATCGGCTTCATGATCAGGGCCGGGCTCGGCGTCGCCTTCGGCCACCAGCAGCAGGTGTTCAACGTGCCCCTGTCGCGGCCGATCCGCATCGCCGGGCTCGCCATCAACCCGCTCGACCTACAGCTGGCGACCGTCGCCGTCGTCGCGCTCGCCGCCGTCTTCGCCATCCTCTATCTCACGCCCATTGGCCGGCAGATGCGCGCCGTGGCGGACAACCGGGACCTCGCCCGCGTCTCCGGCATCCGCCCCGAGCGGGTAATGACGGCCATGTGGCTCATCGCCGGTGGCGTCTCGGCGGTCGGCGGCATGATGCTCGGAATCAAGACCATCGTCTCGCCGGAGGTCGGCTGGGAGATGCTGCTGCCGATCTTCGCCGCCACCATCCTCGGCGGCATCGGCAGCCCGGTTGGTGCGGTCGTCGCCGGGCTCGTCCTCGGCGTGGCGCAGGAGGTGTCGACGCCCTTCGTCGGCTTCACCTACAAGATCGCCTTGTCCTTCGTCGTGCTGCTCGCCGTGCTCCTGGTGCGGCCGCGCGGCCTCTTCGGACGCATCGAGGGAGTACGCTGATGGACGCCTATCTCGCGGCGATCGCGATCATCGCCCTCATCTACATGCTCCTGTCGCTGGGGCTGACCCTGCAATACGGGCTGACCGGCCTCATCAACTTCGGCCATGTCGGCTTCTTCGCCATCGGCGCCTACACCTCCGCCCTCCTGTCGCTGCAGGGCCTGCCGCTCGCGCTCACCATCCCCGCCGCGGCGGTGACGGCGGGCCTCGCGGCCTGGCCCATCGGCCTCATCTCGCTCAGGCTGCGCGACGACTATTTCGCCATCGTCACCCTCGGCTTCTCGGAAACGGTGCGCCTCGTCATCACCAGCGAGAAATGGCTCACCAACGGCGTGCAGGGCATCCCCGGCATTCCGCGTCTGTTCGAGACCATCTCGGTGGGCATCGGCGCGCAGCTCGCCGTCATGGGCCTCATCCTCGCCGTCACGCTCGCCGCGATCTACGCCATGCGCCGCATCGTCGCGAGCCCGTTCGGCCGCGTCATCGAGGCCATCCGCGACAACGAGGAGGCGCTGCAAGCGCTCGGCAAGGATCCGGCCGGCTTCAAGATCCAGGTGCTGATCCTCGGCTCGGCGCTGGCCGGCATCGCCGGGGCCTTCTACGCCCACTACATCACCTACATCGTGCCGGACCAGTTCATCCCGCTCGTCACCTTCTACGTGTGGATGGCCATCATCATCGGCGGCGTCGGGCGCGTTTCGGGCGCCATCGTCGGCACCGGCCTCCTGATGCTCTTCCTCGAAGGCTCGCGCTTCCTGCGCGACATCGTGCCGGGCGTCTCGGAAGTAGAGATGGCCTCGCTGCGCATCGGCGTCGTCGGGCTGCTCCTCGTCCTCTTCACCATCTACCGCCCGCAGGGCCTCATGGGGGATTTCACCAAGCGATGAGCCTCCAAGTCACCAATATCTCCAAGGCCTTCGGCGGCTTCAAGGCGCTCTCGGGCGTCTCGCTCGAGGTGCCCATGGGCGGCCTCGTCGGCCTCATCGGCCCGAACGGCGCCGGCAAGTCGACGCTCTTTTCGGTCATCTCCGGCTTCATGCCGCCGGACGAAGGCGCGATCGGGTTCGACGGCAGGAGCCTCGACGGGCTGAACCCCGCCGGGCGCGCCCGCACCGGCCTCGTGCGCACCTTCCAGGTGCCGCGCGAGTTCGCCCATCTCACCGTGCGCGAGAACATGATGGCAGCGGCACCCGGCCAGACCGGCGAGAGCCTCGTCGGCCTTTTCTTCCGCGCCGGCAAGGTGCGCGAGGAGGAAGAGAGGCTCGCCGAGGAGGTCCGCGAGGTCATCCGCTTTCTCCGGCTGGAGCGGGTCGCCGACGAGCCGGCGGGCAAGCTCTCGGGCGGACAGAAGAAGCTCGTCGAGCTCGGCCGGGCGCTCCTCGTCAAGCCGCGGCTCATCCTCCTCGACGAGCCCTTCGCCGGTGTCAATCCAGTGCTCATCGGCGAGATCATGGAGCGCATCCGCGAGCTCAACGGGCGGGGCATCGGCTTCCTCGTTATCGAGCACGACCTCGAGGCGCTGACGCGGCTCGCCCCGCAGCTCTACGTCATGGACCAGGGCCGTATCCTCACCATGGGCGCGCCCGACGCCGTGCTCGCCGATGCGCGCGTGCGCGAAGCCTATCTCGGAGGCGCAGTGTGACCATCCTCGCCATCGACAACCTCAAGGGCGGCTATTCCGAGGTCGACATCCTCAACGGCATCGATCTTTCCCTCAGCGAGGGCGAGATCCTGACCGTGGCCGGCACCAACGGCGCCGGCAAGTCGACCCTCGCCAAGGCGATCGTCGGCCTCCTGCCGCGCGTCTCGGGCGCCGTGCGCATCGACGGGCGTGACATCCTCGGCCTGCCGGCGGAGGACCGCATCGGCCTCGGCATCGGCTACGTGCCGCAGGTCGCCAACATCTTCCCCTCGCTCAGCATTCTGGAAAACCTGCAGGTGGTGCAGGGCGTGAAGGACCATAAAGCACGCATCGCGGAGCTGTTCGCGCTGTTTCCCCTGCTCGGGGAGCGGCGGCGCACCCGCGCCGGCAGCCTCTCGGGCGGCGAGCGCCAGCAGCTCGCCTTCGCCCGCGCGCTGATGCCGCGGCCCAGGCTGATGATCCTCGACGAACCGACGGCGGCGCTGTCGCCGGCGCGCGTGGCCGACGTCTTCTCGCTCATCGCCCGGCTGCCGTCGCTCGGCGTCACCGTGCTCATGGTCGAACAGCGCGCGCGCCAGGCGCTCGCCATCTCGGATCGCGGCTGCATCCTCGACGGCGGCAAGGTGGCGCTCGAGGGAGCGGCGACGACGCTGCTCGCCGACGAGCGGGCGGCCGAGCTCTACCTCGGCCGCGGCCGCACGGAAGGCTGACGCCCTCAGACGCGCTCGAAGGAAATGTCCTGCGCCCCCTCCCACAGCACCTTGGTGCCGAGCTCGGGCAGCTTGTCGAGGTTGCTGGTGATGGTCAGGAAGTGGTTGCCGGCGAGGGGGCCGGCCATGCTGGCGAAGGCGACGCGGCCGTAGGCGAGCAGGATCTCCGTCTCGCTCACGCCGCCGGGATAAAGCACGACCTCGCCCGGCGCCGGATAGCAGGTGGCGTTCTCGTAGCCGACGCCGAACTGGAGATCACCGAGCGGGATCCAGACCGCCTGGCCGCTCCAGCGCACGTGGATCGCCTTGTTGCGGAAGGGCAAATGCTTCAGGAAGGCCGCGCAGGTCGCCGGTGCCTTCTCGGTTTCGAGCCGCGCGTTGAAGCTGATGCCGGCCAGCGTGATGACGAGTTTCTCCACACCCATGCTCCCTGCCTGAGACGGGCGGCCGGGCGCCCTCGCGCACAGCCAACCGTCCGGTCGATCTCTCGCCGCGCTGTTCGACGGCTCGCCGTTTCTCGCCCGACGCCATGGCACGGGCAAGCCCGTTCCGTCGGCATTGGCGCCGGGCCTCGTGATTTGCACAAGGCGAGGCGCGGCTATGCCGCCACGCGAACGGCCCGGCGGGCACGAAGAATCCTCCAAATGGCCCCAATCGTCGTCCAGTCAGGGCTCATGTGTTACGGCGCGCGCAAACATCCGATTCGCTACCTCCGGCTGACGCATGTCGTCACCCGGACCGGGAGCGCGAACGCCTGACGAGAAGACGAACGCCGCACCCGCTCCGGGCCCCCCGCACACCGAACCATCGCTGTGTTGTCGCGCGCATCGGCGCGCATGGAGGTCGAGCCGTGACGACTGGTGCCCGGATATTGTTCTGTGATGCGTGCAGCCGCAGCGTGCCACGCGCGGCCGTGCGCTGCCCCTGGTGTTTCAGGCCCGTTCATGCCGGCATCGCGGACGCGCGCGTTTCCGGCTGGCACGTCTATTTTCCGCGCCCCGACGCGGAAGGGCAGCCACGCCCCCGCAAGGACACCAGCGGCAAAGAGACACCATGACCCGTCGCGGGCCGAGGGTTATGCAGGAGGGCGGCCATTGATATGGTGCCGCCCGTCGACCATGGGCGCGGAACAATCATGACGGAACCCGAGCGGCGCACGGACGGCGCCGGCGACAGCACCGGCGAGACCGGCATCGACGAGGCGATGATCGAGCGGCTGGTACGGGCCTTCTATGCCAGGGTCCGCAATGACGACCTCATCGGGCCCGTCTTTGCCGCCCATATCGTCGACTGGGAGCCGCATCTTGCGCAGATCTGCGCCTTCTGGTCCTCGGTGACGCTGAAGAGCGGGCGCTACAGCGGCCGGCCGATGGCGAAGCACCTGCCGCTGCCGGTCGATGCGCGCCACTTCGACCGCTGGCTGGCGCTGTTCGAGGAGACGGCGCGCGACCTGTGCCCGCCCGCCGCGGCCGCACGCTTCACGGCCCATGCGAAGACGATCGCGGAGAGCCTCGAACTCGGCATCGCGACCCGCAACGGCCGACTTCTCATGCGCGGCGAGCGCTTCTGGAGGGGGAGCGACGGCTGAACGCCGGCCCCGGCCAGCGGGGCCGCCGCTATCGGCCGGGCGACGTTGACTTCCCGCCTTCTCCTATCCTGCGTTCAGCAGGTGTCCAAGGAAGGCATAGGCGAGGCTGAAGTAGATGAGTACGCCGAGCAAATCCATGACCGACGTGATCAGGGGCGAGCTCAACGTCGCGGGATCGGTGCCGATGCGGCGCGCGGCGAAGGGCAGCAGGGCGCCGATGAGGCCGCCCAGCACGGTGCAGATCGCCATGGACAGGCCGACGACCAGGAGGACATCGCCTCCCACACCCTTGCTGAAGAAGGCCAGCACGGCCTCGAGCGCCGCGATCACGACGCCCAGCGCCAGGGCGACCGGAATCTCGCGCCGGATCACGAACCACACGTCGCGCCAACGCAGCTTCACGTCGCCGATCGCCATGGCGCGGATGACGAGGGTAGCCGACTGGCTACCCGTATTTCCGCCCATGTCGACGATGGGGGCGATGAAGGCCGCGAGGATGATCACCCGATCGAGCATCTCCTCCTGCGCGGCGACAAAGGTGCTGGTGATGACGCCGAAGATGGTCAGCAGGACGAGCCAGAAGGCGCGCACCCGGAACATCTGCATGAAGCTCGAGGCCAGCAGATCGAGGTCGGGGCCGCCCCCCACCGCCGCGTTGCCGCCGAACTGGGCCACGCGCCGACCGCGCTGGGCCTCGGCCACGTCCATCGCATCGTCCACCGTGACGATGCCGACGAGCGCATCGCCGCCGTTGACGATCGGCAGGGCCAGCAGGTCATAGTCGGCGATCTTCCGCGCCACCTCGTCGCGCTTGTCCTGAACGTGGGCGAAGATCACGCCCTTGCGCATGATGTCGGCCACGCGCACCTCGTCGCGGGCAAGCAGGAGGTCGCGCAGGGAGAGGACGCCGACGAGGCGGCGGGCCCCATCGACCACGTAGGCCTCGTAGATCGTCTCCTTGTCCGGGGCTTCGTTGCGCAGCCGGTCGATCGCTTCGCGGGCGGTGAGATCGGGTGCCAGAACGGCATAGTCCGAGGTCATGAGCGAGCCGGCCGTGCCCTCGGGGTAGGCAGCAAGCCGGCGGATGTCCTCGCGCTCCGCGTGGGCGATGCCGGGCAGGAGCGCCTGCTGCTGCCTCGGCGTCAGGCGGTTGAACAGATCGGCACGCTCGTCGTGCGACATGGCGGTCACGAGCCGGGCGAGGTCGCTGCGGCTCAACTCGTCCGCAATGGCGACCTGCGTGGCCGGCGCGAAATAGCCAAAGACCTCGGCCGCCTGGCGCTCGGGCAGCAGAAGAAGGATCTTGGCGATGTCGCGGGGATCAAGCTCACCGGCAGCGGCAGCAATATCGGCGACATGGCGATCGGCAAGCGCCGCCTTGATCGCGGCGCGGTCGTCATGGGCGAGATGGCCGCGGAAATCGGCGGCGGTGATGATGGCGGTCATGTCTTAACTCCGTCGGCAGATGGGACGCCGCCGACGGGGGACCGGCCATCAGTGCGGTGGCAGGCGCGCGCGTCGGCGGGCTGTCGGGGTCGTCTTGCGGGGGAGGGCCACGAAGCTGGAGCGCCGCGTGGCCAAGCGACTAGATCCGTCTTCCATGTTCGGTCTCCTGAATGCCGTCAGGCCGCCGGACGGCAGCCGGCCTCGGGCCTGTGATGGGCCGCGCCGCGGATCGTGATCCGGACGTGCCGCCTGATACAACGACGGGTGTCGACGTCTGCTGCGTCCTCGTGCAGCGACCACCGGCCATCAAGCCGGCCAGTCGCCGTAGCGACGCACCAACTGCGAAACGGGCCGCGACTGGGCCGGCGCACGGGCACAAGGAAGCGGACCGGGCAGGCGCTCCCGGCGGCCGGCGAACCGCCAGTCCGGTGTCGGCCGGCGGGCATGCGAGAGGAAGATGATTGTCTCCATCGTTCACCTCCTGCGATCCCCCTCGGCGAGGGGGCGGGAGGTGAACGGGGCCGACCCTTAGGTCCGAATGCCGCCGCTCACCCGGCCCTGGCCGGGAGCGATCACCTCATTCCGCAATGGCGCCCGCCACCGGGCGCCACAACTAGGGTAACTGTCCATGACATTCTCTGCGGGAAGACATGTCTGCGGCCAAACGGCTGCAGACGCTCGCGCACTACGCCCTCGACGCGCGGGAATCAAGTGCAAAATCGGTTCTCAAACCGTCTGCCTGGCGTAACACTCGACAAAGTGGATTCCGAGCCGGCCGCAGGAGCGTTCTCGCGACAAACCGTCCGGCAAGTTGGCGCTTGGTGACGATGGCCAGCACGCCGGGCAGCATCGCACGCACAGGGCTCCCGGCAAGAGCGCGAGCAAGAGCACCAGCCACCACCAGGCGCGTAGAGAAAGGTGCCGGCGACATGGGATGCCCGGCAGGAAGGACGGATACGCCCCAGCCATGTTTGCCCGACGGCCCCGCACACGCCTCTTGGCTGCGGCGATCCTGGAAGACATGGCCGCCCGTCGCTATGCTGGCAGGACGACAACCTTCGTCTTGAGCGGCGTGCGCTCGTAGAGGTGGATCATGTCCTGGCTGAGCAGGCCGACACAGCCGCTCGTGACACCATTGCCGATCGATTCCGGGTCGCTGCTGGCGTAGATCGTATAGAGGGTATAGGCGCCGTTCTGATAGAGATAGAGCGTGCGAGCACCGAGCGGGTTATCGAGGCCGCCCGGCATGCCGCCGGCATACTTCGCCACTTCGGGCTGGCGCCGGATCATCTCCCTGGGCGGTGTCCAGGTCGGCCATTCGGCCTTGCGCCCGACATAGGCGTCGCCGCTCCACAGGAACCCCTGGCGGCCGACATTGGCGCCATAGCGGGTCGCTTGTCCGTCGCCCTCGATCCGGTAGACGTAATAGTTGCCGGGATCGACGATGATCGTGCCAGGCTCTTCCTGGGTCTCGTAACGAACGGTCCGACGGAAAAACTTGGGATCGACCTTGCTGACATCAACCGCCGGAATCGGAAACTTCTCGTCCGGCACCGGCCCATAGGCCAGCTTCGCCTCGGCCAGGCTCATGCCATCGGACGTCATGCAACCGGACAGCCCGAGCCCACCAAGGCCGACGGCGGAGCCGATCAAAAACGACCGGCGGTTGAGAAGCGCCGGCGAAAGCCCGGTCAAAGCCGTTTTCTTCATCGCGCCACCATCGGCAATCCCACCGTCCATGATCATGATGTCGGAGCCCCATGCCCGTTGCCCGGCGAGAGAGAATGGCCGTCGATTGCCCCGCCGAGCGTCTCTGCCACACCGAGACTGCCGCTGCACGCACCGATTGGCAAGCGCGGTCCTTCGCTGCGCAGCCTTCCATGAACAAAAGTCGCCCGGCCCGAATCCTACCCGGCTGGCCGACGGCGCCACCCGTCGCCCCGGCTAGAGAACGCTGCCCTGCGACTGGCGCCGTGCTCCGCTGCGGCAAAGTCGCTTGTCGGCCCGATGACCGGCGCCTAATCATTGGCGCGCGGACAGGGCCGTTCCGCGGAAGGGCCATCGAGGACACATGTCGCCCCAGGGACAGCGCGATGCGCCGGATTCCGCCTATTCCTGGCTGCGGCTGGCGCTGTCGCTCCTGCTCGGGACCATTGCCTGTGTCGGCACCTGGTCGGTCGTCGTGGTGCTGCCCGCCGTCCAGGCGGAGTTCGGTACGCTGCGGGCCGGCGCCTCGCTGCCCTATACCTGCGTCATGCTCGGCTTCGGCTTCGGCAATATCGTGATGGGCCGCATCGCCGATCGCTACGGCATCGTGGTGCCGATCGTGAGCGGGGCTGTCCTGCTCGGGACGGGCTATGTCCTGGCCGGACTATCGAGCACCCTCTGGCACTTCGCTCTGGCGCATGGTCTGCTGATCGGCATCGGCGGCGGCGCGGGATTTGCACCGCTCATCGCGGACCTGTCGCATTGGTTTCGTCGGCATCGCGGGCTTGCGGTCGTATTCGGCGCTTCCGGCAGCTATCTCGCCGGCGTGATCTGGCCGCAGGTGATCACCTGGGGCCTTCAAAGCCACGGCTGGCGCGCCACGCATATCGGCATCGGTGTCGTGGCGCTCGCCGTGATGCTGCCGCTCGCGCTGTTCTTCCGCCGGCGGCCCGCAGCCGAGACGCTGGCGGCCGCCGAGATATCGAGCGCCGGCGCGCGGGGCGATCTCGGGCTGTCGCCGAACCGGTTGCAGGGGCTGCTCGCGCTCGCCGGCTTCTGCTGCTGTGTCGCCATGGCGATGCCGCAGGTTCATATCGTCGCCTATTGCGGCGATCTGGGTTATGGCGTCGCGCGCGGCGCCGAAATGCTGTCGCTAATGCTCTTCCTCGGCATCATCAGCCGAATCGGGTCCGGCTTCGTCGCGGACCGAATCGGCGGCGCGGCGACCCTGGCGCTCGGCTCGCTGATGCAGGGGCTCGCGCTATTCCTCTATCTCTGGTTCGACGGGCTGCGTTCGCTCTACATCGTCACAGGCATCTTCGGCCTGTTCCAGGGTGGCATTGTGCCGATGTATGCCGTCATCATCCGCGACTACCTACCACCCAGGGAAGCCGGCATGCGCATCGGTATCGTCATGTCGGCGACCATCGCCGGCATGGCCTTTGGCGGCTATGTCTCGGGGCTGATCTTCGATGTCTTTGCATCCTACCGCATGGCTTTCCTGAACGGGCTCGCCTGGAACCTCATCAATCTCGCCATCGTCGGCTGGCTGATGCTGAAAGCGAAACCAAAACTGCAAGCCGCTTCCAACACTGCATTCTGAGGGGCGGGCCCGTTCGAAGCACGAGCCGTAATGGGCCGGGACGCCGCTGGGCGAAAGCGGGTCCATTGGCAGGTCAGGCCTTCCGCCGTGATTGTGATCGCTTTGGTTCGGGGAGCGAACCCGCTGTGCGGAAAGTCCGGTCGAGGTCGTTCACCGGCCGGCGGCGATGCCCGCACCGGGCGTCGTCCGACGGCGGTGCGGCACTGTGAAGTGCAAGAACAGGTGCTAGCCGGGACCAGCCGGGATTAAGCGGGATAGAACGGGCGCAACCGCCGGCTGAATATAGCGTTGCGGGCCATATCGGCGGTGCGGCGAGCGCAGTTGGCGGCGCAATATCGGATGCGAGTCCGCTGCCGCCAACCGCACGGCGCAAGATCACCTGCGAGCAAGGGATCGCGGCAACTGGACCTTGAACCGAACACCGGTATATTTTGCACAATCCTTCATGTAGGCAACGAAGTCACGTCGGTTGCCGTCATAGGCTTTGACGGCACGCGCCGGCGGAAGCTTGATATCCAACGTGATATTAAGCAGTGACTGGGCAGCGAACGCGCACATTAAACCAAGACCATCAAACACCGGAACTTGGCCGAGCTGGCGCGACAATCGGAACTCATAGTCCTTAAGCGTCTCAAAATCTGCCGTTTCGATAGATAAGGCTATCATCTCCTCCGCATCCACTAAGGACTGCGCAAAGAGCTTCTGCTCAAGATCGACAGCCTTCGCGGGCATCGCGCTGCTCCCCACAAGCGCAAGCGAAGCGGCCACTATCACGAGCCTTCTCACACGAGCCTCCTAAACGTTGCTGCCGACCACAATGAAGACCGAATTGCCCGTCATGTCGCCGCTGATATTCAATGTTATCGGATTTGCATTTCGCGCTCGGCGCCTTGTCCGTCGAGGCGGCTGCCTATTGTCGGACTTCCGGCTCTCAAATCCCCCTTCATCCAATACATGCCTTAGCGTCTCGAAGATGCGGGCCTTTTTCTCGGCATCGTACGTATTCATTGTTTGCCTCGATGTCATGACGCGGGAGCCTCAGACAACAAGTCGCAAAAATCTATGTGCTGTTCGCTTGTCGATGTGATTCTCCCCTGCCTCAATTTCCTCTATAATCAATTGATAAAGCTTTGATACAATTTCCGACTTTTTGTTTGGTTCTAGTGTGCGATTGTTTACCGCCAGCCATTCCTCGATAATTCCCAGGGTCTCCCCGAGAATATCGGCACGAATTGTCGATCGACTTTCGACCGGCACTCTTTCGGAGCGGCCGTCCCCTTGTCGACCTCCGGTCACGATCCAATCCAAGGACACGCCTGCAGCGACCGCGAGTGACGCGACAGGGAACAGCGGCGGGCGCGCCACTCCATCACGCCATTTGGCGATTTGCTCGGCCGTCACACCGGCAATTTTCGACGCCTTCGAAAGCCCCCCAATCTGATCGCAAATAGCTCGAAGGCGGGTTCCGAATTCCGGCGTCCAACCCGGAACCGCGCCGGACCCGCCAAAAGTCGGTTCCGACATCAAGCAACCCCCTGGAATGACGATATAAATCGGCATTCACCGTCGATAATCGACCTCCGGCAACCCGGAACTCGACTTTTATCGTTGCGAATCACGACAAAAATCGACATCTTGTCTCCACCGTGCACACGAACGGGAGCACGAACGTGCACCCGAAAGACCGAAAAAACCGGCCCCTGCCAGGGCCGGACGATCCGGAGAATGAGATGGCCCGCAAACGCTGGGACAGGTTCACCATCAAGGCCGAGGTGCACCGGCGCAAGAGCACGCTGACGAAGATCGCGACCGATGCAAAGCTCGATCCTTCCGCGTGTCGCTCGGCCCTCATCCGCCGGCATTTCGCCGGTGAGAAGGCACTCGCCGCCTTTCTCGGCCTCGAACCGGCGGACCTTTGGCCCGATCGCTACGAGACACCATCATCCGGCACGCAGGATAGCGCGTGCCGCACAGGCGCCACCAGCCAAAACGTGCATGGGCGTCCTGACATGGGAGCGGCAGCATGACGCGTTCCCCGTCTGAAAATCGCCAGCGGCCAGACAGGCATTTTCTGCCTACAACGCGCGCCTTCGCCCGCGACGCCTTCGAGTTGGTGTGCCTCGCGCTGTTCGTTGGCGCCGTGTGGGTTTGGGCCAATGAGGCCGAGCGGCTCGTACGCCTTGTGCGGGGCTTCCAATGAGCGACCTGCAACACGCTGCTGTGCCTCGCGGCTGGCATACTGCAGCCGGTGCTCGCCGACGCCGCCTCGCGGCCTTCGCACGCTTTTGCCGCGAACAGGCCGGCAGCTTCGAGCTGACGAGCGCTGCCCGCACGTCGCTGGTGGACTTCGCCGACGAAGGAGCCGGTGGGGGCACCCGCCAGATCCTGCGAGACTTAGCCGACACCCTGCCGCCCGATCAGGTCGACGAAGTCATTTTCCTACTCGCCTTTGTGCACGGCGATCGCCTCGCGGAGATGCTCGATGGCGGCCGCTAAGGATTTCCCGGCAGGGTCAAGTTGGACGCCGTCGACCACTACCGGCTCGCTGCGCTCCGCAGCGGCCGCCAATTCCGCCATCAGAGCGTCTAGCGAAACGTCGCCGTCACGCTCGACGAGGGTGACCACCGCATCCGCGATGCGGTGGCGCCAGAAGGCGTATTGCACGCCCTTTTCCAGCGCCGCGGCCCGGCGCTCCAACAGACGTTTTGTTCGTTCTTCAGCATTCGACATTCGGTCTTTCCCCGACTCGTTTGGTGACGCGTCGAGTGTAGGGGGAGCGCGCGACCTGCGTCAGTGGTCGGTGGCGGGGCTAACCCGTGCCCTCTATGGGCGTTTCCTCCCTAGCCTTGGCCGGGCGGGTTCCGCCCGCCCGGCCCCTTTCGGGCGAGGGTGACCATGGCCCGGCAGCGCGACACCAACACGCTCGACCTCTTCCGCGACTTCGCGCCGTCGCCTGTCGTGGCGCGGTTCGGCGAGGAGGTCGTGCGGGCTGGCACTCTTGCCGCCCGCCTGTCGCGCGCCGTGTCGCAGTGCCTGCGCGACTGCGGCCTCTCCCGAGAGGTCGTTGCGCGGCGCATGTCGGAATTTCTCGGTGAGGATGTCCCGGTGTCGATGCTGGAAGCCTATGCCAGCCAAGCCAAGGCCGGCACGCATCAGATCTCGGCCACGCGCCTCATTGCTCTTGTGTCCGTCACCGGCGACGAGCGGCCTCTTAATGCCCTGCTCGATGCAGCTGCTCTCATTGCTGTGCCCAGCCGCTACGAAGCTCTGCTCAAACGGGAGCGCGCCAAGGAGCTGAAGGACGAACTCGAGCGCCAAATCGCTGCCGCCGATGCGGAGTGGAGGGCCCGCCGGTGAACGCTCCTATCTCCCCGGTGAAACAATGGCTGACGGCGAGCGAACTTGCCGAGGCGCAGCTCCCGTCGCTGCCCGAAACCGAACGTGGCGTCCGTAAAATGGCTGCCCGCGAAGGCTGGCCCTCCCGCGACCGCATCGGCCGCGGCGGCGGGCGTGAGTACCCGCTCGAAGCGCTGCCGGCCGAGGCCCGCGCCGCCTATCTCGGCCGCCACCTTCAGGCCGTCGAGGTGCCTGTTGTCCTGCAGGCCTCGCCGTCACCGGCAGAGCCCGAGACTTCGGACCTGTGCGGCCGGGTAGCGGAAGCACGGGACGCGCGCCTAGCGCTTCTGCAGATCCTCGATCGCTACATTGCCGAGTCGGGCGTCACCAAGCGCCTCGCGGATCAGCACTTCTGCGACCTCTACAATTCCGACCGCATCGAAGTCGCGGACTGGATCCGGCGCCATGTCCGCTCGATCACGCCCTCGACGCTGTTTCGGTGGCGGGCAGCCCGCCGCGACGGGCGCACCAAGCGCCTCGGCGTCGACAAGGCGGCAGCGCGGAAGGGCTGCGGCGTTCTCGATCAGGCCAACGGCGGCGAGGTGAAGACCTTCCTGCTGGCGCTCCTGGTCAAGCAGCCGCACCTCACCGCGAAGCACCTCCGGCGCGCGCTTGAAGCGCAGTTTGAAGGCGGGCTCGACCTCGTTTCACGGCACGGCGAGATCCGCCGCGTTCCCGTGCCGCCTCTGCGCACCATCCAGTGGGCGATCGGCCGATGGAAGGAAGAGCTGAAGGTCGAGCTGACAGCCCTCACCAACCCGGACGCCTTCAAGTCGAAGTATCGCGCATCGGGCCGCAACTCCTACCGGCACGTCACGCGCCTCAACCAGCTCTGGATGATCGACGCCTCGCCGGCCGACGTGCTGTGCTCGGACGGGCGACACTCGATCTATGCCGCGATCGACGTCTATTCGCGTCGCCTGCTGATCTCGGTCAGCCGGACGCCGCGCGCCGCCGCCGTCTGTGCCCTGATGCGGCGCACCGTCCTCGCCTGGGGCGCGCCGGATCGGGTGAAGACCGACAACGGCAGCGATTTCACGGCCCGGCAGACGACGATGCTGATGGCGAACCTCGGCATCGACGTGTCCTATTCCCAGCCGTTCACGCCCGAGGAAAAGGCCTTCGTCGAGCGCGCCATCGGCACCCTGCAGCGCGGCCTCATGCCGCTGCTGGAAGGCTTCATCGGCCATGACGTGGCCGACCGGAAGCAGATCGAGCAGCGCAAGGCCTTCGCCGCCCGCCTGGGCGAGGATCCGGCCGAGACGTTCTGCGTAGCGCTGACCGGCGCCGACCTGCAGCGCGAATGCGACCGCTGGGTCGAGGCCATGTACATGCACGAGCCGCACGCCGGACTCGGCAAGCGCACGCCCTTCGAGCTGGTCAGCGCGTCGCGCGAGGCCATCCGCACCGTCGACGAGCGCGCCCTCGACATCCTGCTCATGCCGATCGCCGGCCGTGACGGCATACGCACCGTCAGCAAGTCGGGCATCCGCATCGATCACAACTGGTATCTCGTGCCGCATCTCATGCCCGAGACCCGCGTGCTCGTGCGCATGGATCCCGCCGACCTCGGCCGCGCATATCTGTTCACGCCCGAGGGCGACGAATTCCTCGGCGAGGCGACCTGTCCCGTCCTCGCCGGCATCGATCCGGCGGCCGCGGTGCGCGCGGTCAAGGCCGAGCAGAAGCGCATCATCGACGAGCGCATGGCGCCCGTGAAGGCCGAGGTGAAGAAGCTCGCCAAGGGGCCGCGCCTTGCCGATCTCGTCATGCGGCAGGCCGCCCGCGACGCCGGCAAGCTGGTCGAGCTGCCGAAGCCGCGCGTCGAGCACACCACGCCGCAGATCGAGGCGGCGATCGAGGCGATGACGCCGCGTCACGCGCGCCCGGTCGAGCTGCGGCCGGACGATGCCGCCATCCACGCCGAGCTGGTCGCCGCGGCCGAGGCCGATGCTCCGGTGCCGGCCCCTGAGAGCACCGTGAAAGCCTTCCCCGAGCAGCCGAAGCACCGCTTCCGCCGCGCGGTGGAACTGGAGCGCCGGATTGCCGCCGGCCAGGGCGTCTCGACCGACGAGGCGCTGTGGCTCGGCCGCTACCAGACGAGTGCCGAGTACCTCGCCCACCAGGATCTCCACCGGGACTTCGGGGACGAGTGGTTGTTTGCGTGAGCCCAAGAAGAAGGCCCGGCACGAAGGCCGGGCCGAAAGTCGAACCGAGGAAAGCATGACAGTCGACGCACAAACGGTCAAGAAGCCGGCTCCCCTCAAGAACGTCGCCGCGTTCAACGGCCTGATCAAGCGCGTGATCAACCGCGCGCCGGACCTGCCGGGCATGGCCTGTTTCTTCGGGCGCTCCGGCCTCGGCAAGACCAAGGCGGCCACCTACGGGGCCAACGTCACCCGCGCCACCTATGTCGAGGTGGGGCAGTTCACGACCGCCAAGAGCCTCCTGCGCTCCATCCTGGTCGAGCTGGGGCAGCGCCCGCGCGGCGCCATCGCCGACATGGTCGAGCAGGCCATCATGGTGCTCGCGGCCGATCCGATGCGCCCGCTCATCGTCGACGAGGCGCACTTCATCGCGCAGAAGCGCTTCGTCGACCTGCTGCGCGAGCTGCACGACAAGAGCCTCGCCCCGGTCATCCTGATCGGCGAGGAGACCCTGCCGGGCCAGCTGGAGGCCTTCGAGCGGGTCCACAACCGCATGCTCGAGTTCGTCCAGGCCGTGCCCTGCGACGTCGAGGACGCCCGCCTGCTCGCCCGCAGCTACTGCCCCGAGCTGGACATCGACGACGCCCGCCTCGCGCAGATCGTCGATGCCGAGCGCGGCAACACGCGGCGCATTGTCGTGCGCTTCGCCCGCGAGCTGGAGGAGAGCCGCCGCCTGGGGAGGGCCGCATAATGCGCCGTCCTCTCGTCGAACACGTCGCCATGCACCTTCGCGTGCCGCGCGGCCATGCGGGCTTCTGGCAGCTCATCCAGCGCGCCGCCGAGCAAGGCACCTTCACCCTGGCCGACATCGTCGGCGAGACGAATGTCCACGAGGCGACCGTCGCCGACTATGTGAAGCGCCTCGTCAAGGCCGGCTATCTCGCGGTCGACCATGTTGAGGCGGTGCGCGGCATCCGCCACGGCCGCTATCATTACCGGCTCACCCGCACCTCGCGCGATGCGCCCCGGCTCGCCCGCGACGGCAGCGCCTTTCCCGAGACGGCCACCGAAACGCTCTGGCGCACCATGAAGATGCTCAAGCGCTTCACGGTGTCGGCGTTGCAGGAAGCCGCCAGCACCGAGCTACGGGCCATCCCGCGGCCGACCGTGCAGCGGTACGTCCGCCACCTTGCCGAGGTGGGCGTGCTCGCGCGCCTCAAGGCGGGCGGCGGCCGCGGGCATGAGGCCGAGTTCCACTTCGTGCGCAATCTCGGCGCCGAGCCGCCGCGCATCCTGCGCACGCACCTCGTCTTCGATCCGAACAGCAACACCGTGCTCGGCCAGCCCGAGGCGAAGGAGGTGACGCCGTGAACCGCGGACCTCTGCCCGGCATGGCCGCCGGCATCGACTACGTCGCCAAGGCGCGCGCAACCTGGGGCGAAGAACTGCCGGACTGGGTGCTCGTGCTCGCCCAGGAGATGACGCGCACATCGGGCGCCGTGACGGCCAAGCGCATCAACTACAGCCCGGCCGTCCTCAGCAACATCATCTCCGGCACCTATCGCGGCAACGTCGCCCGTGTCGAGGAGGTGGTCCGCGGCGCGCTCATGGGGGCGACCGTCGTGTGCCCCGTGCTCGGCGATATCGGCCGCGACCGCTGTCTCGACGAGCAGAAGCAACCCTTCCGCGCGACCTCGTCACTGCGCGCGCGCCTCTTTCACGCCTGCCGGAAATGCCCTCACGCGTCGGCCGACAACGCCCGCGCCCTTCCCAACGGAGATCACAATGTCTGAGCCTGCGGTCCTTGAGCCCGGCACCGTCGAGGTGCACGGCAAGATCTACATGCCCGACGCCAAGGGCAATCTCGTGCCGGTCGACACCATAAAGCCGGCCGACAAGCTGGAGGACGAGACCGTCCGCAAGGTGATGGGCTATGCCAAGGCCCTGTCGGCGCAGATCAGCCGCTTCAAGCAGCACACCTTCGACGATCTCGGCGCCTTCGAAGCCATCCTCGCGCAGGAGTACGGCACCAGCAAAGGTGGGGCGAAGGGCAACAAAACCTTCACCACCTTCGACGGCCTCTTGAAGGTGCAGGTGCAGGTCCAGGACAACATCGACTTCGGGCCGCAGCTCCAGCACGCCAAGGAGCTGATCGACGAGTGCCTGATGGAGTGGTCGGCCGACAGCCGACCCGAGATCCGCGCCATCGTCACCCGCGCCTTCAACACGGACAAGGCGGGCCAGATCAACCGCGCCGAGATCTTCATGCTCCTGCGCCTCGACATCGAGGACGAGCGTTGGCAGCGGGCCATGGAGGCGATCCGCGACGCCATGCGGGTCATCGGCTCCAAGACCTATGTGCGCTGCTACGAGCGCGACCGGCACGACGCGGAATGGCGGCCGGTGACCATCGACCTCGCGAGAGCATGACGGAGGCTGCGATGCAGAAGGTCTTCGTCATCCAGGCCATGGGCATCCGGCAGGCCGGGCTCATGGCGCGCCTCGACTACCGCGGCGGCACGCGCTGCAAGGTGCGCATCCAGGGTGCCCGCATGCCGCGCCTCGTCGATCCCGCGCTCGTCTTCGACGACGCCGAGGCGGCGCGCGAGGCGTGGCGCGATGCCCGGCGCCATCGCCAGTCGCTGGAGAAAGCCGGCCGGCACCTGACCGTGACGGAAGCCGCGCTCGATCTCGCCCGCCAGCTCGCTGCGTGAAGGAGGCTTCAATGTCGATTTTCAGCGACATCTCAGACGCCGATTTCGTCGACGTCTTGCCGGCGCGGCCTGCAGGGCCGGCGCCGCTCGTCATCTCCGTCAAGCTGTTCGGCCGCAAGAACCGCCAGTCGCCACGCCTGCAGCTCAACATGTCGTCGGATCTGGAGAGCGAGATCGGCGGTGGCCGCTTCGCGATCCAGTTCGCGGCAGCGAAGGGACTGCTACGGGTCAAGGCGGACGATCGCGGGGCATATGAGGCGGTCCCGTCCGGCAGGGGCGACAGGCGCCTAATTCGCTGCCCGTTGCCACCGGGGGTGTTTGCTGGCAGCGAGCCTGCGGAGCCGGAGTTCTACGTCGATGCGATAGGTAGGCAGATCCTCGTGGAGATGCCGCAAGCGTTCCTGCGGTCCGCCCCTGTCCCGGCGACGCCGAAGCCGCTGGCGCCGGCGGAACTGCCGCGTCTGCCCCGGCCCCCGGTGCGGCGCCCGGCCGAGACGGTGACGGCCGAGCTGATGGGCGATCCGCCGCCGGAGCGCTCCGCCCTCGCCGGCCGGGGCGAAGAGGACACGCACATGCGCGCCCTTCTCGGGCTGACCCCGACCTTTCCGCGACGGATCGGGGGCCAGTCGTTCGCCCCGGCCGAGGCCGCCATCTTGGAGGTGCTGCTCCGGCGCGAACAGGTCAATCGCTACGGCCTCCTCGTCGCCACGCATGACCCTGCCAAGGGCGAGGACGAGCGGGACGAGAAGATCATCGACGTCTTCATCTCAAGGATGCGGGCGCGCGTGCAGGCACTCGGCTTCGATATCCTCAACCGGCGCGGCGGCGAGTTCTACCTGTCCGGCGATGCCAAGGCCCGGCTCAAGCAACTCATCAGCGAACAGGAGGCACCGGAGTGACCAGCGACGTTGCAGACAGCGGCGTGGCCGCTGAGGAGCTGAAGCAGTTCATCGAGCGCATCGAGCGGTTGGAGGAAGAGCGGGCCGCCATCGCCGGCGACATCAAGGAGATCTACGGCGAGGCCAAGGGCCGCGGCTTCGATGCTGCCGCCATCCGAAAGCTGATCGCCATGCGCAAGCGCTCGCCCGAGGAACGGCAGGAAGAGGAAGCCATCCTCGAACTCTACATGCAGGCATTGGGGATGTGAGTCATGAAGGAACGTCTCGACAAGCGCCGCTGTCTCTATGGCGAGCCGCGCCTCTCCGATGCTCAGGTCATTGCGCTGCGCGCGCTTGCCAGACGCAGGCTCCTTCGCAACCGCATCGGCTATGAGGCCGATGGCGCGGTGATCCGCAACAGGACGATCGAGGCGCTGGAGAACCAGTGGCTCGCGAAGAGGGACGATGGCGGATGCTGCGGCGCCGCTTCCATCACCGAAAGAGGGCGCAAGATCCTCCGGCAGATCGATGAAGCCGCCGGAGGTCAAAAATGAACCCCGATCCCGCCGAGGTCTCGCGCCGGCGTTCACCAGTCGTCGAGGCCTCCCCTTTCGCGGGGGATCGTGATCACGTCCGCACGGAGGTCATTGGCGGCATGCGTGCGGGCGCCGCAGCGCGGGCACACGAGTTCATCCATGCCGAACTGCCGCTTCGCAAGCTGCAGATACGCCTTATTGGCTTGTTGGAAGCAGTTTGCACAAAGGTAGGGACCGGCCTCGGAATTGCCTCCCGCCGTCTTGCGGGCATAGGCATAGGAATGCGGCGCGAGCGCGCGAAGCTCGTAGTCCTCTTCCTTTGCCTGAAACTCGGTCAGGCGGCGATTCTCGCCTTCAAGTTCACGACAACGTTGTGCCAGCGCCGCTATCTCGCCCTGCAGCGCGAGAACGAGCTGCTGCGTCTGAAGCACAAGATCGACCGTTTCCACCAGCGCCGCGCCGTCATGCACGGCCTGCTTGCGGCCTGCCGGCACCAAGAGTTGGCGCAGGGAACCAACGGCTTGCGCAAGTTTGGTCACGGTATCAGCCGTGCGCGAGACCGTCGCGACAGCCTGATCGAAGTCGATGTCCATCCAGCCCTCTCCCCGGAAGCTCTCGAAAACATAACGGATTCGCCCGTTCCGAGCACATTGGGAGAACGGTCATGAGTGCCGCCACCATCACGCTCGCCGACCTCGACCAGGAGGAGCGCAGCATCCTCTTCGACATACTGGTCGAGGCCAATCCTTGGCTCGTGAGGGAGGCCGATCTCTGGTGGGCGCGATCCCAGGCATTCCGCCGGCGAGCGAGTAAGGAGTTCGACCGCTACGTTGAGGCCGGCAACCGGCGGAACGCTGCGCATGACAAGCGTTCAACGGCCCGATCTGCCCGCACGCGCCTTGCCGCCGACTCCGCTTACGTGAAAGCCAACGAGGCGATGGCCCGGCATTGGCGCGCCTACGAGCGATGCGAGCAGCGAGCCGACGAGGCCTGGAACCGGGCGTATCCGCCCCGGGAGCCGGCCTGATGCCCCGCGCTGCCGCTCGCCCCTCCGCACCGCCGCCGTTGCTCGTGTGGGATGAGCTGCGGCAGATCGAACAGATGCGCTTCGAGCGCGAGCAGCTGCGGCAGCGCGTTGCCCGCCTCCCTCTCCATTGCCACCGCCGGATCGTCCTGCAGGCGCGACTCGAGCAGCTGACCCTCCAGCTCGTCGCAGCCGAGGTCGCCCTCAATGCGAGGCCATTGCCATGACGAAAGTCGCCCCTTCGAACGAACGCGTGACGCCCGCGCAGATCTGCGCGCTCCAAGCGGCCCGCCGCAAGGCCGGCATGACAGATGAGGACTATCGCGCGTGGCTCGATTCGCGCGCCGGCGTCTTCTCCACCACCGAGTTGAGCCGCACGGCCGCGGCCCGTCTGATCGACGAGCTGAATGCCCGCGCCCCGCGCCGCTCCCCAGCCGCGACGGTCTCCGGCATCTACGCTGGCAAGCTGCGGGCGCTGTGGATCTCCGGCTGGCAACTCGGCGTCGTTGCCGAGCGGGATGACCGGGCGCTGCTCGCCTTCGTCCAGCGGCAGACGGGGGTGACGCACACCCGCTTTCTCACGGATCCGAAGGAGGCTTCAAAGGCCATTGAAGCCCTCAAGGCGTGGCTCGCCCGCGAGGCCCGCGTTGCTTGGCCGGGGGATCGCTCGGACGTGATCGGTGCCAAGCGCGGCGTGCTGCGCGCCCAGGCGCGCCTCCTCGCCGGCTGTGCCGACCTCGAATTGCCTGTCGTCAATGTCGCCGCCGAGCAACTGGACGCCACCATCGCGGAATACGGTCGTCTGATCCGCCGGCGCAGGGGGCGCAAATGAGCTGGCCGTTCGGAGAGCTTCGTCCCCTGTCCATGGATGTGATCGTCGCCGATCCGCCCTGGGACTTCGAGAACTGGTCACAGGCCGGCACGAAGAAGGGTGCGGATCCGCATTATTGCGTCATGTCGCTCGACGAGATCGAGCGCCTGCCGGTCGGTCAACTCGCCCGCGGCGACTGCCTGCTGCTCTTGTGGGCGACAGGATGCATGTTACCGCAGGCGCTCAGCGTCATGCAGGCGTGGGGTTTTCGGTTCGTATCCGAGATCGTCTGGCACAAGGTCACGCGCAACGGCAAGACACGCATGGGCACCGGCTACCGGGTGCGCACCATGCACGAGCCGGTCCTCCTCGGCGTCATGGGCTCGCCGGCCCACCGGCCGTTTCCGAGCTATTTCGCGGGTGTCGCCCGCCAGCACTCCCGCAAGCCCGAGGAGTTCTACCGCCTCGTCGACGCGCATGTGCCGGCCATCGGCAAGCTCGACCTGTTTTCGCGTCAGAGCCGGCCGGGCTGGTCGGCGTGGGGCAACGAGGCGGGCAAGTTCGACCAGGAGGCGGCATGACACGTCCCGGCTGGCCCGATCTTCCCTTGCTGTTGTCAGAGATCGCGGAGGTCGCCGGCATCAGCGCCGCCCTCGCGATCGCCGAGGCGAAGGGCGGCCAGGAGGTGTTCATTGTAGCGCGTCTCAAGCCGGACAACTGGCTCGTCCAGGCAGTCGGCATGGAGAAGGCGCGCCTCATCAGCGATCATTTCTGCAGCGGGCGGGCGCGTCTGAAGGTGACGGTTCCGCTTGGTCCCACCGGTTCCTATCTCGCCGAGCGCCGCCGCCGGGCGCGAGCGATGGCCGATGCGTTGGCAGCCGGCGCGTCAGCCAATGAGATCGCTCGTGCGGCCGGCGTCACAAACCGCTCAGCGCGGCGCTTCAGAGCTCGAACGCGAGATGATGGCGACGGCCAGCAATCGCTGTTCTAGGACGTCTCAATCACCATCCTCGACGGCGGCTTTCGGCTTTCTTGCGCTCCTCTTCGGCACGTTCATGTTCCTCGTGCTTATTGAGGAACTCGGCCTTGCGGCGCTGCAGTTCCTCCCAAACAAAATCATTGAATGAGAAAGGATAATGATCTCCAAGGTGTGTCCCACCGGGTGTCCACACCATGCCTTTTGCCATCAGCATCGCGACCGCTGGATTTTGGACCCAAGTGTAGATCGAGGGCGAGCCGCTGTTCAGGGCTTTGGCGACAATCGCTATCTCCTGCGCGGAAAGGTGATCGAGTCGGGCAAGGATTTTGGCGCGTGCGGCAACTCGCTCCTGCGCCTCCTCGTTCTTTCGGAGCGCTCGCCGCATCGCCAATTGCGATTGCCGTCGACGTTGCCTAACCGGTTCCATCAAAATGTTGATGCCCCCCGCTATCGATAGAAACGTGAAGAGCACACCCACAATGATGATGATAGGCCTGACAAACCCTCCCGCGTCGCGGAGGTCATAGAGCTCAATCGCATCGCCGCCGATGAGAGCAATACATGCCAGAGCAATTGCTATCGTATGCGGCAGCGGAAGCTTAATCGCGTCAAGCCACTTTGCGTCGACCACGCCCTTACCCCCCGATTGCAGTCACACACGAGGCACCCTTGAGTCGGCGCGAACAAGAGTAGCATTTCAGCCAGCTCCAGCGCCCGGTTTTTAGGGGAGCCGACGACTGTGCCCCGGACGCGCGTCCGGGGCCGCTTCCAGCACCGTTTTCGGGATCGTCTCCATCATCCCGAGGCCGGACGCTCTGTCAATCAGGCCTCGCCGAGACATCCGAACTCGAGCCGGGGGCCACGTGATTCACGAGAGCCAGATCAGGGCGCTTGCGCCGAACGCCCGCGACGACGTCGTCGCCGTCATGGTGCGCGACGGCGCCCATGTGCTGACCAGCACGCGCATCGACACCCCGCTGCGGCTGGCGCACTTCCTGCCGCAGACGGCACACGAGAGCCGCGGCCTCACGCGGCTGGAGGAAGATCTCAGCTACAGCGCACCGCGCCTCATGGAAGTGTGGCCCAAGCGCTTTCCGACCCTCGCGTCGGCCACGCCCTTCGCCCGCAATCCGCGGGCGCTTGCGAACCGCGTCTACGGCGGCCGGATGGGCAATGTGGATCCCGACGACGGCTGGGCGTTCCGCGGGCGCGGGCTCATCGGCCTCACCGGCCGGGCCAACTACCGCCACTACGGCCGCAGGATCGGTGTGGACCTTGAAGAGGACCCCGACCTCGCGGCCGAGCCCGGCATCGCGTTCCGGCTGGCAGCATCGTTCTTCGCCGAGGCCGGCTGTCGCGAGGCCGCGGATGCCGACGACGTCGTCGCGGTCACGCGCCGCATCAACGGCGGCACCAATGGGCTCGACGATCGCCGCCAGCTCACCGCCATCGCCCGTGCCATCTTCCTGCCCGGCGAGCTGCCCGTGCGCACCCTGCGGTCGGGCTGCGCCGGTGTCGACGTGCGTCTGCTCCAGGCCGAGATGGTCGAGCTCGGCATCGAGACCGGCATCGACGGACAGTTCGGCCCGCGCACGGCGGCCGTCGTGGCGGCGTTCCAGCGGCGCGCAAATCTCTCCGCCACTGGCATCGTCGACGCAGCGACCCGCCGCGCGATTGCTGATGCCCTCTTCCTGCAGCGTCACGGTGGCGACGCATGAGCGAAGGGCTCATCAAGCCGAAGCGCCATTTCACGCGCGGGCTGACGATCGGCACGCTCGTGCCGGCGTGGACGTGCATCGCCTGGGCGATGTGGCTCGGCGATCGCATGGCCGAGGCCGTGGTGCCGCCCATGATGATGCTGATCGCCGCGACCCTCGGCGTCTACCAGGGCGTCGGCCATCTCGACCTGCGCGGCCAGCTGGGCGCCGGCCGGCGCGGCCGGCCGCCCTACGACCGCGACGACAGGATCGACTTCGGCCGCCACGACCGGGAGCAACAGCCATGATCGCCGCCATCGGCACCTATTTCGCGCAGCGCCTCGGCCGGGCGGGCGCCATCGCCCTCGCGGTTGCGGCGCTCCTCGCTGTCGCCGGCCTCGGCGCGTGGCGGGCGACGGCCGCGATCGAGCGCCTGGTCAACGACGCGGCGACGCAGGCGCGCGCGGCGCGGGATGCGCATTGGCGGGCCGAGATCGAAGCGTCCAACGCAAAGGTCGCGGCCATGCGCCTGCAGCAGGTCGAGGCAGCCATGCAGGCCGAGAAGTCTCTGCGCGACGCGAAACAGCAGTTCGAAGCGGATTTGAAGGAGCTGGAGGAGGCAAATGCGGCCCTTGCTGGTGGCGATGATGGCGGCCTGGGGCGCGATCGCGTCCGGCTGCTCAACGGCGCCCGGTGATCCCGTGATCCGGACGGAGCTGGTGCGGCCAAGCCTGCCGCCCGCCGTGCGCGAGCCGTGCCCGGCGCCGGTGCCGCTGCCCGACCGCGGCATCACCTCGGCCGAGGTGACGCGCTGGTGGGGCCGCGACCGTGCCGAGCTGCGCGCTTGCGAGCAACGGCGCGCCGCGGCCGTCGCCGCTGTCGACGGGAGCGCCTCCCCGTGAGCGAGCTGATGACGTTCATCCAGGCCTACGGCGGGGCGCTGGCGCTCCTCGGCTCGATCGCGGTGATCCTGCTCTCGTCGAAGTTCGTGACGCGCGACCAGCTGGCCGCGAGCAACAAGCGCATCGACGACATCGAGGACCGGCTCATCACCCTGGAAGGTGAGATGCGCCACCTGCCCGACAAGGACGTCTCCCACCGCATGGAGCTGGCCATCAAGGAGATGCAGGGCGACATCAGCGTGCTGGCCGAGCGCCTCAAGCCCGTCGCCGAAATCAGCCGGCGGCTGCAGGAACTCTTCCTCGAACAGGCGAAGGGCAGATCATGAACCTGATGGACCGGCTCATCCGTGAGGAGGCGCGCCTCATCATCCTGCGCGCGCTCGACGAGCAGGCGGACCGGCGCCTCAACAGCGAGCTGCTGCGCCTCGCCCTCGAGTCGTTCGGCATCACCAAGACCCGCGAGTGGGTGCACGAGGAGCTGCGCTGGCTCGCCGATCTCGGCGCGGTGGCCGTCGTCGAGGCCGGCACCGTGCGGGTGGCGAGCCTCACCTCCAAGGGCGCCGACCATGTCGCCCGGCGCATCGTGATCGAGGGCGTCAAGCGCCCCTCGCCGGAGGCCTGATCATGGCGCGCGGACGCGGCCGCCTTTCGTCGATCGACCTTCTTCCGCCCGAAGCCGAAGAGGATGTTGCCTGGGCGTTCGCGCAGCTGCGCGAGCGCAAGATGACCCAGGAGGAGATCCGCGAGCAGCTCAACCTGCGGCTGAAGCTCAAGGGCATCGACCCGATCAGCTCCTCGGCCTTCAACCGGGCGGCCGTACGCACCGCGCGCATGGCGCACCGCCTGGGCGAGGTTCGTGAGATCGCCAGCGCCCTTGCCACGAAGTTCGAGGATGGCGGCGACGAGAAACTGACGCTGCTCGTCAGCGAGACCATCAAGAGCCTCGTGTTCGAGCTGCTCGAAAACGCCGGCAACCTGAAGGCGACGCCGCTCACGGCCGAGATGGTGGCGAACCTCGCCACCGCCGTCGCCTCGGCCGAGCGCGCCAAGAAGATCTCGGCCGACACCCGCAAGATCATCGAGAAGGACTTCCGCAAGAAGGTCGACGATGCCGTCGACAAGGTCGGCGCCTTCAAGGGGCTCAGCCCGGAAGCGAAGGAGGACTTCAAGCGCGAGTTGTTCGGGGTCCGCGATGGCTGACGGGGACATCCTCAAGGCCGCCGGCAAGGCGATCCGCAAAGGCCTGCGCGACGGGATCACGACGGCCGCTGCCGCTTCGATCGCCATCACCGCCGCGACCGCCGACATCACGGCGCGGCCGACACGCGACGAGTGGGTATTCATCCGCACCCAGCAGGGCCGCGCCACCGCGGCCGACTGGCGCGAGACCACGGTCCTGCTCGGCTATCAGGCCCGCATCGTCCTGGCGTGCGAGCAGTACGACGTCGTGTTCGTCGAGAAGAGCCGCCGCACGGGCGCCACCTGGGGCGCGGCAGCCGACGCCGTCCTGCGCTCGGCGAGCCCGCGCAATAACGGCGGCATGGACACCCTGTACATGGGAACGTCCCATGACATGGCGAAGGAGTTCATCGACGCCGCCGCCATGTGGGCGCGCCTGTTCGAAAAGGTCTGCGCCGGCATCTCGGAGACGATCTTCGACGACGGGTCCGAGAAGGGCATCCAGGCGCTCAAGATCGATTTCGCGTCGGGCTTCTCCATCGTCGCCCTGTCGTCGAAGCCGCGTTCGCTGCGCGGCCGGCAGGGCTTCGCCATCCTCGACGAGGCCGCCTTCGTCGACAACCTCGCCGAGTTGCTGAAGGCCGCGATGGCCTTCCTCATGTGGGGCGGCAAGGTGCTGGTCATCAGCACCCACAACGGCGCCGACAATCCGTTCAACCAGGTCATCACCGATATCCGCGCCGGCCGCGTCAATTACGGCCTGGTGCGCTTCGACCTCGACGATGCGCTTCGCGACGGGCTGTTCGAGCGCATGTGCCTTGTCAATTCGCACAAGCACGGCGAGTGGACCCCGGAGAAGGAGGCGGACTGGCGCGAGAAGCTCGTCAGCGACTATCGCGATGGGGCCGACGAGGAGCTGTACTGCATCCCGAGCCAGGGCTCGGGCGCGTGGCTGCCGTCGCCCCTGATCGAGGCGCGCATGGTGGATGCGCCGATCCTGCGGCTGTCGTTCCCCGAGTCGTTCGCCCTGGAACCGGAGCACATCCGCAAGGCGACGGTGCAGCGCTGGATCGAGGAGGAGCTGCTGCCCGTCATGCGGGCGACGCTCGATCCGACGCTGATGACCGGGTTCGGCATGGACGTCGGCCGTCACCGCGACCTCACGGTGATGTGCCCGATGCAGATCAGCCGGCTGATGCGCCGCGTGGTGCCGTTCATGGTCGAGCTGCAGCGCGTGCCCTTCCAGCAGCAGGAGCAGATCCGCGACGCCCTCGTCGCTGGCCTGCCGCGCTTCATCGGCGGCCGGACGGACGCCACCGGCATCGGCGCCAGCCTCGCCGAGAGCGGCATGCAGAAATTCGGGCAGCGCATGGTCGAGGTGAAGTTCTCGACCGAATGGTACCGGGTCGAGATGCCGCCGGTTAAAGCGGCCTTTGAAGACGACATGATCGCCGTTCCGAAGGATGCCGAGGTGTCGGCGGACCTGCGCGCCTTCAAGGTCATCAAGGGCATCGCGACCTTGCCCGCCCTGCGTACCACCACGGCCACGGGCGGCACGCGGCACGGCGACGCCGGCATCGCCATCGTGCTCGCCTATTCGGCGACGCGCCAGCCGTTCGAGGCCTACGGCTACGAGAGCGCCCAGCCGGGCGCAGACGCGGAGTACGAGCGGCGCCGGCGGCTGCGCCCGGTCGATTCCTATCGCGACAACATGATGCCGGGCCGCAATGACGGCCTTTGGTGAGGTGCGGTGATGGCTGACAAACCCGGGCTGGTCGACTGGACCGGCGTCCCTATCCGCAGTCGGCGCGAACTCGAGCGCGAGGAGGCCGTGCCGAGCGTCACCGGCATCCAGCACAGGTTCGACGAGACCGTCGCCTCCGGCCTGACGCCCGCCCGGCTTGCGTCGTCCCTGCGCGATGCCGCCGCCGGCGACATGTACGACTTCCTGACCCTCGCCGAGGAGATGGAGGAGCGCGAGCTGCACTATCGCTACGTGCTGGAGACCCGGAAGAACGGCGTCACATCGCTCAACGTCCAGGTCGACCCGGCAAGCGAGAACGCCCGCGACGTCGAGATCGCCGACTTCCTGCGCAACGAGCTGGTCGAGACGCCGGCCTTCCAGCAACTGCCCGACATGCTCGTCGACGGTCTCGCCAAGGGCTATTCCGTCGTCGAGATGGTCTGGCGGACGGGCAACCGCTGGGTGCCGGAGCGGTTCATCTGGCGCGACCCGCGCCTGTTCCACTTCGACCGCGAGACCCGGCGCGCGTTTCGCCTGCGCATCCAGGCCGAACCGGACGGCCGGCCGCTCACGCCGCTGAAGTACCTCACGCACGTTCCGCTCCTGAAGATGGGCCTGCCGGCGCGCAACGGGCTCGCGCGCATCGCGGCCTGGGCGTTCATGTTCAAGAGCTTCAGCATGCGGGACTGGGCGCAGTTCCTCGAAGTCTACGGCATGCCGCTGCGCCTCGGGAAATACGGGCCGGGCTCGTCGAAGGACGACCGCGCCGTCCTGCTCGCCGCAGTGCGACGCCTCGGCCGCGATGCCGCCGCCATCGTTCCCGAGGGCATGAACATCGAGTTCGTGGAGCCGAAGGGTTTTTCCGACCGGCCGTTCGAGGGTCACGCGCGTTTCATCGACGAGCAAATGTCGAAGCTGATCATCGGCAAGCCCGGCGACGGCACCGCCTCGTCCCGTGCCGGCGAGGAAACGCTCGACAAGGTCCGCATCGACATCAAGCGCTCCGACACGCGGGATCTGCAGCTGACGCTCATGCAGCAGCTCATCATCCCCGTGGTGCAGCTCAACTTCGGGCCGCAGGTGGCCTATCCCAAGGTGCACTTCCCGATCCCCGAGCGGAAGGATTTGCAGGTCTGGTCGAATGCGGTGACCTCGCTCGTCGACCGGGGGCTCGAAGTCGAGCAGTCTCAGGTCTACGACGTGCTCGGCCTCAAGGAGCCGGCCAAGGGCGCCAAGCTGCTCACGGCCGGACAGGCTCGCGCTGCCCCGCAGGTGCCGGTTGAGAAGGCCAGCGCCATAGGGGGCGCGGGAGCGCGCCCGTCTGTGGATGGGGACGCCCCGCCCGGGCGCGGGGCTATGCCGTCCCGCTACCGTCTCGATCCGCGCGTGTGCCCGGCCTGTGGCCCGGCGCGGCTGCAGGCGGACGGCGGTGAGGACCAGGACGAGATCGACGCGCTCGTCGCGGCCGAGCTGGACGGTTGGCGCCCGGTCATGGATCCGATCCTGCAGGCTGTCCGCGCGGCGGCCGAGGACGCGCGCGACTATGACGAGTTCCTCGCCTCCCTCGACCGGCTTGACGGGCAGCTGCCGGTAGACGGGCTCGCCCGCCGGATCGCGGTCCTGAACATGATCGGCAGGGGGCGCGGCGATGCGGGAGAGGAGTGAGGGGCGCAGCGCCGCCGTTAAAGGGGTTTTGAAGCCCCTGGGGGCGCCTCTTCGGGCCGGCGCGCCCATCGGGCCGTCCCGGAAGTCCTCGCGCGCCGGTGGGCGCCTGTCCGGCGGGGCCGCTCATGTCGCTTGACGACCTGTTCAACCAGACGCCGAAGGAGGTCGTCGAGTATTTCGACCGGCGACCTTCGCGGCCGTCGTTTCGGTGGTCCGAGTGGTCGCCGCGCGAGCACGCCCTCGGCTATACCGTTGCCCGCACGGCCGGCTTCGACGTCCTGGACGATATCAGGGCGGCCACGCGGCAGGCTGTGGTCGACCGCATCCCCTTCGAGCAGTTCCGTGCGCAGCTCGAGCCGACGTTGCGCGCCAAGGGCTGGTGGGGCGAAAGGCGCGTGCGCGATCCACGCACCGGGCAACTGGTGAAGGCGCAGCTCGGTTCGGTGCGGCGCCTGTCCCTCATCTACGACGCCAACATCCGCTCGGCCGAGGCGGCGGGCGACTGGATCCGCATCCAGCGCACCAAGGACGTGCTGCCGTATCTCGAATACATGACCTCGTTGTCGGAGCGGAAGCGACCGCTGCACCTCTCGTGGGTCGGCACCACGCTGCCGGTCGATGACAGCTGGTGGGCCACGCACTACCCGCCCAACGGCTGGCGCTGCAAATGCCGGGTCCGAAGCCGGGCCGCGCCGCGCGAAGGCGCCTCGACCGAGCGCCCGCCAATCAATCTCCAGCCTTGGACCAATCCCGCCACCGGAGAGTCGCGCCTTGTCCCGGCCGGTATCGATCCCGGCTGGGAGAGCAACCCCGGCCGGACGCGCGAGCGCATGGCGAGCCGCCGCCTTGTCGACCGGCTCGACCGTATGGGCGACGAGGCCCGGCGCGAGACGATCCGGCACCTGCGGGCGGATCCGGTTTTTCGCTATGTCACGGAGAACGGTGCAGGGTTTGACCATGGACGCCGGTTCGAGCCTGATCAGGCGCCGGCCGGGCGGCTGCGCTGGCCGGTGGCCGCGCTCGGCGACGAGCTGGCGGCGATGCTCGGCACGAAGAGCCGCACCCTCACGTTGAGCGTGGCCGACGCGGCGAAGATCCGTGAGAAGCATCCCGAGACGACAGCCTTCTGGCCGATCGTGCAGGAGGCCATCGACAATCCGGACGTTGTGGTGACCGGCCCGAAGCTGGTGCTGTGGCGTCGCGTTGCCGGCATCCCGTGGAAGATCGCCTTGAAGGCGAGCGCTTCGGGCGAGCTCTTCCTCAACAGCGTTTACCGCGGTCGCGAAGATGCCTTTCAGAAGGCTCTGAAAGCGGCGGGGAAAGAGGGATAAGCGGTCGGTAGGTCGGCACCCCTACACGTCACCTGGACGGCACTCCATGGCTCGACCGCTTCGGAAAGGTAACATCGGCCGAACCGGATAGCAAACGCCCCGGACGTGCGTCCGGGGCCTTGTGTTCCGCCAGCTTCGCCATGGTGCCCTCATGCCGAAGCGAACTGCAACCCCCCGTGACGAAATTCTCCCGGCCGACCTGATCGCCGGCGGCGTGGCCTTCGAGGTTGTCACCGCCGCCGCGGACGGCGAGGTCACGCTGCCGGAGTGGATCCAGCTCACGCCGCGCGGTCGCGTCACGGCGCGGGACGGACGGGTCTTTGCGTTCGATCCCGAGCGGCTGGCCGCCGGCTTCACGGCGGGCGGGCTGAAGCTGCCGATCGACTTCGACCACGAGACCGAGTTCACGATGATGCTCGGCGCGAAGCCGGCGCGTGGCTGGATCGTCGCCGTCGAGGCACGCCCCGAGGGGTTGTTCGGCCGTGTCGAATGGCTGCCGGATGCCGTCGAGGCGCTCCAGGCACGCCGTTATCGCTACATCTCACCCACCTTCTGGCGCGAGGAGGACGGCATGACGGCCCGTCTCCTCAAGGGCGCCGCCCTCGTCACCTCGCCGGCGCTCGGCATGCCGGCCGTCGCATCCGCTCATCTGGAGGACCCAATGCTGAAAGAGCTGCTGGCGGCGCTCGGCCTCGCCGACACCGCGACCCTCGACGATGCCAAGGGCGCCATCGCGCGCCTGTCGGCCATCGATCCCGACAAGTACGTGCCCAAGGAACAGCACGAGGCGACGGCGGCGGCGCTGGCCCAGGCGCAGGCAACCATCGCGGCCGCCAGGGATGCCGCCGAGGCGGCCCGCTGCTCGTCCCTGGTCGACGAGGCCGTCACGGCCGGCAAGATCGCCCCCGCCGCCCGCGACCACTATGTCGCCCTCGCCAGAGCGAACTACGACGCCACGAAGGCGGCCATCGACGCGATGCCCGTGGTCGTTCCGCCCGGCGTGGATCCCGCGACCGCGACGGCCGATCCCAGCACCGGCGCCGCGGGCCAGCTCAGCGACGCCGAGAAGGAGATCGCCGCCAAGCTCGGCATCGAGCCTGCCGCGTTCCTCGCTGCCCGCCGCGTCTGACGCCGCGACCATCCGCAACCGGAGCCTGCCCCGATGCCCCTCGCCAAACCCCGCAACACCATCACGCGTGCGCCTGATCTTCTGGTCATCCCTGTCGCCGCAGCCACGGTCATCCAGCAAGGCGCCCTCGTGTGCGTCGACGGCGGCCATGCGGTCCCCGGCGCCACCGCCGCGGAGCTGACGGCGGCCGGCCGGGCCGAGGAAACCGTCGACAACAGCGACGGTGCCGCGGGCGCCAAGGCGATCACCATTCGCCGCGGCGTCTTCAAATGGAAGAACGCCGCCGCGGATCCCATCGGCCAAGCCGACCTGCTGGCCGACTGCTACGTCGTCGACGACGAGACGGTCGCCAAGACGGACGGGGCGGGCACGCGGTCCAGGGCCGGCAAGGTGCTCGACATCGAGCCCACCGGCGTCTGGGTCGAGACCCTCTGAGCTTCGGCGGGATAGCGCAGCGGTAGCGCGCCGGGCTCATACCCCGGAGGTCGGTGGTTCAAATCCACCTCCCGCAACCACCCTTCATCGTGAGGACGGACCATGGACATCAATTCGGCCAACCTGCGGGCGCTCACGACGGGCTACCGCGCCAACTTTCAGGCGGGCCTCGGCGCAGTGCAGCCCATGTGGGGCCGCTTCGCGACCGAGGTGCCGTCCACCACGTCGGAGGAGCTGTACCCGTGGCTCAACCAGATCCCCGGCATGCGCAAATGGATCGGCGAGCGCCAGATCAAGAACGTTGCCGACTCGAGCTACCGCCTCGTCAACGAGGACTGGGAGGACACGGTCTCGGTCGGGCGCAACTCGATCCTCGACGATCGATATGGCCTCTATCGCCCTCTGATGGGCATGCTCGGCGACGCCGCAGGCCGCCAGCCGGACGAACTGATCTTCAGCCTGTTCAAGCAAGGGTTCACCACCAACTGCTTCGACGGCCAGTTCTTCTTCGACACGGACCATCCGGTTCTCGACGCCAACGGCTCATTCGTTTCCGTCTCGAACGTCCAGGCCGGCACCGCCGAGCCGTGGTTCCTGCTCGACACCCGGAAGGCGCTGAAGCCGCTGATCTTCCAGAACCGGCAGGCGCCGGTGTTCGCAGCGCTCGACAACCCGGATGATCCGAACGTCTTCATGAAGAAGGAGTTCATCTACGGGGCGGACAGCCGCAACACGGGCGGCTTCGGCTTCTGGCAGACGGCCTTCGGCTCGAAGGCCGATCTCACGCCGGCGAACTTCGCCGCCGCCTTCACGGCGATGACGCTCCTCAAGGCGGACTACGGCGCGCCGCTCAGCATCACGCCCGACGTCCTGCTCGTCGGCCCGAGCAACCGCTCGAAGGCGGAGGCCATCGTCAAGAAACAGAACCTCGCGGGCGGCGAGTCGAACCTCGATTACGGCCGCGTCGAGCTGGTCGTGGCGCCCTGGCTCGGCTGATCGCCGGGCCAGCCCTTCCCCGATAGTTCGCAAGGTGACCCGATGAGCGCGAAACCCAACAGCAAGCAGGCTCCGGCGGCCGGCGCCGAGAAGGCGCAAAAGCCCGCCGAGGCCATCGGCCCGACCAAGCCCGAGGGCCTCCATGTGATCGTGTCGGCGGTGGCCAAGGAGGGCCGGCGCCGTGCCGGCATCGACTTCGCCCATGCCGGCACCCCGCTCGCCCTGGACGATCTCACCGAGGCGCAGTGGGAAGCGATCCTGGCCGACCCCCAGCTCACTGTGCGGCCGGCGAAGAACCCCGACCCCGACGAAGACTGAGATCCCGAGCGAAAGGAACCGCGGGCAACGCAGCGGGACAAACCGGAGCGTGAAGGCCGGGCCGCTGGGCGGGAGTTCCGAGTAGGCGCGGCCTCGACGCGGATCGAGCGGACCAAGCCGGGAGAGGAGCGGCCGAGCCGGTGGAAAGCCGGCACCCACCATTGCGGAGGTATTGCGGTGTACGCGAGCCGGCAGGACATCGAGGCGATCTACGGCGCGCGCCACCTTGAGACGCTCGTGCCGGCCGACGTCGACATCGACGTCGCGGTCAGCCGCGCCATCACGGCCGCTGCCGCCATGATCGACCCGTACCTGCGCAAGCGGTACCGGCTGCCGCTTCCGGTCATCCCGGCCATCATCCAGCAGTGCGCCATCGACCTCGCCTGCTGGCAGCTGGCGCCGGCCGCCGACCGCATGTCCGAGGAGATCGAGAAGCGCGCCAAGATCCGCATCGCCTTTTTGACGGCCCTGGCGGACGGCAAGGTCGATATCGCCGAACTCGAGGCGGCGCAGATCTCCATCGGCGGCGGCCCCAACTCGGCCGAGACGGATAGCGGCGCGGCGTTCTTCACGGACGAACGGCGCTGGCCGACCGGCGGGGGGCTGCTGTGAGCGCGCTGACCGTCCGCCTCGACCTCTCCGGCTTCGGCACGATCGAGGCGGTTCTCGCGCGTTTGAACCCGCTTCAAAGCGAGACGCTGCTCGAAGCGCTCGCCCGGCTCATCCGCGAACAAACGGTCGACCGGCTGATCTCGGGCGGGCCGGCACCGGACGGCTCGGCCTGGAAACCGAACGCCGAGCGGCGCACGCCGATTCTCCACCGCACCGGCACGCTCGCCCGCTCCATCGACTACGCCGTCTCGGGCAACGCGGCCATCGTCGGCTCGGGCCTGGTCTATGCGGCCATCCACCAGCACGGCGGCGCCATCAAGCCGCGCTCGGCCGGTGCGCTCGCCTTCCGCATCGGCAACCAGTTCATCATGACCCGCAAGGTCACCATGCCGGCCCGACCCTACATCGGCCTGTCGGTCGAGGATCGCGCCGAGCTGGTCGCCGCGGCCGTCGGCTATCTGCGGAGGCTCTTCCAATGAGCCGCGTGGCCGCACTGCTCACCGCCGTCGCAGGCAAGCTGCGTGCTGCGCGAGACGAGGCGAACAGGCCCGTCTTCACCGAGGTGCGCGTCGAGCTCGACCGCTACGACCTCGCCGACCTGGTCAACGATTCGACACGCGCTCCGACCGCGCGGGTGTGCTTCATGCGCAGCAAACCGGTGAAGCGGGAAGACGGCGGCCTGGACCTCGACGTCTCCGTCGCCATCGTCGTCGTCGCCGGCCGGCAGGGGCGCGCCAACCCCGAGCTGTCGTCGGCCGACCTCGCGGCGCTCGGCCTCCTCGATCGCTGCACGGTCGAGTTGATGTTCGATCCCTATGTCGGGCTCGGCCAGCTGCAAGCCGCCGACATCGGCGACCAACTCGTCGCCGTCTCCGAGCAGAGCAACAAGCACGCCGTCGCGATCGCGCTGCTGGAAACGAAGTGGCGCCTGCTCGACGCCCATATCGCGCGGCCGGCCATCCAGGCGGCGATCGAGACCGGTCGCAATCGGTGGACGCCGGACGGCATCGCCATCGGCGACGGGGAGCCGGAGCCGCCCCGCACGGCGGGAGACGGAACATGAGCGGCGGCGAGCGGGATCTGCGCAAGCGCGTCGCGGCGCTGGAGCGCCGGCTCGGGGCGCTCCTCCTGGTCGGCACGGTCGAGGAGACCAGGGGCGCCCAGGTGAAGGTGCGTTTTGACGACGAAGGCGCCGCCGGCGGGCCGTTCGTCTCGCCGTTCCTCGCCCAGGCGGCCTCGGCCGGCAAGAACGGCCAGGGCGTCTCGCGTTACACCCGCATGGGCAAGGGCGAGCCGGCCATCGTCATGTCGCCCGGCGGGGAGATCGGTGCGCACTCTCGTGTCCTGCCCGGCGGCCACGTCGAGGATTTTCCCTCACCCGGCTCGGCCGAGGAACACGGCGAGATCATCACCATCGGCAACGCCACCATCGCCATCAAGGATGGCGAGATCCAGCTGCAGGTCGCCGACACGGTGTTCGTCGTCACGGCCGAGCGGATCGAGCTGAAGCGGGGCGCCTCCTCCTTCGTGCTCACCGATGCCGCCGTCACGCTCATGGCGCAGCAGTTCCGCGGGGTGAAGGCCTGATGCCGGGGATCGCGGTCAAAGCCCTCGACATCGCCGGCGGCGCCCAGCTCGCCGGCGGGCAGGACTGGTTCTCGGTCGAGGGCCAGCTCGTCGTTCTGCGCGGCGATCCCGTCACGCCGCACCTGCCGCTCGTACCGCTGCACACCGCTCCGATCATGGCGCAGGGATCGCCCTGGATGAGCATCGACGGCGTGCCGGTCTGCCGGGCCGGCCATCTCGCCAACTGCGGCCACGCCACCACCGGGCGGGGCTGGTTCCTGATCGACGAGTGAGGAGAGACGCATGTCCGAGACGAAGCTGTTCCGCACCACGGACAAGGCAGGCTGGTGGGTCGCCGGCCGGAAGATCCCGGCCGAGAAGATCGACGGTGCCGTCCGCCCGAAGGTCGGCCATGAGCTGCGCCTCACCGAGGCGGAGGCGAAATACGAGCTGCTGTCCGGCGTGATCGAGCGGCCGGCGGCGACGCCGACCACGAAGCGCAAGGATTGATCCCGTGCGGGTGGGCATGGATGCGCAGACGGGGAAGCTGCTGACTGGCTGGGATCATTGCGTCCAGTCGATCGGCAAGATCCTCACAACGCGCGTGGGCCAGCGGGTGATGCGCCGCGCCTTCGGCTCGGCCGCGCTCGACCTGCAGGACCGCAATGCCACGCCCATGAACATCATGCGCGTCTACACTGCCATCGCGGCCGCGCTGCGCCAGTGGGAGCCGGGCTTTCGCCTCAGGACGATCCGCCTGATCCGCGCCGGCGCTGATGGCGTCTTCGCCTTCGAGATCACCGGCGTCTTCTATCCGAACGGCCATCTCGGCGATTACAGCACGAGCGAGGAGCGCGAGGTGGCGCTTGCCGCCGATACGGGCCTGCGCCTCGTGAGGGAGGCGGCCTGATGGGCATCACCGCCATCGACCTTGCCGCCCTCCCGCCGCCCCAGGCGATCGATGAGCTCGAGTTCGAGATGCTCCTCGACGCGGCGACGCAGGAGTTCACGCGCCGCTGGGAGGAACTGCGGCTCGCCAAGCCCGAGCTGCCCTCGGTCAACACGGTCCTGCTCGAGTCGGAGCCGGTCACGATCGCGCTCCAGACCGGCGCCTATCGCGAGCTGCTCGTGCGCCAGCGCATCAACGAGGCGGTGCGGGCGAGCCTGCTCGCTTTTGCGAAGGGCTCCGATCTCGACCATCTCGCCGCTTTCTATGACGTCGTTCGGCTTCCGGGCGAGCTGGACGATCGCCTTCGCCTGCGCGTCATTCTCGCCATCCAGGGCCGCTCGACCGGTGGCACCGCGCCTCGCTATCGGGGCGTCGCCCTGGCCGCGTCCCTGCGCGTGGCGGATGCCCGCGTCTATCGGGTCGGCCGGGATCCGACCATCTTCGTCGCCGTCTACGCTGCCGACAACAGCGGCGTCGCCGATGCCGCGCTTCTTGCGCAGGTCTCGGCCGCGTTGAACGACGACGAGGTGAGGCTGATCAACGACACGATCGTCGTGCGCTCCGCCATCTTCAACGTCGTCGACATCGTGGCCGACGTCTGGTTGCTGCCTGATACGCCCGACACGGTGCTCGGCACCCTGTCGGCATCCCTGCGCGAAGCATGGATGACGGAGACCGGGCTCGGCTTCGACCTGACGCTCGCCTGGGCGACAGCACGTCTCATGCGCACCGGTGTCTACAAGGTGCAGCTCCTGCAGCCCGGCGCCGACGTGCGGGCCGAGCCGCACGAGGCGCTCGCCATCGGGCAGATCCAGCTCAACAACCGGGGGCGCGACTACTGATGGAGCTGCCCCACCTTCAGCCGGACAGCTCGACCCCGCTGGAGCGTACGCTCTCGGCATCGACGGACGTTTATGAGCGGGTCGGGGCCAATGTAACAGCCATGCGGCGGCTGAAGCTCGGCAACCCGCCACCGAGCTGGCTGCCGTTCCTCGTCTACGAATACGGGCTCGGCGAGCTGCAGCCCTATGTTCCGAACCTGTACGAGCTGATCGACGAAGGCATCGACTGGCAGCGGGTCCGCGGCACGCCGGCCTCCGTATTCCGGGCGCTCGGCTGGCTCGGATACAGCGCGGCTCTCGACGAGGCGCCGCCGCGCCGGCGCTTCTGGAACGTGCTGCAGATCGCGCTCGAGCGGGTGCGGGACAACGAAGCGGACCTTATCCGTATCGACGGCGTCACCACGCTCTCCCTGCCGAAGCGCTCCACGTTCTGGCGCGGCTATCACGGCTACGACGTCCGGGCGCTGGAATGGGGCCGCACGCGCTGGGGGCAGACGCTCTGGAGCGCCTATTCGGGTGCTCGCATCCCGCAGTCGGACGTCAAATGGTCGTTCGGCCGGCCCTACGACATCGACCACGCCATGACCCAGGCCGAGCTGCAGGCGCTCGGCGTCTGGATCGAGCCGACGGGCGAGATCGAGCTGGGCTGGGACGATATCCCATGGCCCGATGCGCCCTGGACCTCGGACGCCGAACACGCACGCTCCGTCGCCATGCTGGCGGCCGTACCGGCCGGCACCGCCTGGGCCGTATTCCGCGACGCGGACGGCGCCGTCATCGGCTATCGCCGGGCGCGCGCTCGCTGGCCCGTGCGGCCGGCACCCGGCGGCATCTATGCCATCGGCAGCAACCGATATGCGGTCGAGCTTTCCGGTGCCACGCGCCTCTATGTCGAGGCCATGACCGATTTCGGCGACGGCTTTGGCTCGACGGCATTCAGCGTCGGCTTCGTTCTCTCGGCTGTCCCCGCGGCCGGCTTTGCGCCCGGCGCCCGGTGGCTGCCGGCAGGCGGCATCGTCCCGGCCGGGCCGGTGGTCGCCGAAACCCCTGTCTCCATCGAATTCGGCCGCACCGTGCGCGAGCGCGTGCGGGCCGTCCTGCGCTTCTGAGGAGCGACCATGTCCCACGAGCATCCTTCCGGTGTCCCCGGCGCCTACGACAGGTCGGCGGACCATCCCGATTGGGCGCGCGTGGTCATGCGCGAGGACCGCATCGCCCAGGCGGCGGAGATCAACGAGATCCAGTCGCTCGGCGAGCGCCGCGTGCGCCGCATCGGCAACCTCATCGCCAAGGACGGGGACCGCCAGGAGGGGGCCGATATCATCGTCGATACCGAGGCCGGCACCGTCTCGCTCACCGCCGGCCGCATCTATGTCGCCGGCGATGTGCGTCCCGTCGAGGCGGCGGTCCTCACCGACGTGCCGATGACCGGCGAGGTGCGCGTCGGCGTGCGCCTGATTGGCACGGTTGTCACCGAGGACGATGAGCCGTCGCTGGTCGGCCTGCATCCGGGCACCGAGGGCGAGGGCGAGCCCGGCGCCGCGCGCGTCGCCGAGCACCTCGTGTGGGCGCTTGCCGATGACGAGCAGCCCGGCGAATTCATCTCGGTCTACGTGCTGCGCGACGGCACCGTCATCGACCAGATGCCGCCGCCGGCGCTCACCGGCGTCATCCAGCAGATCGCCCGCTACGACTACGACGCCCTCGGGCACTACATCGTCGACGGCTGCGAGGTGACGCCGCTCGGCCGCATCGGCACGGATCAGGTCTATTCGATCGCGGCCGGCACGGCCAACATCAGCGGCTTCAAGCGGATCAGGGAGACGGCGCTGCGCTATGCCGTGCCCGAGGATCCCGACCTCGAGCCGATCGCGGCCGAGCCGCACACATTCACCGGCCCGACCGGCGGCTCTTCCATCGTCGCGGTGTCGCGTCCGCCGATCGCGGCCGTCACCTCGGCCATCGTCGTCAAGCGCGTGACGGAGACGCTCGTGCGCGGCCCGGTGGCCGGCGGCACGGATCCGCTGCAGTTCCCGGCGGTCGTGGAGATCGAGAGCGTCGTGCAGGGCGGAACGACCTTCGCGTCGTCCACCTATGCCCTTGCCGGTGATGGCGTCTCCTGGGCGCCCGGCGGTGCCGAGCCCGCGCCCGGCTCGTCCTATCAGGTCACCTACCTCTACAACGTCGCCGTCGTGCCGGACAACGTGACCGACCGCGAGGTGACCGTCTCGGGTGGCGTACAGGGCCGGCCGGTGCTCGTCTCCTACACCTCCAAGGTGCCGAGGATCGACCTCATCTGCATGGACGTCATGGGCCGCGCGGCCTACGTGCGCGGCATCAGCGCCCGCAACGGCGGCCTGCCTCCGATCGCACCGACCTCGCTGCTCAAGCTCGCCGAGGTGCACCACAACTGGTTCGGCGCGCCGACCGTCATCAACAACGGCACGCGCAACTATACCTTCGACCAGCAGCGGCGCCTGTTCGGCCGGCTGATCGACGTGCTGGAGACCTTCGACCGCTCCGAGGCCGAGCGCGACATCCTCGCCCGCGAGCCGGTCGCCAAGCGCGGCATCTTCACGGATGCGTTCGTCGACGACTTCTACCGCGACCAGGGCGCCGTGCAGACGGCCGCCATCAACCGCGGTGTGCTGCAGCTCGCCATCGACAATGTGCTGATGCAGCGGGCCGGCTCGGCGATCGAGACCCTGCCGTGGGCGGAGGAGGTGATCGTCAGCCAGCCGCTGCGCACCTCGTCGATGAAGATCAACCCGTACATGAACTTCACCGCCATGCCGGCCGCCCTCGTGCTGGAGCCGGCGGCGGATTTCTGGACGGAGGTGCAGACGCAGTGGACCTCGCCGGTGACGCGTGAGTTCACCGCCGCGCCCGACACGCCACCCGGCTCCACCACGATCAACGAGGTGGTGGAGATCCAGCGCACGCAAGCCGAGTTCCTGCGCCAGATCCCCATCCAGGCGACGATCGAGGGCTTCTCGCCCAACGAGAACCTGTCGAAGCTCGACTTCGACGGCGTCGACGTGAAGCCGCCCGGTACGCAGACGACCGGCCCGGACGGGCGGCTCATAGTCTCGTTCCAGATCCCGGCCAACATGCCGGCCGGTCGCCGCATGGTGCGCGCCGAGGGCGCCGCCGGCGGCTTCGCCCAAGCCATCTTCGTCGGCGAGGGCACGGTCGACATCAACACCATGCGCCGCGTCACGCTGGTGGCGCGGGCGGCGCCCGATCCGGTGCAGATCACCAACATCACCGTGGTCAACCAGATCACCAACGTGGTGATCCGCCAGCCCGAGGCACAGCAGCAGCAGGGGGCCGATCAGTCGAGCGGCGAAGGCGGCTCGTCGGATCCGCTGGCGCAGCCCTTCACATTGCCCGAGCCGCGGCACATCGCGGGGATCAACTTCCGCTTCACCGCGATCGGCAACCGGGCTAACGGCGTGCGCGTGCAGCTCTCCACGGTCCTCAACGGCTATCCGACCAATGAGGTGCTCGCCGAGGCCTTCGTCAACATGCAGACGGTCGAGGTGGGCGAGTTGGTGGAAGCGCGCTTCCGCACACCCGTCTTCCTGCCGGCCGACCGCCAGTTCTGCTTTGTCGTCCTGACGGCGGATGCCGACCATGCCGTAGCGATCGCCCGGCTCGGCGACGTCGATCCGCTCACCCAGCAGCGCGTCTCGTCGCACCCGTACACCGTCGCGCCGTTGTTCTCATCGGTGAACCGCCTCGCCTGGACGGCGCACCAGGACACGGCGATGCACTTCGAGCTGGTCGCGGCAAAGTTCACCGCCACGAGCCGCACGATCGACCTGTGGACCGGCGAGTTCCAGCAGATCAGCGACGTCCTCGTACGCGGCACGGTCGACATCCCGAGCGACGCCGCCCGGTTCCGCTACGAGCTCGTCAGCGGCTCGACCGTGATTGCGCTGGCGCCTGGGCAGGGGGTCGCGTTCAGCGAGTTCGTGACGGGCGAGGTCACGCTCCGGGCCGTGCTGACCGGCACGGCCAAGGTGGCGCCGATCCTCTATCCGGGCACGACGCTCGTCGGCGGGCGCATCCGCCCCTCCGGCACCTACATCACCCGCGCATTCGACATGGGCAATGCGGTGCGCGTCGCGGCCCTGTTCGCGGCGCGGCTACCGGCCGGCTCGGCGGTCGCGGTCCACGTGGACGGCACCGACAACAACTGGCAACCGCTCTCGGCGGCCGGCGCCGGCGTCCTCGGCGGTGGCTGGACCGAGCCTCGCTATGAGCGGACCAACTTCACCGCCCAGCAAGGGCGCATCCGCATCACGCTGACAGGCAGCCCCGGCGCCCGCCCGTCCATCGCCCGCCTGCGCGCCTATTCGGTCTGAGGGTCACATGGCAGACGTCATCGACAACCGCACGCAGAGCCGCAACTACGCACTGCCGGACCAGAGCAACAAGCTCCGGGATGATGTGGTGCGGCTCATCGAGGCGCTGTCGCAGATCGACGGCGACGTCGGCGCGCTTATCGCGGCCGTGCTCGGCAAGGCTCCATTGGAGCACGAGCACCAGATCGAGCACATCGTCGGTCTCGTGACGGCGTTGCAGGGCAAGGCGGCCTCCGATCACTCGCACCAGCTCGGCGCCCTGCAAGGGGTTGACCTTCAACAGGCCGCCAACGGCATGTTCTTCAAGCTGGTCGGTGGCGTGTGGGTGCCGGCCCAAATCGCCGCCGGCGACATCCGCTCCGGCACCATCGAGGACGCGCGGTTCCCGTCCCACCTGCAGGCGGAGAATGTCGCGGCGATCATCAACGGGCTTGCTGGCAAGCTCGACGTCGCCGGCGGCGCGATCACCGGCAATCTGGCGGTCGGGGGAGAATTCACCTACGGCAAGGCCAAGGCGATCTCGGGCACCGACCTCGATGCTCTGACGACGCCCGGCTTCTACGACGGCAGCAATCTCGCAAATGGGCCAACCGGCGCAGGCAGCAGCACCTGGTACTACGTACAGGTTCAGCGGCACAGCAATTCGGGCCTCTACGTCGAGCAGATCGCGACCGCCCTCAATCACAGCAACGGGGCGAGCTGGAAGCGCCTTTGCATCAACGGCGCCTGGCAGCCGTGGCGGCAGATGTGGGACGCCCAGACTTTCGACCCGGCGTCCAAGCTCAACACCTCGGGCGGCAGTCTGTCCGGGCCGCTGCTCGCCACTGACCGGCTGGCCGCCCGAGCGGCGACCAACGGCAACGCGCATGTCTGGCTGCAGGATCCTGCCGGCAACAACCGCGCGCTGTTCTATTGGGATCGCAACACCGGCGATGCGCACCTGCGGGTCTATGTCGACGATGGCAACGGGACCGCAGTCCCTGCGGGCACGATTTCGCTTCGCGCCAACGGCACGGTCGACTTCAACGGCAACACCATCTGGCACGCCGGTCACAAGGCGACTGCGGCCCAGTTCCGCGCGGGCACGGCCAATACGGTCCTGACCTCAGACGGCGTCTGGGCGGCGGCCGGCTACGTCGGCCTGTCCGGCGCCGGGGGCTCGACGCTCGCGGCGGGCACCTACGCGCCGAATTTCGGCGCAGGCCTCAACTTCCACAACGTGCTCGGCGGCAACATCACGATCGGCAACCCGACGAATGCCAAGGCAGGCCAGACCGGCCTGATCGTCCTTCAGCAGGACACGACAGGCGGCAGGACGGTGGCGTTCGGATCGGCATGGCGCTTCGCCAACGGGAATGCCCCAAGCATGAACACCGGCGCCAGCCGGACCAACGTCGTCGCCTATCAGGTCCTGCACAGCGGGTTCGTGATCGGCTCCAGCATCGCGGGGCTGGTGTAATGATCCCCGGTCTCGTCAATGCCCTCCTCATCGGCGGCAGCGTCGTGCCGGGCTCGGCGGATTACGCCTCGCCGGGCACCTATCAGTTCGTGGTCCCGAACTACAATACCCTACGCCGTCGCGTGTGGGGCGGCGGAGCGTCGGGCGGCGTCCAGCGGTCGGGCGAGGGCTATGCCGGTGTGGACGGGCAGCCCTCCTCGGCGGGCAGCGTCACTGCCGGCGGGGGTCAGCGCGGCTGGCTCAGCTCCGGCGGGCAGTTTGGCGCAGGCGGTGCGGGTGGCGCGGGCATGACCCAGAACGGCAATCCTGGCGGCTCCGGCGTGCCCTATGGCGGCGGCTCCGGCGGAAGCGCGCCGTTCGGCGGCGCCGGATCGGCGGGCATGTCGGGACACGGCCAGTGGTCGGGCAACGCCGGCTCTCCCGGCGGCGGCTCGGGTGGCGCAAACGGCTACAACACGTATTCCGGACCCGGTGGCGGTGGCTCTGGCGGCTATTCGGACATTACGGTCACGGCCGGACAGCCCGGCGCGCCCGTCCCCGGCGAAACCATGCAGGTCACGGTGGGTTCGGGCGGGTCGCCGGTCTACACCTCATTTGAGGGGACGGGCTGGGGTGGCCACGGCCGTGTGTTGATCGATTGGAGCTGACGATGGCGCTTGCGATCTTGAAGAACGGCGTGTGGGAACGCTGGGACGGCTGGCTCGACGAAGCCCAGCACAACACGCTCGACGTTGAGCGCTGTTGGTCGACGGCCGAGTTGGCGGACGCCGGCCTCGCCGTGATCCAGCCGGCGATCATCCCGCCCGGCAAGGTCCCCGTCGGCGAGGCCGTCCTGGTCGACGACGACGGCGTGCCGCGCGAGAGCTATCAGCTCGAAGACGTTCCGCAGCCAGAGCCGAGCCTTGCCGAGTATGCCGCCATGCGTCGCTGGGAAGCCGAGGTTGGTGGCACAACCTGGTCGGGCTGGTCGGTCCACACAGACCGGGAAAGCCAGGGCAAGATCGTTGCCGAGGTGCTCGCGATCGAGCGCGGCGAGCGCCAGGATGGCGACGCGTGGAAGTTCGCCGATGGCGAGTTCCGGGCGCTCACGAATGCCGACATGGAGGCGCTGGCGCTGGCGGTGCGGACCCATATCCGCGACGCGTTCGCGATCGAGGCACAGGTCCTGGCGGACATCACGGCAGGGGCAATCACCACCACCGCGCAGATTGATGCTGCTTTTGCGAACGGCGGTTCATGACAGCGGCTATCTCATGCCCGATCGTCAGCAGGGGATGCGGCCGAATCCGGGGCGAGACTGTTCTGCACCGGTAGCGGCATCAACGTAGAAAGGTGGCGGCGCAGAGCATCCGCTGCATCGCTGGCCACCTTTCGCAGTTCGGCAACGTGATCCCCTTTTTTTGTGCTCAGACTGTTGGCCGCCGCGGCCAGCCGCTCGCACTCGCGGAGGACGTTGTCTCTCAGATCGAGAGCCGCGCCGTCCGGTTGCACGCGGGACATCGCGTTCTCTAAATGCATCCTGGCACTATTCAGGAGCCTGCTGCCGCCGCCCATGGGCATCATGTAGATTTCGGTCTTCAGCAGATTGAGGTCCGAATCCGACGGACATTCAGGCATAGTACCTCCTAGCGGGACCCGCGCGCTGCGGGGTGTCTGCCGGAGAACGGCCCAACCGACCCGGGAGTTCCAAGCATTCAGTCCAGTTGGGCCGCTGTGTCAAGCTCCACCTGCGTCAGCGGACGGCCTCGCCGTTGCGCCTTCGAAAAAAGGCCCCGGACGCGCGTCCGGGGCCTTGCAGTTTGGCTGTCTCCCTACCGTTCCCGTCGATCAGTCCGCTGTCAAGCACCTGTCGATCGAGGGACGATATGCCCATCTCCGAATATTTCCACGGCACGCGCGTCTTCCAGGCGGGTCAGACGACGCGGCCCGTCTCCGTCAACGAGTATTCCACGCTCGGCGCTGTCGTGGTGGCGCCAGCCGCAGACCCGGAGAAGTTCCCGCTCAACGTGGTGACGACCATGTTCACCAACGACACCGAGATGCGCACGGCGCTCGGCGCCGGCGGCAACGTCGACGCGGTGCTCGATGCTGTCGACGACCAGGGCGTCGTCGCCGAACTGCAGGTCGTGCGCGTGGCCGAGGGCGACGGGGCGAACGACCAGGACAAGCTGGAAGCGACCATCGCGAACATCGTCGGCTCGGGCGCCAACAACTCGGGCGTCCATGCCTTCAAAGAGGCTTCGAAGCCCGCGAAACTCGTCTTCGTGCCGGGCTACACCAGTCAGCGCCTGGGCAATGCCAAGAACCCGGTGGCGGCCGAGTTGACGGGCATCTGCAACCGCCTGCGCGGCATCAAGATCCTCGATACGCCGGACACGTCGAGGGAGGCGGCCGACACCTATCGCTCCGACTTCGCCGACGACAAGCGGGCGTACCTCTTTCACCCGTCCGTCAAGGTTCTGGCCGGTACGCAGATCATCAACCAGCCGGGCTCCGGCCGCGTCGCGGGGCTGTTCGTCAAGCGCGACCGGGAGATCGGCGGGCCGTGGGAAAGTCCGTCCAACCAGACGATCGGCGGCATCCTCGGCCCGTCGCGGCCGATCAGCTACTACACCGGCGAGCCGGACAGCGAGGCCAACTGGCTCAACGAGAAGCGCATCGCCACGATCCGCGCCGGCTCGATCCTGTGGGGCAACGAGACCTGCGCGCAGGATCCGCTCGACCGCTTCGTCAACGTGGTGCGCACGACGGACGCCATCGACGACGCCGTCATCAACGCCTTCTACTGGGCGCTCGACCGCAACCTGTCGGTGCCGCTCGCCGTCGCCGTTATCCAGTCGCTCGACAACTTCCTCGACGAGCTGAAGGCGGCCGGCGCGATCCTTGGCGGTAGGGCGTGGTTCGAGCGTGACCTCAACAGCAACGAGGGACTCGCCTCGGGTATCCTGCGCGTCGAGTACGACCGTGAGCCCGCCGCGCCGCTGCAGGATCTGCAGTTCGGCGCCCGCCGCAACCTCACCTACTACGCCGAGCTGGCCAACGGCATCCTGCAGACGCTGGAGCGGCAGGCGGCCTGACGGCGCGGGCAACGGAGACCTCCCATGGCGAAGCTTCCCTTCCTCATCCTGCGCGCGGCCAACCTTCTGGCCGAGGACGCCAACGGGCAGACGCTCAACGGTCATCTCGTGCTCGGCCGCACCAAATTGCCCGTGCAGCGCGAGACCTACGAGGCGTTCACGCCGGCCGGCGCCAATGGTGCCATCGAGATCGCCACCTCGCGCGAGCCCTGCGCGGTGCCGTTCAAGATGCAGGGCCTGCAGCCGGAGATGCTGGCGCTGTTCCAGACGCCCTTCGGCGTCCGGCGCAAGTTCACCATCCTCGGCGCCCTGGTCAACGAATACGCCACGTCGGCGACTGATCGCGAGGTACAGGTTACGGCGACCATGTACGGCCGCCTCAACGCGGAGACCGACGAGACCGAGGGCGGCGGCTTCGCCGGGACGGAATACGAGATCAAGTCGATCTCGAAATACGTCCTCACCATCGGCACGCGCGAGATCTGCCGGTGGAACGTCGAGCTGGGCGGCTGGGTCGACGGCGACGGGCAGGCCCAGCGCATCGCCAACATGATCGGGGCGAACCTCTGATGGCCGAGGACGATCTGACGCCCGTGAAGCCACCGCCGGGCTTCCCCGGTGCAACGCCCCAGCCGGCCGCACGCATCGCGCCGGCCGGGCCAGTCGTGGCGCCGGCGGATCCCGATCGCTGGTCGACCGTGGTGCCGCTGGACTATCCGCTCCTGGTCGATGGCGAACGGCTCGATCAGCTCACCGTGCGGGCGCTGTCGGGCATCCAGTTCATGGGCATCATCGTCGATTCGGGCGGCGACGAGGATGCCCTGCTCGATCTCGCCCGCGCGGCCATGGCCGGCGTGCACCCGGCCGTCGTCGCCGGGCTGCGCGACGACGACTACCTGCGCTTCGTGGCGGCCTGCCGCCCTTTCTTGCCGCGCCAGCTACGGGACGACCCGGACCTCGCCGACGTCGTGGCGCTGGCGGACGAAGCGATGGGCGAGACCGGAACCGAGGCCTGACGGCGTTCCCGGCCTTCGTCGCCGAGGTGGCGCATGTGCTGATGACGCCTCTGCCCGCCGTCCTCGCCATGCGCGTGCCCGAGATCCTCATGTGGCACCACGAGGCCGCCCTGGTGACGCTCGGGGAGGAGGACTGACATGTCCAACATGCGCGTCAAGCTCTTCCTGGAGCTGGTGAACAAGCTGGCCGGCCCGGCCAAGCGGGCGCAGCGGGATCTTCAGGGGGTGAAGAAGAAGGCCGACCGCCTCGGCAAGACGCGCGGCGGCGAGCAGCTGGAGCGCGGGCTCAAGCGTGCCGGCAACGAGTCGCTCCGCACGAAGCGCGAGGTCGCAGGCGTCGTCGCCGAGGCGAAGAAGCTGAACAACACGCGCGCGGGCAAGCGGCTGGCGGACGATCTCCGCAAGGCCGGCAAGGAGGCAGCGCGGACCCGTCAGGAGCTGGACAAGCTCAACAAGCGCCAACCCCGCAACCAACGGCAGTCGGGGGCGCCGAGACATGCGTCGGCAGCAGCCGTGGAGGAGCCGCCCGGCATCATCGCCGGAGGGCGCGGCGTTTTGGCCGCGGCAGGCGGCGTTTACGCCGCACGGCTCGCCACGGGTGCCACCGTCGGCCAGTCCATCTCTTTCGAGAAGGCAATGGCCGAGGTCCGCAAGAAGCTCGATGGCATGGACGATCCCGCCGAGTTGGCGAAGATCGAAAAGCTGATCGTCAACGCAGCGATCGCCTATGGGCGTTCCCGCGAGGAGATCGCCGGACTCGTTGCTGAAGCGGGCGCCACCGGCGTGTCCAAGGAGGACATGCCGGAGTTCCTTCGAATCACCATGGCCGCAGCCACGGCCTGGGATGCGCCGGCCGACCAGACGTCGCAGGCGCTCGCAAAGATCCGCGCTGCCACCCAATGGACAAACCAAGAGCTGGAGCAGTTCGTCGACAAGGTGAACGCCCTTTCCGACTCCGGATCGGCGAAGGAAATGGACGTGGTCGAGATGTTCCAGCGCGCCGGAGCGGCTGCGAAAGCGGCCGGCGTCGAGTTCGACACCTCGCTCGCGTTTCTGACTGCGATGAACAACGTTGCGATCGTACCCGAGGTTGCTTCGCGGGGATTCGCTGCCTTCGCATCGACGCTTCGGACAGCACGTTCGGGCGGCAAGAAGAGAGTGGGCCAAGGCCTGAAGATGCTTGGGCTTTCCAGCGGACAGGTCGAGAAGGGCATGCGAACGGACGCCCTCAAGACCATGCTCGACGTGCTGGAGCGGCTGCAGAAGCATCCGGATCAGGCATCGGCTGCGATCAAGATCTTTGGCGAGGAGTGGTGGGACGAGATAGCTCGTGCCGGTCAGGCGCTGCCTGAGATCATGAAGAACCTTGAAATCCTCAAATCGCCGGCGAATTGGCAAGGCTCGGCACAGAAGAACCTCAACATCGAGCTAGGGACCACCGCCAATCACCTCGAACGCCTGAAAACGCTGGCCACGGAAGTCGGCGACCGCTTGGGGCGCTGGGCGCTGCCCGGCATCAATGAGCAGGTCCAGGAGCTGATCGACCTCATGGGCCGTGTCGACGAGCGCGGCACGTTCCTCCAGCGGCTCATGACCAAGATCGACACCTATTACCGCGAGCGGGCGCGGCTCGAAGGGCGAATGGGCGAGAACGGCCTCATCCAGATCGAGCCCGCCGCGAACCTCGGTGCAGGCGGCAACATCGAGAAAAAGCTTGAGGAAAGCCTGCCCTGGCTGAGCGGGCGGAAGTGGAACGAGTGGCTCAATGACTGGGTCGGCGGCTCGGCCGAGGATGCCGAGGCGAAGGCCAAGGCCTCGGCCGAGGCCGATCACGCCTATGACAGCCGCTTCCGCAACCGCAACGCCGTGCTGGCGCAGATCCACGAGCGCGAGCGGCGCCGCCGTGCCGCCTTCGACAAGCTGCAGGGGAACAGCACGCTGCATTTCGGCCCGTCCGGCCCCCTCGGCCGGGAGAGCCGTGGCATCGCACCGATCGGTGCCGGCCATTGGCCTGGCCTCGACATCAAGCTGGGCTCCACCATCACCCAGCAGCTGCAGGAAGCGGCCGACAGTGCCGTCGAGACCGGGGCCACCATCCGCTCGACGCTCGCCGGCACCAATCTCGCCCCGGCCGGGCAGGCGATGATGTCGACGCTCGCTGCCGGCATCCGGGCCGGCGGGGCACAGGCGGTTGCCGAGGCAGAGGCCATCGCGCGGCGCGTGCAGGCCGTCTCCGGCCGGGCCGGCGGCGGCCGGCCGGTGCCGATCAACGGCGCTCTTCACGACGGAGTCGACTGATGCAGATCCCGCTGCTCGCCCTCGGTCCGCATGTCTTTGCGTCCTTGCCTTTGTCGCTGCAGCGCCTGCGCGAGCGGACGGTCGCGAACTGGCCGGCGGTGGGACGCTTCGGCGTCGGTCCCGCGCGGCAGTTCACCGGCCGCGGCGAAGACGAGTTCGAGATCGAGGGCCTCTACTTCCACCAGGAGTTCGGCGGGCACGAGGAGTACCTCGCGCTCAAAGCGACGCAGTCGGCCGGCCAACCGGTCGATCTTCTCGGCTGGGCGGCCGGCGGTGCGGCGGCGTCCGTGTTCGGCACCGTGGTCATTCTCGAAGTCGGCGCGGAGCACGAGTGGATCGGCGACAACGGCATCGGTCGCAAGGTCGGCTTCGACGTCAGGATCGCTCCCCTCGGCGGCGATCCCCGCTTCGGAGGGCTGTTCTGATGCGTGTCAAGGTGGAGCGGGAGAACATGACCGTCGACCTCGTCGTCTGGCAGGCCTTCGGCCGGCAGGACGAGGGTCTCGTCGAGCAGGTGCTCGCCCTCAATCCCGATATCGCGGACGTCGGCATCATGTTGCCGGTGGGCGTCGAGATCGAGCTGCCCGAACCGCAGGCGCGGCCGAGGACACGGCAGGACGTCGTGCGCCTGTGGAGCTGAGATGCCCTACGTCTTCAGCACGACGCAGCGCGGCTTCACGCCCGTCCTCATCGTGAAGGTGGACGGCCAGGAGGTCTCGGGCGGCTTCTATAATCGCCTGATCGAGGCGAGCGTGCGTGACGAGGCCGGCCAGAAGTCCGATCAGGCCACGTTCAAGCTGGACGATGCCGGCAATGCCCTGGAGCTGCCGCGCGAGAAGGCGTCGATCGAGGTCTATGCCGGCTGGAAGGAAACCGGCCCCCCCCAGCTGATCGGGCTTTATGAGCTGCAGACGCCGAGCCTCGCCGGCGATGTGAGCGGCGGCGAGACCATGGTGCTGCAGGCGAGTGCGGCCGACCTGCGGCGCAAGCTGAAGGGTGAAGGTCGGGAGCACTTCGAGAACACGACGGTGGGCGAGATCGTTGAGCGCATCGCCGGCCGCAACGGCCTCTCGGCCCGCGTCTCTCCCGAGCTGGCAGGCATCTCGATCCCGTACAAGGCCCGCATCGACAGCAGCGAGATCGACTTTCTGACGCGCCTCGCCGATGACCTGGGCGCCGTGCTGAAGCCCATGGGCAACGTCATCGTCATGGCGCCGCGCGGCATGGCGAAGTCGGCGAGCGGGCTGCTCCTGCCGGCCATCAAGATCGAGAAAAACGACTGCTCGAGTTGGGAAGTGAACCCGAATGGCCGGGCGCAGTACGGCAAGGTGCGGGCCGCCTACATCGACCAGCGGACCGGCAAGCGCGTCATCGTCGACGCACCGACTGGCCTCGACGGCCCGGACTTCACCATCCGCGACCCGCTGCCCGGCCACGAGCAGGCCGAGAAGGCGGCTCAGGCCGAGGCGCGGCGCCTGACGCGCAACACCGGCGACGGCCATTTCGAACTGGCCCTCGGCCGCGTCGACGCCCAGGCCGAGGCCGACGTCATCGCCGGCAGCTCCTTCCGCAAGGAAATCGCCGGCGTGTGGCGTGCCGAAGCCGTCGAGCACACGTGGAACGACGAGGGCTGGCACACCCGCATCGAGATCAAGGCGAAGGAGGACGGGACGTCGACGAAGGACGATGACGACGATTGAATGGTGACGTGACGGGGGAGCCCGAGGGCTCCGGCGGCCCGATCCCTGGCAGGAAAGCCGCCCGACGAGCATTGCACCACATCGCCCGCCACGACGGCCTTGGGAGGCCGCGCGCGCATGGGCGCTGATTCTGGATCGATACACAATATGAATGCTGATCTGCAGACGGTGCGGCCGATCCGTCCGGTGGCCGCCTATATCGGCGGCAAGAAGCAGCTCTCGAAGCTGCTGGCGGACCTCATCGCCGCAACCGACCACACCACCTACTGCGAGCCGTTCGTCGGCATGGGCGGCGTGTTCTTCAAGCGCCATGCCGTGCCCAAGGCCGAGGCGATCAACGACCTCAGCCGCGACGTCGCGACGTTCTTCCGCATCCTGCAGCGGCACTATCAGCCGTTCATGGACATGCTGAAATGGCAGCTGAGCAGCCGGGCCGAGTTCGAGCGGCTGCTGAGGCAGGAGCCGGACACGCTGACCGACCTCGAACGTGCGGCTCGCTTCCTCTATCTGCAGCGCCTCTCATTTGGCGGCAAGGTAGCCGGTCGGGTGTTCGGCATCGACACCCAGGCACCGGGCCGTTTCGACGTGCGCAAGCTGGGGCCGCTCTTGGAGGCGGCACATGAACGCCTCGCTGGTGTCTGGATCGAGTGCCTGCCGTGGCGGCAGTTCATCGAGCGCTGGGACCGTCCGGGCACGCTGTTCTATCTCGACCCGCCGTACTGGGGCACTGAGCACTACTACGGCAGGGAGTTGTTCGGGCGGGATGAGTTCACCGAGATGGCGTCGGTTTTGAGGGGCCTTCAAGGCCGCTTCATCCTCACACTGAACGACGTGCCTGAGGTCCGGGAGTTGTTCTCATGGGCGCGGATCGAGACGGCCGAATTGACCTACACGGCGGGCGGGAATGGCGCGGCCAAATCCGTGCGCGAGGTAATCATCAGGGGTGGGGAATGACACGGATTCGGCTCCCACGGCCCAAGACGACAATGGCGGCCGATGGCCGCCATCCGTGCTTCGCAGTCGGGCAGGAGTTACCGTGGCGCTTGCTGCCGGTGGAATATGAGGATCGCGTTCAGAATGGTGACTGCTTCCGGCAGGCGGCGCTCAAGATCGATAATCGCACCGATCGCCGCGTTCTGCCGCCCTTCGGCCAAGTCCGCGGTTGCCAGATCAATGGCGGCCTGTGCCGTGGCCAGCGTATCGCGCAGAGCGGACAGGCCGACTTCGATAGCAGGATTGACCGTGGGCGTCTTTGCAAGCATGGGGGGCTCCCTTGTTCGTTGCCCCCACACTGACGCTCCACCGCGCGCTGAAGTCCAGTCCGTGCAGCAGCCAATGTCCAGCTTTCAGACGAGCTTCAAAGTTGGTCGGGAACTGCCTGTTGCACGCTCGCACGTGATGTTGCGCAGAGTCGCACGCGATTTTGCGCGCTACAGGCACGAGGCGGCTGCGCCGTTTCGCTGGCACGAACGAGGGCAGCGAGCAAGGAACGCCCTTGCGAGCGTCTGGATTTCTGAGATGAACTGGAGCGGGCGAAGGGATTCGAACCCTCGACCCCAACCTTGGCAAGGTTGTGCTCTACCCCTGAGCTACACCCGCATCCATGTCCGGCAGCGATCAGCGCCATCGAGGTCGGCTACATGCCGCAAACTGCAGGACAATGCAAGGGGCAAATTCGGTATGCTCGACAAAAATGCGGCGCGCACCGCCATCCAGCCTGTGGATGACTTGGTCCCGACCGTCGCCAGCCAGCACGCGAGCCCGAGCGGCCGGGCGTCCTGCCTGCGGGGTGGCTGCACGGGCTTGGGATGACCCCGTTGGCCGCCGGGGCTCTCCTTCTTGCCGCATGCCGGGCCGGCCGGTACAACCGCGCCATGTCTGCCACGCCCGACGATCTCTTCGCCTTTCTCGCCAACCTCGGCATCACGGCGGTGACGACGACGCACCCGCCGCTCTTCACGGTCGCCGAGTCGCGGGCGCTGCGCGGCCTCATTCCCGGCGGGCACACCAAGAACCTGTTCCTCAAGGACAGGAAGGGGCGGCTCTTCCTCGTCGTCGCGCTCGAGGACGCCGCGATCGACCTCAAGGCGCTGCCGGCCGCGGTCGGCGCGAGCGGCAAGTTCTCCTTCGCCAGCGCCGAACTCCTGAAGCAGCATCTCGGCGTCGAGCCCGGCTCGGTCACGCCCTTCGGCGCCTTCAACGACCGGGAGGGCGCCGTCACCATCGTGCTCGACGCCGCCATGCTGGAGAACGAGCGCCTGAACTTCCACCCGCTCATCAACACGATGACGAGCACCATCGGCCGCGACGACCTTGTCGCCTTCCTGCGCGCCACGGGCCACGAGCCGCTCGTCGTGGCGGCATCGCGCCCCGAACCTGCCGGCGGGATGCGCCCGGACGATTGCCAGACGCGCATCGCCGCCCCATCTTGAACATGCCGCGGGCAGGAAGGCCCGATCCGCATTCGTCACAAACAGAGGTTTGAATGTTGAACGAACAGCCCACCGTGGCCGATGCCGGCACCATCAAGGACACGACGACCGCCGCCTTCCGGCAGGATGTCATTACCGAATCCATGCGCCAACCGGTGCTGGTGGATTTCTGGGCGCCTTGGTGCGGCCCGTGCAAACAGCTGACCCCCGTTCTCGAGAAGGTGGTGGCCGCAGCCAAGGGCAAGGTCAAGCTCGTCAAGCTCAACATCGACGAGCATCCGCAGATCCCCGGCCAGCTCGGCATCCAGTCGATTCCCGCCGTCATCGCCTTCCAGCGCGGCCAGCCGGTGGACGGCTTCATGGGCGCCCTGCCCGAGAGCCAGGTGAAGGGCTTCATCGAACGCCTCGTAGGCCCCGTCGGCCCGGCGGCGACGGATGTGATGCTCGAGGAAGCCGCGACGAAGCTTGCGGCCGGCGACGCCACTGGCGCGGCCGAGATCTATGCCGCCGTGCTGACGCAGGAGCCGGCCAACACCGTCGCCATCGGCGCCCTCGCCAGACTGCATGTCACCCTCGGCGATATCGATGGGGCAAAGCGCTTCCTCGCCATGGCGCCGGCAGACAAGGCGAACGACCCGGCGATTGCCGCCGGCCGGGCCGCCATCGAGCTTGCCGAGCAGACGGCCGAGCTCGGCGACCTCGCCGAGCTCGAGGCGCGCGTCGAGGCTGATCCGCGCGACCACCAGGCACGATTCGACCTCGCCCTCGCGCTCAACGCCCGCGGCCGGCGGGAGGCGGCGCTCGACCATCTGCTCGAGATCGTCCGCCGCGACCGCAACTGGAACGACGATGGCGCCCGCCGGCAGCTCGTGCAGCTCTTCGACGCCTGGGGACCGATGGACGAGATGACGATTGCGGGGCGCAGGCGGCTGTCCTCGCTCCTGTTCGCCTGACAGGAGCCGGCAGCCTGGCGGGAGACGACGGCATGGTGATGAACCCGACCTACCGCAGCCCGGCGGAGATGCCGGCCGTCATTCCGCTCTTTCCCCTTTCGGGTGTGCTGCTGCTGCCGCGCGGACAACTTCCGCTCAACATCTTCGAGCCGCGCTACCTCGCCATGGTCGACGATGCGCTGGCCGGCCGGCGCATCTTCGGCATGATCCAGCCCGACGCCGAGGAAGCGGCGCAGACGAGCACGCCGCGGCTCTATGCGGTGGGCTGCGCCGGGCGCATCACCCAACTGGCCGAGACCGGCGACGGGCGCTACCTCATCACGCTGAGCGGCATCGCGCGCTTTCGCGTGCGCGAGGAGCTCACCGTCATGACGCCCTACCGCCAGGCGCGCGTCGACTACGACCCCTTCGCCATCGACTTCACGCCCCGCGCCGGGGAGGAGGCGGTGGACCGCGATGCCCTCATCCACGCGCTCCGGGACTTCGCCGCCGCCAACGATCTCAAGATTGACTGGAAGAGCATCGAGGGAGCGCCGAACGAGGCGCTCGTCAATGCCCTGTCCATGATGAGCCCCTTCGGCCCCAAGGAGAAGCAGGCGCTTCTCGAGGCGCCCGATCTCAAGGCGCGGGCGGAGACGCTGGTCGCCATCACAGAGATCGAGCTCGCACGCATCGCCGGCGGGTCCGAAACGACGTTGCAATAAGCCGCGCCGCATGCGATTCGCTCGGCCGTGACAGGCGTCGACACGAGGCAAAACGATGAGCGAAGGCCGGAACGAGGGGCAGAACCCGCAGCACAGCACGACACGCATGTCGAGCGGCGTCGATCCGAAGCTGCTCGAGATCCTCGTCTGCCCCTTGACCAAGACGACACTCGAATACGATGCGGCGCGGCAGGAGCTGATCAGCCGGCAGGCCAAGCTCGCCTATCCGATCCGCGACGGCATCCCGATCATGCTGCCGGAAGAGGCGCGGCCGCTGGACTGAGCCCCTAGAGTGCCTCGCCGCGCATCAGCCGCGGCACGGCACCGGTCAGTCCCGCCGCCTCGCGGATGAAGAAGCGCTTGGCCGCCGGCATCCGCTCGACGAGGCCGAGGCCGAGGTCGCGCACGAGGCGCACGGGCAGAAGGTCGTTCGAGAACAGGCGGTTGAGCCCGTCCGTCGCAAGGCCCATGGTCACCGTGTCGAACCGCCGGGCGCGCTCATAGGCGAGGAGCGCCTCGTCATCACCGACGTCACGGCCGAGGCGGCAGGCATCGATGATCTTCTCCGCCAGAACGGCGACGTCGCGCAGGCCGATGTTGAGCCCCTGGCCGGCGATCGGGTGGACGACGTGGGCGGCGTCGCCCACGAGGGCGAAGCGCCCGGCGACGAAGCGCCGGGCGATGCCGATCGAAAGCGGGAAGGCACGGGCGGGCGACAGGAGCGTGATCTCGCCGAGCTCGAGGCCGAAGCGGCGCTCCACCTCCTCGCGCAGGTCCTCGTCCGGCAATTGCAGCAGGTAGTCGGCCGCATCGGCGCGCTCGGTCCAGACGATGGAGGAACGGTGCCGGCCGTCCCGCGTCGTAAGCGGCAGGATGGCGAAGGGGCCCGAGGGCAGGAAATGCTCGATGGCGCGCCCCTCGTGCGGGCGCTCGTGGCCGATGGTGGCGACGATGCCGACCTGACCGTAGCTGCGGCCGACCCAGCCGATGTCGGCCATGTCGCGCAGGCGGGAGCGGGCACCGTCCGCCGCCACGAGGAGGCCGGCCTCGATGGCGGCGCCGGAGGCGGACGTGACCAAGACGCGCTCCGGCACGGCCGCGAAGCGGGCAATGCCTTCGGCAGCGAGCGTGACCCCCGCCTCGCGGCAGGCGGCGGCGAGGGCGTTGACGAGATCGTCATTCTCGACCATGTGCGCGAAGGGCTCGCCGGGCGCCACCTCGCCCGCGAAGTTCAGGATCGAGGGGCGCACCGGGTCGGCGAGGCGGCTGTCGGTGATGACCATGTCGAGGATCGGCGCCGCGCGCTCCGCCACAGCGCCCCAGACGCCCAGGGTCTCGAGCATGCGCCGCGCACCCGCAGCGATGGCCGAGGCGCGGGACGCATCGCCGCCGGGCGCCGGGCGGGCGAGCGCCGGGTCGCAGACGGTGACGTCGAGCCCGCCGCCGCCCCCCCTGGCGAGCGATAGGGCGAGTGCGAGGCCAGCGAGCCCGCCGCCCGCGACGACGACGCGCCGGGACGGCGGGACCGTCCGCGTGCCAGCACGCCGTCCCGCGCTGCCCTTGCGTCCGGTGCCTTTCGCTGCGGCCATGCCCTCTCTCCGACGATCTTGACGAACAGGCCCGGCAAGGGCCTCATGCATTCGATCCCCGCGCGCGGGGGCTTAGTATCATCGCAGGTGCACGAGCACCTGCCCCGGAACGGACCATGAAGCACGCCATCTCCGATCTGCTCGAAATACTCGATCTCGAGGTGCTGGAACACAACCTGTTTCGTGGTCGCAGCCCGCAGGTGGGATGGCAGCGCGTCTTCGGCGGGCAGGTCATCGGCCAGGCGCTGGTGGCGGCCACGCGCACGGTCGAGCCGCAGCGCAACGTCCACTCCCTGCACGCCTATTTCCTGCTGCCGGGCGACCCGAAGGTGCCGATCGTCTACGAGGTGGACCGCATCCGCGACGGGCGCAGCTTCACGACGCGGCGCGTGGTCGCCATCCAGCACGGGCAGGCCATCTTCTCCATGTCCGCCTCGTTCCATGTGCACGAGCCCGGCCTCGTCCACCAGGTGCGCATGCCGGACGTACCGGGGCCGGAGGATCTGCCGAGCGACGAGGAGATCAAGGCGCGCGTGCTGCCGCTGATGCCGGACCCGGTCAGGGCCTATTTCGAGCGCGAGCGGCCGATCGAGCTGAAACCTGTGGAATTCCGCCGCTACATGTCGCGCGAGCCGATGGAGCCGCGCTTCAACGTTTGGATCCGTGCCACGGGCCGGCTGCCGGACGATCCGGCCATCCACCAGTGCGTCCTCGCCTATGCCTCCGACATGACGCTGCTCGACACCAGCCTCGTGGCACACGGGCGCACGGTGTTCGAGCGCACGATCCAGGCCGCCAGCCTCGACCATGCCCTCTGGTTCCACCGCCCGTTCCGCGCGGACGAATGGCTGCTCTACTCCCAGGACAGCCCCTCGGCGGGTGATGCCCGCGGCTTCTCGCGCGGGCTGATCTTCTCGCGCCACGGAGAGCTCGTCGCCTCGGTCGCGCAGGAAGGGCTGATCCGTCCGCGGGACGACCTCGCTTGAAGCATTCTGCCTAGTATTTGGGCAGCACCCTGCTGCAGTGCGCCTGCCTAAAGTGCAGGCAGGGCGATTCGCGCCGTCCGAAGGATGGCAGCGGCGGGAATCCGCGGGTTGGCACGCGGCTTGTTTCGTCCCTCCCGGTACTTCACGGCGGGCCCGCACACGGGCTGCTCGGGGTCAAGGGGAAACGGGACATGAAAATCGTGATGGCGATCATCAAGCCGTTCAAGCTGGAGGAGGTGCGCGACGCGCTGACCGCCATCGGCGTGCACGGCCTCACCGTGACGGAGGTGAAGGGTTACGGCCGGCAGAAGGGGCACACCGAGATCTACCGCGGCGCCGAATATGCGGTGAGCTTCCTGCCCAAGCTGAAGATCGAGGTGGCCGTGCCCGCCGACCTTGCCGGCAAGGTGGTCGACACCATCGCCGACACCGCCCGCACCGGCCAGATCGGCGACGGCAAGATCTTCGTCTACAGCATCGAGAGGGCCGTGCGCATCCGCACCGGCGAGACCGACGGCGACGCCCTCTGAGCCCCGCAATCCAGGAGTTCGAACGATGACGTTCAAGCGCTATTCAGGGGCCGGAGCCGGCGCCCTCGCCCTTTCCCTTGTCCTTGTGCTGCCGGCGCTCGCCCAGACCGCCGCCCCCGCAGCGGGGGCCGAGACGCCTGCCGCAGCCGCGGACTTCGCCTCCGCCAAGGACACCGCCTTCATCTTCAATTCGCTGCTGTTCCTGATGGGCGGGTTCCTCGTCATGTGGATGGCCGCAGGCTTCGCCATGCTCGAGGCCGGCCTCGTGCGGACGAAGAACGTCTCGATGCAGTGCCTGAAGAACGTGGCGCTCTATGCCATCGCCGGCATCATGTATCTCCTCGTCGGCTACAACCTCATGTACACCAACGTCGATGGCGGCTTCTTCGGCTCCTTCGGCGTCTACGGCTGGCCGGCCGCCGGCACGGCCAACGAGGGCGACTATGCGGTCGCCTCGGACTGGTTCTTCCAGATGGTGTTCGTCGCCACCGCCGCCTCGATCGTGTCCGGCACGCTCGCCGAACGCATCAAGCTTTGGCCATTCCTTCTCTTCACCGTCATCCTGACGGGCTTCATGTATCCCATCACGGGATCGTGGAAGTGGGGCAAGGGCTGGCTCGACGTCATGGGCTTCTCGGATTTCGCCGGCTCGACCCTGGTCCACTCGGTCGGCGGCTGGGCAGCGCTCGCCGGTGCGCTCGTTCTCGGCGCCCGCAGGGGCAAGTACGGGCCTGACGGCGCGGTCCACCCGCTGCCGGGCTCGTCCATGCCGCTCGCCACGCTCGGCACCTTCATCCTCTGGCTCGGCTGGTTCGGCTTCAACGGCGCCTCGCAACTCGCCATGGGCACCAACGCCGACGTGTCGGACATCGCGCGCATCTTCGCCAACACGAATCTCGCCGCCTGCGGCGGTGTCGTTGCCGCCATCCTGCTGACGCAGGCGATCTACAAGAAGGTCGACATCACGATGGCGCTCAACGGCGCCCTTGCCGGCCTCGTCTCGATCACAGCCGAACCGCTGACACCGGCCCCCGTGGCGGCCATCATCATCGGCGCCATCGGCGGCATCATCGTCGTCTTGGCCGTGCCGATGCTCGACAAGCTGAAGATCGACGACGTCGTCGGCGCGATCCCCGTGCATCTCCTCGCCGGCATCTGGGGCACGCTCGCCGTGCCGCTGACCAACGACGAGACGAGCTTCGGCACGCAGATCATCGGCATCCTCGCCTATGGCGTGTTCACCTTCGGCATCAGCCTCGTCGTCTGGTTCGTCCTCAAGGCGACCATGGGCATCCGCGTCAGCGCCGAGGAAGAGGCGCTCGGCCTCGACAAGGCCGAGATCGGCGTCGAGGCCTATCCGGAGTTCAGCGGCAGCGGCATGCGCAGCTGAGCCACCCCTGACGTCCGAGAACAGGAGGCCGCGCCCCGCCAGGGCGCGGCCTTTCCCTGTCCACTGCCATCGCTGCCGCCGCACAAGGTTAACGGGGGTTTAACTCGCGGCCCGCTAGGGTAACGTATCGGTCGTCCCGGCCTCGCCGGGCGGCCGGGAGCGTCCATCCCAGCCCGGTTGCTACCATGCGAACGAGCCGCCACTCCCTTTCGCAAGCCGACGAACTGTCGGACGCCATGCGCCGCTTCTTTGCCCGTCGCGCAGCGGAGATCAGCGGACTTGGGCTCGTGGCGCTGGCCCTCGCCTTCGGTCTCGCCCTCGCCACCTGGTCGGTCGAGGACCCGAGCCTTACCCATGCCACCAACGGGCCGGTGAAGAACCTTCTCGGCCCGCTCGGCGCCGTCATCGCCGATCTCGGCATGCAGATCCTCGGCATGGGCGCCATCGTCTTCGTCGTGCCGGTGGTGATCTGGGGCATGCAGCTCATGGGGCGGCGGCGCCTCGAGCGGCTGGCACTGCGGATCGGGCTGTGGCTCGCTGGCACGGCCGCGGCGGCCGCCGTCGCCAGCGCCATGCCGGCCACCACCTCCTGGCCGCTGCCGAGCGGCCTCGGGGGCGTCGTCGGCGATGGTCTGCTTTTCGGACTGCGTAGCATCCTCGGCCTGACCAGCGGCCCCGGCGCCGCCATCATCACGCTCGTCTATGCCGGCATCGCCATCCTCGCGCTGACGGCCGCGTGCGGCTTCGGCTTCCCCGAGACGGCGGATGACGACGACGAGGAGGAACTCGCACCGCGTCGCGCCTCGCGCCGGGCGCAGGCGGATGATTTCGAGGACGAGGGTGCGGACGAACCCGGCTGGGGCATCGTGTCACTCGGCGCCGTCGTGCACGGCTTCATGACGCTGAAATCGGCCATTGTCCGCCGTCTCGCCGCACGGCGCCCGGCGCAGGCTCACGCCGGCTCCCCGGCCGCGCCGCAGGTCCCCTCCGCACCGCGCACTGCATCCCGGCGCGAGCCTCGCTTCGAACAGGCGCCCGCCGTCCATGACGTCTTCGACGGCGCGGCGGGTTTCGGCGGACACGATCCCGCCGAGGCGCCCTTCGCCGTCGACGACGAGGCCTATGCGCCCCGGACGGCAGGGCCGGCCGTGTCGCGGGTGGTGCCGCCGCCGCCGGCGCCCAAGCCCGGCAAGCGCCTGGCGCGGGAGGCGCAGCCCTCCTTCCTCGACGACGGCGAGGACTACCAGCTGCCGCCGCTCGCCCTCCTCGCCGAGCCGAAGAAGAACAACGGCGCCGTGATCTCGCCCGAAGCGCTCGAGCAGAACGCGGCACTTTTGGAGAGCACGCTGGAGGATTTCGGCGTCAAGGGCGAGATCATCAACGTGCATCCCGGCCCCGTCGTGACGCTCTACGAGCTGGAGCCGGCGCCCGGCACCAAGTCCTCGCGGGTGATCTCGCTCGCCGACGACATCGCCCGCTCGATGAGCGCCGTCTCGGCCCGCGTCGCCGTCGTGCCCGGCCGCAACG